>Ga0210384_10000061_pt1 | contig 156912 bp, 152 predicted proteins | sample IncBWH2MmetaG_FD_160574 | JGI IMG/M metagenome (GOLD analysis project Ga0210384, IMG submission 160574) | Forest soil microbial communities from Barre Woods Harvard Forest LTER site, Petersham, Massachusetts, United States - Inc-BW-H-2-M | ecosystem: Environmental > Terrestrial > Soil >...
AACGCGACCGTGACCGGATATTGCATTCGGTTTAAAGCTCTAAAGGATATAAACATCGATACGCTTGAAGCGGCAATACGATATGGGCTTGCAGCTCAGAATGAAAAAAGCAAGCTGATGAAATGATTCCACTGTTAAAGGCAAGCAGTTATCGATGTAAAGGCGCTCCAGTACACTACCCCTACAGCCCTGACCCGCGCTACAAAGCCATTCTCTATAAAACGGGTCTCCCGCAATAGTCATGCGGCTCTCTGTCAGCGCTTCTTGCCTTTCTCTGTTTGCCGTTGCCTACCGCGGAACTATCACGGGCAATCCGGGAGTGAGACCAATCGACATGTGGGGCTACAATGACCTTGCCCGAAAGGGCGAATTACTCACTAACGGCGAGCGCCCACTCTCCATTTCCGGCTGAACCAGCACATTTCTACTTTGCGTGAGTTCGGACTAGCGCCCTCAGCGTCGAGGGGTTCTTCTTGGGCTCGGGGCTCCGGACTGTATGCCCGGATTGAATCGGACGCCGTCCCCCGAGATGCGGGCGCACAGCGATGAGCGAAGGGGGAGTTCGGTTGCGGATGAGGGTCCCCTCGGTCGAAGGGGCGCCTTTCAAATCAGCAGGGCGGCTCGATCGGCTTATTGACAAATAATTATTTCTTGACATTATTTACTGTCAGTGATGGAATCTTGCCATGAATTCCTCGACCGATCATCGGATGGCTCGGCCGGAGTGGGATTTCGTAGCCGAAATGCCGCGCGCCGCGACTTTGCTGCATCCCCTGCGGCTGCGGATTTTGGATGCGCTGCGTGAACCAGATTCCGCGGCGGGCCTGGCGAGGCGGCTGCGCCTTCCCCGCCAGAAAGTGAACTACCACGTGCGCGAGCTGGCGCGGGCGCATTTTCTCGAGCGCGCGGGGCAGCGCCGCCGCCGCAACATGATCGAGCGGCGTTTTCGGACTACTGCGCAAGCCTACATGCTTTCGCCCGAACTTCTCGGACGGCTGGGGCTACCCCAATCGCGGGTTGAGGACGCCTTCAGCGCCGCTTACCTGCTCGGAATTCTTTCGCTCGGGCAATCCGAGCTCGGACGCGCGAGCCGTGAGGCGGCACAGCAAGGAAAGCGGCTGGCGACACTTTCCGTCAGCTCTGAGTTTCGATTTGAAAACCCGGAACAGCGAGCCCGATTTACCGGCGAATTGCAGCGCGCGATTGAGGATGTGATCGGGCGATACGCTTCGCCGCACACGCTCGCCGATGGCAGCGCGGGTCCCGGGCGGCCCTACCGATTGATCCTGGGCTGCTATCCGATTCCCGAGAAATCGAAAGAAGAGGGACACACAGGAGAGGCGTAAACCATGAGTAATGAAAACAAGATTGAGCATAAGGGGCGGGTGATTCGCGCGGAGATGGAAACTTCGGCGACACCCCAACAGGCCTGGGAAGCATGGGCGGACCCGGAAAAAATCGCGCAATGGTTTGTGGACCGCGCGACGGGCGAGGCTGTGTCGGGCGGGACAATGACCTGGTTCTTCGACAACTTCGGATATGTACTGCCGTTCAAAGTCCTTGATGCCGTGCCTGGAGAGCTCTTCGTACTAAAATGGGATCCGCCGGAAGGCATCAGCGGATTGTTAGAGGTGCGCATTACGCGCGCGGGAGGTTCGACGCTGGTGCGGCTGATCCAGTCCGGATTCCGCGAAGATGCAAAATGGGACGAGGAATACGAAGGCACTGCTTCCGGGTGGCAGATGGCGCTCGCGATCCTGCGACACTATCTCGAGAATTACTTTGGCCACGCAAAACGGCAATTGCTGGTAATCCGGCCCGCTGCCTTCGACTACACGCAGTTGCGGCACTATTTCCTGGATGCCTCAAAGCTCTCTGAATGGCTTACGACTGCGGGCTCGATCGGAGTCGTGGGAGACCCGTGCCACCTTCGGTTGCGGGATGCAGGCAATTTGACAGGCCGTGTGCTGGCGGTGACGAAACGGGAGGTGTCACTTTCCTGGGAAGAGATTCGAGGGACGCTCGATTTGAAAGGGTTTTCGATGGGTCCCCAGCGCGTGCTCGGTGTGCGGTGTTTCAGTTGGACGAAAACCGCAGATGAGATGAACCAATTGGAAAGCCAATTGGGGGCGGCCGTCGAGCGGCTGGCGAGTCATTTTCCAATCCTTGCGACTGCAACAGAAGGCGCAAATGCAAAAATTCCCCTCGCGGGAAAGTCATAACCGAAGCAAGGCGCAACGGGCCATCTGCTTGCTGGAGAACGATATTCGCTTCGCACGGCGACAGGCGAATCCTGGTCGGGGCGCGCAGAATTTCTAGTTCCCCCGCGGGGCTTTTGCCTGACAGTGGATTCGCTGAGCGACGCACTTGTTTGGCTTACGATTGAGGGCGGCGGACCTACGCACGACGTGCAGCTTTGGTTTTCGATCTACGGAATTGAGCCGATGGATGTGAATGCGCTCGAAGAACAATGGTTGAAAGCGCTCGAACAGGTTCCCGCTTAGAAGAGAAGAAACTGCCGCATTAAAGATAGCAGCCCCCAAGTCGCCGGCAGCATAAGAAGCCCCCAGGCAGACCAAATGCGGGAGTTTAGGCGGCGCGCTCGAATATGCCGGCCGCGCCCATTCCTCCTCCTACGCACATAGTCACCAGTCCGTAGCGGGCATTGCGGCGCTCCAGTTCGCGGAAAATTGTAGCGGTGAGCTTTGCGCCGGTGCAGCCGAGCGGATGACCGAGCGCGATCGCGCCACCATTCACGTTCACACGCGCGGGGTCAAGACCCGCAAGCTTGATCACGCTGAGCGCCTGCGCAGCGAATGCCTCATTGAGCTCGATGATATCAATCTGGTCGAGCTTGAGACCTGCAATTTTCAGGGCTTTCGGAATTGCGAACACCGGGCCAATGCCCATCTCCTCCGGTGGGCAGCCGGCAGTGGCAAAGGCAAGAAAGCGGCCGAGAGGCTTGATGCCCAGCGCGCGAGCGCGCTCTGCGCTCATCACTACAGATGCAGCCGCTCCGTCGCTCATCTGCGAGCTGTTCCCTGCGGTGACGACGCCGCGCGCGTGGAAGGCAGGCTTGAGTTTGGCGAGTACATCGAGCGATGTATCGGCGCGCGGGCCTTCGTCAATTGAAAATGTGACCTTGGTGGTCTTTGGTTTCCCGCCATTCGAAGGGCCAGGGGCGCTAGCCTCGAACAGCGTGTAGTTGACCTCGACCGGCACGATCTCGTCACTGAATTTTCCAGCGGCGATTGCGGCCAACGATTTCTGGTGACTGGCGAGCGAGAATTCGTCAGCCTGCTCGCGCGTGATTGAATATTTCTTTGCCAGATTCTCCGCGGTCAGGCCCATGCCGAGATAGGCATCCGGATAGTGGTCCATCAGCCACGGATTCGGCGAGACCTTGTTGCCACCCATAGGAACCATGCTCATGGACTCAGTACCACCGGCAACCGCAACGTCGCCCTGACCGGACATGATGCGCTCGGCAGCAAGAACAATCGCTTGCAGCCCTGAGGAGCAGAAACGGTTGATGGTCATCGCAGAGGCGTCCACGGGAAGGCCGGCGCGGAGCGAGGCGATGCGCGCCACGTTCATTCCCTGCTCCGCCTCAGGTATGGCGCAGCCCAGGATGACGTCTTCGATTTCTTTGGGGTCGAGTCCCTGGGCGCGTCCCACCGCTTCTTTGATCACTGTCGCGGCAAGATCGTCCGGACGGGTGGCACGCAGCGTGCCCTTGGAGGCCTTTCCAACGGCTGTCCGCACAGAGCTAGCAATTACGGCTTCTCGCATTGGTCACCTCGAATCTTCCAGCCAACTCGCCCGCACCGCCATCCTACCATTGGATGCTCTAGAGGGTGAAAAGGAACAGGGTGCGCGCAGAGGGCGCTCGGTGGATTCAGAGACGAGTCTGTGTGGCCAAGGTGCAGCTAGCGACGGAATTTGATAGTGACCTGCATCTGTACTGCGACCGGTTGGCCATTCAGTCTGGATGGCTCGTATTTCCAACGGCCCAGCGCGTCAAGAGCGGCCTGGCGGAGAAGAGCCGGACCGGAAACAATCTTCATACCGACGACGTTGCCATTCTTGTCGATGGTGGTGTTGACAATCACCTCGCCTTCAACCCCAGCTTGCTTCGCCCCCAGCGGATAGACGGGCAGCGCGGAGGTAATCAACCGTGGCTCCTTCACGTCGCCGCCAATCCTGGCCGGCACATCGCTCGGGACAACAGGAGGCGCTAGTGCCGGGACTCGGGGTGAAGAGGCTATTCCAGAAAGTAGAGCGCTGCTTCCGTCGGAATCTGCAGGCGCGTCAGGAGCAGGGGCTGGCTCTGAACCACCCGCACTTGTGCGCTGCACCGCCGCTGGATGCGAGTTCAGCGATTGCGACATCATGCCCGGCGTAACTTTCGAAGCGACTGGTTTGGCGCTCACAATGAGCTGCTGCGTTGCGGCGGCCACGGGCTTGGTCAGGCTTGGAGTTGTACCTGCCGGGACAGCAACATTCACGGAGTTCAGCGGTGCCGCGGGACTGGGGGGCACGCTTGAGGGTTGTGCGACCGAGCCTCCTGCCGGTGACTGCACAGAAAATGAGGGATCTGGTCGAGAGGCCCGCTCGGCGGGCTGCTGCACCGCAGCGGGTGGATGCGCGCTTGCAACGCGTTCATTCACTGAGCGATTTCGGTAATATAGCCCACCGCCTAGAACGGTGATGAGCACGACGGCAGCGGCGGCGATCAACAGCCAATTCAGCCGAGGCTCTCGATCGGGAGCGGTCGATTCACCGAGGCCGGAATCCAGCCGAGCGCCGAAATCATCGGTCGAAGCAGAGCGGGCCCCGGCAAGTGTTTTGCCCCCGGCGAAACTGCCGAAGGTGCTCCGTGAATTTTCGTGAGGGGAGCCGGCTGCTAGCGCGAGCGCCTGTTCATCAGCTACCGAGGTGTCAGTTGCGAGCGCGGGAACTAACGGCGCCGGGTCAACTTCACCGCGCAGCTCCGACATGGAGAGCGATGAGATCGGCGCGGCCACGGATGCGGACGGGAAATCGGTCGGCAGAGGGCTGCTCGGAGGGGCGGAGATAAATGCTGCCGGTTTGCGGCTGATTTGTGCGGTAGAGGAGGCGGCCGGCTGCACTTCCTCCTGCGAACCGATGGAAATGAATGACGGCTCCAGCTTTGGTGCGGGAACGAACCGCTCGACTGGAGGCGGGGGCGGCACATAGGCGGGTTTAGCTTCCTTGAAACTTGCATCCGATTCATGTGCCTTCGATGGCGCTGCGCTCGGGGGCAGTTCTGTCGCCCAGGATATGTCGGAAACCGGCTTCGCCTTCTCATGCGATTCCGCGCCGGCGGAAACAGCCGGAGGCACAGGGGCGAACTTGGCCGGAGCGGCCTCATCGGACGGAAAATGAGCGCCCCAAAATCCGGGCTGGCGTTGCGTGAACTCCACTTCGATATACGCTGCCAGATTCGCGTTCGGACGCACTTTGACGACACGGCAGATGGCGTCTTGCCGCGATTTCAAATTCGTGAGTACGAGCATCTGCCCGACGGCCACTGTGGAGTTCATCCGCAGAACGCCGCCCTGCGGGAAAATTATCATTGTGCTGGTTTGCTCTTCGAATGGTTCGGTGTGAGGCGTGGTTCCAAGCACAACTTCCTTCACTTTCGAGCCGTGTACGCGGACGGCAACCTCGAGTGATAGCGCGTCGGAGCGCATATGCCCGGCGGCAGGTTTTGTTTGAGTCGCTGCGTGGGAGCCCGCGGAATCGCCAACGGCATTTGCAACTTCGAGCGTGTCTTTCGTTAGTGGCGCCATCTTGGTGTCCGGCAGTCCGCCGCCCCCAGGTTGGATGAGCTAATTTGCAAGATGTCCTGATTTTCGTAGGGGGTGACAATTTGCGGCAATAGTACCTTCGTACTGCCAAGGCACATTTGTGCGGAAGCGTACAGGAGGCTGTGGACAGAAGGGTGACGCGAGGTCTTCGCTCTCTGCGTACTAGGGCAAATTCGAGCGCGCCTAGGACTTTGGATTAGAACTGGAAACGCGCCGCAAATTGCAGCACGCGCGGTCCGCCACCACCCAGGCCGGGGTTTCCCTGGGCAACGTCCGGCGTCTGCGTGACTTGCCCGAAGCTAGCAGATCCGAAAGAGTTTCCGGGCAAGGAAAACTGCGGGTGATTGAAGATATTGAAGAATTCAAAGCGGAGCTGGAGCAAAAGACGCTCGGTCAGGCTGGTATTCTTGGTGACAGAAAAATCCGCGTTCCAGAAGCCGGGGCCGTAGATGGCGTTGCGGCCAAGATTGCCGAACGTGCCGTCGGGTGGTTGCACAAAAGCCTTCGGATTCAGATAACCGGTGAGTGGACTCCAATTCGGAATAATGAATGGTTGACCGGCGACGACATCAGGGCGTTGGTGAAAATTCGAGGCGGTATCGAAAAACGGAAATTGTTGATTCGCGGAACCTGTGCTGTTGTCTGAGGAATTGACGATGGGAATTGGCCGGCCGCTCTGCGCGGTGACGATGGTGTTCAACTGCCATCCGGCAGCTAGCCTGTGCGGCAGTGAGCCCCAGACTGGAACCTGGTAGTTCAGCGCCGTGGTGAAGCGATGGCGGCTATCGAACGTCGACGGGCCGTGCTCGGCCTTCAGGTTGTTGGAATTCTGTGGCAGAGCGGCGGTGGCGAAATTGAAATCGATTCCGTCGGAAGCATCGTCGAGAGATTTCGAAAAAACATAACCGGCGAACCCCGAGATCCCATGCCAAGCGCGTACGCGAGCGGCTAACTGGAGGGCGTGGTAGGTGGAGTTCGAGATGGAGGCGAATTCATCCATGAAGCGGAAATTCGGATTGGGGCGTAGGCCGGACTGCGTGTCGGGTTGGTTGGCATCGAGCAGGCGAACGAGGTGGGTTCCCTTTGTCCCCACGTAACCTGCTTCGAGCCCGATCGAACTGCCAACCTGCTGTTGGAGATTCAAGCTCCAGGTTTGCATATAGGGAGTGCTGAAATTGCGCGGGATGAAAAAAATGCTGTTTGGAAATATGGTGGGGGTGAAGATGGGCGTGGAAGTGTCGGAACCATTGAACGCACTTTGATTGAAATCGAGCCCGGTGACGGGCTTGGGGCCGATGGGATTGGTCGAAACGCCTGCGGAGTTGGTGAAGTTGTCGAGCATGATGTCCTGAGGGACGTAGTCGTAATAAATGCCGTAATTGGCGCGCACGACGGTATGCGAGAGGGGGCTCCAAGCGACACCGAAGCGCGGGCCGAAATTGTCCAAGTCGCGGTTGTAAAGATGCTGGAGAGTCGGACTGCCAACGACGACGAGGTTCTGATGGGCGTCGAGGTTTGAGAGCAGATTGTTGTTGTCGGCGGAAAGGATGCCGAAATATTCCCAGCGGAGACCGGCGCTGATCGTGAGGGTCGGCCGGGCGCGCCACTGGTCCTGGGCGAAGAGCGAGAAACCGTTGTTAAAGGTGTTGCGCTGGGTATTGCCTTGGAGAGCCTCGACGAAGGCGTTGCCAAGATAATACTGTGTCAGCAGATTGACCGCGGTCGGCAATCCGGATTCCGCGCACATGCTGCACGGACTGAACGAAAGCAACCCGCGCTCGAGATTGTCGTTGAAGCTGTCAACAGCGACGCGGCGGTACTCGCCGCCGAATTTCCAAGTGTGGGTTCCGCGAATCCAGGTGAAATTGTCGAGCAATTGAAAGTTCTGGCTGATTCGCCCGCGGGGAATGCTGAAAGCCGTCGCGCCGAGATTGTCAAAGGTGCCGCCAAAGTCGAGCTCGGGGAGGCCAAGTTTTCCAGTGCCGAAGTTGAGGCCGACGCTCGAGGGATTAAAACTGGCATCGAGAGAACTGAATGAGGTGCGGAAGCGGGTGTAGCCGAAACGCGCTTCGTTGATCCGCGTGGGATCGAGCGTGCTGACGAAGCTGATGGAAAGCAGCTGGACGCGGGTGGGGGAAGTTTGCGCGAAAGCAGGCAGCCGCGAGCCACTCCCGAAGCCGCCGAGCGAGCCGAAGGGGAATACCTGGGAATCCTGCCCAAAGGCATAGCGGCCAGACAATAAGTATTTCGATGAAAACAGATGATCGAGTTTCAGGATGAAGTTATTGGAGTCGTTCCTGTCCTTGACAGCGAAAGGGATGACGCCGGTTGTGCTGGCAGGAAAGTATCGCGCGAGGATCGCGTCGGTAGGTCCTGTATTGATTGCCGGATTATCCAACTTGGCTTGTGCAATTGCCTGGGTACGATCTGCGGCGGTGGGGACAAAGAGAAGAAAATCGGACCCTTCGCGCTCACGCTGACCTTCGTAGGCGCCGAAGAAAAAGGTCTTATCGTGAATGATGGGAGCGCCGAAAGAGCCCCCGAAATTGTTGTTGATGAATTCCGTCTGCGGAGTGCCAACGGGATTGAAGAAATTGCGGGCATCGAAGAACGAGTTGCGGTGATATTCGTAGAGCGAACCGTGAAGCTCGTTGGCGCCGGATTTGGTGATAATGTTGACGACGGAACCGCTGTTGCGGCCGTACTCCGCCTGAAACTGGTTCTGCAGGTTGAACTCCTGGATGGCATCGAGGGGAAGAAGAGTGGCAGGCGCGCCGGAGATGCCTACCTGGTTGAGGGCGGAATTGTTGTGGAAAGGATCGTTGTCGTCGGTTCCGTCGAGCGTGTAATTATTGGAGCGGTCGCGATTGCCGTTGATGTTGAACTGGCCGGTGCCCTTCTCAGAACCGGCGACGCCCGAGCCTTCGACGGTGACGCCGGGCACCAGAGCGACAAGCTTGCCGAAATCGCGTCCGTTGAGCGGAAGTTCCTGCACCAGGCGGTTTTGAATATCGGTCGAGAGCTGTGTTTCAGATATATCGATCAGGGGCGCAGCGGTGGTGACGGTAAGGTTGGTCGAAGCGGGGCCTGGCGCGACGGTGATATCCAAAGTGGTGTCCGAGCCGACTTCGATAATGGCCCTGCTGACCGGAGCCTTCAGGTCTTTCGCCTCTGTGGCGACGGAGTAGTTTCCAGCCGGTAGCTCGGGGATGACATACCCGCCGTCGGCGACGGTGATGGCGTCGCGAGAGAAACCGGTGGCGTCATTCGTGGCTGTGACTTTGGCGCCAACGACCACGCCACCTGAGGAATCGCGAACAACTCCGCGGAGCGAGCCGCGGAAGGATTGGGCAAAGGTGCGGGGGGCGTTAGAAGCAAGCAGAGTGAGAATCGCGAAGGTAGCAAGCGATACCCGGAGGATATTTCGAGCGAGAGATTGAGTGGTGCGATTCTTCGGACGCATGCTTGCGTTCTGCATTGTTCCTCCTCTATTCGCGTTTCTTGGGTATGAAAATCGGGACAGGCGGAGAAACCTTGTTCGTTTTTGAGAAGTCGCGCTCGTTGAGGGCGATGCCGACGCGGCCGCGGGAATCTATGTAGAGCAGCTGCTGGCCGACGGGGACATCCATGAACGTTTTGACGTAGGGGATGCTGTAAGGCTTCTTGTCAATTTTTAGGGGGACCCTTTCGCCCAGGACGTAACCGAGCTTCTTGAATTCCTCGCCCGGAATGTCCGTGACCAAGCTGCCAAAGGGATCGTCGAGCGCGATGACTTCGGCGGTGATGCCTTTCAGGTCCACCGTCGCAGTCCGCGGATGCAAGCGCACCAGATCTTTCACCTCCGGACCGACCAGGGTCCAGTCGTCGCCGGCGGCGAGATGTGCGGCGGCAGGCGAGAAAATATCGCGGCCGTGGAAGGTAGAGGAAATCTTGTCGCCGATCATCCAGGCGGGGTTGGTAATCTCACGCACAGCCACAACGCCATCCCGGTCCGCGACCGGCGTGATCAGCCCGTTGTCGGGCAGGATAAAGAACTGGCCCGTCTTCGCTTTCACCACCACAGCTTTCCGCGATGTCCCAACTCCCGGATCCACTACTACCAGGAAGACCGTGCCCGACGGATAGTACGGCGTGACACCTGCCAGAAAACGCGAGCCTTCCTCGACCGAGAACGGCGTGACCTGGTGAGTGATATCCATGATTCGAACGTCCGGGACGATCCCGATGATCACCGCCCTGCAAATGGCCACGGCGTCGTTAGCTGTCCCGAAATCGGTCATGAAAACAATCGTGGGGCGCGGCGCGGGCTTCCTTACCGATTCCTCCTTACTACCATGGTTGCCGCAGCCTGCGGGCAGGCATAGGAATACGAATAATAGAAGAACTAGTTTCCGTTGTAGACGTTGCGAACGCATGCTGACCCCCCCCACAGCGGATCGACCACCCCCGAACCACATTGCCGGGATGAGATGCGGCATCCCTGAAAACGACTCCCAAAAAACAAAAACGAGATCAAAAATTTTCAGGGATTATATCGCGAGGCGAGCGCTATTCAAACCGCGAGATGCGGATTCAAATCTAGCGCCCGGGCTGGGGTCGCTTGCGGTATTGCTCGTAGAGTTCGCGGTGACGATTGGCAGTGCTGGTGAGCTGGCCGTTGATGAAGAGGTAGCGCACTTGTGTGCGAATCTCGAGCGGATCGCCGGTGGTGACGATCAGGTTGGCGATTTTTCCCGGTTCAAGCGTGCCCAGCCGGTCGCCGAGTCCGAGCATTTGAGCAGCATTGACGGTCACAGCCTTCAGCGCTTCGTCGTGGGGCAAGCCGTAGGCTACGGCTGTTCCGGCGTACTGGGAGAGGCGGCGAGAAAAAGCTGTGTCGAAGCTGGAAAAAGCTATGGGGATTCCCGCAGCGAACAATTCCGCGGGCTGGGTCATCGGTTTGTCGTAGGGGGTATCCTCCTGATCGGGAAGACGCTCGGTGGGGCCGAGTATGACGGGAATTTTCTTGTCTTTGAGCAGGTCTTTCACTTTCCATGCTTCCGAGGCGTCGGCCAGGATCATTTTCAGGTTTTGTTTGGTGCAGAATTCTACAGCGTTGCGAATGTCGCGCGCCTCACTTGCAATCACCAGGACGGGCAATTTGCCCTCGAGAACAGGGACCAGCGATTCGAGTTTCAGGTCACGCTCGTAAAGGGCTGGGGAGCCTTTTTCTTTCGCCTGCGCATAGTGGCGCGTGCGGTCCAACAAGTCGCTCAAATCATTGACGGATTTGTCGTATTGTTTTTTTGCGTCCGCGTAGGACTTTTCTTTGAAACTGAAGGATGCGAAATCGAACGAGCGCAGCTGGATCGAGGGCCAGTTGATCACCAGGGCGACAGAGCGCTCAATTTGCATTTGTTCCATGGTCCAACCTGCGAGATGGTACGCCGTCGCTTGGCCCGAAATGATGCCTCCGCTGCTTTGTTCGAAACCCGGTGCGCCGGGAGCTGCGACTACATGCGTGATGCCGCTGGCGCGCGTGACGGCGATGTGCGCACTGGCGGGATTGACAGCCGTGGCCGCGACAAGGTCTGGATTGAAATCACCCAACTCGGTGCTGTCCAGCGTCGCGGAAACTGCGCCGACTTCGTACAGCCCCAGCTGCGTGACGGGATCGAAGAGGCCGGGATAAACTTCCAGACCCTTTGCGTCAATCACTTGCGCGCCTGCAGGAATTTCCAAATGAACGCCTAGCGACGAAATTTTTCCATCGCGGACAATCAAAGTGCCGTCTTCCATCGGCGGCCCGGCGAGCGTGTAAATTCTTGCCCCCTGAATGGCGTAAACGCCGGGCACTGACTGTGCGAACGCAGACACGGAGAGGAAGTTAGCAAGGACAAGTAGAAGTGGAGCAAGACGTCCTGGCAGCCTCTTGGTCCGCTGGGGGCCCGGGAATATCGCGCGCGGCATCCTCCAGGTCATCGCCCACCTCCCCTGACCATTCTGCCGCTCTCGCCCGGTTTAGGAGGTTTCTTCTGGTCCGGTTTCTTGTCGGGCTTTTTCTCAGGCTTCTCATCGTGCTTCTTTTCTTCCTCGGCCGCTTTCTTCTCTTTATCGAGGAGTGCTTGCTTTTCTTTCTCGAGTGCCGGCCGAGACGCAAGCTCGCGCTCTCGATCGAAATAGACCTGTCCATCAATGAGGGTCTTTTGAGCCACGGCATACACGCTGAGCGGATCGTGATTGTAGATGACCAGGTCGGCATCTTTTCCGACGTCAATCGAGCCGACGCGATTGTCTATTCCGAGCTGAATGGCGGGATTGAGCGTGATCATCTTCAGCGCTTCATTCGCTGAAAGCTCGCCATACTTCATGGTCTTGGCCGCTTCTTGATTTAGGTGGCGCGCTTCTTCGGCGCTGTCGGAATTGATCGAGACCACCACGCCGCGTTCCTGCATCAAAGCCGCGTTGTAAGGGATAGCGTCGTAGGCTTCGATCTTGTAAGCCCACCAGTCGGAAAAAGTGGAGCCCCCCGCGCCGGAGACTGCAATTTCATCGGCGACTTTGTAGCCCTCTAGAACATGCTGAAACGTACGAACTTTGAATCCGAACTCCCGCGCGACGCGCAAGAGCATCAGGATTTCATCGGCTCGGTAGCAATGCGAATGCACGTAGCGCTTTCCTTCGAGAACCTCCACCAGCGGTTCGAGCCTCAAATCGCGGCGCGGCGGAATCAGGTTGTGGTCGCCGGCTGATTTGCGCTGGTTGTAGTCATCCCCCTGTTTTTTGTACTCGCGCGCTTCGATGAAAGCCTTTCGGATGACTTCTTCCACACCCAGCCGCGTGGCCGGGTAGCGCGCCGGCGTTCCCGCGGGAGGACCGAAATTGGAACGCTTCGGATTTTCGCCGAGGGCAAATTTGATGCCGGGCAGCGCGCCCTCAAAAGGAAGCTGGTCGGCCTGCTTCCCCCAACGCAATTTGATGACGACGGTCTGGCCGCCGATCGGATTCGCGCTGCCGTGCAGGATATTGGCGGTTGTCACGCCGCCGGCAAGGTCGCGATAAATATTGACATCGGCCGGATTCAGCACATCGGCAATGTTCACCATCGATGACACGGCCGGGCCGCCTTCATTCACGCTGCCGTCCACGGCGATGTGCGAATGGCAATCAATAATTCCCGGGATCACGAATTGTCCCGCAGCATCGATCACCGTGGCGCCGTCCGGAGGTTTACTGTCCGTACCTACGGCTGCGATTTTGCCGTCCCGGATCAGGATCGAGCCGTGCTCGATGGTTCCGTGTGTGACTGTGAGGATGGTTGCGTTCTGGATGAACACGACGTTGGGAGTCTGCGCTTCGAGCGGGGCGTGTGCGAGCAAAGCGAGTGCGACTAGCACGATCGGGAGCGCGCGTTTCATCGAGCCACCCCCGCGTCCGCCTCAGGAAGGTTTACGTGACTGTGACGCTCCGGCTTCTTTTCGCCTGGCTTATCGGGTGTAGTTTCCTCGTGAACTTCAAACCAGTGCCCGTCCACAAACACGTGTTTCACCTTGGTTTTTTCGTTGAAGATTTCGCCGTCGGTAACGATGACATTTGCGATTTTCCCCGGCTCAATCGACCCCATTCGGTCGCCGACTCCAAGGATTTCCGCGGCATCGAGAGTGAAGGCGCGCAGCGCCAGGTCCGCCGTGAGACCCGCGGCCAGCGACTTGCGCAGGTTCTTGAAGATGTCCTTCGGCAGAGGCAGACCATCGGAGTAAAACGCAAACTTCACGCCAGCTTTTGCGAGCACGGCTGGAGTGGAAGGTGCCAAATCGCGCAGGCGAAGATCGCGCAAAGTCTCCTGCGCTTCCGGATCCCCGTCTTTCGCGCGCTCCGGCCACTTCAAGCTAACCAGCACAGGAATCTTCTTGCCTGCAAGAATGTCCGCGACCGCGTATGCTTGTTGGCCGCCCTGAAGCACGCCGGAGATTTTCCACTCATCTCTGAGCCCGAGCGCCCGCAGAATTTGCACCGAGTTGTTTGCCGGGAGAAGAACAATTTGATTGCTGCTTAGCGAATTGCTGACAGCCCGTTCGGTGCGGTCGTACGGCAAGCGCTCGACTTTCTTGGAGTTCGCCTCGTACAAAGGCTCTGCTTGCGCGTACCAGTGGGCATCTAGGAACACCTGCCGCACGTAGGCGACGGTTCCCATCAGCGAACCGGGAAAGCTGAAGAATCCGCCAATCGGCTTGAGCGAAACTGGAAACGCCGCAGCAGGCTTGACCACAGAATCGCCAGCGCGTTCGCCCGCGAGATTGATGACGCTTCCCTGGCCCGGGAAGATTCCTCCATCGGGCAGGATGAGAGCGGAAGTGAATCCGGCATTGCGCCAGCTAGCGATGCGCTTGTCATCCACCTTAAGTTCGTCGGCGGCTACGCGCCAAGGCGTGGCGCCCGGACGGTCTTCAGGGCCCGAGGCGGCTTCTCCTGTTGGAGGCGCAGCTGGTCGGCCGTGGCCCGCACCGGTACTTTCTTCGGGCTTGGGCAGTCCGAGGTCTGTTCCCGCGTCGATCAGGCCGGGATAGACCGTGAGGCCTTTGCCATCGATGACCCAAGCTTCAGGGGGAATCGCAACACTCGCTCCGACCGCCTGGATCAAGCCTTTGGCGACGACCACGGTTCCATTCTCGATCGTCGGACCAGAAACAAGGACGATTCTCGCGTTGGTGATCGCGAAGTAGCGAGGTTCGCCTCCTTCGCCGCGGGCTGCGTGCGCCCACACGACACTCGCAACCATGCAGGCTCCGATAGTGATCAGCGGCGCACGCCCGCGATTCGACCAAAATTTCATTTCTCCCCCTGCACTGTTTCCATTTCCTGTTAGCCGTGAACACCCACGCGAAAGTTAGAAGCGCTCGATGCTAGCGGCAGCCAACGACAAAATCAAGGCTATGATTCCTCCGCGGGAACGAAGTTCGATGAGTCACGTCAAGACTAGGACGAGCTCGGACCGCGACGAGAACGCGAAAGGAATGCACGGCTGTACGGATCCGGGCGTTAGACGTGCGGCCGCTTTCACGGTTAGCCGGTTTGTAGTTTGGAATTGGACAAATACAAATTCAGGGCCCCTGTTCGGAGCCCCGGAGAGTACGGTCGGCGGGGAGTGCCGCGTTTAGAATTGCCGAGCCAGCGCGCCGAGCAGCACTCGTTGACTATCGAGTTCAACAAGCAGGTAAGTCTGACTGTCTACCGCGTAGTAGGCGAGATTAAACGTGCTGCCCGACGGCGGCGCAGTCTGCAAAGTAATGAGCCCGCGACCGAGAGAGCTTGGGGAGGTTGTGGTGATGCCGGTGAGGACCAGGTTTGGGAAGACGGACGCGCTCAAATTGGCGTCGAGGTACCCAGTGAAGGCACCGCCGACAGCGGCTGCGATTGCGCCGTTGATGTCCTGTTCGCCTTTGCTGGTAGGACCTGTCAGATTAAGTCCGTAACTACCCTCGGGGGCCGCGGTAGTAGATTGAAAATAGGCCAGACCGCTTGCCACTTTGACGTTGGTATCCAACTCGATCATTTCTGCCGTGCCGTTGGAATTGATATAAACGCCATAAATGGAGGTCGTATTGCCGTTCGCGACGTTGAGCAAGATGCGATTCGGCTGCGGGATGGTATAGGTGGATCCCGATGAAGCGATCGATTGCGACTGGATACTCCCAGCGACGTTGAGATCCTGAATGCCGCCGGTGAGTCCGCCTGTCCCATTGGAAACAAGAATTCCACCGGCAACGTAAGAGCCGTTACTCGCGGTGCCGCTGAGCTGGAAGGCGTTCCTGCCGCTGAACGAGTTAAGCGTGACTGAGCTGGGAGAGCTGAACGCGTCGCCTGCAAGGACAGGAGCCTTGTCGGTCTCAACGAGTTTGAAATGGGTGCGGTCCACGATGTAGAAAGCGAATGAAAGCGTGCTTTCGGGGGTGCTGGTGAGTTCGAGCAGGCCGCGCCCGGAATTATTGTCAAAGGTTACAATCTGGCCCTGCAAGGAAAGGTCGGCAAGCGTGAGTGTTCCTGCATCGTTCACGTCCTGAACCGCGCTTTGGATTGGGAAATTGCCATTGCCGTCGGCGAAAAAGTTGCCGGCGATAGCTATGGGAAAGCCGCCGGAATTGATTCCGGAAATCCCGAAGGAATAGAAGTTGGAGATGGCGCCGACGGCGAGCTCTGTCTTATTTTGCAGGTCGAGTGTGCCGCTGCCGGCGGCGACGGTGTCGAAACGGACGAGCAAAGCATGCTCGGCGGAGATGATCGTCACCCGGAAAGTGACGGTGGCCTGAGCGATGGTAAACGCCACAGTGGTTCGGCCGTCCGGCCCGACCTGGTAAGTGCCTCCGGTAATCGCGTTCATCGTCACGCCACCGCGGCTGTTAACGTCTTCCACTCCTCCCGGCGTGACATTTCCAAGGCCATCAAAGGTAATGCTGCCTGCCGAGGCCAGGAATCCGGAGGAGTCTTCCCCCGAATAAGAAAACGCATACTGGCCTAGCAGCGAAGCGTTCGAGAACAAGATAGTCACATTTGCGAACCCCGCGCCGCCGGAGCTGGCGGCCGAAATGGTGACGGATCCACCAGGCGGCGGTACCTGGGGCGCAGTATAGTTGCCACTCTGGTCGATTGAGCCAAAATCCACCCCAGGCGGAGGAGCCGGCAGCGACCAAACGACTGCCTGGCCGCCAGCCGAGGCGGTGAATTTCTGCATCCCCTTTGCTGGGATCGCGATGGCGGCGGGGTTCACGGACACAGGCTGCACGGCGGTGACAGTTACTATCGCGGTTGCAGACTTAGTCGAGTCAGCCTGCGAAGTGGCGGTGACTGTGATGGGTCCCGGCGTTCCGGGTACGGTGAGAACATTGCCGGCAAAGGTGGCGCCGCCAGTGGTGGTAAAATTCACAGCCGTGTTCGTGGAATTATAAACTGCAGCGAAGAAGACTATCTGGCCGTTAATGGGGACGGTAGCCGTCGCTGGAAATAAGACCACGGAGGTGGAAGTGCTCGGGGTGACATGGCCCCCTCCCCCCCCGCTGCTGCAGCCCACCATCAGAATGAGCAGCACGGTCCCCGAGGTTGACACCAGCAGAGAAGCAAGGCGCGAAGGCATCCCAGAATGCGACCGCATCAGTTGCCCCCCTGCTGAACTTCGTGGGAGGAAGCGTTGCCGTGCGGCGTTTGCAGTTGCAGGGGATTGCCAAGAAGTCCGGGGCTCGTGACCTTTTCAATTTTCTGAATCGTGCCTTGAATAACAATCTCTTTCGACAGGTCATAAATTGGCGACAACTCGCTCGGGCCTGTTGGAGAAGCCGCCCAGAGACTGGCGGACTGCGCATGCGCCGGCATCACCGCCAATAGACCGATCGCCAGCGCCGAAGCGAACGGCACCTTCGTTCTAAAACTGCGAATCATCTTTATCTCCTTCGGGATGCCTCTCTCATTCTAAGGATTGGTAGGAAAAGTTCCAGCATTATGAATGGTCACGCTCTGGCCCGTCCAGCGAGCTGCCTAGACCCCACTCGATTCTTTGATGCAGAATTCAAGGGAGACGAGTTGCCAGCTGGCCGCGAATATGGGGACGCAAAAAAGATCGGGGCTGGTTGTTCCGCCAAGCGGCAGCCGAAGTCTTGCTGGCCGGGGCAGCACAGCGTATCATTCCCGCCATCCAACCTAATGGAAGGAGCAGTATGAAGAGAACCTGGTTACTCCTCACCACTCCGCTCTCGCTGTTGCTCGCCACGGGCCCCAAGCCAGGCGCACAACAGGCCACAACTCCGGGCGGATGGCAACTCACCCAGAAGCCGGACGACAGCCACGAGAATTCGCCCGCGCAATTTTCTCTGGCGGGCAAATTCATCGCCCGGCCCCAGAAGGACCCGGGAACTCCACCCGAACTCGAACTGAGTTGCAAACGGCACCGGTTGGGGAAAAGGTTCACCTCAGCACATCTGGAAGTTGGCGCCCTGTTGAAGATCGCCTATGTGGAACCTGACGAGATTAAGGCAGGTACATCCTACTACCCGAAGGTCGACGTGCAATACCGCTTGGACGACGGAAAAGAGGAAAAAGACCAATGGATGCCGGGAACGGAAAAAACTTCCGTCTCCATTCCTAGAAAGACATTCGAGAAGATGCTTCAGGCTCACACCGTTCAGATCAAGTTGCCAGACTATACGGGCAGAGAAATATCCGTGCAATTTGATGTCCCAGACTCCTCGCAGGTGGGCGCAACATGCGATTTGCCCGTCAGAAAGAAGTGACGCGCGCGTACCGTTCTTCAAGTCATGAAAGCACGCGGCTGCACAGCCCGGGCCCAGGAACGCTCGTCGGGCTTTACCTCTCCGCAAAGAAGGCGAACTGCGAAATTCGACTCGTGAACCTTAGCGAGCCGGTTCGGGATTTGCCGGGGCTTTCGGATCTCTGGTCGGTGTTTGAAGCCTGCGGACGCGCCGGCACGCGCCTCAACTAGTTTCTCAGCGGCTTGCCTGTTTTCAGTGTGTAAGCGATGCGCTCCTGCGTTTTCCGCTCTCCGCACAGCGACACAAATGCTTCGCGCTCCAAATCCAGAATGTATTGCTCCGAGACGGTTTGCGGCGCAGTGATCGAACCTCCCGCCAGAATTCCGGCAAGCTTGCGGCCTACAACGCCGTCGTGCTCGGTCGCAAACTCACCGCGGACCAGCATGTGAATTGCGAGTTTTGCGCCGGCGAGAAATTCCTCGCCGAGAACGCGGATTTCGGCGGGCGGGGGCGGATGATAACCGGCTCGCACCATCGCGAGAGCCGTTTCCTTTGCAGCGGCGATTTGCCGATCGCGATTCATGGCGATCAAATCCGACGAGCGCAAAAAGCCGAGCGACCGGGCTTCTTCTCCGCTACTGGAGACTTTTGCCATGGCAATGTTTTGAAAGATGGGCTTAAGCGCGTTGAACAGGTCGAGATCCTCACCGCCCGCGGAGTGCTCGTTCGCTCGGATTAGCATTTCCTTCGTACCGCCGCCGCCGGGGATCAGCCCCACGCCGGTTTCAACCAAGCCCATGTAGGCTTCCGCAGCCGCATGAATGCGCGCCGAATGCAGACTGATTTCGCACCCGCCACCGAGCGCCATGCCTTGCGGTGCGGCCACGACAGGGCCGGGCGCGTATTTGATGGCCATGTTGCAGCGCTGGAATTGGCGCACGGCCATGTGGATCTCATCCCATTCTTCTTCCTGAGCCGTCATCAGCACCAGCATCAGGTTGGCCCCCACGGAAAAATTCGGCGCCTGATTAGCAATGACCATGGCCTCGAATTCTGAGCCCAGGCGATTCACACCAGCGTGAATCATCGCCACCAGATCGCCCCCGATCGAATTCATCTTGGAATGGAATTCGCAGCACACCACGCCGTCGCCAAGATCGATCAGGCTGGCGCCGGAATTCGACTGCACGACTCCCGTGCGATCCTTGAGCGATTTCAGAAGGATGATTCCGGGCGGCTCGGGCAGGGGTTGCAGCGAGCCTGAAGCCAGATCGAAGTAGCTTGTGATGCCTTTCTCATATTCGTAAAAAGCCTTGTTCGGTGAGGCCAGCACATTCTGAATAACCGGTGGCAACTGCTTGCCTTCGCGCTCGAGCGCCGCGGCCATTTTCTTGACACCGATTGCGTCCCACACCTCGAAGGGGCCAAGCTCCCAGGCGAAGCCCCAGCGCATGGCGCGATCCACGTCCACAATCGAGTTCGCAATTTCCGGGACGCGGCGCGCAGCGTAGAGGGAATTTTCGCTCAGGCACGACCACAGAAAGCGGCTGCCCTGGTCGCCGCCTTTTCCATCGAGCGCCGGGGCCACTAGCGCACGCAGGCGTTCGCTGGTGTCCTCGATGGCCCTCCCGGCTTCGATCGAGCCGAACTTGGCTTTCTGCCGGGGCCGGTACTCAAGCTTCTTCCAGTCGAGCGTCAGGATTTCGGATTCGCCGCCCATTTTCACGCGCTTGTAAAATCCGCTCCCTGTTTTGTCGCCCTGCCAGCCGCGCTTCAGCATTTCTTCTACAAACGCGGGAACGCGCCACAGTTCGCGGGATTCATCGTCGGGGATGTTTTCGTAAATATTGCGCACCACGTGAACCAGAACATCAAGCCCCACGATGTCGGCCGTCCGGAAAGTCGCTGATTTCGGCTGGCCTATTGCAGGGCCGGTACACGCGTCCACCTCTTCGATGGTCATATCGAGCGCTTGCATCTGGCGCAAGACATTCAGCATCGCGTAGGTGCCGATCCGGTTGGCGATGAAATTGGGAGTGTCTTTGGCGACTACCACACCCTTGCCCAGCCGGAGATCGCAGATTTCATTGAGCGAGTCGAGAACATCGGCGCGTGTTTTCGGGCTCGGGATGAGTTCAACCAGTTTCATGTACCTTGGCGGATTAAAGAAATGCGTGCCCGCCCAGTGCTGCTGGAAATCTTCCGAGCGGCCTTCTGCGATCAGCTGGATGGGCAAGCCAGACGTGTTCGAAGTGACGATAGTGCCGGGCTTGCGGACGGTTTCGACGCGGGCGAGCAGGCTGCGCTTGATTTCCAGATCTTCGGCCACCGCTTCTATAATCCAGTCCACCTGGCCGCAGCATTCGATGTTGTCTTCGAGATTACCCGGGGTGATCAGTCGCGCAGTCTCTGGAGTGAAGAACGCCGCGGGACGGGCTTTCCTTGCCGCCTCAAGGCCGGCAAAGACGATTCGATTGCGGACCACTGGACTTTCGAGCGTCAGCCCCTTGCGCGACTCTTCCTGAGTAGGCTCCCGTGGAACGATGTCGAGCAAATAACAAGGGATACCGCCATTGGCGAGATGAGCGGCAATGCGCGCGCCCATCGTGCCAGCTCCCAGCACCGCGACTCTCTCGATGCGTCGTTTCATTGCCTCGCCCAAAAAGGAACATCGAGGTTACAAAACGAGTACCGGTCGGTCAACCTGAAAGACCGCCAGTCACCGGAAGTACGCTAGACTGATGCTGGGAGCGATTGCACCGCATGGGAACAACCAAGTGGCTCGGCAAGGCCCTTCGGGGCCTGAGATCATTTGCATATGGCCCATTGGGAGAACGGCCCAAAGTGGGCGTTGCGCTGGGCGGCGGATTTGCAAGAGGCATCGCCCATATCGGCGTGCTGCGCGCGCTCGAAGAGCACGAAATCCCTATTGATTTCATCGCCGGAACCAGCGTCGGCGCGCTGATCGCAGCCGGATACGCCAGTGGAACCCCGCTCGATGAAATGGCTCGCCAAGGAAGCGGCACGCGGTTCAAGGATTTCGGGCGCTGGACACTTTCGCGCATGGGCATGGCTTCAAACGACCGCCTGGAGGATTTCCTGCATAGGTTCACGACCACGAAGTACTTCCATCAGCTCAAAATTCCGCTCTGCATCGTGGCTACCGACCTTCTGAAAGGCGAGTCCGTGCATTTCACCGAAGGCGAAATCGGGCCGGCGTTGCGCGCCTCCTGCGCATATCCAGGTCTTTTCTTGCCGGTGGAGTACCAGGGGCATTTTCTTGTTGACGGCTTCTTGACTGAGCAAGTCCCGGCGCCCGCTGCTCGCGAACTGGGAGCGGACATGGTGATCTCAGTTCACCTGGAGCCGGGGCTGCTCGATTCGAAGCCGCGGAACACGATCGAGGTAATCAGTCGGTCGTTCTCGATCATTCAAACGGTCGCCAATCAGCCTTGGCGCGCCGCTACCGATGTTCTGATCGAGCCGAATGTGCACCATGTGTTGTGGGATGAGTTTATAAAAACCCCGCTGCTCGTGGCTGCCGGAGAAGATGCGGCGCAAGCGGCTCTGCCGATCATTAAGCGACTGCTAGCGGGCGGCCGCCAGCCTCTGGAATCAGCGGATCACGCTCGCGCTCGTGAGGAGTTCTAGACCTAGCCGGTCGCCGCCCCCTGCTAACCATCTCTGGAGTGCCGCGTCGAATCGACTGTGAGGAGCCGGACTCTCACTGCGATGACCGCTGCAACGCCCCAGTCATACGCAGGGTGAGTTCGGCTCTTCCTTCTCTCCAAAGCCGCTGGGCCCTTCTTGTAGATTCAATATCCCGATTCTTGTAGGTCTGACACCGCGGAGATTTCAGGGGATTTCTCGAAGTTCGACAACCACCGGGTGTCCGTTGCCCTTGCCCCGCTTGGTAAACCATTCGCCCATGGCGCTGGCCAGACGCGCGCGGTCCACGTCGAGCCCGGCTTCGAGTCGCCCTTCCGCAGTCGGGAGCGTGTCGTCGAACTCAGCGGAACCGGTGAAATTGCGCATGCAGAAGCTGTCCAGCCAGTCGAGCGGCGCAGGAAGGCGCTCGCCGGCGATCAGAATCTCCGCTAACAGCTTTTGCGCGTACATGGCGAGGGAAGTATAACATCGTGGACGCGCGGCCGCTTTTGCGTCGGAGGGAGCGTCTTGCAATTCTCTGGGCCGTGTCCTACACTTTTATGGTTGTGGGTGCCTCTGAATCGCCTTTTGTGATGCGCTCGGACCAGGCCAACCGGGCAGCGTCCCCCGCGCGAAAATCTTAGGAGGATCGGTGCCGACACCGCTGGAACGCTGGGTGGAAGAATCTGCGCGGCTGACAAGGCCGTCAAAAATTGTCTGGTGCGATGGCTCGCAAGCTGAAAATGAGCGCTTGACCCAGGAAATGCTGCGCGACGGCACTTACATCGAGCTGAACCAGCAGACTTACCCCGGCTCCTACCTTCACCGCAGCAATCCCAACGATGTGGCGCGCACCGAAGGCCTCACGTTTATCTGCTCGCGCAATCAGGAGGATGCCGGACCTACGAATAACTGGATGGCCCCCGACGCGGCGCGAGACAAAGTGCGCCCGCTGTTTGACGGAGTGATGAAGGGCCGCACGATGTACGTGGTGCCCTACGTCCTGGGGCCGGCGAATTCCCCTTACAGCAAAGTGGGCGTAGAAATCACTGACAGCGCGTACGTGGTTACCAGCATGTACATCATGTCACGCATGGGAAAAGTGGCGCTCGACCGGCTGGCGAATTCCGAAGATTTTGTCCCCGGCCTTCATTCGCTGGGAGATTTGAATCCCGACCGCCGATTCATCCTGCAATTCCCAGAGGAAAGACTCATCTGGAGCATTGGCTCCGGCTATGGCGGCAACGCGCTCCTCGGGAAAAAATGTTTCGCGCTGAGGATTGCGAGTTGGATGGCGCGCGACCAGGGCTGGATGGCGGAGCACATGCTGATTGTCGGCCTCGAAGATCCGACCGGCAAAGTGAGCTACATGGCGGCGGCGTTCCCCAGCGCTTGCGGAAAAACCAATCTCGCCATGATGGTTTCGGCGCTCGAGAAACAGGGTTACCGCATATGGACCGTGGGCGACGACATCGCCTGGATGCATGTCGCATCCGATGGCACGTTACGGGCGATTAATCCTGAGACCGGGTTTTTTGGGGTCGCGCCCGGAACAAACGCGAAGACAAATCCAAATGTCATGAAAGCGCTTGGCCGGAATTCGATCTTTACCAATGTGGGACTCACCTCTTCGCGCGAAGTCTGGTGGGAGGGAATGGATGGCCCGACCCCACAGACGCTGATAGATTGGAAAGGGCAGCCTTGGAAACCGGGTGGTGCCCCTGCAGCTCAACCCAACTCGCGATATACAGTCCCGGCAAAGCAATCGCCTTCAATTTCGCCTCACTGGGAAGATCCTGAGGGCGTCCCCATCTCCGCGCTGATTTTCGGCGGCCGGCGGGCGCGCGTCGCGCCGCTGGTTTATGAGTCGTTCAACTGGCAGCACGGCGTCTTCGTCGGCGCCACAATGGCCTCAGAAACCACCGTCGCCATAACGGATAGCCTGGGCGTCACGCGGCGCGACCCGATGGCGATGCTTCCCTTCTGCGGCTACAACATGGCCGATTATTTCCAACACTGGCTCCAGATGGGGCCGAAACTAAAAAATCCGCCGAAGCTCTTCAACGTGAACTGGTTCCGCAAAGGCGCGGACGGAAAATTCCTCTGGCCCGGGTACGGCGAGAATGTCCGCGTGCTGAAATGGATGCTCGATCGCATCGAAGGCCGCGCCGAAGCAACCGAAACACCCATCGGGTATGTGCCCACATCAAATTCTCTGACGCTCGATGGCCTTTCGATCTCGCGCGAAAACCTCGACGAGCTGCTGCATGTCCATCCCGCCGACTGGGTCGCCGAGGAAGAAGCCACGGGAAAATTCTTCGAGAAGTTTGGCAATCGTTTGCCGCAAGAAATCCGCCGCGAGCACAAAGCCCTAGCTTCGCGCTTGCAGGGATCTTCGGTAACCACGAAATAACTCGTCCACGGAACAAATCAGCTGCTATCTCGACCGGCGACTCCTCCGTCTAACTCCCTTGTCTCTGCTAGAATCGCGGACGATGACAAAAAAGTTTAACGCCACGGTCATTTTATTACTCCTAGGCCTTACCGCTCTGGGCGCGGCCTCGCAATCCACCACGACGAAGCGGGTGGACGCTCCCTTGAATCCTGCGATTTCCTCGAAATTAATTGTGGCCCGGGAGCTGGGGAAGCGCGTCGCAAAATTTCAGCGCGTGCATATGCCGTTCAATTCGCAGGGCCTGACCGAGCGCGAAAAGAAAATGGTCGGGAAACTGGTGGACGCCTCGGGTCTGCTCGATTGTATTTTCTGGCGCCAGAGCGATCCCGAGGGACTGAAACTCTATCTCTCACTGGCGAGAAGCATCGACCCACAGGATGTCTTGTTGCGGCGTTATTTGAAGATTAATGCCGGGCGGTATGATCTTTTGGACGCGGACAAACCATTTGTCGGCACAGGACCCATGCCGCCCGGCCGTGGATTTTATCCATCATTTCTGACGCAAGAGCTTGTGGGGAATTACATCTCGGAAGATCCGGAGTCGAAAGCCGCTTTCAATCAGCCGCTCTCAGTCGTCGAAATTCGGAAGGGCCCTACAAATCATGCAAGTGTGACCGCCGTGCCTTACCACATCGCGTATCGTGAATTTCTTGAGCCCATGGCCAAAGATCTGTTTGAGGCGGCAGACCTGAGCGACGACCCCTCCTTCGCAAAATTCCTGCGGCTTCGGGCGGATGCATTGCTCACTGACAATTACTATTCGAGCGACATCGCCTGGCTAGACCTCGAGCATCCAAAGTTCGATATCTCTATCGCGCCTATGGAGGTGTACCTCGATTCCCTGCTCGGCGTGAAAGCCTCTTACGGCGCTTCCGTGATGATTCGCAACGAGGAAGAAAGCCGCAAGCTCGTGATTTTCCAGAAATACGTGCCGGAATTACAGGATGCGCTACCACTCGCGCCGGAAGACCGCCCCTCGAAGCACGGCCACCAGACACCCATGGAAGTGATGGACGCGCTGTACCGCGCGGGCGACCTTCTGCATGGGTATCAGGCTGTGGCCGATAATTTGCCCAACGATCCGCGCGTCCACGAGAGCAAAGGCTCCAAGAAGCTTTTTTGGAAGAATTTCATGGATGCGCGCGTCAACTACGTGATTTTGCCGCTCGCCAAGCGCGTGATGCGAGCCGAACAGGCAGAAATGGCGAGCGGCGAGGGATATTTGGCGGACACTATCATGCACGAAATTTCGCACGAGCTAGGGCCACTCTATGCGCGCACGGCTGGCGGCAAAGTGCAAGTCAACCAGGCGATCGGCCCGCAATATTCTGCGCTCGAAGAAGCGAAGGCCGATGTGGTCGGCCAGGTCTCGATGCAATGGCTCGTGGACCACGGGGCATATCCAAGGGAGAAAATCGATGGCGTGGTGGCCTCCTACGTTGCCGGAATTTTCCGCACCATCCGCTTCGGCGTTGCGGAAGCGCACAGCGCGGGCGAAATGATGCAATTCAATTATCTGTCGGAGCGCGGCGCTATTCGCCGCGATCCCTCGACCGGCCTCTACGAAATCGATTTCGACCACATGCCCGCGGCCATAGCTTCGCTCGCAAAGGAGTTGCTAGAGCAGGAAGCCACCGGAGACCGAGCCCGCGCCGAGGCCTGGTTCAAAAAATATGGCTTCATGCCCCCGGAGCTGGGCGCCCTGCTCGCAAAATCCTCCGACATTCCCGTGGACATAGATCCGGACTTTGATTTCGACCCGCCGGTGAGATAGCGCCTGCCGCGTGCACCCAGCGCCTGTTCTCGCAGTTTCTGGAAATTAGAGAATCGCCTGGATATCGGCGTCGATAGAGATGTGCGTCTGGGGGAACCCATTGATCTGGTAGCTGGCGCCGACGGCGTTACTGAAATGGAAGAAGCGGCTGATGTGGTAATCCTCGTCGAGGATGTCAAAAACTTGTTCGGCCTGCTCTCGTGAAAGACCGAGCGCAGCGATGGAGACGGACTTGCCATAACCGCCTGCGGCGGAAAGATATTGTTCAACGAGTTCGCGCAACGACATATTCATATCCACACATAGGCGCCGGCTTCGCCGTACGGGAGGTTCATGTAAAACACGTTCGCTTCAGCAATTCGTTTGAATGCGACGCAAAGCATCGCCGCCCCGTGTTCGGGACAAAACCATTCCCCGGGGGCTTCGCCAATGCGGTTCACCTCGTCGAGGCTCGTCACCTGTTCCCGGGAAAGCCACAACCAGGTCGCCGCCCGCGTGCATTCCTCGCAGTGCCGGTTATTTTCTGCGAGGCGCTTCTCGATTGCGGCAACAACTTCCGGCTTAAGCCCGGCTGCCTCAAAATCCGGCGCGGCCACAAAAAAATACTGCGAAAAGTTCTCCCCATCCGGCTCGAAAGCCAGAACTCGCCCGCGATATTTCCGCAACTCGCCCGCGGCGACGCCCAGCAGGCAATCGCGGCAGAGCGAAACCTCCGGACGCACTGATTCGCGACGCATGGCGCGTTTCCCGCGCAAATAAAGCGTGTCGGGCAGCAGCGTCGCCATCCACGCATGCTCGCCATCCAGGTGGATGCACTCAGCGGGCGTGCCCTTCAATTTCGCCCACCAGTTGCGACTGCGCGGCGCCAATTCGATTTCGGGATACGCGGCTTCGTAAGTAATGCGCGCCAAGTTATTCCCCTGGACCGCCGCTCGACAAGACGTATGTTAGCAGATTGGGTTCCGTTTGGCGTGCGCGGCGGGTTCGGCTATCATGGACTCCTTGGATTTATCGCGCTCGCAATTTTCACAATCCATCGCGCAAGCGAACCTGGAGGATGGAGCATGGCAATCTCAGTGGGAACAATGGCCCCCGATTTCACGCTGAAGGATCAGGAACAAAAGGAAGTGAAACTCTCGGATTTCAAGGGGAAGAAGAATGTCGTGTTGGTGTTCTACCCGCTCGATTGGAGCCCCACTTGTACGAAGGAGCACGTCTGCCTGGTCAACGACATGAAGCGGTTCGACCAGCTTGACGCGCAGGTCCTCGGAATTAGCGTGGACAGTGCCTGGTCGCACAAAGCCTACGCCGAAAAAATGGGCATCCATTACCCGTTGCTCGCGGATTTTCAGCCGCGTGGCGCGGTGGGCGACAAATTCGGCGTTTATCTCCCGGACAAGGGCATCACCGGACGCGCCATTGCCATCGTGGATCGCGGAGGAAAGATTGCCTGGTTCAAGAATTACGATATTCCGGTGGTGCCGGACGTGAAGGAAGTTGCGGACGCCCTAGCCCTAGTAAAGTAAACCCCGTCGACGGCCTGGGCGCTGAAAAGTTTAAGGCTGCGCCGGAGCTCCTCGATTCGGCTTCGGCGCAAGCGTCCTGATGTAGACCACCAACTGCCAGCGCTCTTGTTCGGTGAGCGTGTCCCTGAATCCCGGCATGGGACGCCGACCCTGCGTAATTTTCCAGAAGAGTTCGCCGTCCGCCATGCTGCTCATCTCTCGCCCGTCGGTGAAATTCGCCGGCGCGACGGATAACTTCTCGGCTTTCTCGCCTTTTCCGTCGCCGTTCTCACCATGACAACTCTGGCAATGATCCAAATAGAGCATCATGCCCGCGCCAATCGCTTCCTTGTTCGCGGCAACGGGGTTGTTGAGTTTCTTCATTAGCGCGGGAACGCGCCAGTCGCTCTTATAATACAGAAACGCCGCCCCGCCTGCGCCAACCAATAGGAACAGGCCAAAAATCAAGACCAGGCTTCCTGGATGATTGGTTCGTCGAGGCCCCTGCTGTTCCACCCCTTTCCTCCGAAGCCTTTGCCATCCCCCGCGGTGCGCAAATTCTCGCACAGCACCTCAGGATGTCCAAATCAATGGCGTCTTCGATCGTGGAGAGAGAAGCTTGTCTTAGGACGGGCCTTGCTGTCCGCGCAAGCAGCCGGGCTCTTAGTGCGGCGGCTGCAATGCACGCAGGACAGAGAGGAGGACGATCCCCATCATCAGGACCACATAGATGCGCAGCCCCCACAAAAGGACACGCACGCCAAAAGAAAACTCGCGCGGCCCGAAATGTGTTTGCCGCTTTGCCGCAACCACCTGGTCCGCTTCGAGCAATGACAGAACCAGGCGCGGATCTTCGAGATTGGGTTCCGTCGCATTCGTCGCGACCGCTTCCAAACCTGGTTGCTTCTCGCTTCCCCCCGCGTGGCTCGATTTCAATGTCCACCTCGTTTGTCCGTTGCGATCTCGGAAATACTGTTGGCGTTCAATACCAAGCTATCCGCCCAGCCATTTCGGAAACACAGTGGCAAGCCCAAATCCAACGCCAGCGAGAATCAAAAGAATGGTGACCCCCACTCCGGCCACGTTTGCCCAGGCGCTGTTGACGTGTTCCCCCATCACCTCTTTGTCGTTCACCAGAAGCAGGAGAAACGCCAGCGCCGGCGGCATCGCAAGCACCGCGATTACGTTCACCGTGAGCACCACAAATTCCAGCGGAAAGCGCGGAATCAGCACCAGCGCCGCGGCTGCGGCAGCCGAGCCCAGCAATGTCAAATAAAATGGCCACGCCTCGCGCAGCGGCCGGTTGAGGCTATGCCCTGTTTGGAAGACTTCGCCGAATGCATAGGCGGAGGATGTAGAAATTGCAATCGCAGCGACGATGCCCGCTTCAAATATGCCGAGCGCAAAAAGCGCCGCACCGGCGTGCCCGATCCACGGCCGGAGCGCCTCTGCAAATTGAGCGCCCTGAAAATCCACGGCGTTAATCCCGTGATGGAACAGCGGCGTCGTTGCGAGAATGGTCGCAATCGCACAGACCGCAGCGAGTAGAACCCCGAGACCTGTATCGAACCGTCCGGCATTGATGTCCCGAGGTTGCAGTCCTTTGTCCACCACGGCGCTTTGCTGAAAGAAGAGCATCCAGGGCGTAACCGTCGCGCCGATATCCGCAAGAATCAGCACAAGAATCTCATAGCGGCTGCCGGTCGGAAGGGGTGTCCATGTCAAAAGGGCATGTCCGGCTGCCAGCCAATCCGGGTGCGCCAAAAGGGCTGCAGGAATGAAGAGTGTATTGAAGATAGCCAGGCCCAGCGTGATCCGCTCCCAAGTCCAATACCGGCCGGTGGTAATTGCGCCGAGCACAATCGCCAGCGCCGCGCCAACTGCGATCGAAGGACGGATGCCAAAGAACCCCAGCCCGGCGCGCACTCCGATAAATTCCGTCACCAGCGTCAAGAAATTTCCCAGCACCAAATCGCTCATCGCAAACAGCCCCCAGAATCTTCCGAAGCGGTCGAAGATCAGTTCGGCATGCCCGCGGTGAGTCACCGCTCCCAGTCGCACGGTCATTTCTTGCACTACAAAACCCATCAGAAAAGTGAGCACCACAAACGGCAAGAAAAATCCGATACCAAAACGAGCACCCGTGGCTGCGTAGGAGAGCATGCTCGGGGCATCGTTCTCGCCAAGAAAGACCAATATTCCCGGCCCGATCAGAAGCCAGAGCAGCCGCGCATCGCCGAACCGTTTCGCCTTGTCGCCCTTTCCTCGAGCGCGTTCCACTTGCCAGCGATCGCGAGCCCGGTCCACGTCCTCATGGGTTAGCAGGCTGACGAGTTCAGGCGAGGCGGCGGCAGTTTCTGTGGTAGGGCGCGCCGTGTGAGAGAGGGAAATACCAGGCCTGTTTTTAGAGTCGGGCATGAGTTAACTATGCTGAACTTCATGTATAAACTACGCTTAACCTCCACGGCTGTCAATGCCCGGCAAGGGGGCAGCAGCTGAAAAACCTCGAGGAGTCATTCTAGGCTCTGCTATAGTTGCCGGGCGAAGAACGCGAGGAGAATTGCGATGGCCGAAGCGCCGAAACAGCAGGTTCAAATCAAGGCTGACGAGAAGGAATTGCTGGGACAGTTTTCCAACCTGGTCGTCGTTCACCACAATGCCGAGGAGTTCACGCTGAATTTCATCTATGTCTTCCCCACTCTGCCGCAAGGGAAGCTGGTCGCGAGCCTGATTTTGAGCCCCACGCACGCGAAGCGCCTTTCGCGCGCGCTCGGAGAAAATGTGGCCCGCTACGAGGCGCAATTCGGGCCTCTGCCGGAAGGGCCGGGCCCCGGGCCTGAACCAAATGTCGGATTTATTCAATAAGCAGAATTTGCTATGAGGAAATTCGCCTAACGGGCGGCTTGGCGCGAATTTTCTGTAAGGGAACTCTTCTGAGAGCTACAGGGCGGAGGCGTCGGCTACGACCCATTTACCGTTGGGCTCAATAAATTCCAGGCCCACGGCATAGCCACTGTCCGGAACCATCTGGCAATATGCGACGCGGGCGAGCGAACGAAACGACCCGGTAAGTGTGGTGAGGGTGAGACGGTCGTCCGTCTTCCAGCGGCGCACGCTCAGCACACGCGCTCCGCGTGGGCTCACGTTTTCAGTGAATGTGGTTTCGGTGCCCGGAAGAATCGGGTGGCCGGTGATGTGCACTCCGACTTCCATAGGAATGCGCGGCTCGCGGCGAGGCGCGACCGTGTCCTTTGGGACCCCCATCCCAAATCGCATTTCCAATGACCCCCACTGGAATTACAGACAGGCCGCTACACTTCCAAGTCGAAATTTCTTGTCGCCTCGGCCTTTCATACGATACAGCGCGCGGTCGGCGGCGCCCAAAAGTTTTTCGATGGATGTTCCATCAGTGGGGTACACGGCCACGCCCACGCTGACCGTAATAGGAGGCTGCTGGCCATCATTCGCCAGCCGCTCGCAAATGCGCGCCGCGGCCTGTGCTGCATCCTGTTCATTCGATTCGGGCAGGATCACCGCAAATTCGTCGCCGCCGTAACGCGCCGGAGTATCAATCGTGCGACTGCTGTTGCGCAGCACCGCTCCCAGGCGCTTGATCGCGCGGCTCCCGGTCAAATGACCAAAGCTGTCGTTGATTTTCTTCAGCCCGTCGAGATCGAACAGCAATACCGCAAAGCTGCGTCCCGTGCGCCCAGAACGCTGGATCTCAGAATCCAGAACTTCCAGCAGCCGTCGATGATTCGCCAGGCCCGTGAGTGAATCAGAAGCCGCGAGCTGGCTCACCTGATCGAACAGCTGCGCGTTGTCGAGCAGCGTTCCGCCGAGCACCACCACGTAACTAAGAACCAGGAGCACATGCGCGAGTGTGAATGGCGCGTCAAGTACCCGCTGCGATTGGCTAATGGTGACATGGCACACCACGTTCAGAAATGCAGCGATAAACAGCGCACGGTCAAGCGACGTATCCACCCTGCGGAGGCGCCACGCATATCCCACCGTGGCAGCCACATAGATCGCTGCCGGCAGCAAATCCCAAGGACGCGGCACGATCCATCCCGGATGCATCTTGGGGGCATTCGGCAGCATGAAGTAAAAGACACTCGTCAGATAGGCAACCGCACCCACCAGCAATGTTGCGGCCGCCATTTCCTTCGCCGGGTCGCGCGACACGGGGATACGTCGTTCCACTGCCAATGCCACCAGCAGCAGGAACCCAAGCAGGGTTCTTCCCGCGAGCCATCCGAGCGAGATGTGGTTGCCCTCCGTGCGTGCGACCAGCATCCAACGGTAAAATGTCATGCTCGTTCCGGCTTCGATCAGCCCGGCCAGGACAAATCCAAAAGCCAAAATGAGCGAAATTCGATCGTGCGTGCCGCGAAAGCGCACCAAGGCATTGGCCGCAAAGGTGAAGGCGATCAGGCTGCCTGACATCTCGAGGTAGGTGTCGAGAAGCGGATCAGCCTGGTAGGAGGAATTCCGCAGGATCCAGATCAGAAGAAGGTATGCCGCCCCTGCGATCGCCCAAATCAGGACGAGCCGAAAACGGTGCAGTAACCCCCAAAATTTACCTGGACGACCCACACTTCCCCCCAAAAAACGGACTGCTACCGAGAACTGATCGAGCAACTGGCATGCCGTTGCCTCATATGGTTATAGTACTATATAATATGCTTTGAATGTGTTATATACGATAGTTCTGGACGAAATTAGCGACTCGGCTTACAAGCCGACAGCAAGCCTTCTGGGTAGAAATGTTACAGTACCGGAGAGGGGCTCCATAGCGCCCTGGCTAGATCTTCGGCTTCGGAGGAGGCAATTCGTGAGCTTGGACGGCGCTCTGAAATCCGACTCTTTTGTGGCTGCCATCGCAGAAGGGCTTGCGCTCGGAATGGCCGCAGCGGCAAAGCGATAGCTTAGTTCTTCCGGCCAGCCCGAATGACTTGCCTTCCTGATCCAGAATCTCAAAATCACCCTCGACCACAAGCGGGCCGTCATTCTGAGCAGTAAGCTTGGTTGCCGCCATTTGAATCCCCCTGGAGCGATCGACGCTTTTGCCATGAGATTTCTGGCACGCAAATCCGCCCGCCCCTCGATCAGTATTTCGGGACCGACGGATCTACCTCGTCGGACCACGCAAGGATACCACCTTTGAGGTTCAGAACTTTTCGAAAGCCTGCTTTGCGCAAAAATTCTACGGCCTCCGTAGAGCGTTTGCCAGTACGGCAGTGGGCCACGATTTCTCTGGAACTGTCGAGCTCGCTCACGCGGCGCGAGAGATCGCCCAGGGGAATCAAACGTCCGCCGAGATTGCAGATTTGATATTCATGCGGCTCACGCACATCCAGAATCAATAAATCGTCCCCGCGATCCAGCCGGGCCTTCAATTCGCGCGGCCCAATTTCCGGCACGTTTGTCTCCGGCGCCGGAGCTTCCTCGCCGCGGATACCGCAGAATTCTGCATAATCAATGAGCTTCGTGACGGTCGGATGCGCGCCGCAAACCGGGCATTCCGGATTTTTCCGCAGCTTCAGTTCGCGGAAACGCATCCCCAGCGCGTCGAACAGCAGGAGCCTTCCGATCAGAGGCTCGCCCTTGCCGATGATCAGCTTGAGCGTTTCCGCCGCCTGAATCGAGCCGACGATTCCGGGCAGCACGCCTAGCACGCCTCCCTCGGCGCAAGACGGCACCAATCCCGGAGGAGGCGGCTCAGGATACAAACATCGATAGCAGGGCCCGCCGGGAGCGCCGAACACTGTCACCTGGCCCTCGAAACGGAAAATCGAGCCGTACACATTCTGCTTGCCAAGCAGCACGCAAGCGTCGTTCACAAGATAGCGCGTCGGAAAATTGTCCGTGCCGTCTACGATGAAGTCATAATCCTTGAACAGATCGAGCGCATTCTCACTGGTCAGTCGCTTCTCGAAAGCATCAACCTGAATATCCGGATTCAGGCCGCGCAGCCGATCGGCTGCGGCTAGAATCTTCGGGCGCCCGACATCGGAGGTGCTGAACAGAATCTGGCGCTGCAGATTGGTAAGGTCCACGGTATCGAAATCCACAAGTCCAATGCGTCCTACACCAGCAGCCGCAAGATAGACGCCCAGCGGCGCACCCAGCCCGCCTGTGCCAATGCACAGCACTTTCGCAGCCTTCAATTTGAGCTGCCCATCCATACCGACTTCCGGCATGATCAGGTGGCGGCTGTATCGCAACACTTCTTCCTTCGATAGTGTGAACGCCGGACTAGCGTTCGCCGGTGTCAAAGGGATTCCTGTTTTAGTGGGCATCGGAAAACTCTCCCCGCTATGCGATGTTTGAGCCGCCGGCGATGGAAGGCACAATGCTTACAATATCGCCCTCGCGCAAATGGGTGGCTTCCTTTTGGAGATAACGGATGTCTTCATCATTCACATACACGTTGACGAAACTGCGCAATCGGCCATCGTCCGCGAACAAATGCTTCTCCAGTTCGCTGAAACGAGTCGTGAGCGCTCGGAGGGCCTCGCCCACCGTCATGGCCTCTAATTCCACGCTTTCCAGCTTGCCCGCATAGGGCCGCAGAGGCGTCGGAATGATCACCTTCACTGCCATGCGCTTTCCTCCTCGCCTAACGTCATGCTGAATGTGCCGCGAATTCAATCGTTTCTGAATCGTAGTCGGAGCGGTCGTCGCGCAGCCGCCACGATGTGGTGTCGCGCGGCTCGCGCTGCCGCACGCTCACGATGATGTAGCTGTACCATGGCCAAGCGTGCTCGCGATCGAATTCGCTCGGCCGCGCCGGCGCATCTGGATGCGAATGATACCAGCCTATGAGTTCGACTTGTTTTTCGCGAGCCTTTTTTTCCGCCAGGCGGACGTCATCCGACGTCAATTCGAAGCGGTTGCGCGGCGAATCCTTGCGGCGATTTTCGAGCGGCACGAGCTCCAGCACTTCGCGCGCACAATCCCCGTCGCGCCCTAGTAACGCACCGCAGCACTCGTGCGGATAGGTCTCGACACCATGGGCATGAATGCGGCCGAGCAAGTCGTCGCGAATTTTCAGCACCGCGCCGCTCATGCTTCGCTCCAGAATTTCTCGCTCAAGTATTTCTCGCCCGAATCCGGAAACACCGTCACCATCACGGCACGCTGCGCGTGTGGGAGTCGACGCGCCACGTCAAGACAGGCGCACACCGCGGCGCCCGCGCTTACACCGGCCAGGATCCCTTCCTCGCGCGCGAGCCGCTTCACCAAGCGATGCGCGTCCTCGGTCCGCACGGCCAGGTTTTCATCAGCCAGTTTCGGATCATAGATGCTCGGGACGATGGCCGTGGCCATGTGCTTCAGGCCTTCTAAACCATGAAAACTGGAATCCGGCTGAAAGCTGATGCACCGAATCTTTGGGTTCAGCTCTTTGAGCCGCCGCGTCGCTCCCATGAAGGTCCCGCTGGTGCCAAGTCCGGCAACAAAATGCGTAATCTCTCCCCTCGTCTGCTCCCATATTTCCGGAGCGGTGGTGGAATAATGCGCCGCCGGATTCGCCGCGTTGCTGTACTGGTCCGGGTAAAAATATTTTTCCGGCTGTGCCGCATAGATTTCCTTTACGCGCCGGATCGCTCCATCGGTGCCCTCGTCACCCGGCGTGATCACCAGATCGACCCCATAAGCCAGGAGGATTTGTTTTCTCTCCTCGGAGGCGCTCGATGGCAAACACAACTTTACCCGGTACCCGAGTGCTGCACCGATCATGGCGTAGGCGATCCCGGTATTTCCGCTGGTGGCGTCGAGAATTACTTTGCCGGCCCGCAAATCTCCGCTCCGCTCGCCGGCACAAATCATCGAATATGCGGCGCGATCCTTCACCGAGCCCCCCGGATTGAACCACTCCGCCTTGGCATAAAACTCGACATGCGGAAACTCGGCCCCCATACGTTCCAGCCGCAACAAGGGCGTCTGTCCGATAGACCGAAGCAGGCCCGCTCCCAATTGAGCCGCCCGAGGACGGGCAGGTGTGGCCATCGGTTTGTTTAGTGCGCCCATGATGGTTTTGATGAAACCGCCTCCGACCGACTGCAGTCCAATGAACTCGAGCCTGACTGGGGCGCTCCTCTGGGAGGGAATTCACCCCGTATTCAACTAATTCAAGGGAGTTTAGCAGAATACGCGGACCCAGCCTAGGGACTCCTCCCGACCGCGTCCGATCGAAGCTGCGCGCCTTCCTGCAATGGCAAATTCCGCTCGGCCGCGCCTGCACCTGATTCGATGCCCGAGCTCCGATATCCGCACCAGATTTTTGGCTTTACACAGGCATGGCGAAATTCTTATCCTCAAAGACATGTGGTACGTGGACCAGCTATTTAGTCAAGCGCAGGTGGAATCGCTTTCAGCTAAGGGCTTCCTGGTACGCAATTCGGGCGGCGTCGTGCGCATTGAAAAGTACAATTGCGGCGCGGAATTGCGCAAGACCGCTCGCGGCGATTTTCAAATGACCGAGATTCCCTGCATCATGTGGGGCGGGCAATTCGCCCGTTTGTGGGACGCGGGCTACCAAAAATTCTTGGTCACGCACGAGGCGAAAAAGCTTCCCGCGCAAGTAAACCAGCTCGCGGATCTGCGCCGTTTCAATGAAGAAATGCGCACGGTCCTCTGCGTTTCCACCTACTACAATGAAGCCCTCGGCTCGACCTGCCATCTTACCGTGTACGATCGCGTAAAGGGCCGGCCCGGCGATGTCCCGGACCTAAGTGTCGGCGTCGAGGAAAAACCGGAACACTAGCTCGCAACCGCAAAATTCTTCTGCCGCCTTCGAGGTTATCCAGCAGCGCCGTTCGCCCTGACGCACTCTCCGCACAATCCAAATAATTCCGTGCGGTGGCGTTCGACGCGGAATCCCTCGCCTCGGGCCGCGCGCCCCAGCAACTGCGCGGGCAGTTTGAGCCATACATCCTTCAACGCGCCACAGCGATCGCACACCAGATGGTCGTGCCGTTCCACGATCGGATCGTAGCGCGTGGCTTCCTCGACAAAATCTATGCGCCGGATGAAACCCTTCTGCTCCAGCCAATTCAACGAATTATAAATCGTCGCATACGCCACGCCCGGGCTCCGTCGCCGCACCAGCCTGTATACCTCTGCAGCGGTTGGATGGCTCTCTGTCGAGCGAAGCGATTCCAGCACCACCTTGCGATAACGCGTCAGCCGCCCTTCCCCTTTCATCGGACTTCCTCCGCGGGGCTTCCCCCCCATGCTTTTTCAGACTTTGATTCACGCCATCGCAAAAAGTTTTCAGAAGGCACAAAGATTTTCGGAAGCAGTCTTAGGAGAATTCCAAATTGCGGATGGGAAGATTCCTAATACCGGGAAACAGAAGGCTAGTTCTTGAGCATCAGAAGTTGGCGGCGCAATTGACCAGGATCCAACCTGTGTTGCGCCACTATTTTAGAGCCTAGAAGGATCACCGGCACGTCGTTCGTGTACCGGTCATGGAGGACCACATCGTCGTCAACATCCACCTCGCGGAGAGTCACTCTGAATTCTGAAACCAGCGCCAGGATTACGGCTTTGGCTTCTTCGCACAGTTTGCAGCCTTCGCGTGTGTATAGCGTAATCTCACGCGGACTCACCACTTCCAACCTGCCGTCCTCGGTGCGCTCATAGAAATCGCTCCGCTCGCTCGCTCGAAGCAGCCCCTTTTTCACCAGTGCAGAAACGCTGTCGAAAACTGCTTCGCGCGCAGCAGGAGGGTTGCCACCGACGAATTCCAGCAATGTGTGCAGGTCGATCGAATCGCGGTCGAGTTGGTCGAACAACTCAAGGATGCGGCGGGCTACAGCTTCCATGCGTGTCGTCTCTCCCGCGGCCCTAGGGCTTGATCGTATAAACGCGCTGAAATGGTCCCATAGAGGGGTAAAAGGCTCGCGAGCGGAACAGCTCCGCGATCTGTCGAATGTGGCCGAGGTCGTGAAACGCCCATTCGTTCATCAACTGGCCAATCGTGATTTGCCCGAACGTCGCGTGTTGTCCCGTGCGCGCCACCATGCCCACCGGAACATAGCGCAACCAGGAAAGGCTGCGGTCGCGCTCGTGGCAGAATCTCTTCAAATTCTCGCGCGGCTTGCCGCCGGTGTACTTTCCCTCTGCGTAAGCCGCGTTTTGATCGTAGGACTCGAGCTGCGGATTTTCTTTGTCGAGAATTTTCTGAATCCGGTCGCGGAAGCCGGTCCCTTCCACGTCGGCCATATGCGCCAGCACTTCGCTGATGGACCAACGATCCATCGCCGGCTTCCAATTCATTTGCTCGTCGGATGCCGCCCAGATGATCTTTTCGATGATGATAGGCGCTTGCTCGAGGACAGCCAGCCCCGGCAGCGTGTGCGGGCTCGGAGTCGCGGCCATAATATCCTCCCAGGATGTTTTCGCAGCGCCCTGTTATACATTATCACGCCTCGAACTTGAAAGCTGCGCCGCCAAGCGCGAGCTTGTATGCTTTGCGTCCGCGTGATACACCGGAGTGCGAGGAGAATCGCTCGATGGCACAGGTGGTTGCGCTGGTGGATGATATTTTCTTTCAGGCCAGACTGCTCGAAACCGCAAAGCAGCTTGCCGTCGAACTGCGTGTCTGCACCACGCCGGAGGCACTGATCGCCGAAGCCGCGAAGAATTCCACCAGGCTCGCCATCGTCGACTTGAATGCGCGATCAAGACCACTCGAAGCGATCGTGCGTATGCGGGCGGGCGCTCCGGGCATCCCGGTGATAGCCTTTCTCTCTCATGTGCAGGTGGAACTGGCTGAAGCCGCTCGCGCGGCCGGCTGTCGCGAAGTAATGCCGCGCTCGCAATTCACGCGCAACCTGGCAACCATCCTCGAACGCGCGAAATCCGAGTCCACATGAAAACGCACGGCAATATCACCGCACTTCTCGCGGCCACGGTGTTCGCTGCTACGACCGCAATGCCCGCGTATGCCCAAGATAAGCACGATGCAGAGTCGCCCGCAGCCCTCTCTGCGGCCCTCGCAGCGGCTTGCCGCGCCAATACCGACCAATTTGCAAAATATCTCACCGCCGACAATGCCGCTGCATTCCGCGCCTTGCCGGAGGAACAGCGCGCCTCCTTCCTGAAGCGACTTTCGCTCAGCGACGAGGCCGGCAAGCCGCTGATCTCCTCGGACCCGCAACAGCATATCGTATTGCACTGCGAGACCAGTGGTGGCTCGGCGGAATATCGCTTCGGCGAGGCGCGCGTGCGCGAGAATCTTGCCTTCATTCCAGTCACTGTCGGAGGCACTCAGCAAACAGAATTCGGACTGGTGCGCGAGACCGGTGGCTGGCGCCTCCTCTCTCTCGGCCTGTTGCTCCTGGACATCCCGCAGCTTTCCAAGCAGTGGGTGGAGCAGGACTTCGCCGCGCGCGAAGATGCCGTGGTCCAAACGCTGCGCGGACTTGCCGACGCCATCCAAACCTACGTTCGTGCCTGGGGTAAGCTTCCCGAATCGCTGGCGCAGCTCGGGCCCGCCCCCACGGACCAAATTTCCCCTGATCAAGCGTCGCTGGTGAACGAACACCTCGCCGCCGGTAGCCTGCGCGGCTATTCCTACCGCTATCGTATCGTGCCTGCGCAGGACGACAGCGAGACGACCTTCGAACTGGCCGCTTCGCCCGAGGACTACGGAAAAACCGGCCACCGCTCGTTCTTTCTCGACAGCAAAGGCAAAGTCCACGGCGCGGACAAGCACGGCGCGGTAGCCACCCAGGAAGAGCCACTCATCGAAGGCGAAAAGGCCGAGTAACCCCGAGCAGCCTCAGGTATAATGCCCGCCAGATCTTCTTTCAGTTGTGCGGCAGCCCATCTCCCATAAAGGGGCGCGGATGGTTCAGGCAAGGGTTCTGGCTGACCGGATTTACTCCGGCGAGGGTATCGTTAGAGACGCGGCACGGATTATCGCGGCGAATATTTTGCTCGTGCTCTGTGCGCACGTCGCGATTCCGCTTCCCTGGACCCCCGTCCCCATCACCGGCCAGACCTTCGGCGTCTTGCTAGTAGCCGTGCTGCTGGGCTCCGGGCGGGGGACAGTTGCCGTTGTTTTCTATCTCCTTGAAGGAATGGCCGGGCTGCCTGTTTTTGCGCCGTATGGCGCGCCCGGAGTGGCACGCTTCTTCGGCCCCACAGCCGGCTACCTGCTGGCCTACCCGCCCGCTGTGTTCCTCACCGGCTGGCTCGTCGAGCGCAGCGCTGGCATCTGGTTTTTGCCTTTGGCAGGCCTCCGGTTAGCCTGCGCCTTGTTTTTCGGCGAGGCGACTATTTTCTTGGGCGGCTATTTCTGGCTGAGAGTTGGGGTCGGACTGGGATGGGGCCCCGCTTTTCTCGCTGGCGTTGTCCCTTTTCTCCCGGGCGAGATCCTGAAAATGGTATTGATCGTAATGGTGGTTCGCGGCGTCGAGCTAGCCCGGGAGAGACACTGAGCGACGGAATCGCTGCAATTCATGAGCAGCGAAACTTCCTGGCCTGATTCGACATTCGTTCGGAGTAGCAGCTTTTCAATCTCTAACATCGGACCTCTATCGTCTAACTTCATCATGTCCACACAGACCGCACCGCAAAAACAATCTCCCGAAGAAGAAGTTCGCGCCGCGAACCAGCGCTTCTATGCCGCTTTCGAATCGCTCGACATCGCGGAGATGGAGGCAGTCTGGGCGCACGATGACGCCGTCGAATGCGTCCAGCCCGGCTGGGAGTTGCTGCTTGGCTGGGATGAGGTTCGCGGAAGCTGGTCTCGCATTTTTGCCAATTCGAAGCGCGTGCGCATCGCCCTCAGCTCCATATGGGTGCGCCTGGAGGGCGGCGTAGGTTGGGTCGCCTGCACGGAGCACGTCACCACCGCCTTTGCCGACGGGTTCGATGAAGCCACCGTGCAAGCCACAAATATTTTCGTTCGCAGCGACGCGGGATGGCTCCTCGTCGCCCACCACGCCTCGCCTCTCCCCGCCCCGGTTCGCTCGACCGTGCAATAATCCCGCAGCCCGTCACCCTATCCGTATAAATACGAGTACCGGCTTCCGCACCAGACCTATACGCCCCTCGCCGCCTGTGTTAATCTATGCTCCTCAATTGAGTGCGCAGATTTTCAGCGCTCACTCCGTAGAACGCAACAACCGCAGCGGGTTCGACGGCACTCGTTTCTGCGTCTTCCCAGCCCCGGCGCGGTGACGGAGCGTCTCCCGTGAGCGCCAGGACGGACTACCGATGTCCACGCCGGCTACGTCACCAAAAACTTCTGAGCTTCGCCTGGCACACTCACCCGACAGTGACGACGCATTCATGTTTTATGCCCTGGCAACAGGCAAAGTCCGCCTCCCAGGCGTCAAATTCACGCACATCCTGTCCGACATCGAATCGCTCAACCGCGCCGCACATAAAGAAACCTACGACATCACCGCTCTGAGTTTCTATGGCTATTCATTCGTCGCCGATAAGTACGTCCTGCTCGATTGCGGCGCCAGTTTTGGGGAGGGCTATGGCCCCATCGTGGTCGCGGCGCACCCCATCAAGAAAACCGAGTTAGCCGGACGCAAAATCGCCATCCCCGGCGAACTGACCACCTCTTATCTCGCTCTGAAGCTCTTCGAGCCGAACGTCGAAACCGTTACCATGCCCTTCGATAAGATTCTCGACGCTGTCCAGGCCCAGGAAGTGGAAGCAGGACTGCTGATCCACGAAGGCCAATTGCTCTTCTCCCAGATCGGCTTGCACCGCGTGGTGGACCTTGGCCAGTGGTGGCAGGAAACCACCGGCCTCCCACTCCCGCTCGGCGCAAATGCCATTCGCCGCAAGCTCGGCCCCGAGATGGGTCGTCAGGTGGCGCGCGTAATTCGCGATAGCGTCTCCTACGCCCTTGGACATCGCGAACCCGCGCTCAATTACGCCTTGCAGTTTGCGCGCGACATGGATCCTCAGCTCGCCGACAAGTTCATTGGCATGTACGTGAACCGCTGGACTCTCGATTACGGCGAAGAAGGCCGCCGCGCAGTCCGTGAATTGCTCGCGCGTGGCGCTGCCGTGGGCTTGGTGCCCGCTTCGTTCAAAGTCGAATTTCTCACGGAAGCCGCTTAGGCTATAGCCCGGTTTGTCTTTGTCCTCGAGCCCCGGCTTGCTATTCCGTCCGGCTCCTCCAATCGCCATTCCGATACTGGTATTCCGCAGCTCCCTGCAGCAACGTTCCTTTTCCATCGCCCTGCATGGGACAATCACATCGAGATGAATAACCTCATCGAACGGGGTCTGGCCCTGCGCGAGTTGCTCCGCGAACGCATTCTCCTTCTGGATGGCGCCATGGGCACCATGCTGCAGCAGGCCCAGCTTACCGCCGCTGACTTCGGCGGCCTGCAACTCGAAGGCTGCAACGAGAATCTGGTGGTCACGCGCCCCGATGTGGTCCTCTCGATTCATCGCAAATACCTCTCCGCGGGCTCCGATATCATCGAGACGAATTCCTTCGGCAGCACACCGATCGTGCTCGCTGAATATCAATTGGGCGATCGCGCCCGTGAACTCAACCGCCGCGCCGCCGCGCTTGCTCGCCAGGCCGCGGACGAATTCGCGAAGCCCGCCAAGCCGCGCTTTGTGGCCGGCTCCATGGGCCCCACCACGAAAGCGATCAGCGTGACTGGCGGCATCACCTTCGATCAGCTCCACCAGAATTACCTCGAGCAAGCACGCGGCTTGATCGAAGGCGGCGTGGATCTGCTTCTCCTCGAAACCGCCCAGGACACCCGCAACATCAAAGCCGGCATCCTCGCGATCCAGGATTTGAGCCGCGAGCTTGGCCAACCCATCCCGCTGATGATTTCCGCCACCATCGAGGCGATGGGCACCATGCTCGCAGGTCAGGGCATCGAAGCGCTGTGGGCTTCTTTGGATCACGCCGAGCTGATTTCTCTTGGCTTGAATTGCGCCACCGGCCCCGAGTTCATGACCGATCACTTGCGCACACTTCAATCCCTAACCAGCCGTTTCGTTTCCTGCTATCCGAATGCGGGGCTCCCCAACGAGGAGGGCCGTTATCAGGAGACGCCCACCACCCTCGCCGAACAACTCGAGCGCTTCGCCGATCGCGGCTGGCTGAATGTGGTCGGCGGCTGCTGCGGCACCACGGAAGAACATATACGCGCCATCGCCCAGATGATCGAAGGAAAAGCTCCGCGCCGCCCCCCTGACCAAAAACATCGAGCCGTATATTCCGGCATTGAAATCATCGAAGCCGAACAGAGCACGCGCCCGCTGATCGTCGGCGAGCGCACCAACGTGATCGGCTCGCGGCAATTCAAGAATCTCGTTGCCGCAGAACAATGGGAAGAAGCCACGGAAATCGCGCGGCGTCAGGTAAAAAGCGGCGCGCACATCGTGGACGTCTGCCTGCAAAGCACCGACCGTGACGAGTTGAAAGATATTCCGCCCTTCTACGACCAGCTGATTCGCAAAATCAAAGTTCCGATGATGATCGACACCACTGATGCGCGTGCCATCGAACTGGCGCTTACGTATTGCCAGGGAAAAAGCATCATCAATTCGATCAATCTCGAAGACGGCGAGGAAAAACTCGAACGCGTCTGCCCGCTGGCGCGCTCTTATGGCGCCGCCCTCATTGTCGGCTGCATTGACGAAGATCCTGTGCAGGCGCAAGCGTTCACGCGTGAACGAAAGCTTGAAATCGCTGAACGCTCCGCCCACTTGCTCACGGAAAAATACGGCATTCGAGTCGAAAACATCATCTTCGACCCGCTCGTTTTTCCTTGCGCCACCGGCGATGAAAACTATATCGGCGGCGCTGTCGAAACTATCGAAGGCATACGCTTGATCAAACAAGGGATTCCGCACGTGCGCACCGTCCTTGGAATTTCGAATGTCTCGTTCGGTCTACCGGCTGGCGCGCGCGAAGTGGTCAATTCTGTATTCCTGTACCACTCGACGAAAGCAGGTCTGGATCTCGCCATCGTCAATGCCGAACGCATCGAGCGCTACCCCTCCATCCCCGAGCGAGAGCGCAAGTTGGCGGAAAACCTGCTCTTCAATTATCCCCCGGCAGAAATTCCGGAAGGACATCCCGAAGCCGCGCTTCTTCGCGGCGCACCAGCCGATTGGCGCGCGCAGAGCAAAGAACAGAGAGCCGCGGTCAATCAATTTCACATCGCAGCAGTTTCCGAACATTTCCGCGGTGCAGGCAGTCGCAAGAAAGCGGTTGCCGCGGATTTGCCTCTCGATCAGCGCCTGGCCAATTACATCCTCGAAGGCTCGAAAGATGGGCTGGTGGACGATCTGGACAAGAAACTCGCGGAAGGCGCTGCGCCGCTCGATGTTGTGAACGGGCCGCTGATGGCCGGAATGGCGGAAGTCGGCCGCCTGTTCAACAACAACGAGCTCATCGTCGCCGAAGTGCTGCAATCAGCCGAAGCGATGAAGGCCGCCGTAAATCACCTCGAACAATTCATGGAGAAAGCGGACACCGAGAAGCGCGCGAAGGTGGTTCTCGCGACGGTGAAAGGCGACGTCCACGACATCGGAAAAAATCTCGTCGAGATTATCCTGAAGAATAATGGCTACGACGTGATCAATCTCGGCATCAAAGTTCCACCCGAAGAATTAATCCGCGCGCATCACCAGCATCAGCCGGACGCGATAGGATTGTCCGGACTCCTGGTGAAAAGCGCACAGCAAATGGTGATCACGGCGGCCGATTTGCGTGAAGCGGGAATCCATGTCCCTCTGCTCGTGGGCGGCGCCGCGCTCTCCGATAAATTCACGCGTCTGAAAATTGCGCCGGAATATACTAACGCGGTCTGTTACGCCAAAGACGCGATGACCGGCCTACGCTTGATGAACCAGTTGAGTGACCCGGCGCAGCGCGGCACCGTGCTCCAGGATCATACGCACACGGCCACCGCCGTGATGGATGAGCCCGCGCCCCCCCGCTTCACATCCTCTGGCGAAGAGCGCTCTTCGCGCGTTCGTACCGACATCCCCATTCCCCGCGCGGCGTATTTCGAGCGAAAGGTTCGCACCATTCCGGATTTAAGCGAGATTTGGAGCTACGTGAATCCCTACATGGTATTTGGCCGCCACCTGGGATTCCGCGGGAACTTCGAGAAAGCACTCGCCGAACGCGACCCTCGCGCAATCGAGCTGTACAACAACATGGAAGAGGTGAAACGCGAAGCCGCCCCGTTCATGAAAATATCTGCCGTGTGGCAATTCTTCGAAGCCGAACGCCACGGCAATTCCATCGCGCTTTTCGCGCCACGCGTCAAGACGCCCCTGCACAGTTTCCACTTCCAGCGCCAAAGCGCCCCCGAGGGACTCTGCTTGAGCGACTACATTCTTCCCTCCGCCGCAGGAGCCCGAGACCACATCGCGCTGTTCGTTGTCACCGCGGGCGCCGACATCCGTCAGCGCGCCGAAGAAGCAAAAACCGCGGGCCGCTATTTCTACTCCCACGGCCTGCAAGCTCTGGCCATCGAATCCGCCGAAGCCTGCGCTGAGTGGCTGCATCGCCGCATCCGCGAAGATTGGGGATTCCCGGACCCGCCTGAAACCTCCATGTCCGATCGTTTCACTTCTCGCTATCGCGGCAAGCGCTATAGCTTTGGCTATCCCGCTTGCCCCAATCTTGAGGACCAGGCCGGGATCTGGATGCTCCTGCGCCCGGAAGAAATCGGTGTCCACCTAACCGAAGGAATGATGATGGACCCCGAAGCCAGCGTCAGCGCGCTCGTCTTCCATCATCCCGATTGCGCTTACTTCTCCGTCGGCGACCAGCCGGACCAGCAGTAGAAGTCTTGGGGCCTCGCGGTGTCGCATAGACAATCCTGTTTGTGCTCTCGGCGGCTCCGCGGCCGCCGGCGTCAACCTGCGAAGTTGGTTGACCACAACTCGCTGATTTGAAATCTCACCGCCTAAGACCTCTTGCTGGATGTTTGAGGAAGCCACCCTTGAGCGCCTCGCGAATCGCGCGAGACACTCCAAGTTCAAACAGGAAAGTCTCACGCAGTCCCCGTCGTTCTTCAAACAAAGTTCCAAGGGACGGATCGCTTCCTCGGTGGTCTTCAGAGCTTCCAGGCGATGTCCCCGGAAATCATGCGCCGCATGTTCCCTGTGCTCCGTGGCTTTACGGAGCGACGTCGTAGCTTCGTGGATCTCTCGATGGCGCTCGGGGGACGGAGCGCCAGCTGCTGACGTTCGCTGGCCATCTTGAGCCGGACGGGCGGCCGGTGCGGACGCAACAAATGTCGGCACGCAAATCACCGCCCCCAGCGAGCAACGTCAGAATCCCGTGCATCATGGGACGATTCCTCCTGGTGCGATTTCGGGCTCGGACTTCCGAGACTGCATTCTCCGGGGATTCCAAGCCCGGCCTTCTGCAAAACTTCCGCAGGCGTACCCGGCTCAACCGCTGCTCGCCAGTCGAACCCGAGCGTAGCTTCCTCAACGCAGCCGATGCGCCAGGCGAATTCCAAACTTGTCGCCAAGCCATCAACCGCCGCTTTTCTCACCTCCCGAGGCTCGGATTGGAAGCTACATTTTTCCTCACTCCCCGTCATTTGCTTGCTTCCGACGCCGATTCTGGCTACATTCCAAGTTCGATTTGCAGGCCTAGCATCCAGCCCGCCCGGGCCGGGTTGGGCGGGTTTCGGTTCGCAACTCAAGTTAGCTGGAATCGCCTGTAACTCAGTGAAAACAAAGGAAAGGCGCCTATTCCAATCGCAACTATTTCGGGGGGAATTAATAGTATGAGGGCGCTCGAGAATTCGCGCCAGAAGGGGTGGCGATGAGCACCGCCCGGCCCGGCCTGCATCTGGCGAGCACGGGCAGCTATCCTCGCATCGGCGATTCGCCGGAATTGCAGCTTTTGCGAAGGACCGTTGCGGCCCTGGACCGCGGCGATCGCACCTCGGCCGACCTGCACGACGCCGAGCACGAAATGACGCGCCGCGCCATCGCGGATCAGATGAAGGCCGGGCTTGACGTGATCACCGATGGCCTGATCCGCTGGTACGACCCCATCTCGCATCTTGCAGGAAAACTCGAGAACGTAAAAATACGCGGGCTGCTGCGATTCTTCGACACGAATTGCTATTTTCGCCAGCCGATACTTGCGGGCAAGCCGATGCGCCCCGGCCCACTCGTCGTCGACGAATACAGCTTCGCGCGCAACGCCCTCGGCCATCTTCCAACACCCAAGAGCAAAGCCGGAAAGCTTTCCATCAAGCCGGTTCTCACGGGTCCATACACGCTGGGAAAATTTTCGCAAGCCGAGCACACAGAAAATGGCGCCCGACATTCTTATGCGTCGCTCGAAGCGCGCACCATGGCCTATGCCGAAGCGCTCGCGGCCGAAATTACAGCGCTCGCTGAATACGGCGCGGAATTGATTCAAGTGGACGAGCCTGCCGCCGTGAAATTTCCCGAGGATTGGGCCATTTTCGAAATTTCACTCGCCCCGCTCATCGCTGCGCGCGACAAACTGCGCGAGGGCGGGCGGAAGATTGAAATCGCGCTCTATTTTTATTTTCATGATTGCACGCCGCTGTACGAAAAACTCGTGAAGCTGCCGGCGGACATCGTTGGCCTTGATTTCACTTACAACCCGAAACTCCCAGACCTGATCGCCTCCGCAGGCTCGCCAAAACCGCTGGGGCTGGGACTGGTGGACGCGCGCAACACTCGCCTCGAAGACCCTGAAGCGATCACGCGGCAGATTGAACGGCTGCTTCCGAAAATTGATGGTGGCCGCGCATATCTTGGCCCGTCTTCGGGGCTTGAATATTTGCCGCGCGATCGCGCCTTCGCCAAGCTTGCGCTGCTCGGCAGAGTGCGCGAGGCGTTGCTGGGCCTGAAGGGACCCGCAAGATGAGCCGCGAAAAGCTGAAGAGCCTGGGCTTGAAATTGCCGCTGTTTCCCACCACTTCTGTGGGTAGTTTTCCCAAGCCTGATTACCTGGCAAAAGCGCGCGCGGAATTCGGCAAAGGAAAAATCACCGCCGAAGCATTGCGCGAGCTCGAGCGCAACGCCACAAAATTCTGGATCCAGACGCAGGAGAAACTTGGCGTGGACGTCCTGGTGGACGGCGAAATGTATCGCGGCGACATGGTGGCTTACTTCGCGGAGAGCCTACCGGGATTTACACAGGGCGGACTGGTCCGCAGCTACGGCAATCGCTATTACCACAAACCGATCATCACCGCCGCGGTGGAATGGCCGGGGCCGGTGACAGTTGACTGGTGGAAATACGCGCAGAGTCTTACAAAAAAGCCGGTGAAAGGCATGCTGACCGGCGCGTACACGATCATGGACTGGAGCTTCAACGAACATTACCCGGATCGCCGGTCAACGGCCATGGCTCTCGCCCGGGTTATACGCAAAGAAGTGGAAGCGCTAATCGAATCCGGCTGCAAGATTATCCAGATTGATGAGCCCGCGCTTTCGGTACGTCCCGAAGAGCTGCCCATCGCAATCGAAGCGATGGAAGTCACAACAAAAGATCTGAGAGCTTACTTCATCACGCACGCTTGCTACGGAGCGTTTGAGCAAATTTATCCCGGGATGCTCGCGCTCGCCGTGGACAATTTCGATCTCGAAATGGCCAACAACGATCTCGGCCTGCTTGACATTTTCCGGCGCCAGCGATTCACGAAGGACATCAGCTTCGGCGTCGTAGATGTGCACACGCACAAGATGGAAGATGAGGACGCCGTCCGACGGCGCGTGGAGCAGGCTCTGACGATTCTCGAAAAAGATCAGATCTGGGTCGATCCCGACTGCGGGTTGAAAACGCGCACCGTGGACGAAGCCATCGAAAAACTCCGCCTCTGCGTCGCCGCCGCCCACTCGTTTCGCAACTAGCAAAACTGACAATAGTAGTTACGCACGACGCGCCGATTTTTCAAATCGGAGGCGCCAGCGCTCCACGCTAGTATCGGTCCCCATGACACCCGAGATTCTTAATTTTGTCTCGCCTCCAACGCCTGCTGAGGAAGTCACACACGAAGCTCCCGAGGATCTGGTGTCGCACATGCGCCAGCTTCGCCGCCGAAACCAGAACGCGCCGCGCTGGCTCGCACTCGCGGTGTTGACGGGCGCGGTTGTCGCCCTGGCCTTCGTTCGCTTCCTCGCCCGTTGAGGTTTCAGTTCTCCTCGCCGGCCGCGCTCTTCTGATTTCGAGCGCGCGGCCGGCGGAATTGTTCACTTCGCGTTATTCGGCTGCGCCGAAGAGTGTTCCTGCAGTCGCTGATTGATTCGCTGCTCCCATTCTTGGCGCATGGCGTCCGCTTTGGTACGCTGCTCGGAATTCAAGACGTTGTTGTAAATCTGCGAAATAAAGCGCTCCTTTGCAACCAGCAGTTCCGCGATGGCTTGCGACTGTTGCCGAGCGATGGCATTTACTTTGGCCTCGTCAAATGCTCCTTTCGAGGTTGCCGCAAACATCTGATTCTGTTCCGTGGCCAACTGCTGAAGCAGCGGTTGAACGGCAGGCCATTCGGAATGAAACATGGTTTTCACCTGTGCGCGTTGCGCGTCGTTGAGGTCGAGCTTCCAGGAGAGCATGGCCAATCCGCGGTCGAACCCGCGGCCGTTGTGGAAGCCGTGATGCATTGCGTGCGCGCGAGCAGCAACCAAGCCTCCGCCGATCAGAAGAATTGCCGCAGTGGTTACGACGATGACTTTCGTTTTCATTTGTGGACTCCTTTATTTAGGTGCTTCCTTCTCTGCTGAGCTTGTTCACCACTCAGCAAACTCGTCATATCTTCGGCGCGTTCGCGGGCGGCTCGGACGATCCGCAGCGGCCGCGCAGGCCCTGGCGGAATTTTTCGCGTTCTTCCGGCGTCATTTGTTCCCAGCGCTCCCTCATGCGGCGCCGCCAATGCATTCCGCCGCCAGGGCGGGCGCGGAATCCGCCGAGAAGAATTTTGCTCAGCACCAGCAGGCCCAGCGCCTGCCAGAAGGTAATCAGGTGCAACCCAAACAGTGATGGCATCAACCAGTTCCACAAACTCATCACCACGAAACTGAGCACCAGCACGGCCAGCACAACGAAAAACGAGATTTTCAGTCCTTTCCATGCCCACATTCTTTTCATTTCTCTTGTCTCCGCTCTGTCCTAAATTCGTCGTAAATTTCATCGAGCCGTTCTCGCAGATGAAGCACGGCATAATGCTTGCGGGAAAGCAACGTGTTGACGCTGACGCCTGACTCCGCGGCGAGCTCTTTGAAGCTGCGCCCTTCGATCTCATGTGAGACGAACACCTCTCGCTGCTCTTCAGGAAGCTCGTCCAAAGCGGCATCCAATTCGTCGAGCAGCAAACGTCGCGCATACGCGGCTTCCGGCCCCTCGTCAGGTGATGGCAGCAGATCCTCGAGCGTCAACGACTGGCCATCCGCAGCGGTTCCCGCCAATTCACTTTCGAGCGTCTCCGGCTTCCGTTTCCGGAACAGATCGATGATGCGATTGCGAGCAACGCGAAAAAGCCACGCGCCCATCTGCTCGACCGGCTTCATCAAGCGGTAGGTTTCGACAAGCTCGTAGAAGACATCCTGAAGGATGTCTTCGGCGTCGGCTTCGTCGCGCACACGCCGGCGGATGAAATTCCGGAGCCGGCCGCGCTCGCGTTCAACCGTCTCGGAGATTCGCTGATCCTGTTCGGCCTTCATTAATTCCGCATGCAGCGCCATTTCCATCCCTACCTGAAGACGGATGAGCGCTCGGGATATTGTGAGGATACGCCGGATGAGGGATGGCGGGGAGTGCCGCAGGATGAAAGGTGATCATCCCGAACAACGAATTGGTCGGCTATTAGAAAGTGTCCCCCAGGGGAGGGGAAACCGGTGGCGGCTGGCTGCTCGGCCGCCTCTCGCCAGGAAGCCGGGGTGAAGACTTGCAGTGTCGCGTTCCTATGAACCGAACTCGGGCAGTTAGCTTCAGGGAACAGTGCCTGCCAAACGCAGTCGTCGGAAACGGACCACTGCTAATTTCCCGTTCAAGTACAGCCGGAAGATTCCGCGAAGGGAAAATCAGGCCCTTTGAACACCGCGTCATGGCGCCTGTCAAGCAGTTTCATGGAGTCAAGCCAGGCCTCTCCAATTAGATTCGTCGCAACTAGATCGCTCGCCGGTCGATATTTGCTCCTTGGAAGGATTAGCGATGCTCTGTGTGCGAGGCGAGGCGAGGCGGGCGGAGCGGACTTCGAAGCGAACCCCTTCCGACTGCCGCAAATGGGCCACCATTGCGAACAGATTCCGAGCCTGAGGGTTGCCACCAGGACCGAGCATACGCAGCAAACTTTTTGCCGAGCGTTTGCTGACACCGCCCAGTTTGGAAAAGCCAACCGTGGCGTTGATGAAATCGCGCACGATGATTTTGCCGGTCTCCACGTCACCCGAGAGAAAATTCTCGATTCCCTCCCGAAGAAGCGCCTTGCGAAAGCCAGGATCACGTTTTACGCGTGCCCGGATTGTTTTCTTGAATTCTCGTGTCAGAGCCATGGCGGGCACCTTCCTGTCCTTTTTCGGCGCTGGGAGTCTGGCCATCGGAAGAGCGCAGTATTGAGGTCTTGCAGCTGACGTTTTTCGGTTCCGTCGCCCATAGGGAGAACGAACCACCCAACTTCTTCACCAAAGTAAATTCGGCAGTCAGCAACAAAGTCAATCCGGTCCTCATCACGGCCTCTCGAACCCGCTTGGCGTTAGCCAGATGGCCTTGCTGGATGCGTCCCAGAGCAGCCGCCACCTTGACGGCCGCCTCTGTGTTCGGACGATCAGACCAGACCGCAGGTAGGCGGCGTCGTTGTCGGTCCAGGTATTCGCGTACTTCGACCATAGCGAATGGTAAGACATACGCTACCATCGTCGAGGCGGCCCAAGTGGCCTGCGGTATTGTCGTTCGGTGGGCGGCCTTGCTAGGGAGAGAGTCGGTGCCAGTCTTGACGGGCTTGGGGGATTCCCATAGAGTCAAGTCGGTCATGAAAAATCATAGACCAAAGTTCTTGATCGCTGCTTTTCTGATTCTTTCACCGTTCTCACTGCACGCACAGACGCCACAAAATCAGAGGCCACTGGAATTTAAGACGCCCGCAGAGGCCTCTGGGGCGAAGTGGCCTGCGGCGCCGGTGCGTGCTGCCAAGGGCATGGTCGTGAGCGACGAGAAATTGGCATCTGAGGTGGGAGTGGAGATTCTGAAGGAAGGCGGAAACGCCGTGGACGCCGCGGTGGCCGTTGCGTTTGCGCTGGCAGTGGTGGAACCGGAAGCGGGGAACATCGGCGGGGGCGGATTCATGCTGGTGCGGCTCGCAGACGGCAGCGCAAAATTCATTGATTACCGCGAGGTGGCCCCGTCTAGCGCGAAACGTGACATGTATCTAGATCCTGACGGCGCACTCGATCCGGAGGCGTCGATGATTGGTTATCGCGCGGCGGGAGTCCCGGGCACAGTGGCGGGACTGACGATGGCGCTGAAGATGTATGGAACGAAGCGGCTCGCTGATGTGATGGCTCCGGCGGTTCAACTGGCGGAGAAAGGATTCCCAGTCAGCGAGAGATTATCGGAGCTGCTGAGCGAGTCAGGGTCCGTGCTGGGCCGATTCGCCACGAGCCGGCGAATATTCTTGAAGGGAGGCTCGCAGTATGAGCCGGGCGAAATTCTGAAGCAGCCGGAGCTGGCGGTGACGCTCCGGCGCATCGCCAAGAATGGAGCGGCTGACTTTTATCACGGCCAAACGGCGCATGATCTGGCGAGAGAAATCCAGCGGGAAGGCGGGCTGATAACACTCGAAGATCTCGAGCACTACCAGGCGAAAGTGCGCGAGCCGCTGACGGCAGCGTACAAAATAAACGGGCATGTTTGGGATGTCATCTCGAGCCCTCCGCCCAGCTCCGGAGGCGTGGCCCTGATTGAAGCACTTAATATTCTCGCGCCGGTCGAATTGAAATCCTGGGACGACCCGCGATCGGTGCACTGGGTGATTGAGGCGATGCGGCGCGTGTTTGCGGATCGAGCCGTATATCTTGCGGATCCCGATTTTGCGAGCATACCGGTGCGCGGGCTGACATCGCGATGCTATGGCGATCTGCTGCGCCAGAGTATTGATCCAACGCTTGCGTCCACGAGTCAGAAAGTTCAAGCCGGAAACCCTGCGCCTTATGAGAAGTCCGAACCCGCATCGGGTGGATGTCCTTCCGTTGCGAGGCAACCGGCAGCGCTTGAGAACGATGCGGCGGCGGAACGCGCGCTGGTCGAGACCAAGTACGGCGGGCACACGACGCACTTTTCCGTGGTGGACGCCGCCGGCAACGCCGTTGCGAACACATACACGCTGAACGACAACTTTGGGTCCGGCGTAACGTCCATGGATGGCTTCTTGCTGAACAACGAGATGGATGACTTCACGACGCACATCGGCTCGCCAAATATGTTTGGGCTTATCCAGTCCGCGGCCAACGCCATCGGCCCGAGCAAGCGCCCGTTGAGTTCGATGATGCCTACGATCTTATTGCGTGATGGGAAGCTGAGTTTCGTAACCGGCTCGCCGGGCGGGCCCCGAATTATTTCTGCGGTGCTGCTGACGGTCCTGAACTGGATGCGATTGGATATGAGCGCGCAAGCGGCCATCAATGCGCCCCGGTTTCATCAACAATGGCTTCCAGACGAAGTAGTTCTGGAGCCGATTTTTCCGGATGCCTTGGCGAAAGAGATGGAAAGGCGCGGCTTCCCCATAGGGTCGAAACGCAGATGGCTCGGCCAGGTGGAAGCCATTGGAATTGACCCCGAGACCGGCGAACGGCTGGGCGCGGCTGATCCGCGCCGCAATGGCATGGCCGCAAGCTATTGACGCGGGCGCGATTTCCACAGACCATAGTCGTTCTTCACATTGGGCTGCAACTGGGGCTTCAGCTGGGGCCGCAAACGAATCTGCACTGAGGGCTGAATGCAAAGGATTCTTTCGACCTACCGGTATATCAACCAGCCGCTGACGGCGTCCCTGCTGGCGGAAATTTCCCAGGCCGGGATGTCGGGGATCGAGATTTTCTGCGCGCCGCAACATTTCAGTTACCGCGCGCCGGAGCGGGTGAGGGAGATTGGCGATGCACTGGGGGAGTATGGGCTGAAATTGCACGCCCTGCATTCGCCTACGGAGCGGGACCTCGCGCCGGGGCGGGAGAGCGGCGTGGCGATTTCGATTTCCGACACGGAGCGAATCCGGCGGCTGGATGCCGTGGACGAAATCAAGCGGGCACTCGAGGTAGCGGAGCATATCCCATTCAAGTTTTTGGTTCAGCACATCGGACACGGCCGGCAAGTGGCCGACCCGCGGAAGATGGACGCCGCGTTCAGTTCGCTTGAACATCTGACCGTGTTCGCGAAAGCGCGGGGCGTGACGATCGCGCTCGAAAACAGGGGGGATGAGCTGGGCTCGCCCTCTTCGCTGCAACATTTCATTACCGACACGCACCTGCATGATTTGCGGCTTTGCTTCGATACGGGGCACGCGCACCTGGAGACGGGCGTCGAGCCGGGATTCGACATGATGCGCGATCGCGTGGCTACAGTGCACGTTCATGACAATCATGGCGAGAAGGACGAGCACCTGCTGCCCTTTGAGGGCACGATCGATTGGGACGCCACGTTCGGCACGTTCGCCGCCTCGCCACAGGCGCTGCCAATGGTGTTGGAGCTGAAGGAGCTGGCGGGCGGGAAGCCCGAGTTGGATCAGGTGCGCGCGGCGTTCGAAAAGATCGAGAAAAGCTTGGAGAGCAAGCGCGGCCGCGTTGCCAAATCCTGACGGGCGCGTGAAGGAATCGTCTGGCGGATGAAACGATGACCGAGGAACTGCAAGCAAGAGTCCCGATTGCGACGATTGACCAGGCGGGGCAGCACGCCGGTCGCAGCGTTCAGATTCGCGGGTGGCTCTACAACCTGCGTGAATCCGGGAAGCTGCTGTTTCCGATTTTCCGCGATGGCACGGGGATTATGCAGGGTGTGGTCTCGCAGAAAGAAAATGTAGCGGCATTCGACGCGATGAAAGGGTTGACGCAGGAATCGAGCGTGATCGTCACCGGGAAAGTTCAGGCGGAGCCGCGCGCGCCGGGAGGCTATGAACTGCATATCAGCGGGATCGAAGTGGTGCAGCGCATTTCTGACGCCGAGCCTTACCCGATCCAGCTGAAAGAGCACGGCGTTGATTTTCTGCTCGATAAGCGGCACTTGTGGATTCGCACGCCGCGGCAGGCCGCGATTTTGCGGATTCGCGCGGAGGCGGAGCGCGCCGGCCGAATTTTTCTTGATAGCCAGGGATACACGCTGACGGACACGCCGATTTTCACACCGGCAGCTTGCGAAGGCACGACCACGCTTTTTGAAGTGAAATATATTGACGACGAGAAGGCTTATCTCACGCAGTCGGGTCAACTTTATTTGGAAGCCACGGCGGCGGCGCTGGGCAAGGTGTATTCGTTTGGGCCCACCTTTCGCGCGGAGAAATCGAAGACGCGGCGACATCTAACAGAATTCTGGATGCTTGAGCCGGAAGCGGCTTATGCGCATTTGGAAGATATGGTGCAGTTGGGCGAAGGATTGGTAAGCGCAGTCGTCCAATCCGTGGTGAAGAATCGTGCGACGGAACTGGCGGCGTTGCAACGCGACATTTCAAGATTGGAGAAAATCACCGCGCCTTTTCCGCGCATCAGCTACGACGAAGCTATCAAGGTGTTGGAGAAGGCCGGGAATCCAGCCAAGTGGGGCGATGATTTCGGCGGCGACGAGGAGACGATTATTTCGAAGGAGTTCGATAAGCCCGTGATCATTCATCGCTACCCTGCGGCGATGAAAGCTTTCTACATGGCCACGGACGAGAACCGGCCGGAACTTTCACTGAGCTTCGACATGATTGCTCCAGAAGGCTACGGCGAGATCATCGGCGGGGGCGAGCGCTTGGCAAGTTATGAGACGCTGATCCGCCGCCTGCGCGAACATAATTTGCCGGAAGAGTCGTTCGAGTGGTATCTGGACCTGCGGCGTTACGGAAGCGTCCCGCATGCAGGGTTTGGCTTGGGGCTCGAGCGGACAGTGGCCTGGATTTGCGGCACAGAGCACATTCGCGAGGTCATCCCCTTCCCTCGGATGCTGTATCGCGTCTATCCTTAGGGGTCCCGCCAGCGGCTCGGGGTCGCGAAAAACAGAGTCAAAATGCCAGACAAAATACGCATCATCGGTGTCCCGATGGACCTGGGAGCGAGCCGCCGTGGCGTGGACATGGGGCCTTCGGCGTTGCGGGTCGCCGGGCTGCAGTCTCGACTGAAGCAGTTGGGGCGGCAGGTGGAAGATATCGGCAACGTCCCGGTGCGGCAGCCGGAAGAGCAGCATTACGGGGAAAAGAACGCGAAGTATCTCGAGGAGATTGCCGAGACGTGCAAGGGGCTGGCGGAAATGGTCCGCAAGACTCTCGATGAGGATTTGGTGCCGCTGGTGCTGGGCGGCGACCACTCGATTGCCGTAGGCACAACGGCCGGCGCAGCCGCGCATTTCCAGAAAAAATCGAAGCGCATCGGAATGATCTGGCTCGATGCCCATGGCGATATGAACACGCCAGACTCTTCGCCGTCGGGGAACGTTCACGGCATGCCGCTGGCCTCCCTCATGGGCTATGGGCCACCGGAACTGACGGAGCTTGCGGGCATCAAACCGATGGTAGAGCCGCGAAGCGTCGCGCTAGTGGGAATTCGCGATCTGGATACAAAGGAGCGGCGGCTGGTCAAAGAATCCGGCGTGCACATTTTTACCATGCGCGATATCGACGAACGCGGCATGCGCGAAGTGATGGCTGAAGCGCTGCGGTTTACGACGGACGATACGGCTGGGGTTGCCGTGAGCCTGGATATGGATTTTGTGGACCCGACCGATGCTCCGGGTGTGGGCACGCCCGTGCGGGGCGGCGTGACGTATCGCGAAGCGCACCTGGCGCTCGAGATGATTGCCGACAGCAAGAGCATGGTCTCCTTCGAGCTGGTGGAAATAAATCCCGTGATCGACCTGCACAATACGACCGCGACACTCGGTGTGGAACTCGTGCTTTCCGGGCTGGGAAAGAAAATCCTGTGATGGCAGGCCACGAATTGGAATGGTTCGAAGTGGTGTCTCGATGAGCGGGAAGAAGAGACTGCGCATTGGCGTGATTTTTGGCGGGCGGTCCGGAGAACATGAGGTGTCGCTGGCTTCGGCGGCGTCCGTGATTCGAGCGCTTGACCAGGAAAAATACGAGGCCGTGCCGATCGGCATCACGAAAGACGGCCGGTGGCTTGTCGGGACGAGCGCCGTGAAAATGTTGCCGGAAGTGTTGAAATCAGGGGATCGCGTGATGCTGCCCGCGGATCCGACAGCTGCGGCGCTGATGCCAGTGGGAGCAGGAAGCGGACAACCGAGTGTGACGGTGGACGTGATGTTCCCGGTGCTACACGGCACATTTGGGGAGGATGGGACTGTGCAGGGCTTGCTCGAACTCGCCGGGCTGCCGTATGTGGGCGCGGGCGTGCTCGCTTCGTCAGTTGGAATGGACAAGGATGTGCAGAAGCGACTTTTCGAGCAGGCGGGGATTCCGATCGTTCCTTATCTGGCGGTGCGACGATCGGAATGGGAACACGATCGCGTGAAGGTCTTGCGCGAGATCAAGAAGAAATTCCGGTTTCCGCTCTTCGTGAAGCCAGCGACGCTGGGGTCTTCGGTAGGAATGTCACGGGTGAAGGCGGCGCATGAAATATCCGCGGCGATGGATCATGCGGCGGAGTTCGCGCTGAAAATCATGGTGGAGCGCGGTGTGAACGGGCGGGAGATTGAGGTATCCGTGCTCGGCAATGACGATGTGCGCGCTTCGATTCCGGGCGAAATTGTTCCGCATCGCGAATTTTACGACTACACGGCAAAATATCTGGAGGGTGGCACGGAATTGGTGATACCCGCGGCTCTCTCGAACAAGCAGGTGGCTGCGTTTCAAGAGTATGCGGTCGGGGCATTTCGCGCCATTGACGGGACGGGCATGGCGCGCTGCGATTTCTTTCTCGAGCGGCGCTCTGGAAAGATTTTCATCAACGAGCTCAACACGATTCCCGGCTTTACATCCATCAGCATGTATCCAAAGCTTTGGCAGGCCTCTGGTTTGGCATACCCCCAGTTGATCGACCGGCTAATCGAGCTGGCGCTCGAACTGCACCGCGAGAAGGCACGCACAAAATATTCGATTGAATTGCCCACCGGAGCCGGCGGCGCCCTCGAAGCATAGGACATCCTCTTCCGCCGTTGCTTGACACTTCGACCCTCCTCCATTAAACTAACCAGTTAGTTGAATAATTCGTGCGACCTAGGAGGGGAGAACCCAAATGCAATACCGGCGGCTGGGTCAAAGCTCGCTTGTGGTCTCCGCGCTCGGGCTTGGGTGCATGGGCATGTCGGAGTTTTATGGCGACACGAATGACGCGGAGTCCATCGCCACCATCCGGCATGCGATGGATTGCGGCATCACTCTGCTCGACACGGCCGACATGTACGGCACGGGGCGCAATGAAGAACTGGTGGCGCGAGCCGTTGAGGGGCGCCGCCACGAAGTGATTGTGGCGACTAAGTTCGGGAATGTGCGGGGCGAGGGCGGCTCGTTCCTCGGCGTCAACGGAAAGCCGGAGTATGTGCAGCAGGCCTGTGAAGCAAGTCTCCGGAGGCTGCGAACTGGAACCATCGACCTCTATTACCAGCATCGCGTGGATACAGACGTACCAATCGAAGATACGGTCGGCGCGATGGCGCGACTGGTAGAGCAAGGCAAAGTTCGCTACCTGGGACTTTCCGAGGCGGGCCCTCATACGATTCGACGCGCGCATGCAACGCATCCAATCGCTGCATTGCAGACCGAGTACTCGCTATGGACGCGCGACCCGGAGGACGGACTGCTGGCCGTGTGCCGTGAATTGGGAATCGGTTTTGTGCCCTACAGTCCGCTCGGCCGCGGATTTTTGACCGGACAATTCAAAACATTCGAGGATCTGGCGGAGAACGACTACCGGCGCCGAACGCCGCGCTTTCAGGGCGAGAATTTCCAAAAAAACCTCCAGCTTGTGGACGGGATTCGCCGGATCGCAGTAGAGAAAAAATCTACGGCTGCGCAGCTAGCGCTCGCGTGGGTGCTGGCGCAGGGCGAGGATCTGGTTCCGATTCCTGGGACCAGGCGGATCAGGTACCTGGATGAAAACTTGAGCGCACTCGATGTGAAGCTGACTGCGTCAGACCTGGCGCGCATGGATGATATTGCTCCGCGGGGCGTGACTGCAGGCGCAAGGTACCACGCGGAGGGAATGAAACGCGTGGGGCTCTGACGAAAAGACAATGAAGCGAGGACGCAGAAAAGTCGAGAATCCCGAGACGGCGCGGCGCATTCTGGCCGCAGCCGAGGAGCATTTTGCCGCGCACGGGATGGCGGGGGCGCGCACGGACGAAATCGCGGCCGCTGCCCACGCAAACAAAGCAATGCTCTACTACTATTTCGAGAACAAGCAGCGACTGCACCGCGCGGTGCTCGAAAACCTTTTCGAGCAGCTTCGCCAGGTGGTGTACTCGCCGGCGGCGCCGAATGCGACTTCGCGGGAGCGTTTGATTCGCTGGGTAAACGGGTACTTCGATTTTCTGGCTACCCACCCGAACTATCCCCGTCTGATACAGCGGGAGTCCATGAACGCGACTCCCCAGTTTCAATGGATTGTGCGCGAATATTTTCAGCCGTTTCACAAGTACCTGACGCGGCTGATTGCTGAAGGAATTGCCGACGGCGACTTCCGCAGAGTGGACCCGCACCAGACGGTTTTCACACTCCTGGGGATGACCGCATTTTATTTTGCGGCAGCGCCGGGAATCAGCAGGCTGGTGAAACGCAACCTGCTATCCGACCATGCGCTCAAGGAGCGGCGGGGCGCGTTACTGGATTTTCTGGAACATGGATTAATGCGCGCGGAAGCGAGGTCGCGATGACCGGGCGAATATTTTTCGGTTTCCTGGGAGTGGTTTTTATCGTGTCGCTTGTGATTTATCTGATTTCGACGCCAAGAGGTGGCGACATTCCCTTGATCGGAGTAGTGGACGGAACTGAAGTGATCATCAGCCCGCAGATTACCGGCCGCATGGTGAAGCTCACGGTGGATGAAGGGTCGGTGGTCAAGAAGGGAGACCTGATCGCAGAGCTTGACCGCACGGAATTGGAAGCCATGCTGGCCGCGGCGAAAGCGAATGTGGCCAGCCTGGAGGCGCAAGTGGGCGGATCGCGGCACAACTACTCCTGGACGAACGACCAGACCGGCGCATCGCTCAACCAGGCCAGTGCTGTGCTCACCTCAACGCGGGCACAACTGGACCAGGCTCGCGCGAACCTGTGGCGCGACCAGACGGACGCCGGGAGAACGCAGAAGCTTTTCGACAGCGGCGTGGCCTCTGCGCAGGACCGCGATCATGCGATCGCGGCGCAGCAGGCTTCGCAGGCAAATGTGAAGGCGCTTGAGGATTCTGTGAAGGCGCAACAAGCGGCGCTGGCAGTGGCGCAGTCGAACCGCCAGCAGGTGGATGTGCGTGGGAGCGAGCTGGCGACGACGATCGCTCAGCTGGAGCAGGCGCGCGCGACGGCCGCGCAGGTGGCCACGCAATGGGGATATATGAAGATTTACGCACCACTAGATGGAATCGTGTCGGTACGCGTGGCGAGGCAAGGTGAGGTGGTGCAGCAGGGTTCACCGATCGTGGTGGTGGTGGATGTGGATCATCTCTGGGTGCGCGCCGATGTGGAGGAGAGCTACATAGATAGCGTGCAATTCGGGCAGAAACTGCGCGTGCGGCTGCCGTCTGGCGACATGCTGGAGGGGCCGGTCTTCTTCAAGGGTGTGGAAAGTGATTTTGCGACGCAGCGCGACGTGAGCCGCACGAAGCGCGACATAAAAACATTTGCAATCAAGGTGGCGGTGCCGAATCCCGAGCGGCGTCTGTTTACGGGAATGACCGCTACTGTGTTGCTGCCGCCACCTGTTAGGAAAAGCTGGTTTGCGCGGCTTTGAAGGCGCTGAGAAGAATATGAATTCGATTGAAGTGGATCACCTAACGAAGAAATTCGGCGAACTTGTTGCTGTCAACGACATTGTGTTCGACGTAGTGGACAGGGAGATCTTCGGCTTACTGGGGCCGAACGGCGCGGGCAAGACGACGCTGATCCGTATGATGACTACGCTCACGCCGCCCACGTCGGGAACGGCGCGCGTCGCTGGATATGACATCTCTACCGACGCGGATGCAGTGCGCCACTCGATTGGCGTGATCCCGCAGGCATTCACTTCCGATCCGGAACTAACTGCGGATGAAAACATGCTGATCCACGCGAAACTTTATGGAGTGCCTGTGGACAAGCGAGCAGCACTGATTAGCGACCTACTCCAATCGGTGGATTTGATGAAATTTCGTGGCGCGCTGGTGCGAACGTTTTCTGGCGGCATGCGACGAAGATTGGAAATTGCGCGGGGGCTGGTGCATTCGCCGAAGATTCTGTTTCTGGATGAGCCGACGACGGGGCTTGATCCTGTTTCGCGCACCAATGTGTGGGAAATGATCCGGGCGCTGCGCGAGAAATCGGAACTGACAATTCTGCTGACGACGCACTACATGGAAGAGGCCGACAAGCTCTGCGACCGCATCGCGATTGTGGATCATGGAAAGCTCGCGGCGCTGGATACGCCCACACGGTTGAAAGACAGTGTGCCGGGAACGGATGCGGTGGAGGCGGAATTTTCGGGCGCCCCAGCGAACTGGGATCAACAGCTGGAAAAGTTGGCGCAGGTATCGGCAGTAACCCATCGGGACGGCCTGGTCCACATCGCTTCGCACGATGGGCCGGTGACGGTTGCAGCATTGATGGATCTGGCGCGGGCGCGCGGCGTAACGGTACGCAAAGTCACGGTGCAAAGCACCACGCTCGATGATGTGTTTCTGCACTACACGGGCAGCGGTCTGCGCGACGCGGCCCAGGGAGGCTCGAGCTTTGACATCAGCCACCTTTACCGCTAACTGCCGCCAAGCAGGGAGGCTCGGGCGATGAAGCCCTATCGAATCTGGGCGCTGATCGAGCGCGATATGCGGAAATTCATCCGCAGCCCCGCGCTGATGATGAGCTCGATGATTTTCCCGCTCGTGCAGCTGGTGGTGCTGGGTTACGCGTTTGGAGGGAAGATTCACGGCGCGGTGATCGGGGTGGTGGACCAGGATCAAACAGTCGAGTCGCGCCGGGTGCGGGAAATGTTCGATGGAATTACGGCCGGGCCGGAAACATTTCGCGTGATAAAGTACGATTCCGCTCCGAAGGCGGTGGATGATTTGCGCGCCGGCTTTTTGCGTGGCGTGGTGGAGATTCCGCGCGACTTCTCACGCCGCTTCTACCAGCATGACCGGCCGCGTATCGCGTTTAAGGAAGATAATTCCGACCAGTTCGTCTCGAGTTCACTAGTGGAACGCATCCAGCAGATGGTGGACGAATTGAATGCTCCCGCAGTCGAACCGCGCCTGGAAGGGCAGGTGGCGCTGAATGTTGTGGAGATTTATCCCTACATCGAATACATCAAATACTTGCTCGCGGGATCGATCGCCATGGCGATATTCATCGTGGCCATGATCGGCGGCGGGATCGTGTTTATTGATGATAAAGCGCGCGGGCTGCATGAAGGATATCTGGTGACGCCGATTCAAAAGTCCGAACTGGTGATGGGTTTGATTGGTTCGGGAGCGTTGAAGGGGTTGATGGCTGGGCTGGTGCTGACGATTGTGGGAGGATTGCTGGCGGGCATTCCGCGGCTTTGGGACCCGGTGCGCCTGGTTTACTTGAGCATCGTGGTGCTGGTGGCCTCGGTCGCGATGATCAGCTTCATGTTTTTGGTGATGGTCCGTGTGGACGATCCGCTGGTGCCTCGTGCAATTTTTGGCGTTCTGAACACGCTGCTGTTTTTTCCGTCGGGGGCTGTTTATCCGGTGGAGGCGTTTCCGACGTGGCTGCGCTGGCTCTCAAATGTTGATCCCTTCACGTACACAGTGCACGCGCTGCGCAACCTGACCATCAAGAACACCGGCATTGAAGGAATCTACCGGGACGTGCTAATTTTGGCCGGGTTCTCAATCGTGATGATTACTTGCAGCATTGCGCTGTTCAAACGGCAAATCTAGCTGTATCGGGCGACCAGGAGAAGTTGTGAGCATTTTCGATTCGGGCGAGGAACATCCGCCCGCAAAAATTCGGCGGTACATTATCTCTGGAGTTGTATTTGTGCTGCTGGTTGTGGGGGCTTGCTGGTATCTGCTGCGGTTCCACGCGGAAAAGCATGCCGTGAGGCAGTTCCTGGACGCGGTGGTGGCGGGAAATATGCAACAGGCCTACCAGATGTACAATCCGGGCCCTGCCTATACCCTCCAGGATTTTCTCGAGGACTGGGGCGACAAAGGCTACTACGGGCCGGTGAAGAGTTATCGGATCGAGAACGCAGACGAGCAAAAGCGGGGTCCGGAACCTCCGTCAGGGGTGGACATAACGGTCGAGGTGAGCCCGTACGCTCCATTTCCTCCGAATGACGACGTGGCGAAACAGAACAAGACCAAGGAAGTCCGCTTGAGAGTGGAGTACAAGGATCATTCGATCGGGTTTGCGCCGTAACATCGGGCGGGTAGGCTGCCCGTAGTCGAAAGTATGCTGAAATTCAGGTGGGTTCGATGCGGGCTTCGTCTGCCAGCATGACCGGGATATCATCGCGAATAGGATAGACGCGATGACACGCGGGGCATTTCAAGCCACGCTGGTCACTGGTGAGCTTGACGCGGACCTTGCAAACCGGGCAGGCGAGAATTTCGAGTAGTTCATTTGATAGAGCCAAGCGATGCCTCCGCTGATGTTCACTTTAGCAAAACTTTCCGGTCAAACGAAATAACAGGCGAAGCAATTGGCGCCGGCTCAGCCAAGATCCGAGATTTTCAACGCCAGACTTCCCTTCCATACGGCGCCGGGGGAAATTTCAATCGGCCAGACGGCGATGATCTGGGAGCCCTGGTAGATGCGTTCGAAACCTTCTTCCGATTCCGAAACAGTCTCGATCGGTGAAATCCAGAACTCGCGCGCACCCGGGGCTGCGATGGTGGCGGCTACTCGCTGCCATTCATCTACCACGCGCAAGCCGGATGCCGGAACTGCCGCCGCCCAGCGGAGCGGGTAGCGCTGCCCGGAGGATTCGAAATAACGATCCGGAGCGGAAGGCGCGAGAAAATTCAAATTCACTTCGAGCCCCACATAGACGGAAGCGGCTCCGGGCGCCGTGCGGCGCAACTCGAGGCCGCAATGAATTTCGAAGCCTGAGGGATCAACAGAGAACGTGAATCGCTTCTCCGCGGGCCAATCCACACTTTCCTCCGAGGCCAGGGTGGCTGCCGCCTGCGAAACAGCAGCGATCCGGTATCTCCCTGCGGCCAGGGCGGCGTCTTCTTCCAATCGCAGAACTGCGCAGTCTTGATATGTTTTGGCGCGGCTGAAGAGGAGTAGACGGAAGGCATGACGCGCCCAGCGGTCATAGTTCAACCAGCGTTCCAGGCCTTCTTCCTTCACGCGCGTCTGTTCGTGAATGGATTGCGCGCCCTGGGTGGTCTTCGAAGACAAATTCTTGAGCTTGGCGTGGTAGGACTCGGGGCGACGCGTGAGCGAATTGACCAGCGCGGCGTTGGACCGGCGGCAGTCAATGGCGGAAATGGTTCCGCCGTCGTCGGGCGCGAGCAGCGCGGCGTACCGGTCGGAAGTGAAGTATATTTCTTCGCGACCGTCGGAATCGAAGTCTAGCTGCGCGGACTCTGCATATTGTTTGGTGCGATGCAGGAGACCGTCGGCAATCGTCTCCGCCTGCACCAGAGAGTTCCAAAGCGCGGTGCGAAGATGCGGCGAATACAAGCCGCCGAAGACGCCGTGCCAGTAAGCATCGTTGCACTGGCTACGCAGGAGAAGTGCAGCGGCTTGCGCGCGAGCGGTGCGGAAGGGCTTGTCGTCGCGTCGACTGCTGGTCAGACGGCGGATTTTTGCGGAAACGTGCAGCATCTTTTTGTGCAGTAGGTTTGATTCGGAATACTTGGTGAAGAAACTGCGCCAGATTCCGCCCCGCAGAAAGGGCAGCGCTTCCGGCCGCGAGGAAAATTCTTCGGTGAGCTTGTGGTATTGGTTGCGGGCTGCCGTCGGAAGCGACCATTCCATCATTTCGGTGTAAGAGGCTGTGGGCAGATCGGCGCGGCCGAGCGACGCGTGGGAAGCAACTGCATCCGCGGGCGCGGAAGTGGCCAGCCAGTCGGAATTGTTTTCAAGTTCTGAGAAAAACTTCTCGAGCCAACCATCGGTGTAGCAATGTTTGAAGGTTCCGGGCCAGACACCGAATTTCTCCAGATCGTCGCCCATGGCGGCGTAGGCGCCGGGATGGCCGGCCGCGGCGGTGCGTAGGAATTGCGAGGTCGCGGCGGCGTCCTGGAAAGGAATCAGGTAACGCAGGGCTTTGAGTCCGGGGAGGAGCTTTACGCAGTGGCCCTGGTCCTCAACGGTGTAGTGACCATAGAGCTTGTCGAGTTCGAATCCAGCGCCGAGAAAATGATTGTCGTCCACGAGCGTGTAATCAACGCCCGCGGGAGCCAGAGAAGACGGGAGTTGTGGCTCCCACACCCGTTCGGCAAGCCAGGCGCCCCGCGGCCGCGCTGTGAAATGTTTTTCGATGTAATCGGCGAGGCGCACGATTTGTTCGTGACGATCATCAAACGGAATGGTGGCGAGGATTGGTTCGTAAAAACCGCCGCCGACGATTTCCACCTGGCTACGCTTCACGAGTGCGCGCAACAGGTCGAAGTATTCCGGGTGGGCGCGCTCGAGCCATTCGAACAGGGAGCCAGTGTAATGCAGGCCCAGGCGAATTGAAGGATGGCGAGCGAGGACTTCGATGAACGGCAGATAGGATTTCTTGTAAGCGGATTCGAGCACGTCGTCGAAATTGCCGACGGGCTGATGCGCGTGAATCACTAAAGCGAGTTGGAATTTCGCCACCGATTGGCCCCAATGCAGCTATACAGGATAACCTGATTGGTGCGGACTGCACAGGCGCAAACCCGGAAAATACTAACGAACGATTGAGAAGCGCGTGGTGTGTGCGCCGGCGAATTGCGTGAAGCGTTCGCTGAGGCCCGCGAGCGCCTTTTCCAGTGTCGCATCCGCCGCGGCGGCGGGTGCATAAATCACGACGAGAATATCGCGCGCGGATTCCGTGATCATGCTGCGCGTGGAATCGCTGATGGGACTGCCGAAAGGGCCGCTCGGGTCAGCGAGGACGGGTCTTCCTTCGAGGTGCCAGGTTTTCTTCCCGATGCCCTCGTAGCTTTCGCCGGGGGCGCCATGGCGAAACACGACGGGCGCGGCAATGCGCGAGTGATCGTAGCACCCGAATGGCCAGCCGACTTCGATCGAACCGAGGTTGCAGATATCCACGACATTCGAGACCCGATATAGGCCTTTGCCCTGCACCATGCGCCGCAACAGCGCCTCCGAAGAGGGGCGGTATTTGGACGGGTCCATGTCCCACTCGCGAAACATGCCGCGGACGAGGCGAATTTCCTGAGCTTCTGCGAGGCTTTCGAGAGTGAATTCGCGGCTCTTGCGGTCGCACACTTCGTCCATCAATTGGGCGAGGGCCGGGCCCACCGGGGCGACCTGCAAGCCGTCTGCCTCGAGGGTGCCCAGCTTTACACCCGACAATCCAATGGTGATTTCCATTCTCGCTCGCCTCGGCCGGGGCTGATATGCTTTCGCATCTTCCGGCGGCGTTGGCCCGGGCCGCCGGGAAATTCTACCGGCAATTCGATGCGACGGCCATGAAATCGGTGGAGAAAAAGAAGAAATTTCAGCTGGCGCTTGCGCATTTCAATTCGCGCAAGTTTTTTGAGGCGCATGAAGTCTGGGAAGAAATCTGGCTCCTCGAAACTGAGCCGGAAAAGACTTTCTTACAAGGACTGATTCAACTGGCCGCCGCTTACCATCATTATGAGCGCGGAAATCCGAGCGGCGCGGAGTCCCTGCTTGCTTCCGGAATCGTCAAGCTCTCACGATTTCCGGAGTATCACCGCGGCCTTTCTATTGGAGAGCTTCGGGCCACAGCAAAACAATGGGCGCGGCTGTTGGGCGAGGGAAAACGCCCGAGCTCAAAGACGATTCCTAGGATCGAATTTCACAAGGCCAAGCCCCCTGATTCCCTTCACACTCACTGAAGCACAAGAGCGCTTGGCGATCCGTTTTCGCCGAGCAAGGCATCGATCTCCCTACTTCATTGGCTGCCAGCGGCAAGGGCATGTGCGAAACGTAAGAACTGTTGACAGTTGAGAAAGATTACTAGAGGATTCCGAACCAGCGCGTGCTCGGGACGGGGATTTCCCTCTCGAAACAGCTACAGCACAAAACCTCTTGGAGGTGAATGACGGTGACAAATTCCTTCGCTGCTCCTCTGTCGCGACAATCTTTGGGGCTACCGAGTGTCCTGGCAATCGCCCTGTGTGCGCTGGTTCTGCTCTTACCGGCGTGGGGACAGGATAAGGCTGCCGACGAAATTCGCATCGGCGTGGTAATGCCGATCACCGGGCGGGAGGCCAAACCCGGGCAATATCAGCGCGAAGGCATTGAGCTCGCGATCAAACAATACAACGACGGCGGCGGCATCTTCCTGAAGTCGCGAGGCAAGAAGCTGCCCATCAAGGAAATATTCTACGACGACGGGTCGGACCAGGCGAGGTCGGCGGGTATGGCGGAACGAGCGATGAGTACTGACGGGGTGGTGGCGGTGGTTGGCGGATACTCGACTGCGCTGGGCGAGGCAGAGTCCGTGATGCCGGATCGCTATCAAACGCCTTGGATATCGCCGGGCGCGGGCGCTACGTCCGTTTACAGCCGCGGCTATGAATACGTCTTCGGGACTCTGAGTCCAATCGATCTGCTGGGTTACACAACCGCGCAGTATCTGGGAAATCTCGTGGACAAGGGCAAGCTCAGCAAGGGCCTGAAGATTGCGATGGCACTGGAGAACACGGATCACGGCGTTGATTACGGCCACGGCATCGAAAATTGGAACCATGAGCATCCCGGATATTTCACTGTCGTTTTCAGCGAGAAATTCGAGCTCGGTTCGACCGACTTTTCAGGGCTGCTCCAAAAAGTGAAGAACGCTCATGCGGACATTTTTCTGGCGGACACGCACCTGCAAGATTACATCACCATGCACCGGCAGTACATCCAAAGCGGAATGTACCACCTGATGATCAGCTATGGCGCGCGCGGGCCGGAAGCGGACGCGCGAAAGGCTTTGGGGGAAGCGACCAACTACATCTTTGCGGGAATTTGGTGGTCGCCGAAGCTTCCCTATCCGCAGGTGAAGAAATTTAACGCCGACTATCAGGCTTTCACGGGCCATGCGCCGGATTCCTGGTACCCGGCAACGGCATATGACGCGATGCGTGCGCTGGCGACGGCCATTGAGCAGGCCGGGAGCCTGGACAAAACGGCCATCCGCGATCAATTGCGCAAAGTGGAATTGAAGGATTCACTTCTGCCCGGGCAGGTGCTGCACTTCGGAAAGAACGGCCAGATCCAGGGGAGTTTCGTGATTGTCCAAAATAAGCCCGATGACAAAGTGGACATCGTCTTTCCGCTGGATGCCGCGACCGGGGAGAGCATTGCGCCCAAACCTAAGGCTCACTAAGCTGGCCCGAGAATGAGCGCCGCCGATTACCTGAATCTGTTCATCGCTGCGGTTTTGCTGGCCGGGGTGTACGCGGCGATGTCTGTGGGCATGACGATTATTTACGGCGTGATGAAGATCGTTAATCTTGCTCACGCCGGGTTCTTGATGCTGGGCGCCTACTTCGTTTTTGAGCTGTACGACCGGTTCCACATCGATCCACTCCTGGGCGTGCTGCTGGCATTGCCGGTTTTCTTTTTTGTGGGGATGGGTGTGCACTGGCTCCTGGTTCGACGGATCGCCACGTCGGACCAGCCGACGCTGACCTCGCTGCTTCTCCTCTTCGGGGTCTGGCTGGTGCTGCAAAACCTCGGCTATCTGATCTGGGAAACTCGGATCGTGCCATCCTCACGCCCCGGACGCTATCCTCACTCGAGATTGGACCGATCAGCTTTCCTACGGTCCGGTTGGTAGTTTTTGGCGCGGCGGTGGTATCGCTGGCGGGCCTTGAATTCGTGTTACATAAGACCTGGTTCGGACGATCCGTGCGCGCGCTGATGCAAAACAGCGAACCGGGACAAATTGTGGGAGTGAATGTGCAGAGGACAGCGCAAGTGGCGTTCGGCGTGGGAATTGCTTTTGCCGGAGTGGCCGGAGGACTTTTGGCCATGCTCTATTCCTTCAGCCCTGATTTTGGCGCGACATTCCAACTGCGTGCGTTTGTAATCATCGTGCTGGGCGGGCTGGAATCGTTCGGCGGAGTGGCCGTCGGCGCGCTGATCCTTGCACTGGCGGAGACCTTCAGCATTCTGGTGCTGCCGGCAAGTTACCAGCCAGCCATCGCGTTTTCGCTACTAGTCGTCGCTTTGCTCGTGCTGCCGGAGGGAGTCGCCGGATTGTGGAACAAGAGGCGCCGGTGGGTGTAACGGAAGGCGGGAACGCCCGAGGGCTCCTGTTGTCCCGAATTGCATCCGCCGTGGGACCGCTGCTGTTGCTCGCGAGCCTCGCCGCGCTTCCACTGATTAGCCCCAGTCCGAATACCGTTCGGCTGCTATTCGTAACGCTCACATTGGTGACGGCGAGTGTGGGATGGAACCTCCTTGGGGGGTTTGGAGGCCAGGTTTCATTCGGCTTCGCCGTGTTCTATGGGCTGGGCGCTTACACGACGGCGCTTTCGATCAACGGTGGCATCCGTCCTCTCCTAGCCTTCCTGCTAGGGGCGGCTGTGGCGGCACTGGCATCGCTCCTGATTGGCTTACCCACCTTTCGTCTCAAGGGCCCGTACTTCGCGATCGCCACGATCGGCGTGAGCGAGGCCGTGCGAGTGGTGATGACAAACGTTCCGTGGACCGGAGGGGCCAGCGGTTACCGTATCGTCGAGAAAGTCCGCTTTTATCAGATGCACCATTATTACGCCGCGCTGGGCCTTGCGGCGCTGGCTGTCGGCATCTCGATTTTGGTGCGGAGGTCGAAGCTCGGACTGGCGCTAATTGCGATCCGGGAGGATCAAGATGCTGCGTCCGATCTGGGCGTGAACCCGTTTGCGGCAAAACTGCTTGCGCACGCGGTTGCCGCGGCGCTGGCAGGCGGGGCCGGGGGCGTTTACGCGCGATACGCTGCCTTCATCGATCCCGATGGTGTGTTCGCATTTCGGAATGGAATCGCGATACTCTTAATGCCGATTATCGGCGGCATCGGCACGATCTGGGGACCCGTGATTGGGGCATTCGTGTACGGCCTGATCCACGAGGAAGTGGTGGCTAACTTTCCGCAAGCCCACCTGCTGATTTTCGGAACGGTCTTGATCTTAATTATTTTGTTTGAGCCGGGCGGAGTGATGGGCTTGCTCCAAAAATCATTCCGCTTCATTCGTGCAAGGAGTTCCGTTGGCGCCCATCCTTAAACTGGAGAAACTGACACGATATTTTGCAGGGCTCGCCGCAGTGAAGGACGTGAGCTTTGAAATCGAGCCGGGGGGACTCGTGGGACTGATTGGGCCGAATGGCGCAGGCAAAACCACACTTCTGAGTCTGGTCGCCGGCTCAATCAGACCCACTTCTGGAAAGATTGAGTTCGAGGGACGGAATCTCACTGGTGCGAAATCGCATCAGGCCGTTCGAGCCGGCGTCGCGCGGACACACCAGATTCCTAAACCCTTCCGAACTTTGACGGTGCTTGAAAATGTGGAAGTGGGCATAAGATTCGGGCGGCGCGACAAAAGGGCGAGCTACACAAACAAGCCGGAGGAATTCCTGGAAATGGTCGGGATTGCCTCTCTTGCCGGGCGGCCTGCATCTCTGCTTTCCGTCGGCGATTTGAAGCGACTTGAATTGGCGCGCGCCCTCGCCGCGCGGCCCAGCCTTTTGCTCTGCGATGAAATTTGCAGCGGTCTCACGGAAACTGAAACCGGATTGATCCTGCGCCTGCTTTGCGATATCCGGCGCGCGGGAACAACGATCCTGTACGTGGAGCACAACCTTCGCGCGATCATGTCCGTGTGTGATCCGGTGATCGTGATGAATTATGGACAAAAGTTGACCGAGGGATCGCCCGCCGCCGTGCAGAATGATCCGTCGGTGATCGAGGCCTACATCGGAAAGAAGGCGGTAATCTAGCCAGATGGCGAACGACCGCAAGCCGGACCGGCTGCTGGAGGTGGAAAGTCTCGATGTGGGTTATGGCGCGATTCAAGTGGTGTGGGATGTCGCGCTGAGCGTGAGGCGCGGTGAAGTGGTGAGTCTGATTGGGCCGAACGGCGCGGGCAAGACGACCACACTGAAAGCGTTGTCAGGTATTCTTCCCACGCGAAAGGGCAAGATCAACTTTAACGGATACGATCTCACCTCCGATCCTCCTCACCGCCGTGTGCGGCATCATCTGAGCCTGGTCCCCGAGGGCCGCCAACTGTGGCCGCGGATGACGGTGGAAGAGAATCTGCTGATGGGCGCGTTTCCCCCTCCCCTGCGTCCCAGGGCTATGCAGAATCTCGAGCATATCTATGAATTATTTCCGCGGCTGAAGGAGAGGCATAAACAACTGTGCGGTACTCTGTCGGGCGGTGAGCAACAAATGTGCGCCATCGGGCGCGGGCTGATGGCCGAGCCCCTTCTGTTGATGCTCGACGAGCCTTCGCTGGGCCTCGCGCCGATCATGGTGGACCAGGTGTTCGAGTTAATCTGCAAAATCGCGAGCGAGGGGGTGACGATTCTGCTGGCAGCGCAAAATGCAAGTTACGCGCTCCAGATCTCCAATTACACCTATGTGATGGAATGGGGGCGCGTGCTGATCGAAGGCCCCAGTGAAGTCTTGCGTGAGACCGACCATGTGCGGCGTGCCTATCTGGGGGCGACGGCCTGACTTTGTGGCTGTTTGGTAATCTTCGCATCTAAAGTCCCCCTGCCAGCGCGTGAGAACGTCCGACCTGCATACTCCCGGCAAGCCCGCGGAGCTCTTCCATCCCGGTTGACATCCTGAAGCCCGTATGGAACGCTGGGATCTCTGGCATAGCTACGATCCCTGAACCGTCGCGCCGGGTCGGCAGCGAATTTCTTGATGGAGAAATGTGATGGAGCTTACTCGTGAGCGGGTTTATGACGCACTGCGCCAGTGCTACGACCCGGAAATTCCCATCAACATAGTGGATCTGGGGTTGATTTACGACGTGCAGCACGACGACGCCGGAAACGTAGCGGTGAAAATGACGCTCACCACGCAGGGCTGCCCTTCCGCTTTGGCAATTCCCGAACAAGTGAAGCAGCGCGTGGCCGCCATTGAGGAAGTGCGGGACATCAAGGTCGAAATTGTCTGGGAGCCGGCCTGGAATCCGAGCATGATCAGCGCCGAGGGACGCAGGGCGCTCGGCCTAGACGTCTAGGGCTCAAAAAAAGACGCGACGAATCTTTCGATCCATCGCGTCTCGACCACCGAATCCGAATTGGCCGCCCGGCTCCGGCGCGCGGAAAATTACCGCGCTAGGCTTTCTTCTTGTACCAGTCCGCATTGATGGGCGTGAAGTTGGCCCACTTCTCCGGCAAGTCTTCGAGCGCAAAAATTGCCGTCACCGGGCAGACTGGAACGCATGCCCCGCAATCAATGCACTCATCGGGGCTGATATAGAGCTGTTTTTCGGCTTCGAAAGCCGCCTCGTCCTTCCGCGGGTGGATGCAATCCACCGGACAAACGTCCACACAGGCAGTATCTTTCGTTCCGATACACGGCTCAGCAATTACATAAGCCATTTAGCCTCCTCCTCAACCAACTGCAGGACCGTGGTCTAAAAAATAAACCACTCAACTATTTCTTATGCAATTTTTATATCACCAAACCCGCGCGAGGCACAAGTGCGTCCCGCAACAGCCTTGATGCGCCTGGCGAGTTGCTGCCCGCGCAGTCAACCGATAGAATAGAGGTTTGAGGAACACACCTTTGGACAAGCGACGCTTTCGGATGTGCCTTGGTCTGGCGATCACCTTGCTGATTTTGCCCGCGGCAAATTCGTCCGCACGGCCGCCAGGGGCTAGCGGCGAGCCCGCGCAGAATGCTGGGAAAGGCGCGGCCTCAGTTGACCTTCCGTTGATCGATCTCGCCGGATACAACCAGGTGCTCGCGAAATATAAGGGCAAGCCGGTGCTGGTCACATTCTGGGCCACGTGGTGCGAGCCTTGCCGCGACGAATATCCGATGATTGTTGAACTCGAGAAGCAATACTCCTCGCAGGGTCTCGCTGTGTTCGGTGTGGATATGGACGACACCGCGGAAATGAATCTGGTTCGGCGCTTCCTCGCCCGCAACCAACCGAGATTCCCGAATTACCGGCAGAAACCGGGCATTGATGTGGATGCCTTTTATCGCGGCGTGAATCCAGCGTGGACCGGTACGATGCCAGAGACGGTTTTCTACGGACGCGACGGACGCATTGCTGGACATTTTATTGGCGAGCAACCGCGCGCCAACTTTGATCAGGCAATTCGCATGATCCTCGCAAACCCCCCAGCGGCAAAAGCCGGGAACTAGACCGACAGCACCAGGGTGGCTGCGATACCGCGGCCCAGCCCATTGAAACCACCCTTCGGAGGCTCATCACATGCTTCAGACTCGCGGTAACAAACTGACTTGGCTCGGTCATGCCTCATTTCGCATCACTACGCCGAGCGGAAGCGTGATCGTGATTGACCCCTGGGTGCTGTCGAATCCAGTTACGCCCGCGCCGGACAAAAAATTCGAGCGGATCGACGTGATGCTCGTTACGCACGGGCACTTCGACCACATCGCGGACGCGGTCGCACTGGGAAAGCAGTTCAAGCCGCAAGTGGTGGCGATCCCTGAAACCTGCAAATGGCTGGAGTCCAAGGGAGTAGCGGACACGAAGGGGATGAATAAAGGCGGCACGCAGAAGGTGGGCGAGATCGAAATCACCATGGTCCACGCAGTGCATTCCTGCGGGATTCAAGATGGCGACCAGATAATTTATGGCGGCGAAGCCTGCGGGTACATTGTGCGCCTGCCCGGAGGATTGACGATTTATCATGCCGGCGACACTGCTGTCTTCGGCGACATGAAAATAATCGGGGATCTGTACGCGCCTCATGTTGCGCTCTTGCCCATTGGAGACCACTACACGATGGGACCACGCGAAGCGGCTCTCGCGGTTCGTTTGCTCAACGTGCAGCATGTAGTGCCCATGCACTTTGGGACGTTTCCGGTGCTCACCGGACGGCCTGAAATGCTTCGCGAACTCACCAGTGATTTTCCGAGCCTTGAAATTCACACACTCAAACCCGGCGAGTCGCTCGGATAGACGCTCTGATTTCTTCTGGAGGTCTCAATCATGCCCGGCATACTCGAAAAGCGCATCGAGAAATATCTGGATAGTCTGCTGCCGAAGCGCGACGCCCTGCTGGCAGAAATGGAGAAATACGCAAAGCGGCGCGAGATTCCGATCATTGGACCCGCCTGCGGCCGGCTGCTTCACCTGCTGGCCAGAATTTCCGGCGCCCAGCGGATGTTTGAGATGGGCTCGGCGATCGGGTATTCCACGATGTGGTTGGCGCGCGGAGCGGGCGCCGAAGCCGAGATTTATTACACCGATGGAGATCCGGAAAAAGCGCGACGCGCGCGCGACTATTTTCGGCGTGGGGGAGTCGAGGACCGCATTCAATTGCTGGTGGGCGACGCGGTGGCGTTAATGGACGGCATCTCGGGCGATTTCGATCTGATCTTCATTGATGTGGACAAGGAGCAGTATCCGGACGCGCTGCACAAAGCCGTTCCGCGCTTGCGCACGGGAGGATTGCTGATTACGGACAACACGCTCTGGTATGGACGCGCTGCACGTCCGGCAAAAGATGCCCGAACACGCGCAATCCAACAGTTCAACAAGTTGATTTATTCTTCGCGCGAACTCTTCCCGGTGATCGTTCCATTGCGTGACGGCGTCGCGGTCTGCCGCAAAGAATAGTGCGCGCCAGGGGTTTATTATTTCGGAGCGATCGAGAGCGGTTGAGTCAGTTTGAAGCTGAGCCTGGTCTCGGCTGGAAATGTGATATCGCGATTCCCGGTATAAGCAGCTCCCGCAGCTCCTGCACCCGCTCCAGCGGCCGCGCCTATGGCCGCACCTTTGCCGCCGCCCGCAAGCCCTCCAACAAGCAAGCCGAGTACTGCTCCTCCGCCAGCGCCCACGCCTGTTCTCTTGCCGCGACCCTTTCCCGCCCGCTCGACGCTGGTCGCTTGAATCGGGTAAGCGGTGCCACTCACTGTGATCGAATCAAGCGCCAGGCCTAGCGCCGCATGTCCCTTAAAGCGTCCCGCAGAATGCGCAACCGTCACCGAGCCGTCGACCTTAGTGCCCCCGGGCAGCAACACTCTATCGCCCTCGACGATGGGAGAGGCAAGCGAAGCACTGAAATGGTCTCCTTCACTATTGGTCTTCGAACCAACGGTTTGATCGAGCGCGACATCGAGCACCGTGCCGGCGTCGATCAAGATTGATCGACGAAGTTCTGAAGAGTTCCTTTCTACTTTGCCGGCCCTCTCTGACTCGAGAGCGCTCCCGGTGGGTGCCGGCTTGGGAGAGTTTCTGCAACCTGCAAGCGTCAAAAGAACTCCCAAAGCCAAGCAGCGGGGCGCAAATTGGTGTGGCATCTCTTTCCTCCCGCGGATGATGAGATGTGAAATCCAAAGATCGATTGCGCTGGGGGCGGGACCATTCTAATTCGACCCGGGAGCAAGCACAACCATGGTGCTAGGCGCTCGCCCCGCGTGATTGCGGCAACAGATTCCGAAGGAAAAAGGCCAGGTTGGCGGGGCGCTCGGCGAGCCGCCGCATGAAGTAGGGGAACCAATCGGTGCCGAAAGGAATGTAGACACGCAAGCGGTAGCCCTCGCGCACGAGTGCTTCCTGGAGGTCCGTGCGGATTCCGTAGAGCATTTGGAACTCAAATTTCTCGCGGCCGATATTCCTCTCTCGCACAAAATCTTTGGTCGCCAGAATCATTGCGGGGTCGTGCGTCGCGATGCCGTGATAAATCCCGCTCGGAAGTAGCAGTTTCATCAGCTGGATGTAATTCGCGTCCACGTCCTCCTTTTTTGGGAAGGCGATGTCGGGCGGCTCTTTGTAGGCGCCTTTGCAGAGCCGCATGCGGCAGCCTGCATTGAGCAGGCCCTTGACGTCTTGTTCCGCGCGATAAAGGTAGGCCTGCATCACCGTGCCCACATTCGAGTACTTCGCGCGGACGCGCTTGGCAATTTCGACAGTGCGCTCTGTATAGGCCGAACCCTCCATGTCGATGCGGACAAAATTTCCGAGCTCTGCCGCATGTGCCACGATGCCTTCGAGCAATGTCTGGCAATGGGGTTCGCCAAGATCGAGGCCGAGTTGCGTCAACTTGAGCGAGACGTTGGCATCGATTTTCTCGCGCGCAATTCGGTCGAAGATCGCGAGATAGCCTTCCGCGGCGCGCTGCGCACCCGCCTCGTCCGATACGTTTTCACCAAGCAGGTCGAGGCTGGCCGACCGTTTGGTGCGGTTCACTTCGCGCGCGGCTTCGATGGCATCGTCGAGCGTCTCTCCGGCGACAAAGCGCCGCGCCACGCGCCGACTGATGGCGTTTTTCATAATCAGCGGCGCCAGCCGCTTATTCTCCGAAAGTTGCAGAAGAAAGGTACGTATCAAAGGTAGCCGCATCCGTTCTGGCGGGGAAGAAGCTTTCGATTAGTCATGCGCTGGGGATTATGCCGCGAGAAAGCCCGTGGTGCTAGGCTTTATGTCCGGAAAGGAATTTCTCTGCATCCATGGCGGCCATGCATCCTGATCCAGCCGCGGTGACAGCCTGGCGATAATGGTGGTCCTGCACGTCGCCGGCGGCGAAAACTCCTTCGACGCTGGTCTTGCTTCCATGCTGCGTGAGAATGTAGCCGGCCTCGTCCATCTGGAGCAAGCCCTTAAAGATTTTCGTGTTGGGCACATGGCCGATGGCGACGAATACTCCCTCGACGCTGATCTCTTTCGACTGGTTCGTATCCACATGGCGGAGTCGGACCACTTCGACCGCCTTGTTTTCCACGTTGTGAATTTCCTCGACGAGGTAAGGAGTAAGGAACTTGATTTTTACGTTGGCCTGCGCGCGGTCGAGCATAATCTTCGTGGCGCGGAATTCGGGACGTCGGTGAGCAATGGTGACGGTTTTCGCAAACTTAGTCAGAAAGGTCGCCTCTTCCATCGCTGTATCGCCGCCGCCTACCACGAGGATGTCCTTGCCGCGGAAGAAGAAACCGTCGCAGGTCGCGCAGGTGGAAACGCCATGCCCCAGCAGGTTCTTTTCTGACTCGATTCCGAGCATGCGCGCCGATGCGCCCGCGGCGACAATCAGTGTCTCGGACTCATACGTTTCCTTGCCTGCCGAAATTTTGAATGGCCGTCGGCTCAAGTCCACCGAGGTAACGGCGCCAGAGCGAAATTCGGTGCCAAATCGCAGAGCCTGCTTCCGCGCATTTTCGATCAGTTCGGGACCGAGGATCCCGTCGGGAAACCCTGGGAAATTCTCGACCATGGTGGTCAGTGCAAGTTGCCCGCCAGGCTCGTATCCGTCCAGCACGAGGGGTTGGAGATCCGCACGGGCCGCATAGATGGCGGCCGTGAGCCCTGCGCAACCGCTTCCGATGATGATCACCTTGTACACTCGAATCTCCTCAATGATTGGATGAATCCTGACGGAGCCGCGATGCAGCCGCGAAGCGGGATATTGTAACACTCCCCGCCTCGCCACGCGCCGGCCCTCCGGGCAATTCCCTCCCGGTTTGCGCGAAATGGCCGCTTGCGTGATAATGCCGCGCGACCGAGGCGTTTTTGTGCTCAGCCCTTCTAATCTTTTTCGCTTGCTGAACGAATTCATCCTGTTGCTGCTCGGCGCGCTGCTGATTGTTTTGGCCGTCCATCGCGGGGTGGCGCTCCCGGCGCGCCCTTCCGCCATGAAAGCGCTGGGAGTTCTACTGCTCTATTGGGGTTTGCGCGCAAGATGGAGGCGCCAACCCGAAGAGTCCGGCGCAGCGGTCAATCTGCGGGCCGGTTCGCTGATTCTGGTTGGTACTCTGGTATTCTCGATTCCCCTACTTCCTATTCGCTACGCAGACATGTTGCTCGCATTCGCCGGAGGTGTTCTGGTGCTGCGAGGGATCGTCGGCGGATTCCTGTTCGCCCGATAATCCCGCGCGAGTGCCCGGCGCTAGATTTTCCGCGCAGCTCCCTCCAGGCCATCCGAATTGCGGAGTTAGCGCTTCGGGCTTGCCAAGACGCTCCACTTCCCGCTACTCTCGCGCCCAACAGCGACGGGAATGGTTCTCAGGTGCGCCGTTGCGGTGCCACTTGGCTGCAATCATCGAGACTTGAGAGTTCGCTGAGGAGGGCAGTGATGCTGAAAGAATTCAAGGAATTTGCCATGCGCGGCAACGTCCTCGATATGGCCATCGGCATTATCATCGGCGCCGCATTCGGAAAGATCATCACTTCATTTGTCAGCGATATCTTGATGCCGCCATTCGGGCTGTTGTTGGGCAAAGTGGATTTCTCGAACCTGTTCTTGAATATTTCCGGGAAGTCCTACGACAACCTGGCAGCGGCTAAAGCAGCCGGCGCGGCCACGATCAACTATGGTTTGTTCCTGAACGCGTTGATAGATTTTCTGATCGTCGCGTTCGCGATTTTTCTGTTGGTGCGCCAGGTGAACAGATGGAAGATGCCGGCTCCCGCAGCCGTTCCCAAAACAAAGGATTGCCCCTATTGCTGTACCGCAGTGCCCCTCCAAGCCACGCGCTGCCCCCACTGCACTTCTGAGCTTCGCGGGACCTAACGGGAGGGTCCCTTTGGGTTATTTTGGATTGCCGCTGGGCGGATTCAGCCGCTTCGCGGATATTTCATGCAGATGATCCCGCAGCCGCTCGAGCACGGCATCTCCCTGCCCCTCGGCGATTTCCCGCTCTACCTCTCCGAGCGCAAAATGGATGACGTCGTGATGGTGGAGGTCTTCGCCGGGCAATTTGGCGCTGAGTTCCAGCCACACTTTGTGGAGCAAATCAATTTCCTTGGGAGTCAGCCGCGGGGCATGCGGCCCCAAATAGAAGATCTGCTCCTGGCCCGATGAGGTGAAGATTTCGAGCGTCACGCGCGGGCGCGGCTCGGGCATACGCTCCCAGGCCAGGCCAATCTCTCTGGCTTGCTCCGTCACCGCCATTTTGGAAGAACTGCCGGCGACGATGGTGCTCGACTCCAGATTTGCCGCGGTACGCAAAATCCCTTCCCACAGGTCGTTGGCTGCAGCAACGGCCAACCGCACAGGCTTGCCTTCTTTCTCCGCAATGGCCAGGACTTTCGTGAACAACAACTGCTCGATGGTACTGAATAGTTGATCTGGGGCCAGATCGTACTCGCCGGAGGCGGCGCGCCGAAGCATGCGCACGTGCAGCACCACTATGTCAGCGTCACGGCTCCCGACACGCCGCAATGCCGCTTCCAAGTGATACAGCGCATAGTAATTGCTCACGGGCACAAGGATGTTTCCGGGCTTCACTCCGACGCTGGTCGGCGTTAGCTCGGCTTCGGGTGCCAGGTTGAACTGGTCCAATTCGACGTGTGTCGCCCCCGCTTGATGGCTGCGCATTCGGTGCTCGGAGATTTCAAACACCGTGAACAATAATATTGAAAATGTTAATCCTGCGATGGTTGCTTCCGGTTTCGTGAACAGGTTGATAATCGCGATCGAAAGCAGTATCAGCGTGATCATCCCCAGACCGACGGGGATTTCCTTGCCAAAGATCACCGGATTGAAGGGGACCCGGTACTCGCGGTCCTGCGGATGGGTGTACCGGAGCACCAGCACCGCGATTCCCTTCATCGAAAAACTCCAGATCACACCGAAGGCGTAGAGGTTACCTAGGAATGTGACGTCGCCGCGGCTCGCAAGGATGGTGATGATCTGGAACAGGACCACAAGATTGATCAGCCGGTGGGTGGTTCCGAAGCGCGGGTGCGGATGCCGGAACCAATCGGTGAGCACGCCGTCTTCCGATACGCGGTTCAGCACACCGTTGGAGCCTACAATCGCCGTGTTCACCGCTCCCGCCAAAATCAGTGTCCCCACCACCACCACAAACACGTGGAACGACAGCCGAACCGGAAAGCTGCCAACCAAATGCATCGAAAGGCCACCGATCAAGTTCTCCGTAAAGTGGGGACGCACGCTATCAGGAATAATCATGACCGCGAAAAAAGAAACCAGTGACGTGAACACCAGGCTGTAAATGAAAATTACCAGCCCGGCCTTCTTCAGATTGGGCAGCTTGGGGTGCTCGATTTCGCGGTACACCTGCGCGAGTGATTCTTCGCCGCTCATCGCTAGCACGGAATGACCCAGACCGACCAGGATGGCGATCAAGGTAATTGTGTGCGCCCATCCATAAGGGTCGAGCCAGCCGAGCGAACCCTTGTCCAGCGTCATGTTTTGCGGCGAAGGCAGCGGCGGGAGATGCCAGCCGGTGCGAACGTAAAGGGTGTACACGCACCACCCAATCAGGACCACCACCATGATGGTGGTGAGCTCCATAATCCGCAGTGCTTTCCCGCTCGATTCTGGAACGCCCTTGATATTCTCCCACCAGAAATAAATCGTGATGATGATGGCGACTGCCGCAGCCGTTGCATTGACATTCAAGTGGAGCGGCAAATGAAAGTAGAAGAACAGCTCATTCAACACGCCCACCAGATATTGTCCTGCCGACACGCCGCTGATCGGGCCCGTGAGCACGTAGTCAAACATCAACGCCGACACTGAGAATTTCGCAAGCGTCCCGCCCAGTGCTTCCTTCACTACGCGATATACGCCCCCACGCACGAACATGCTGCAGCTCTCCACATACACGGCGCGCACGGCGTAGGAGAACAACATGATGCCCAAAATGAACCAGGGGGCGGTCTTGCCGATGAATTGCTCCGCCTCGCCGCCCGCGTAATAGGCAGAAGATGCCAGGTCGTTGAGAACAATCGCCGCAGCGCGCCAGAAGGAAATGAACGCTAGCATGGCCGTGGTGGCCACCAGGACTTTCGCTGCGGGGCGGGCAAAACCCGGCGTGAATCGAGGGCCCGTGGAATCGGATGACATATATTTCTTCGTGTGCGGGAAAGAACTATACGTTGAAACAACCCCGAAATGGAAGCACCCCACATTCCTGTGCGACCAAGCACCCACCTAGACCATCTGAATAAGGCAGGCGTATGATTTTCACTCCAGCCCCAGGGCCAAATCATCCGGAAGGAGACACTCAAATGGCTGTGAAGAACAGTAAGCGCGGTCCCAGTTATTCCCAGCTCGAAGAAGGAACCGAACGGGCCAAACCAGTAGTTCATCAGCACGCCCGGGAGATTCAACCCTTCGGCAAGATTGCAAAGTTGCCCATCGCTCTCGACGAGGAAGTGTGTGCCGCGAGCGCCGGGAACCTAAACCAGATCCTGGCAGACACCATTACGCTTCGCGATCTCTACAAGAAGCATCACTGGCAAGTCGCGGGGCACACGTTTTACCAGCTCCATCTGCTATTCGATAAGCATTACGACGAGCAGAACGAGCTGGTGGACACCATTGCCGAGCGGATTCAAAGCCTCGGCGCGATCAGCCTGGCCATGGCTCCTGATATCGCAGAGACAACCATCATCCCCCGGCCTCCACGCGGCCGCGAAGAAGTGCCCGTCCAGATTTCCCGGCTCCTCGAGGCGCACGAAATGCTGCTGAAAGAAGCGCGCACGATGGCCGCGCAAGCTGATGAGGCTGGCGACGACGGCACAAATGATTTGCTGGTGAGCGACGTGATTCGGACAAACGAGCTGCAGGTCTGGTTCCTTGCCGAGCACGCCGTGGACGTGCCTTTGGTACGCGCGGATCAAGCCAAGGCTGCTGCTTCCGGCCGCTAGGGCGTTTGGCGGGGACAGTTTTGCCGCATCCAGGGAGCTGCGGAAGAACCGAACAGAAGGTGGTTTGGGATAGCCAGGTACGGTGCCCGACTGAACTCCTGTTGCATCAGTCGGAGGCGGGGGTGTGCCTGGACCCAACCTCTTGCACTTGGGCCATGGAAGCTAGGCTGGGGCCTCCTTCCCAACAGTGCGAAACTCTCGCCCGCAAGCTTCGCACGGGCAAATCTCGCGCAAGTGTTCGTAGCTGTAAATTCCGGTCGCGTGCCCGTCTGAAAACTGAATTTGTATGGCGTAATTCCCCACGGCATTTGCGCTCTTGGCCGTGACGCGAGGTTTGTACATTGGTAGCACCGCTCCGCCGGTTGCGGATCCCACCCGCGCGTGCTTCTCGCGCTCATCGTTGCACAGCGCGCAGGGGCAAAGATCGCGGAGGTAGTGAAATGGGTAGCGGCTCTGGTGGCCGTCGGACCAGGTGACCTCGACGCCTTCGCCCGTCGTTACGTGCACCTTTACGTCCATTGGTTTCTTCCGAGTATCCATCGGTATCGGCATCGCAATTCCATTCTAGCAAATCGAGCGCATTGCCTCTGGGTCGCCCTTTCGTAAGGAATCCGACGCCGGAGACACGTCTCGAGGAAACAGGGCTAAAGCGTTTGCCTAACTCTTGCTGCTGTAGCCAGCCGCCCGTGCGCCAGCTCAATCCGGCGATCGGCCAGACGACCGAGGGCCGGATCGTGCGTGACCATCAAAATCGTGTGGCCCTCATCGTGCAATTCCCGCAGTAACTGAATCACCGTTTCCTGGTTGGCCTCGTCGAGGTTTCCAGTCGGCTCATCCGCTAGAACCAGCTTTGGATGATTGATCAAAGCGCGCGCCACGGCCACTCGTTGCTGCTCGCCGCCAGAGAGTTGCGCCGGCAGATGTGTCACGCGGTCTTTCAGTCCTACTCGTTCCAGAGCCTGGCAGGCTTCCTTCGCATCCGTGGTGCTGTGAAAATACTGCGCCAGCATCACGTTTTCGAGCGCCGTAAGATACGGCACCAGATGAAACTGTTGGAAGATGAATCCGATTTTCTCGGCGCGATACCGCGTGAGCCCGGCTTCTTTCAGCCGCGCCACGTCCGTGCCATCCACCACGGCCTGCCCTCCGGTTGGCGTGTCGAGGCCGCCGAGGATATTGATGAGCGTTGTCTTCCCCGAGCCGGAAGGCCCCATGATGGCGATCCAATCACCCTCGTCTACATGAAATGAAACGCCGTCGAGCGCGCGCACATTGCCGAACTCTTTGCGCAAGGCTTCGACCTGGACCAGCGTAGCCACTATTCTCCTCGCAAAATTACAGCAGGCTTTACGTTGCCAAGCCGTCGCAGCGGCAGCGCTCCGGTGAGGGCCACGCCCACCATCAGCGCAACCGTCAGTGGCAAGACCTCCCAGCGCGCCGAAACTGTCGCGCCAAACACGCGCTGTCCCATCCAGCGCGAGAGCGCGACGCCCACGAGGCAGCCGACCAGGCCGCCCGCCGCTCCCAGCACGCCCACTTCGGCAAGAAATAGTCCTACAATCCTGCTGATCGAGCCGCCCAGCGCTTTCATCAGGCCGACATCCGCGCGGCGCTCCATCGCCAACGCCGCCATGGTCGCGAGCACACAGAGCCCGGTGAGCACCAGAATCAGCAACACCATGGAGAGGACAAGTAGCCGGATCCGGTTCAACAGTTCGCCCTCTGCTTCCGTCACCTGCCGAATGGGGCGCACTTCAAAGCCGGGCAAATTGGCAGCAAGTCTTTGAGCGTAGGATTCGATTGTTTTCGAGGTCCCGTTTATACTGAGTTCCATCACGGCGATTTGGCCCCTCAGACCCGCGAGTTGCTGGGCCACGGGGAGATTCACGAACACCTGATTGTCCTCGGGCCCGCCGGCATCCACAATTCCTTTGACCGTCAGGAGCGCCCTGCGGCCAAGGTAACTCAATTCCATCTGAGCTCCGGGAGCAAGCTTGAGTTGTTGCGCGACGTTGCGGCCTAGCAGAGAACCTGTCCCATCGTGCCGCGACGCAATCCCGGTTCCGGAAATCTTCCAGGTTGGCGCGAGCTTGGTCGCTTCATCCAGCCACGTCCCGGCCACCATCACCGGCCTGTCCTTCACCTGGGCTACAACGTAGAGAAACGGGGCGGCGGCCACTAGTTCCTGTGTTCGCAACCGCTCAACCTGGTTTAGCACGGCGTCCTGGTTCATCAGCACTGCCGAATCGGCAGGCCATCCCATCGCTTGCGCGTCCCGCTCCGGCGAAATCACCAGATTGGCGCCCAGGGTGCGGAATTCCTGCGACAGCTTGCGTTCGATGTCGAATTGCAGATTCAGCAGTGCAGAGATCACGGCTGCACCGCTCACGAGCGCAACCAGCGCGACCACCAGACGTCCGCGGCTTGCGCGAAGTAGCTTCCACAATATACGGGTAAACATCACTCGCCACGAAGGATGGGGGCCGGCTGGAAGCGCGCGGCGCGCCGCAGGGGGATCAAGCTGCCGAGAATCGCGATGAGTGTTGCCAGCCCCAGCACGACGGGCAAGAGAACCATACGCAATGAAGAGGGCGTGCCAAACACGCTCTGGCCCAGTATCCAGGCGAGCCCTACACCTAGAACAAACCCGAGCGCCCCACCGGCGAGCGCCAATAGAGCCTGTTCCGCTAGAAAAATCCCGGCGACCACGGAATTGGTTGCGCCGATGGCTTTCATAATGCCGATTTCATCGCGACGCTCGAGCACGGTGGTCGCCGCCGTGGCTGCCACCGCAAGCGCCGCGCCAGCCAGTGCGGCCAGCGTCACGATCCAGAGCAACGTTCCAACGCGCGAGAGAATGCGCCCCTCTGTATCCGCTACACGGCGGATCGCACGCACGTCGGTGCCCGGAAGGACCTGCTGGATCTGAAAACTGATGGAAGAAATATAGGGTGAGCAAAACCAGCGGTCGTAATCCTTGGCCGAGAGTGTGTGCGGGTCGCGCTCGGAAAGCGAATCAGCCGGCTTCGTGAGGGCACTCACGAAGAGCCGTCGAATCTTTCCCGGATGCCCTGAAAGATTCTGCGCCACCGAGAGCGCTACGAGCACAGATTTATCTTCTGCGCCGCCGGTCGAAACAACTCCGGTTATGACCAGCGCCTGAGTTTGCCCCAGGTTTTTCGAATTCGCGATGCGGATAGTTCTCCCCACGCTAAACACGGCGGGATTTGCGGCCGCCAGCGCGGCTCCGACAACGCATTCGTCGGCGTTGTCATGAAACCAGCGCCCCTGCACTTTCCACCACGGATGTGTGGCGCTCACACCGGACTTGAACTTCGTCCCGTCCGGGACAGCCACGTCGTGTTCATACCAGGTGCCAACGAGCGTGGTGTGGAGACTTCGACCATCGGCTGAAACAACCGCGGGCACATCCAGGAACGGCGTGAAGCCGACAATATTGTGTCGCCAGAAGATTGTTTTCAGTCTTCCGAGGCTGGCTTCCTCCAGGTAGGCGCCCTCGTCCACGGGGCGATAATCCACTCCGCCGATTTCGAGCGGCAGCGTATCCGATACGGGCGTCACCAGAAGATTTGCGCCCAGGCTGCGAAATTCGCGCGCCAGGCGGTCGCCTACATCGAGCGCCACCGTCAGAGTCGCCGTGGCCACAGCCATGCCCACTACCACAGCGGCAGCGGTCAGAATTTTCCGGCGCGGATTTCGAACAAACGATTCCCCTACCAGGCGAGCAAACATGGGCTCAGGAGTGTGTCTTTGACGCGGCTAGAACTAGCGCCGAAAGATCCATCACCACTTCTCCTCCCGTCACCTGCGATTTCACGCCAATCGGATTGCAACCTCCCGATTCGCCAATCGAGGGGATATAGATGGAAGCGGCGCAATTGCGACAGATAATGTTCTGCCCTTGCTGGCGGTATCCCGCACCGCCGCAGATCCGGCAAGCATCGAGCGCCGTGCCATATTCACCGTTGCTTTTGTGAATCACCAGGAAGCGGATCACTGTGCCGTTCACTTCCACGGTGTAGAAATGCAGGCTTGAATCCGTCAGTTCGGAAATGGGGATGCGGACCTGATTTTCGTGGGCGACCAAGCGCGTGGCTGCCACGGGAGCCGCCGACGTGCGGGCATACACAAATTCCGCTGTCAGCGTCAAGACAACCAGCACGCACAGAATTGCGGCAGCAAAGCTCCAACGCCGCTGGCGCCGGAATTCCCATTCACGCATCCGGCGCTCCGCCGAGTTCGTGGACTCATCGGCATCCGGGCGGCGAGCGCCAAACCATTCGCGCAACACCACCAGCGCCGCGACGCCCAGGATTACGATGAAGAAAAATAATTCATTGCGCACGATCGGGCCGATGGTGGCCATTTCCGTCTTGCTCGAGGGGATCCACATGGCCTCGCTCAACTCGTGGATACCGGTCAGCGCGAGTTGAAACGCCACTACCATCAGGATCAAGCTGGTGGCGGCGAAGAAGCGGTTGAGCGGTATTCGCAGCGTTCCCTGAAAGAAAAGGAAGCCGACGGCGATCGCGATGGCGATTCCCAGTCCCGTTCCGATCCACACTTCGACGCCTTCACTTGAAAGCTCCACGGCGCGGAGAATCAGCACCAGCTCGGCCCCTTCGCGCAGGACCATCAGGAAAACGAAAAATCCGATTCCCAAGCCGGCGCCACGAGTGGATTGTTGCGCATAGGTCTCTACGCGCGTTTCGATCTGTTTTTTCAGGCCGCGCGCCACGCGGTTCATCCACACGATCATGGACACCACCAGCACCGAGGCGGCCAGCATCAGCAAGCCCTCAAAGCCGTCCTCGCTCACCCGCCAGCGCTGCAACAGGGCCGCGGTGGCAAAGCTCGCGCCGGCGGCCAGAATCACGCCGCCCCAGACGTAGGTGACGAGAGCGCGACGGCCGGTGCGGTTCAGATACACCAGGACGATGCCGACAACGAGTGCGGCTTCAACGCCTTCACGGAGAGCAACCAGGAGGGCTGAAAGCAAGAAGACTCCAGTTGAAACTCATTTGCAACTACAGATCTGAGTTTAGCTTTTGATCATGTCAAAATCAAGTTGTTTCACCCCGCTTCCGCCCCCTGCTCCATCCATTCCCTGTACAATATCATCCTATGTCCATGGCTCATTGGCCACTTGCGCGGCCGCTTCTAGTGACAGCAGTTCTGTGGGCTCTTCCTTCAATCCCACTGCAAGCTCAGAATCCGCCGAGCCAACACGCCAACGCCGGCCAGGCAAAAGCAGCCGGCCCTGCCAAGCGCCCGATATTCGCGGCCGACCAAAAGAAGGCCAGCGAGGCCTACAAACAAGGGCTGCACGCCGAACAAGCCGGTAAGTGGGAACCTGCCTACGAAGCCTACTCCGATGCCGTCAATTGGGCCCCGGAAAATCAGCAATACTTTGTGCACCGCGAAATTGCACGCAGCCGCCTGGTTCAGTCGAAAATGGATCTTGCGGAACGAGAGGCGGTCTCCGGGAGGCTTTCAGAAGCCCGTGAAGAGTTGCGCTCCGCACGCTTCATCGATCCCACTAACCGAGTGCTCCAGGAGCGCTATGCCGAATTGACTGCGTTGCGGCCCGACCGCTACGAAGAAACGGGGAGGGAGGCCAATCCGGGCGGTCCGATCCAGCTGGAGCACTTGCTCGGGACACGAAGCTTCAATATCCGCGGCTCGACAACCGCGGTATACCAGGAAATCGCGCGTCAGTTCGGCGTGGAGGTGGCTTTCGACGCGGACTTGCGCTCGCGGCAGATTCAATTCCGAATGTCCAACCTGGATTTTACGACGGCGCTGCGGCTGCTTGGACGAATGACGGGAACATTCTGGCGCCCGTTAACGAAGCATCTGTTTTTCGTGGCAGACGACACGGCGGCAAAACGCAAAGACTACGAGATTTCCATCGTGCGCACGGTTTTGCTCCCCGCGTCAGAGACGCCGGAACAGATGACGGAGCTTCTGCGCCTGGTGCGCGACATCGCGGGGATCACGCGCTCCGATCTTGACACGCGCAGCGGCACACTGACCATGCGCGCCTCCCCGCAAGCCATGGCCGTGGCCACCGGTTTGATTGATGATCTTGAGAAGCCCAACGGCGGATTGGTGTTGGAAGTAGAAATCCTGGAGGTGAACCGCAGCTACGCGAGGCTGCTCGGATTGACTCCGCCGGACTCGGCGAAACTTTTCTCAATTAGCAAGGCGGAAGTGTTGCAGGCGCTCGCCTCGCCGCAGGGGCTGGCCACTGTGCTGCAGGAAATCTTTGGCACGCCTTCCTCTTTGAGCGGCCTGACTACCTCGCAAATTGGTTCACTGCTTGGCTCCGGAAATGTAAGCCTCGCCTCGCTGCTGCCGCCGCTGATCGCTTTCGGAGGGGGCTACACCACATTTCTCACGACCCTTCCCGGCGCGGCTGCAAACTTCTCTGAGATGCTTTCGCTGGTCCGCAACGGCCGCCGCATTCTTTTGCGCACCGAAGACGGCAAGCCGGCGACATTTTTCGTTGGCAGCCGATTCCCCGTGACACTCGCGCAGTTTTCTCCTAGTTTCGAGGGCCAAGGCGGAAATGTTCCGGGAGTTCTCTCCACGAATTTTCCGGAGACGAACATCCCGACGGGCAATGCTCCCACGTTTGTCGCTACCGGCCTGCTACGGAAAACCGGCAGCATCCCCGACATGATTGTCGCGAACAATGCGGACAACACACTTTCGATCTTTCTCGGCAATGGCGACGGCACATTCCAGAATCCAACGACGGTCAAGACCGGGGTCGGGCCGGTGTGGATCGCGACCGGGAACTTCAATACAGACACCACGAAAACGGGGAATGACCAGAATCTGGATGTGGCGGTGGCGAATCAAGCCGACAACTCGGTCTCGGTATTCCTCGGCGACGGCACCGGCGGGCTCAATCCCGCACCGACTCCCACCCTCTCGACAGGCACGGGCAGCGGCCCTGCGTCCATCGTCGCCACAACCTTGACCACCAGCGGATTTACGGACCTGGTCACCGCCAACCACGCAAACAATACCCTCTCGGTTTTTCTCGGCAAAGGCGATGGAACATTCCAGACTCCGGCGACAATTTCGGCCGGTCGTGGACCCTCGTCCATCGCCGCGGCCGATTTCAATGCGGATGGCAAGATCGATCTGGCGGTCACAAACCAGTTGGACAATACCGTCTCCGTTTTCCTGGGCAAAGGTGACGGCACATTCCAGAATCGCACGGATTATGCCACCGGCAATTCCCCGGTCTGGGTGGCCACAGGCGATTTCACCGGGAATACCGTATTGGACCTCGCGGTGGCAAACAACGGGGCTCCGACCAACACGCTCAGCGGGAACTCGGTTTCGATTCTTCTCGGTCAGGTAAATGCAACCGGCAATCCCACCGGCACGTTCGGCACGAACACGGATTTTCCAGCAGGCCGCGGGCCTACTTCGATCGCCGTGGCCGATTACAATGTGGATGGCCGATTGGATCTTGTCGTCACCGACCAGACGGATAACGCCATCTCGCTTTTGTTGGGTCTAGGAGCCGGATTGTTTGGCCCGAACCTCGAGCTGCCCGTGGAGACGAATCCAGTTTCGGTGGCCACGGCGGATTTCAACGCGGGTGGCAAGCCAGATGTGGCCGTCGCGAACCGGGGGTCGAATACGGTCACCGTGATCCTGAACGAATCCACCTTCGGGGTGGGAAATGCGCTTGCCGCGACTCCCTTCCCGGGTGTGCAGTACCTCGATATCGGCGTAAAGGTGAAAGCGACCCCGCGGATGCATCCGAACGACGAAGTGACGCTGCAATTGAATTTTGACGTGAGCAGTCTCGGCACGCAGGCATTCAACGGAATTCCGGTGATCAATAATCAGGAGATCACGCAGACCGTGCGGCTGAAGGAGAATGAAACAACGGCGATCGCTGGGATTCTCCAGCCGCAGGACGCTCGCACTGTTATGGGGCTGCCTGGAGTCGGGGACGTGCCGGGAATCGGGATGCTTGGAAGCACGGTGAATAACCAGAATCAGGAGCTCGAACTTTTGATTCTGATCACCCCGCGGACCGTATTGCTCTCACCACATAAGGATCATGTGATTTATGCCGGCCATGGCTTGCTCGAAGGCCCGGGATCCTTCGGCCCTACTCGGCAAGAGCGCCAAGTTAACCCTCCCCCGCAGCCGCAACCACAGGAGCCGCCACCGCAACAACAGCCGCCGCGGCAGCAGCCACCGCAACCTCAACCCGAGAATTCTCCGCAGACGGAGCCGCAGCCGCCGCCACGCCCCTAAGGAATGGAGAATTCCACAGGGATGGGCGGATTTAGAAGTCTCAAGGCGCCACTTCAAGGACAACCACCGGTTGGTAGGTGCGGGGGACCACGGGCTCGGCGATGGCAATTAGGTGTCCCTGCTGGTTAAAGACGCGCAATCGCGATGGCTTCCAATCGCCGGAATCGAGCTGTGTGGGCGCTCCCTCAGCGGCATTCACCTGGCCGGGCTGAATCTGAGCGAGCGGGAGATTGAATTTCGCGCCGTGGCGCACGCGCTTCTCGATGATGGGGAGTACCGTCGCCCGCGGAAGGTCCGGCAGCAAATTTTCCAGACGAATCACGCGGTCCAGTAAGCGTCCGGCTTTGGCATCCTCAATAAGGTCAGCCGGTGAAACCGCATGATCGAGCGTGAATTCCCCAACCGCAGTCCGGACAATCTCGGCAAGATGCGCGCCCGAGCCCTCGAGCTTTCCCAGATCCTGCGCCAGCGAGCGGATGTAGGTGCCGGAACCGCATTCCACCGTAAACCGCGCGGTCGACCCTTCGATCGCGGTCAGTCGGAATTCAAACACCTCTACCTCCACGGGCTCGAGGTCCACCGGCTTGTGCTTTCGCGCCAGTTCGTGCGCCGGGCGCCCATGAACCTTTTTGGCCGAGTATTGTGGCGGCATCTGCTGAATCTTGCCCACAAATCGCGCCGCGAGCGCGGTGATCTGCTCGACATCGAGCGCGGGCGCCAAATCTGGGCCGAACGCTTCCCCGTCCGCGTCATAGGTATCGGTGGCAAAACCAAAACGAATGGCGCAGGTATAGCGCTTTCGGCGGCTGCCATAGAATCGGGCAAGTCGCGTGGCTCGCCCCAGTGCGAGGACGAGCACTCCTGTCGCCAGCGGATCCAAGGTGCCCAAATGTCCGATGCCGCGAAATCCCGCCAACTGCCGCACCGACTCCACCACATCGTGCGAAGTCTTTCCGCGCGGCTTGTCTACTACCAGGATGCCGTCAATCGGAGGAGGTTGTGGTTTGCGGGGCATTGGATCGGGTGTGAGTGCCTGCAATATCTGGGTCCGGATGTCTTCCTTAATTGGCTGAGAATCCTAGCGGATCAGCACTAGCGCCCCCACCGCCTCAGTCTTCGGTTGGGCTCTGAACTTTGCGCAGTAGCTGTTCAATACGCTGGCCACGCTCATCCGATTCATCCAGCATGAAAATCACTTCCGGCGCGCGCCGTAAGCGCAGCCGCTCGACGAGTTCATGGCGAACGTAGCCGGAAGCGGCTTTCAAACCCGCGAGCGTCGTGGCGCGCTCGGTGTCGTCATCAGCGAGCTGCACAAACACGCGCACCGTCCGCATGCCGGGCGTCAACCGGACTTCCGTCACGATCACGGTCCCGGAGAGCCGCGGATCTTTCAATTCGCCCGCGAGCATCAAGCTCACTTCGTTGCGAATCTCTTCGGCAATGCGCTCCGCACGAAATCCTCCGATGGTCATTGGCCGTCCTCAAAATATTCGATTTCCCGCGAAACCAAGTCGCGGCCCAGGAGACGTTCTGATTCCAGAGCGATTGCTTCGAGCGAGTCTTCCAAGTGCTTCCCATCACCCGAAATGCTCACCACGCCTACCCGTGACCGCTGCCACAGCTCCTGATGCTCGAGCTCCGCCACGGCCACATTGAAGTGGGCGCGCAGCCTGTCTTTCAAGCTACGCAGTACTTGCCGCTTGTCCTTGAGGGACCGCGCATCGGGGATATGAATTTCCAGGGTGAGGAGGCCGATCGTCATATCCGCCCCCGAACACTTCAGGGAAACGGGAAAGCTTCCGAGCAACTAGTTGCGGCGCGCCTCCGCGCCTTCCTGCGCGCGTGCTCGATCCGCCATATTGATCAAATCCGGAGCGGCGGTCTTCTCCATCTTGAAACATTCCAATATGTCGCCCACTTTCACATCGTTGAAATTCGAAACTCCCACGCCGCACTCAAATCCCTGGCGAACTTCGTTTGCATCTTCCTTAAACCGCCGCAGCGAGCTGATTCTGCCCGTGTAGATCACCACGTTGTCGCGTAGCACGCGCACATCCGCGTCGCGCTTCAGGATGCCGTCCTGCACCGAGCAGCCGGCAATCATACCCACGCCCTTCACGCGGAATGTATCGCGGATCTCCGCGCGGCCCAGATAAGTTTCCTTGATCACCGGCGATAGCAAGCCGGAGACAGCCTTCTTCAATTCATCGAGCAACTCATAAATGATGGTGTGCAGGCGGATGTCCACGCCTTCGCGTTGCGCCAGTTCGGAAGCCTTGCGCTCAGGCCGCACGTTGAAGGCGACGATCACGGCATTCGACGCGGAGGCCAGCAGCACGTCCGTTTCCGTCACCGCGCCAACGCTTGCGTGAATCACTTTCAATTTCACTTGATCGTTCGAGAGTTTGGGGAGCATTTCGCTGAGCACTTCGACGGAGCCTTGCACGTCTGCCTTTACCACGACAGGCAATTCCTTTAGCTCACCTGCGCGGAGCTGCTCGTGCAGCTGATCGAGCGTCAAGCGGCCGGAGGACGCGGTTTTCGCGAGAGTCGCTTCGCGCTGCTTCGACTGGCGGTATTCGACAATGTGGCGCGCCTTGGCTTCGTCGGCCACCTGGAATTGATCGCCTGCTTCGGGAACGCCTTGCAGTCCGAGAACTTCGACCGGCGTCGCCGGCCCGGCTTTCTTGATCGCTTGCCCGCGATCGTCAAACATGGCGCGAACTTTTCCGTACACCGCGCCGACAATGAAGACGTCGCCCACATGGAGAGTTCCGTTCTGCACCAGCACCGTTGCAACCGGGCCGCGGCCTTTGTCCACGCGCGATTCGAGCACAGTGCCGCTCGCGGGGGCATCGGGATCGGCTTTCAGCTCTCGTAGATCGCCTACCAGCAGAATCATCTCCAGCAGCTTTTCGATGTTCTTCTTTGTCTTGGCGGACACTTCCACCATCACCGTTTCGCCGCCCCATTCCTCGGGCATCAGTTTTCGATCGGAGAGTTGGCGCTTGACGCGCTCTGGTTGCGCATCCGGCTTGTCAATCTTGTTGATGGCCACAATGATGGGGACACCGGCCGCACGCGCGTGATCAATGGCTTCTTCGGTTTGTGGCATTACGCCGTCATCCGCGCCCACGACGAGCACTACGATGTCGGTCACTTTCGCCCCGCGCGCACGCATACGCGTAAACGCTTCGTGGCCCGGGGTGTCGATGAACACGATCCGCTTTCCGTCCACCCGCGCTTCGTACGCTCCGATGTGCTGCGTGATTCCTCCAGCCTCGCCTGCAGCGACTTCCGTTTCGCGAATGGCGTCGAGCAAGCTGGTCTTGCCGTGGTCCACGTGGCCCATCACGGTGACCACGGGCGCTCGCGGCAGTTGATTGCCCGAGCGCTCTTCCTTGATCTTCTCTTCTTGAACTACTTGTTCTTCGAAGGTGACAACCTTGACGATTCCATTGAATGCTTCTGCCAAACTTGTAGCCGTCGGTGCATCCAGCGCCTGGTTGATGCTGGCAAACACGCCGCGATCCATCAGCGTCTTCAGCAAATCCTTTGCGCGGATGTCGAGCTTCTCTGCCAGCTCACGAACGGTGATCCCTTCGGTGACGATCACTTCGCGGGGCTCGCGTTGCACTGGCGCGGCAGGCTCCGCCTGTGCCGCCCGGCCGGGACCTGCGCCCGCGCGCGCGCGCACTGGATGCAGCTTGCGCTCGCCTTCGGCGTAACGCTTCTCAATCAGCGGACGGCCGCGCGAGGCAGGAGGCTTGCGCGCGTAAAGCGGCTTGCCCGGCTCCGCTTTCGGAACACCGGCGCCAGGCCTTTGTCCGCCGACAGGTCCTTGCCCTGGACGCCCGCCGGGGCCACTGGGGCGTTGCGGAAATCGCGAAGCTGGTCCGCTTCCCGGTCGCGGTGCGCCACCCGGGCGAGACTGCCCTGTGGCGGCCGATGGACGCATACCTTGAGGCGCACTAGGTCTGCTCTGGCCGGGACCAGCGGATCCAATCGGGCGGGAAGGATATCGCTGGCCGGTTGGTGGAATGCCGGGCCTCTGAGCACCGGGAGCAGCCGCGATGGGGCGTTGTGTCGCAGCAGCTGTTGGATGGCTAGGAGCGCCGCCGGGAGTTGCCGAGCGGGCCGGAATCGGAGGTCTTGTTGCGGCAGGCGCTGCTCCTGGCTTTGCCCCCGCCGGTGCACCACTGATCCCGGCAGCAGAAGCTGCACCGGGTTTGGCGGCAGGCGCAGGATGAGCCGCTGCGGGAGCAATTCCTGCCGCTGGAGACCCAGCCGGGCGTGCAGGCGCCGCAGCACCAGGCCGCGGCGCGACTCCGGGGGAAACTGACGCTGGTACGGCGGGCCTGGCCGCGGCTCCGGGCGTCGCAGCAGCTGTCGGGGTGCCCGCGGCAGCAGGTTTGGGTGCCGTAGGGGGAGCGGGGCGCGCCGCAGGCCTGGACTTCAAAGCCTTGGCCTTCGCTTCCTTATCCGCCTCGGCAGCAGCTTCCGCTGCGGCGAGGCCCAGGAAATGCTTCCGCACCAACTCGGCATGGTCCAGATCGAGGGAGCTGGAGTGTGTCTTCTTGTCATTGACACCAATCTCCGGCAAATAATCGATCAGGACTTTGGCCTTGATCTCAAGCTCTCTGGCTAGCTCGTTAATGCGAATTTGATTTGGATCTGACATTCGCCTCTATCTTTCCCGCTTCAGTTGTTGCGCCCCGAAAAGCGGCGTCAGGTTACTCGCCAGTCTCCCGCTCGTCGGCGGCAGTGGCGGCCGACGCAGCGGAAGGAGGCTCTTCGTTTTCGGATCCCTCGCTGGATTTTGCCGCGTTCGGCTCAGGTGCTCTGGGATCCTCATTCGTGGGTTCCACTTCTGCCGAGCCGGCTACCTCAGAAGCATCCTCCGCGCCGCTGGCCGGTCCGGATGCCACTTCTGCCGAGCCGGCTACCTCAGAAGCATCCTCCGAGCCGCTGTCTGGTCCGGATGCCACTTCTGCCTCGCCTTCGGCCGGCGCGGCTTCCGCGGGTGCTGCGGTGGCCTGCGCTTCCAGTGCCTCGAAATATGCAGCCACGGATTGGTGGATTTTCTCCACCATTTTTTCCCCGATGCCGGGGATTTCGACCAACTGCTCGGGTGTCATGTCCGCCAGCTTTTCGATCGACGTGACGCCAGCCGCTTCGAGTTTCTCGATGGTCTTTGGCCCCACGCCGGTTAACTCAGTAAGAGCCGTACCGGGAGCGGTGAGCGCGGCCATCTGCGCTTCAATTTCACGCCGCTTCTCTTCTTCGCTCTTGATATCGATGTTCCACCCGATCAGCTTGCTCGCCAGCCGCACGTTCTGCCCCTTCTTCCCGATGGCGAGTGAAAGCTGCGTGTCTTCCACAATCACTTCCAGCCGCTTTTCTTCCGGGTCCACGATCTGGACGCGCGTAACCTTTGCAGGGCTCAAAGCCTTCTGCGCGAAAGCGACAGTCTCTTCGTTGTAGGGAATGATGTCGATTTTCTCACCGCGCAGCTCGCGGATGATGGACTGCACGCGCATTCCCTTCATGCCCACGCAAGCGCCCACTGGATCCACGTCCTTGTCGCGGCTTTCGACGGCAATCTTCGTGCGTTCACCCGCTTCGCGCGCGACGGCGCGAATTTGCACTGTGCCATCGTAGATTTCGGGCACTTCCATCTCAAACAACCGCTGCACCAGAGCGGGATCGGCACGTGATACGATCACTTGCGGGCCCTTTGCCGCGCGCTCGACGGCGCGGATCGTAGTGCGCAGGCGGTCGCCCACATTGTAGGCTTCCAGTCGCGACTGCTCGCGCTTGGGTAGCCGCGCCTCGGTGCGGCCCAGATCAACGATGATGTCCGGCCCTTCCATGCGCTTCACGATGCAATTCACCAACTCGCCCACGCGTGTGTGGAATTCGTTGTAGATGGTGTCGCGTTCGGCCTCGCGCACTTTCTGTAGAATCACTTGCTTGGCCGTTTGCGCTGCAATTCTTCCCAGCACGTCCGTGGGCTTCGTTTCGGTCACTTCTCCACCGACTTCAATTTCCGGATTCCGCTTGCGTGCTTCGCTGAGCGAAATTTCATGCAGCGGGTCGGCAACTTCCTCGACCACCATGTGCACCGAAAACACGTCTACCTGGCCGGTTTCAGGATTGAACTTCGAGCGGAGTTCTTCCTCGGTGCGGTAGTATTTCCGCGCCGCCACCACCATCGCGTCCTCGATCGCCGCGACGATGATTTCCGGTTCAATATGCTTCTCCCGGCTGATCTGCTCGATTGTCTGGTACAGCAGACTCGCCATCCCTGTTTCTCCCTAGATTTCCACGATCAGGTTCGCCTTGCGGATCCCGGCAAACGGTACGGTCACCTCGCGCTTCTTCAAAGCCAGTTTCACCATGCCATCCGCATACCCGGCCAGGCGCCCTTCAAAGTACTTCACATTCTCGACCGGCTCGTTGAGCCAAACCTTCGCCAGGCGCCCTACAAACCGTTCATAGTCAGCAGGCTTGATCAACTTCCGATCGAGCCCCGGCGAGCTGACTTCCAGGATGTAGCTGGGCCCGGGAACCAGATCCTCTACGTCGAGGATCACGCTCAAATCCGTGCTCACGCGCTCGCAATCCTTATGAGTGACACCCAGCCCCTCCGGATTGTCGGGGCCGGGCAACCGGTCCAGATAGACCCGCAGCATGCGCTGCTTGCCTACTAGCCACTCCACATCGAAAATTTCCAGGCCTAGCGAGCGAGCCACTCGCTCGGCCGCCGCTCGAACCTTTTCTAAGTCCATGCTGTTCTGCGCGCGCGGTTTAACCCCTGCCGGGAGCCCGGGGCCCCGAGCCTTTTCTCGCGCCCAACAAAAAAGTGGGCTCGCGCCCACTCGACCGTGCGACCTATCTGGAAGCAACCTAGTATAATTTCGTTACCCCAAAAACGCAAGACACGTCTGGAATGGGTAGTGGGTCAGTTTGCGTGAATGGCTCTTGAAGCCGCGTAGCCAAGGGCGAATCCGACAGCCGCAAGTATCAAACCGCTGAATAACCCAAACCTTAGACCCGCGCCCATCCAAGTCAGCCTTGTTGCGTGGAGCCAGAAGAGATCAGGACACCAAGGACACACGAAATGTGACTCGAAAGTGAAGAACGAAGCAGGACTCGCATAGAACAAGACCGGCCCTACAAATCCGATTAGAAATCCGACGAGCCCGAACCTCTTGCTGAGCTTCATGCCACTGCCTCAGCCCCATTATGCACCAAACTGACCCACTACCCTGGAATGACTAATTCGCCGAACTGCGGCGGATATCTTTTTACCTTAAGCCTGGTGCGGGCGGAACGAACTCTAGATCCGCGGTCTTCAGCTGATTCCTCAGAAGCGCGGGCGAGGCCAGTCAGGCTTCCAGGACGGCCCAGCAAAGCAAAAAGCCCCTCCGTGAAACCCGAGAGGGGCCCTTCGCGAAAACTCGAGAACCAAACGATCAGGGCTTGGGCGGCGTCTGCCCGGGCTGTGTCGCCGGTTTAGGTGCCGCCGGCTTGGGAGTCGTTGCCTTGGCTCCTCCTGCATTCTTCACCGGGTAGTTTTGATCGTAGATGTGGATGATGTCCTGCGTCACGTCAATCTGATTGGCCGCGTAGATCACGGGCGTGCTCTGCGCAGAGGTGTCGAAGATGATGGCATAGCCATTTTCGCGTGAATACTTGTCGAGGATCTCCACCATCTTGCGGCCGATGCGGTCCACGATTTCGCGCTGGGCTTCATTGAAATCATCCTGCGATTCCTGCTGTTTCCGCTGAAAAACGCGCCCCTTTTGGTCCCCTTGCGCGGCCAGTCGCGCCCTCTCCTCGTCGCTCAGGGCGTTCGACCCGGTGCGCAGTCGGGTCTGAATTTCCTCGATTTCCCTTCGCAGGTTGTCAAGCTCGGTCTGCCGCGGTGCAAATTGTGCCTGCATTTCAGTCGCGGCTTGCTTGCCTTCTGCCGTGCTGGTGATCGCCACCTGCACGTTGATCACTCCCACCTTCGTCGGCGGCGCTGCGGCCGCCCCGGTTGACTGCGCCCGGAGGGCGGGAACGAGCAGTAGAACTACCAGCGCCGGAATTGCCATTCGAATCTTCATTCTGACTCCTTATTCTGAAATTCCGCTCATCGCAAACCAAAGATTATAGCCGCGCGTGCTGAAATCGGTCAATCGGATTCAGCTCAGTGCTCCCGGGCTCGACCGATTCAGGACGCCGAGTCGATTGAAAAAGAGAGATTTTTTTGCTGCTCCGTCACCGCGGCAGTGGGATCAACAGAACGCGATTGTTATTCTGATCTACCACCACCGCGAGATTCATTTTCAGGTCCAAGGCCACAGAAAACTGGTCCAACTGAGAAGTCTGCGTAGAATCCGGGAGCCCCAAGATCGCGCGAGTCCGCGGTGCCAGGCAGTTCACTACCTGCCCAGTCACGGGCGGGCACACATACTCGACCACCGAGAGTGTGTGGCTGGTTGTGTTGACGGTTACCAAAGTGCTGGTCTGAAAATTGTAATCGAGCGACGTCGGATTGATCCCCACTTGCACGGGCGTGGTGATGAAGGTGGTCGGGTCGAGAATGGTGATGTTGTTGCCCACACTGTTCGCTACCAGGAAGACTTGATTCAGGGGATCAAAAATCACTGCGGTTGGAATTTGCAGGCCATTCACGCGATCGGCGATTCCTCCCGCGATATTGTTTAGCAGGTCGAGGGTGCTGGCCTGTGAAATGGTGGCTACGGCCGTGAAACTAAAATTTGGATTCGGATCAACCGCCAGAGCCCCAGGCCCCTGGTCCACGGGCACGGTGGACACGACGGTTGGTGCGTTGCTCGAGGCGTTTACGAACACCACCGTGTTTGACTGGTTCGCGCTGACCACTCCCGACCCAGCGTCCTGATTGGTTGCCGCACCGGTTGGACCCAAGCAAGGAGCGCAGGTAACCGTCTGCGCGGGATTCATGCCCGTCACATCAACCAAGGTGAAGTCATTGCTGCCATTATTCGCCACGATCCCAACTCCCAGCCGAGGAATCAAGGCAATGCCCAACGGGGAGGTTCCCACAATGACCGCGCTTGATAATGTCGGGGTTTTTAGCATTCCAGTCGTCAGGTCCACCACCCCGACCGTGCCCGCCGCGCTATTTGTGACCACAGCCAGATCGCGGTCGTTGTCAACAGCGACAGCGGACGGTGCGCTTCCGATTGGCCCGGTGCTGACGGGCTGGATCACCGTCAGGTCGGTGACATTCGAAACCTGCCCGGGATTTTGAACCGTGACGATGTAGCGATGAGCGGCGGTCAACATCGCGGCTGGCACCATAGCCACAATTTGATGACCGGTATTGGAGGCGACCGTGACTTGCGTCCCATCGAGAAATGCCTTCGACCCGCCGATAAACCCCGTGCCATTGATTGTCAGCCGAAGCGCACTCGCCGCCGGGGCAAACGTGACGGCCGGGCTTGCCTCAATGATTTGCGGGGTGCGAATCGCCGGGCCCAGCGCCAAAATCGAAACGCTGTTGTCCAGTTGATTCACGATCACCGCGCTATTGGTCGCCTGGTCGACTGCCACCGCCTGGGGAGAATTGCCTACCGGGATGTCTTGCCGGAGCACGTTACCGGTCGAGAGATCCACCACGGTGGCGGAGCTCCCGGCGCTGTTCAACACCACACCGAGGTTATCCAGCGGATTCACTGCTGCAGCGATGAAGTTTGCTTCGTTTAAGGGGATTCCCCCGACTTTGAATGCAACTGCGTTTACGGTTTGGTCGAGCAAGCTAAAAGTCGACAGAGTGGTCGCCTGTGGATCGCTCAGCAGGATCTGGTGAGTTTCTGTGTTAATGCCGACCCCGCGCGTCGTCACCGCGGCTCCCCCGAAAGGACCCGTTGGAGTGAACGTCCCAATCATCTGCGGCTGACGGCCCCCGTCCGAGGCGGTCGAATTGCGTCCAAGATCTACGAAGTTCACTACACCGGCGCCGCCGGGGGTAATGATGGCCCAGTTCAAGCGCGGATCTACAGCAACCGCAGGGTTCGCGCCAACACTGTATTGGGGAGGCAGGTTTCCTCCGACCGTGGTCAGCACGCAGGGGGGAGTGGTGCATGGCGCAGCAAGGTTCGGATTGGGAGTAACCAGATCAATTACCGTTCCGAGGTTCGTCGATTGGTTGGCGACAAATGCCCGGTGCGACAGTGAATTCACCCCGATTGAAAATGGAGCGCTTCCAGTTGGCGTGAAGGGTGTGAGATCAATGGTCTTGGTGACGGCTTGCGTGACCAGATCAATTACGGCCACGGAATTGTCACCGTTGTTTGCCACCAGAGCAAGGTCATCGTGGAGCTGAGCGTCCGGCATGTCGTCAATAGCCACACCGGTCGGTGTATTCGTTGCTCCAGGCATTCCGCCGTTGATGGTCGGAACGGTGATCGTCTTGACCACCGTGCTGGTATCCAGACTTAGCAGGGAAACCGAACCCCCGCCTTTGTTGACTACGACCGCCAGATGTAAAGCGTTGTCGATCGCCACCGCTGTGGGACCCATGCCAACAGCAATCGGTGGACCCGGCGCCGAGGAAACGGTCGTGGGCACCACGGCCAGATTCACGGCGGCCGGTGCCGCCACTCCGGCATTCTGCACCAGGATCGGGTACAGCCCGGGGGCCGGCGGCGCGCCAAAGGAAACTCCCACGATCAGATCGCGACTATCCTGGAAAGTCGTGGTGGCCCCTTGGCCATTGAACGTCGCGGTGGTGGTTCCCGGCGAAAAATAGCCGCCCGTCAATGTCACACTGGCGTTCGAAACTGTTTGCGCAACACTATCCGGGATCGAAGAAATCACCGCAGGCCGCGTCGGTGCAAGGATCAGCTGTGGCGATTGGTTGGCTGGGCTCGTCAAACCACCCTGCTGCTTCACAAGTATCGCGAGGTTGGTTAGGGTATTCCCAGTGAGCTCGGTCGCTGGGATGGTGGCCCGTAGCAAGGTTCCGCTGATAAATGTAGTGGGCACAGGATCCATACTCGGCCCCACAACCACGGTGCTGGTGATGAAGAAATTCGTTCCATTTACGTAGACATCCTGTTGCGCCGAGCCCTCGACCGCCGTGGTCGGGTCGATGCTCGAAACGGTCGGCGCAGCCGCCTGCACAATATTGATGGTCGCCTGCCCGGAAGGCGAACCGGTGGTCGCCGAAGTGGCTGTGACGACCACGGAACCTCCCGGGGGCGGCGCATTAGGAGCCGTGTAAGTTCCGTCCGGTGTTCCCGGCGGACACTGTGTCGTGGCGTTTGGACTCGGACAGACAATACCGATCGTAATGTTTCCCCCCACCACCGGCGGGTTCGTCCCATTCGTAACCGTCCAGGTCACGGACTTGTTGGGCGTTCCGGTGACTGTCAACGCTAGAAAAAGACTCTCCCCTGTTTCGATAGTTGCAGATGTCGGTTTGAGCGTCACGGTGATGCCGCCAGTCACCTGAGTGCTCTGAAGGCCGAAGGCCGTGGCTTGGATACAACTGCTGGCCATCACCACGAATAGGTTGGGTGACGGAACTGTGTCTGGAGCGGTATAGAGACCCGTAGCGGTGATGGTCCCGAATCCAAGGAGCGGCTTCGAGACGGTTGGAATCGTGCATCCGGCAGCCGGCCCGATGCCTTGTGTGCAATTTGTCGGCTGCGTGCCGCCTATGGTCGGGGTCATGCAGATCTGCCAGAACACCGTATTGGTTGAAGTGCCCGCGACCGTCGCAAAGAATTGCACCGTGCCTTTTACATTCACGCTGGCCGTTGACCCGGCCCCGGCAGCCGCAGAAGTGACGGTGATCCCCACGGGAGTGGAGTTCCCTCCGCAGCCCGCCGCCCAGGCGGCGAGAAGCGCTATGGCACCCAATCTCCACAATCTCATTCTCATCCCTCCAAGCCCGTTGACCGGAATCCTGCCGCGACTTACCTTGCGCGAACGGTCATGCAATCGGGTTTCCGCTTTCACGCGAGTCATCAGAATGTCCGCCCGACCGTGAATCGGAATGTATGCGACGGTTCAATCAGTCCCGCTGGAAGCCTCTGGACCTGTTGGTCCAGGAACAAATTTAATTGCGGGGCGATCTGTGTATCCAGCACTCCAGGAGGCAACGCCGACCTTTGCGCGTCGCTCAGGAAATATCCACCGCGTGGCCCGGTAATGGTGTTGGTTTGTCGCAGGAAATTGTAGGCGTAATAAAATCGGAACGGCGCATTTACGATGGGCAACTGCACTACAAATTCCACTCCGGTGGAAGAATGAGGCGTGAAGTTTCCGCCAAGAATCGGCAGATTAGTCCCGATCTTCAAGTTGGGAAAGTCGGTGTTCGGGTACTGTTGCTGCAGGGGCGCCAGCGCCGACGGATCGAGCTGCAACTGGTTCTTCCGGATCAACCCGTTAAAACCGAGGTCATTAAAGATGGCCACGCTCACAGGACCGGCGATGGGTATCCTGTAGTCCAAATTCGTCACGACCTGCCAATCGCCACCGGGGCGCGTCGGGAAAAAGGTCACCACGGGAACATTGATAGTTTGCGTGAGTGGAAGACCGTTGGAACCTATGACTCTCGGATCGGTGTAGACAACCGCTTCCGAAGTGGAATTGGGAATCGCCACGAATGGCGAAATCGTATAGAAGTCGAAGCCCCGTATGTCGTTCTCGCCGCCCAGATAAAAACGATTGAACGGCGGCACATCTTTGCCTCCATAACCGGAAATCATGCTGGTGAGAAGGCGCATGCCGATGGTATTGCGCTTCTTATACGTGGGCCGGAAGTATGTTGCCGTAAAAGTGTTGCTGTAGGTGTTTACGTTGCCTTGCAGCGGTCCACCCTCGAATGCAAACCCATAGTATAGGCTCTTGCCGGAATGGGGGTTTTGCGGATTGTCCACGGTGTTGTAGGAAATCGTCGGCGTAACCTTGCTCGAGGTGATGCCCTTCAGCGCCGAGGGGCCCGAAAGACTCCGAAATTGCACGAATTGGAATAAGAGCTGGGCTGATTGGCTGAAGGTGGTGATGTTGGTCGAGGACAAGCTGTAGGTGATGCCCAGTCGCGTCCAGGAGAATCTTCGCAACGGATAACTGGCGAACAGCGTGAAACCTTTCGTGTCCGTCGCATAGTTTTGCTGCAGCGCGGGATTCAGAGTGACCTGCTGGCCGACGAGAATTCCCGTCTCGCGCGCCTGATTGTAATTGAAACGGTTCTTGAACACCGTGAAACCGGTTGCGATTGGCCGGTCGAACAAATATGGCTCGGTGAAGCCGAATTGAATATTTTGCTGGCGGTCGCCCACCTGCGCAGAAAAACTGAGCGTTTCACCGAGGCCCAAGAAATTATTTGTCTGGTAGGAAAGTCCGACAAAGCTTCCCGCAACTCCGCTGACGCCGCCCGAGAAGCTGATGGACTGCTTCCCCTTCTCCTTCACTCTCAGTTTAATGTCCACCGTGCCGGCTTTCGTGTTGCGCTTGATCTCCGCGTTGTCCGGCTTGATGGGGTCGAAATAGTTGAGCTGGTTCAGACGCAGGATGCTCACCTCCCAAAGACGGTTATTGAAGAGCGATCCTTCGTCGATCAGTAATTCGCGTCGAATCACCTTATCGCGCGTCGTCGTGTTTCCAACGAACTCGATGCGCCGGACGGAAAACGCCTTCTGCTGGTCGAACTCCATGCGAATGTCCACTATCTTTTTTATATCGTCCACATCCGTGAACGGAGAAGCAGTAAAATCAATATAGCCGTATTCGCCGTAAACCTTCTTATAGGCCTCCAGCCCTTTGCGGATCTTGTCGGCGGAAAGGATGTCTCCTTGCTTCAATGGGAAGATTTTTGCCAGAACCTCCGGTTTAAAGACCAGGCCCTGATCTGGATCGGAGCTGTGAAACGCGAGTTTCCCCATGCGATACAGGTCACCTTCCTCAATCGGAATGGTGATGTTGGTCGCCTTCCCATGCCTGGCGCCGACCACTGGCCAGGGTCCAGGAATTCCCGCGCGGTTCACGTCCACTGTTTTCAGAACCGGGTCCTTCACGAGCACCTTGAAATAGCCGTGGTCCTGATAGAGGCCGCGAATCCCCAATTCAAGGTCCTCATCTAATTTCTGACGATCATAGGTCTTGTTTCCCACGGGGATTTCGGTAATCCCGAGCGGAATCGCATACGGCCTGTCATGCCGCATGGCGCGAATAATCTTGCGCTGGGAGAATGCTTTGTTTCCCTGGATGGTGATCTCTCCTACTTTCACCTTCGGCCCTTCATTAACATTGAATACCAGCTTCACCGCATTGGTTGCGGCTATGCGCTCATAGGTGGCTTTTACAGTTGCGAACTGGCGGCCGTGCTCCCCCAACAGTTCCTTCAGCACCACTTCTGCCCGTTTGATTTTTGTGGGATCAAATTGGCTCTCAACCGAAAGCCCTACCTTGCGCTCCTTGAAGCGGTCCAGAATGTCGGATTCACTGACCGATTTGTTTCCCTTGTATTCAATGCGGCGGATGATGGGCCGTTCCACAACATAAAACACCAGGATCTTCCCGTAAGGGGTCTTCGGATCGTTCTCCACCTCCAGGCGAACGTCTTCGAAAAACTGCGTGTTCCACAACGCCTGGAAGTCCCGCCGCACGCCTTCCGGTGTGAACGGATCCCCCTGGCGCGAAAAAATGCGCGCCTTCAAAGTCTCTTGCTGTATGCGGCGATTGCCCACAAATCGAATCCCGGTGATCACGTAAGGAGTCGCGCCGGACTGCTGCCTTTGCTGAGACCAAACAGGATGTTCAGACGAGAGGGCGATGAGATACACAACGGCGAGGATTCCGAATCGGCGCAGAAATATTTTCCTGCTGGCGGCCAAGGTTCTGGTCAAGGCCGCAGTCCCCCGCCCAAGATTTTATGCTCCCCCGCCGAACCGCTCCCGTCCGGCTTGCGCGTGTAGGATTCCTAGTGGGCCACCGGGGTTGCTTCAACCACGGGACGGAACGACAAGCCCTCGCTGGACAGAAAAACTTCCAGTGTGGCCGGCCGCTGTAGTCCGCCCTGGATCAGAGCTTCCGACAGTGGGTCTTCAACGTATTTCTGCAAGGCGCGCCGGAGCGGCCGCGCGCCATAATTTCGATCGCTGCAGGTCTTCTCAAGTATCCACTGGCGCGCCTCCGGTGTTACTGCAATTTGCACCTGACGATGCACCAGCGTTTCGTTAATCTGGCCTACCAGCAGGTCGATGATCCTCAGCAGGTCGTCGTCCGTGAGTGAGTTGAACAGAATCACTTCGTCCAGCCTGTTCAAGAATTCAGGATTGAAGACTCGCTTCACTTCGCCCATGACCATATCATCCTGGCTCTTCGCCGCAGCAACTTCATCCGCAGACTGGAAGCCGAGCCCGGATTGCTTCTGCAGTTGGCGCGCGCCGAGGTTGGAGGTAAGAATGATGATGGTGTTGCGGAAATCAACAGTGTTGCCGAGTCCGTCCGTCAATTGCCCGTCTTCAAAAACCTGCAGCAGGATATTGTAAACATCCGGGTGCGCCTTCTCGATTTCATCCAGCAGAATCACGGAGTACGGAGTACGGCGGACGCGCTCTGTCAATTGTCCGCCCTCTTCATAGCCCACGTATCCTGGAGGCGCGCCGATCAGCTTCGACACGGAATGCTTCTCCATATATTCGGACATGTCGAATCGGATCAAGGACTTTTCACTGCCGAACAAGAACTCCGCCAGCCGTCGTGCCACTTCCGTTTTGCCCACGCCTGTCGGCCCCAGGAACAGGAAACATCCCACCGGGCGGCCCGGAGCTTTCAGCCCCGCGCGGCTCCGGCGAATCGCCCGCGCCAACGCAGTAATCGCTTTGTCCTGGCTGATCACGCGGCGGTGCAGCTCTTCCTCGATGCGCAGCAATTTCTGTTGCTCGTCTTCCTTGATGGCGGAAACTTGTATGCCCGTCCAGCGCGCCACCACTTCTTCGATATCTTCCCGCGTCACGACGCCGGTCGAAGAATCATCGATCTTCAGCTTTTCACGCAGCACCCGCAGGTGCTCTTTCTCCTTCCGCTCTTCCTCGGAATAGAACCGCGCCTTCTCGAATTCATGATTGGCAATCGCTGTTTCCATCCGGTGCGTGATGAACTTCACGCGCTTCTGCACTTCCGAGACCTCATCCGGCAGCATGGCCTGGCGCAATTTCACACGCGAACCTGATTCGTCAAGCAGGTCAATCGCTTTGTCCGGCAGAAAACGGTCCGGGATGTAGCGGTTCGAGAGATACACCGCGTAATGGATGGCTTCGTCGGTATAGCTGACGGCATGAAACTTCTCATAGCGATCGCGCACGCCCTGCAGCACGCGAATGGCTTCGTCCTCGTTCGGCGCCGGCACTTTTACGGACTGGAAGCGCCTCTCGAGCGAGCGGTCTTTCTCGACCGACTTGCGATATTCACCGGGCGTTGTCGCTCCGATGCACTGGATTTCGCCGCGGCTCAGCGCCGGCTTCAGGATATTCGCGGCATCGAGGGATCCCTCGGCCGAACCGGCGCCCACCAGCGTATGCAGCTCATCAATGAAGACGATGGCATTCTGGCTCTCCATCAGTTCCTTCATGATGGTCTTCAGGCGCTCTTCAAATTGGCCACGGTATTTGGTTCCCGCAACGATCAGAGAAAGGTCCAGCGAAAGAATGCGCTTGTCCGCCAGGAACGGGGGAACGTCGCCATCCGCAATTCGTTGGGCCAAGCCCTCGACGATAGCCGTCTTGCCCACACCCGGCTCGCCGATCAGGACCGGGTTATTTTTCGTCCGACGGCACAGAATCTGGATGGCACGTTCCAGTTCGCGGTCTCGGCCCACCAGCGGGTCGAGTTGCCCCTCCATCGCCGCTTGCGTCAAATCACGGCTGAATTCTGCCAACAAAGAAGCTTCTTTGGGCCTATTCACGGGTACCTTCTCTCCCGCGCTGCGCTGAAGTTCCTCGCGCACGGTGGAAAGACGCAATCCACGCTCGATCAAAATCTCCGCGCCGAAGGATTTCTCCTCGCGCAGCACTCCCAGCAGCAGGTGTTCGGTACCAACATGTTTGTGACCCAGCCGCTCGGCCTCTTCCGCTGCAAAATTCAGAATCCGTTTGCACTCCTGGCTGAGAGGCACTTCTACGGAGGTAGAGATGCGCTCGCGGACAGTGATGCGCGATTCGATCTCTTTGCGGATGGATTCGATTGAGCCGTGCGAGCGCAGAAAGCGGTTCGCGAGTGCCTTGTCTTCCCGCAACAGGCCGAGCAGCAAGTGTTCCGTCTCGATGTACGGGCTGCCGTACTGGCTGGCCTCGTAGCGGGCAAAAAAGATCACGCGCCGAGCTTTTTCTGTGTAGCGTTCAAACACGTTTCACCCGCGCTCTCCCGGAGTCTTTGATGCAGCGCCTGAACGCCCCACCGTCGAAACAGTGGAACTTGCAAGCGCCTGTCCACCCGCCGCCAGTCTGCCGTGCTCGAGAGCCAAAACACGATCCGTGCGCCGGGCCAATGATAGGTTATGTGTTGCGAGAATAGAGGTCAGGTGGTGAGATCTGTGAAGGCGCTGCATGAGTTCGAAAACGTTCTCCGCGCTCCGTTCGTCCAGATCCCCCGTAGGTTCATCCGCCAGCAGCAACGCCGGCCGATTTACCAGCGCTCGCGCGATCGCCACGCGCTGCTGTTCGCCGCCGGATAATTCCCCCGCACGCTGCGCGGCGCGATCGGCTAGTCCCACTTCTCCCAGCCATTCTTCCGCCGCCCGGAGCGCCTGCCCTAACCGTTCGCCCCGAACCAGCATCGGCATCGCCACATTTTCCGCCGCTGTGAAATCCGGCAGCAAGTGATGCCGCTGCCACACAAAACCGACGGCGCGATTGCGATACTCTGCCAGCTCCGCTTCTGAAAGCGATCGGAGCGAATTCCCGCCGAAGTATACTGTACCGCTTGTTGGAGTGTCCAGCGCGGCCAGCATATGCAGCAGAGTGCTTTTCCCCGCGCCTGATGGACCTACGATCGCGACCATTTCGCCGCGTTCGATGGATAGATTGATTTCATTGAGTGGCGTAATTTCCTGCGAACCGGAATGAAACGTCTTGCGAAGATTTTCGACGAGCAAGATTTGGCAGGACTTTCGGGCGGCCCCGAATTCCGGGCCGTCCACCGCCAGAGCTCCCAAGCTCGCCTGAGTGTGCATCGCCTACCACCTCTATGTCACGTTAGATGCCGAACAGGCCTATCCGTATGTCCCTATTTTTCACTCATCTAGCCTTTCCCGCTCCCGGCCGATTCTAAATAGTTTCACTTTTTTGCCGCACCGTTACCCTAGCTGCCATCGATGGCGTTCCCGACTCAATCATCGCTACGCCTTAGCTTCGCCCGTCAGTTCATTCTAACATGTCTTCGGAAGATCGCTTGATCTTGAGTCCTGCAAATAGGGAGCGAGGGCATCTGGCGCTACTCGAAGCGGAGAATCTCGACCGGGAGTATGCGCGCGGCGGAATAGGCCGGCACGACCGTCGCGGCAATGCTGATGGCCAGCGCGGCGGCGGAGATCCAGATGGCGTCGAAGGCGTTCGCACGGAAAGGGACGTAGGGAATTGCGTACACCTCGGGATTCAGGGGAATCAATCGCCATTTGTCTAAGACCCAAGAAGAAGCGTAGCCCAGCACCAGGCCTGCCGCAGTCCCCGCGATACTGACCGCCAAGCCCTGCAAGATGAAAATTTTGCGAATCTGCCGCGCTCGCGCACCCAGGGCTACTAGAACGGCAATATCACGCGCCCGATCGGCAACGGTCATGGTAAGCACCACTAGAATGTTCAACCCAGCCACAAAAGTAATCAGACCGATGAAAAGCGCGGTGACCAGCTTTTCCAGGCTCAGTGCTCGGAATAGCGCGCGATTTTCCTCCATCCACGTCGAACTGGTGTAGCCCGTCCCAGCTTGGCCGAGGAGTTGGGCAGCGATCGCGCCCGCTTCATCGAGATTGGTCACGCGGATTTCCAGCAAGCTCACCACATCTCCGATCCCGGCCAACCCTTCGGCGGAACCGAGCGTTACGAACCCCCAATTCGCGTCATAGTCATAAAAGCCGGAATCAAAAATGCCCGCCACGCGAAACCGCCGCGACCGCGGCAGCATTCCAAACGGCGTCAGATTTCCCTGCGGGCTGGTCAGCGTCACGTAATCGCCCGCAGCGAGCTTCAAGTCCTCCGCCAGGATGCGCCCCACTAGCAGCGCCGCAACACCGTCCGCATCGGCCGCGAAATCGCCCGCGCCCGAAACCATGTGGCGCAATGCTTCGCTCGCCCGGCGCTCGAGTTCCGGATCCACTCCCTTCAGCACGATTCCGCGCGCCCGGCCTCCGCTCGAGAGCAGCACGGTGTCATAAATTGCCGGCTCGATCGAGCGAACACCGGCCGTGCTGCTCAAACGCGTCATCAAGTTTCGATAGTCGCGGATTCCCTGCTGACCGATCGGCTTCAGGTTCACATGCGCCGTCACGGTCAGCAACCGGTCGCGAATGGCCTGGCGGAATCCCGTGTTCATCGAGAGCGCCACAACCAAAGTCGTCACCCCGGCCGCCACCCCAATCACCGCCAGCAAGGTGACCAGACGCAGCACCGCCGGACGGTTCGGCGATCGCAGGTACCGCAGCGCAACCAGCCATTCAAATTTCATGTTGGTTTCTTATCGGAAGGCGGACCACTCTCTGTGCCTTTCTCAGGTGTCGGCGGAGCCGAAGGTTCAGTTGCTTCGGTGCGCAGGAGCGGAAACAGCACAACTTCACGGATCGAGTGTGAATCGGTGAGCAGCATCACCAGCCTGTCAATGCCGACTCCCTCCCCAGCCGTCGGCGGGAGGCCATGGCTGAGCGCCCGAATGTAATCCGCGTCCACTTCTTTTGGGGCTTCCAGGCCCCCCTTCTCCACCTGCGCACGGAATCGGCTTTCCTGATCGGCGGGATCATTCAATTCCGAGAAGCCATTGGCAAGCTCCATCCCGGAGATGAAGAGTTCGAATCGTTCCGCAATCGAGGGATCCTCCGCGCGCGGCTTTGAGAGCGGGGAGATCGCCGTCGGGAAATCAAAGATAAACGTCGGCTGGATCAGGTTGGGTTCGGCAACATTTTCGAATAGTTCTCCGATCAGCTCGCCGCCAGAAAGCTTGCTGGCACCAGCAAGAGGATCGAGGCCATGCGAGTGCGCGTACGAATTGTAGCGTTCCGCGATCTCGCGCGGCCCATTCGGAGCAGCAAGTTCAGTCGCTGTCGGCGACGCGCCGGCAGCCGTAGGCCAATACTTCACGATGGCATCGCGCATCGAGAGTCGCTCGAACCGCGCGAAACTGATTTCCAACTCTCCGTACCGGATCATGGTCGTGCCGCAAATCTTTTCGACCAAGCCGCGAAATAATTCCTCGGTCATGTCCATCAGCTCGCGGAAGTCGCTGTATGCCTGGTAGAATTCGAGCATCGTGAATTCAGGCATGTGGATGGCGTCAATTCCCTCGTTGCGGAAGTTGCGGTTGATTTCGTAAACGCGGTCCAGCCCGCCCACCACTAGCCGCTTCAAATAAAGCTCTGGCGCGATCCGCAGATACAGATCCATGTCAAATGTATTGTGGTGGGTTACAAACGGCCGCGCCGTGGCCCCGCCGAGGATGGGATGCATCATAGGCGTTTCCACTTCCAGGTACCCGCGCGCGTCAAAAAACTGCCGCAGTTCATGGATGATTTGCGAGCGCCGCAAGAAGATTTCGCGGGTCCGCTCATTGACAATCAAGTCAAGATAGCGGCGGCGATAGCGTTGGTCAACATCCGCGAGGCCATGCCATTTTTCCGGCAAGGGCAGCAGCGCTTTGCTCAATAGTTCCAGCCGCTCGACCCACACGGTCAGTTCATTCGTCTTGGTGCGGAACAAATGCCCCGAGACGCCGACGATATCGCCCAGATCCAGCAGCTGGAAAAGCTTAAACCCTTGCTCGCCCACCACATCCAGGCGCACATAAATCTGCAGTCGGGCCCCATCGCCCGCAATATGCGCGAATCCGGCTTTGCCATGCGGGCGGAGTGCCACAATGCGCCCCGCTACCCGCACTTCCACGCGCTCGGTGCTGAGCTGCTCGGTTGTGCGGTTACCAAACTCTTTCGCAATTTGGCGGGCCGTGTGCGTCCAGGAAAACTTGTGCGGGTAGGGCGCGTTCCCCAGCGCCTCGATTTCTGCCAGTTTTTTGCGGCGTTGAAGAAACTGGTCGAGCGGTTCAAATTCCAACGCGACAATCCTTTCGGTACTTGGGCCGTCTGAGTGATTCGGGCCTTCGCGGTGAGCCGCGCGGAAGTATAGCGGGCGGCTTCTACAAGCGTCAAGAAAACGCCGTCCGCGAAAACCAATGGTATAATGCCGCTTCCTTTCGGAGGCCGCTTGTTCGAAAAGCGCAAGCGCGGACCCGTCCCCGCGCGACGTGAAGTGCCCGAAGACTGGCTGGCTGCACTTCCCAGGGATAAGAGCCAGGCGTTCGACAGCATCGTCCGCCAGTGGGAGTGTTCCTACGCGATGATGAGCGTCGCGCTCGATGACTCTCTTTCCTTGCGCCTTCGCGGGGAAATCGTCTGCGCCCGCCAGCAGGTTCGGATTACTGCAAATCTTGTGGCCCGCTTCAGCGGCTCATTGATCGCCGCATGCGACTCCATCGCGGCTGCTGGCAGGCACGTCAGTGATCTCCCAGTCGTTAGACCTCTCAAGTCGGAATTCTTTCGCGGAGACACTGCGCAAAGCGCGGCTTCCTGGAATGGCCTCCTGCATCATGTGTTGTTCGGCGACCGCTCACGCTTCTTCCATAAGTTGCGAATCCTCTCCAACACGGTCGAGCAACTGGACCGGGAATTCAATCAAGCGGCCGCCGATCTGTCGGAGGGCATCGCGGACCAACCCGGCCAGTGCTGGACAGCCCTGGATTCTGCCCACTACGACCTGAATACCTGCCTCCGTGAGGCGGAGGTGGTGCTGAAGGCATTTCTCCGCGCGCTGCCCAGTGAACAACTGGCTACGTTCGCCGCGGTCATAACCAACCCGGTACCCGCGAAAGCAGGTGTACCCGGGCGCGAGCGCCTCACTCGCGCTTCCGCCTAACAACCTCAATCGCTCAGGGAATCCCAATGCAAGATCCGGCCGTCCAGTCCACACCTCCTCCGTCGCTGCTGCCCATTAGAAATCAGCGACTTATTTGCAGGCTCTGATTTTTCTCTGCCCGGCCCATGAGTCTTGCTACCCACTGGACGCGCAGGCAGAATCCGTTGAGAATAAGCGGTGCTCAATGGGCGACTCCCGCATCGAAACCAGATGCCTTCGCGCCCCTAGGACTCCCGGGTCCCGCCCGTTGGCGGTTGGGTTAACCGGGAAAAACAGCAAGTACAACTTCTGAAGCGACCGACGCATCGCAATGAGGGATGCGTCCCGACGGGTAGCGTGGCCCGAACGAGACGAACTGAAACTGGGGAACTGCCGGAGGCGGAAGCCATCCGGCTCGCCCAGCAAGGTGATGCGGCGGCTTTCGAGCGGCTGTATCAATTGCACAGTCGCAGGGTCTATTCCCTATGTTTGCGGATGGTGGGAAACACGGCCGAAGCAGAGGATTTGACGCAAGAGGCGTTCCTCCAGCTTTTCCGCAAGATCTCGACTTTCCGCGGCGAGTCCGCTTTTTCGACCTGGTTGCACCGCTTGTCGGTGAATGTCGTGCTGATGCGGCTGCGCAAGAAGCAGGCGGCGGAAACCTCGCTTGAGGAAGTTACTGAGCCGGATGAAGAATCGGGCGGACCGCGGCGCGATTTTGGCGCGCCGGATTTGAGGCTGAGCGGTTCGATCGACCGCCTCAACCTGCAGCGAGCGGTCGAGCAATTGCCGCCCGGTTACAAGTCGGTGTTCGTGCTGCACGACGTGCAAGGATACGAACACAACGAAATCGCGGAAATTATGGGCTGTTCGATCGGCAATTCTAAGTCGCAACTTCACAAGGCGCGCATGCGCTTGCGCGAGTTGCTTCATGAGGCGCTGCGCGACAAGGCCCGCGAAGAACGCAAGGCTGCCGGCGGGAACTTCGGCGCCGAGGATTAACAGCATGGCCGACATCAACTGCAAGGACTTTCCGGACTACCTCGAACCATGGATGGAGGGTGACCGCCATCCCGACGCTCTGGCGCACGTTCGCGATTGCCCGCGCTGCCGCAGCCTGGCGGAAGATTGGAAGATCATCCAGGACTCCGCCCGGGAATGGGGCCGCGTTGAAAGCGAACCTCCCGCGCATCTTTGGAATTCTTTGCGCGTTCAGTTGCTGCAAGAGGGCTTGATCCGGCAGCAGACCGCGCAGCGCGGATGGCTCCCCACATGGTTCCCGGCGGTCCCCAGACCCGTGCTTGCTGGCGCTTACCTGGCAGGCGTGATCGCTGTGGCATTCGGGCTGAGTGGGCCGGTGAATCAGCATATCAACAGAGCCCGCTGGCTCGAGGGCACGCAGAATTCCGCCACCCCCATTCGCGCGCAGTTTGCTTCCGCGGAAACGCATGCAACCCTGCCCTCGGTTCCAGACTCCAATCCCACCGTGACCGCCTCCCTGCACAAGAACATGGCGATTGTTGACAACTACATCGCTTTGTGTGAGAAAAGCGTTAACGAAGAACCCGAAAATGAACTGGCGCGCGACTATCTGTTTGACGCCTATCACCAGAAGGCGGAATTGCTTGCCCAGCTGAGCGAGCGCGGAGGCTACGGCCGATGAGTACCACGCGATTTGTTTCTGGAAATTTGAATGGCAAAGCCTTCGGCCTGATCACTACGGGACTTCTACTCTGCGGCGCTGCTGCTTCAGCCCACACCCTCGAGAAGCATTTCAAGGTGGAACCTCGCGCCGTGATCACAATTCATAATCCGAATGGCAACGTGACCGTAAAGGCTTGGACCAAACACGAAGTCATGGTTGTCGCCAACCACGTGAGCGACAAAGTGGAAGTGGACGCGGAACAAACCGGCAACCGCGTGGACTTGCGCACGCAACAGCTCTCCGACTCCGTGGCGCCTGATGATCTACGTGCCGACTACGAAGTCAGCGTACCGGAAGACGCCGAGCTTCAGATTCACGACGACTCAGGAGCCGTCAGCGTTGCCAATGTTCTGGGTGATATGAACGTGGAAACCGTCGCCGCAGGTGTTGCCCTGGAAGATGCAGCGGGCTATCTCACGGTCAAGACCGTTGGCGGTGCGTTTCAGTGCACGCGCTGTGCCGGGCGCCTGGAAGTCTCCTCCATCAGCGGAAGTTTCCGCCTCCTCGAGGTCCGCAGCTACCATGTGCGCGCGCAAACCTCCACCGGCAACATTCTTTTCGACGGCGAGTTTCTTCCCAATGGAATCTATCAGCTTAAGAATTACAGTGGTGTGATCGAAGTCCGCTTTTCTCCCGGCGACTCTTTTGATTTGAACGCCAAGTCGCTGAAGGGTACGGTGAACAACGAAGCGAAACTCACGCCGCCCGCTCACCCGCAACATCTGCCCTCGAAATTTGGTTACGCGCTCGGCACTTTCAATGCCGGCCGCGCCAAAGTCGAACTCACCTCCTTCGATGGTACAATCAACGTCCGTAAGCGTAATTGATTGCGCCATTCCACAAAGGAAAAAGCTCCGATCTCGATGCGGTCCCAGGCAGCCAGGTGAAGCTCTATGAAGAATGACCTGCGCCCCCGCAGGCTCGTTTGCCTTGTCGGATTCATGGGCACCGGCAAGTCCACCGTCGCGCGCCTACTCGCTCGCCAGATCGGCTGGCACTATGTGGACCTCGACAAGCTGATCACAGAATCCAGCGGGCTGAGCATCCCTGAAATCTTCGAGCGGCTCGGCGAGCCTGGATTTCGCAAGATGGAGCGCGAACACCTGGCGCGGATCGTGGCCGAGTCAGTTGAACTCAACAAGCCCCGCATTCTCTCGCTTGGTGGCGGCACCACCGCCCAACCGGACAATGTCACGCTGCTGCGTGAGCGCGGTGCTGTGCTCGTCTGGCTGCATTGCGCTGTGGAGGAATTGCTCTCTCGCTGTGCGCGCATCAAGAATCGCCCGCTTTTCCGCGACGAGGCCAGTTTCCGCCGTCTTTACCAGGAACGCCTCCCTTCTTATGAGCTTGCGGATTTCCGTGTCGAGAGCAATATGGAACCCTTGAGGGTCGTCGAACAGATTCTCGCGCTCGGAATTTTCCCAAAGGTGACGGCATGAGCGTCCCCGTAAAACGCTGGCGTCGACCGCTCGCCGCACTGGGTTTCACTTTTGCCGCACTGATATTGTTCCCCGGTGTCGCGTGGATCGCCTCCGAGGCGTTGAGCGCGGACACTCCCGTTTTGGGCGTTTTCCCGGTTCGTGCTTCCTCGTCAGGGACCGACTTTAGTCGCGCCTCCGGCACCGCCCCCTCCACGCGCCTTCAGCCGCAGAGGGCAGCCGCCACTTCGATTTTCACCCCGGAAAAAGGCAAATTCCGCATCCATGTAAACGGGCAGCAAGCCGGAAAAGAAGAATTCGAGATTGGCCCGGGTGGGGACAATTGGATCGTCCACGGAACGACGGACCTTCAGTCGCCCGAGGGGCAAACGCGAGTCACCGGAACTCTTGAGTTGCGGCCCGATGGCACACCGCTGCGCTACGAGTGGGCCACTACGGGCACGAAGAAAGCCGGCGCCACAATCCTATTCAACGGCTCAACGGCGAGCGTCGAACTGCGCCTCGAGGGCATGCGGCCATTCACGCAACAATTCACTTTCAATTCCCCGCGCGTCGCCATCCTTGACAACAATCTGTATGACCAGTATGCCGTGCTCGCCCGGCTCTACGATTGGAATCAAAAAGGCGCACAAACTTTTTCAGTATTCGTCCCGCAGGAAATGACCCCGGGCACCATCACTGTCGAATCGCTGGGAAAGCAGGAAGTAGCTGGCTCGAAGCTCGAGGAATTACGTGTGAAGACCGAAGACCTCGAAATTGATCTCTACCTCGACGGCCAGCGCCTGGTGCGCCTGGTCTCCCCCAGCGCCAACGCCGAAATCATCCGCGAGTGATCAGTCTTCTCCAGGTGGACATCGATCCTCGAACGGGCTAGCATTGACTGGCAAGACTGAGAGGCGTCCATGCCGTACGATTCGCACCAAAGAGCCGCCGAATTCCACGACCTCGCAGCACATGCCCATCGCGTCGCTGCCGTCCAACACGGCAAGGAAGACCACCTGAGCGGACACGAACTCGCCAGACAAGCCATGGAGCATTCCGCCAAAGCCCATCAAGCCACGCTAGAAGCACTCCAGCAGTCCGAAAATTCTGCCAAACAGAAGAAATAGCAAGCCGTTTTGTGCGGAATCAGTTTTTTCAGTGTTCCTCTGCGGCTCCCAGTTCCCGGTCCTGCCGCCTGAAAAAGAAGGCCCGGGGCGTGATACCCGGGCCTTTGCGTGTTAGGACGCGTGGGGTGGGACTGGAATAAAATTCAGGATTGCGCGCGTACCGGCCGGTGCATCGGCCCTGGCCTCCGCGGAAGCTCGATCGCCACAGGCACGCTCATCTCCGCGCCCTTCCGCAGAATCGCGAGCGTCACCGATTTTTCGCCGCTCTTCTCGCGCAACTCATCGCGCAGCTCGGCCAGCGACCGCACCGCCTTACCGTCCACTTTCACGATCACATCGCCGGCTTTCACTCCCGCCTGGTCAGCAGGCGTCCCGGCACGAACCTCGCGCACCAACACTCCGCCTTCGTCCGGCGCTCCAAAATATGCCCCCAGTTGCGGGGTCAAATCCTCGGCACTCACTCCTAGCACCGGCGTGCGCCAGTCCATCACTCCGTGCGAGCGCTCCTCGGGCGCTGACGGCATAGGGGGCATGCGCCAATCGGGAATCGGGGGAAAATTCATGCTGCCGAACTCGCGCATTTTGCCGTTCATTTTCTTTTCGAAATACGCGCTGCGGTCTCCCAGTTCCACAGAAATATTCTGATTCGCGCCCTCGCGCGAAATTCCGAGCGTCACGGTGCGCCCTGGCGGCGTCTCGCGCACCAAGCGCCGGAACTGCACGGTTCCCTCTACCTGCTGCCCGTCGTATTGCGTGATGACGTCTTTTTCCATCAGCCCTGCTTTCGCTGCAGGACTCTCCGGCTCCACGTCCATCACCACCACGCCGCGCGCTCGGGAGAGTTTCCAGTCTCGCGCCTGCTCTGGCGTCAGTTCGCCGATCTCGATTCCGAGCCATCCGCCGCCGTCCTCGCTCGAACCCATGAAGATCGTCGGCGCCTGCGTCATGCCTTCGCCGATCTTATCCTGCACTTCTTTTGACACTTCCGCCGCCAATTCCTCCGCGCGCGAGCTCAGCTCTGCTACACGCTCAGCCAGCTCCTGTTTTTTGCCCTCGAACTGGGCCGAGAAATCCCGAAATTGGCTGAGCCCGGTCGAACTCATCTCGATCTCCTGCGCAGCTTTGGCCACCTTCTCACCGAGGTCCGCAACCTCCGCCTGCAATTCCCGCTCAAAGGTACGAGCCTGATCCTGGAATTGTTCCATGGAAAGATTTAAATCGGACCGATGATGCGCTGGCGCGGCTGGCCGCGCAGGAGATGGAGGCGCCGCAGGGTTCGATTGACTTTGCCCGCCGAGAAACCCTGGCATGGTTCCGAGGATAATCAGCAGCACAACGAGACAGGCAAAATCCAAATGTCCGAATCGTTTCATGGGTTTCGTCCTCACTTTCGAGAATTTCGCCCCGTCACACACCCGGCCGTTGCAGCACCAGACGAATGCCGCCATTGATGGTTCGCACAGAAATCTCGCCGCCGCCTGTGCCGAGCTTCGCGCGAAACGCGCGCGCTGCCGGAATGCTGGACGTTGAGGTCATCGGCAAATCGGAGTAGAACTCACCGTTCATGCTCAGCACTTTCAAGTTCGCGCGCGCGTCCGAGGGAAGACCCAGCACTACGGAGCCATTCACCGTCTCGATATTCATCGGCCCTCCCTCGAGCAGGTGGCGCAATTCCAGATGCAAGTCGCCATTCGTCGTCTTCGCGCTAAAGCGGCCCGAGCTGTCGAGCACTTCCACATTGCCGTTCACCGATTTCAAAGCTCCGCCGCCTTCCACTCCGCGCACCAGCACGCTGCCGTTCACTGTCCCAATGCTACCCAGCAGCACGCGATACGGCACATGAACGTGATATTCCACGGCCACCTCGCCCCCCTCGCCTTTCGGGTAGCGCGTGTGCACAGAAACTTGTCCGGGCTGGCTTTCCACTTCAATCTTCACGCGCTCGAGATCCTGAGGATCGCTGCGTGCCGTCTTCACTGCGTACACTTCCACTTCATCGCGCGCCCATCCGTCCACCTGGACGGATCCGTTCACATTGTCGAGCAGGAAACTGCCCCCCGCAGACAGCGGATAGACGTGCTGAAAGGTTTGATTGCCGGCATAGCTAGAGAAGGCGAGAACTAGAATGCCCGCAAGCAGGAAGAGCGCGCGTGGCGCTGACTGGTAGAGCCATTGCAAATGGGCCCGGAGCCGGGTTTCCCGTATCTTCATACGCATGTGACGCCCCCTCGAGTCAAACTACCGCTCAACTCGATTGCTCGGCCCTTGCTGCATTTCGATGGGGCCGGAATTCGTCTCGCCTGCCCGCGCGTTCTCGACACACGAGTAACGCAGCGGCATCAGGGCCGGTCATCACTCCCGGGCAGCGATTGTTCGACCATGCGCAATTGCGTCGCCAGCTTCTGCTGAAGTTGCTCCATCTGCTTCTTGTAAATTTCCACTTGCTTGCTTGAGTCGCTCAAGATCAATTGAATGTTGCCCGCCACCGTGCGCAAACGGAGAACCTGGCCACCTCCATTCAGCGCACCTTCCGCACGGATCCTGCGCGAGCCGTCCGCCGCTTCGTCGTAGCTCACCTTCAAAGGAAACGCCGGGTCGGCAATCACGCGATGCTCGTTGCCTTGCATGATTTGAGCGTCGATCGTCACCGGGAGTTGCTTTGGCAAATACACCACAATGTCACCATCGGCCGATTGCAAATCGCAAGCGCCCGGCCGCTTGGGTGAGGTTACAAACCAAGCGGTAATTCCACCCGCTCCCGTCGAGGCTTTTACCATTCCATCCACCTGCGTCAGATAAATGCTGCCCCCGCCCGTCTCCAGGTTCGTCGGCCCAGAGACGCGCACCACACGAATCCCGCCGCCGCCTGTTTTAGCGCGCACCAGACCGGCCGCTTCGCCCACCTCGATCTGGCCCCCCGCCGTTTCAGCCACCAGCTCGCCGCCCGATTGTTCGAGCGTGATGTTGCCTCCGCCCGTGTCCAACCGCGCACCGCCCTTCACCGAGGCCACGCGAATGTGTCCGCCAGTAGTATGAAGCGATGCGCTGCCGCCGACCGAACCAGTCGTGATGTGGCCGCCGCCTGTGTTCGCCGATAGTTCCCCGCCCACATTCTTCACCGTGATGTGCCCGCCGTCGGTGGTCAGCCGCGCTGCTCCGCCTATATTTCCCGCGGTGATGTTGCCCCCGGCAGTCGCGAGCACCACCCGGCCGTTTGCATCTTCACTCTCAATGTTCCCGCCGCCCGTCCACACATCTAACCCATAGTTCTTCGGAACGTTTATCTCCACCGTAACCCACAAGCGCCCGCGCAATTGCCGTCCGAATGTCTGCCCGCGAAAATAAACGCCCTCGGGCGTCTCGCGAGTATTCAAGGCGTAACTCTTCAAAAGCTCTTTGGCATTTTTCTCGGAGGCATCCGCCTCCAGATGAACGTGATAGTCCACTTTGCCGGAGGAGTTCTCCGTGTGAATCACCACGTTGCCCAGGTCCGTCACCAGCCGCAGCCGCTGGCCATCGTGCGCGGTAACTGTCCCGTATACCTCGAGCGAAACGCGCAGGCTTGCGTTTGCAGTTTTGCTGTCAGTCTCAGCAGAAATCCTCGGGGGGAACAGCAGGCATGCAACTAAAAATGCGCCGAGAAATACGGGGAATCGAACTCGGGAAATCGGGGTCAACATTCTTGTCCGCATCGCTAGAATTTCTCGCGCGGACCCAGATCCCTTATCGCCGCCGCGCTCTGGATTCGAATGTAGGTGTTGGGATCCTTCCGCATGCGCTCGTGTAGCACGGCGAGCATGTGGTCATCGGCCACCACTTGGCCATTCGCAGCCATGCCGCGCAGCGCGTTGATGGCTTCCACGCGCACGCCGGGATTCTTGTCGTCCACTAGCGCGTCGAGTAGCGTCTGCCGGATCAGGTCCTGCGGCTCGGCGCCGTTCAGTGCTTCGAGCGCCTTCAGGCGCACCGCGGCATTGCTGTCCGTGTGTACAGCATGGCAAAGCGCCGCGCGCACGTCGGAATCGTTGTTCCGAGCACGCAGTAAATCCACAGCGTCCAGCCGCACATCAGGATCGAAGCGATCGTTACTGCGGAGGACATGGATGAGCAGGCTCTTCACGTCGTCATTGTTCACCGTACCCTGCACCTTGAACGGTTGTTGCGCCCTTAACTGCAACTCCACTTGTGGGGGCTGGTTGTCGCTTGCGGGAATCACATTAATGCCGGCGACTTGCGCAGTATGAAGATCAATCGGTGAGCGAGACGAATCGGCAGGCGCGGCAACTTTCGAATTCCCCGCCACCGCAGGCTGGTGAATCAGCCGGGGTGCCAGCATCCCCACAGAAAATCCGAGCACCAAGAGCAGAGCAGCGCTCCAAGCTGGCCTTGGCGCAAGCCAGCCACCCGGGACAATACCGCTGACCAAACGGCGGAACGACCCGCGTTCTTCTTCCCGATCGAGCGCATCCTCGAGTCCGGCGCGGCAACTCGCGAGCAGCGAAGCGTCTGGCTCGGTTCGATGCTCGGCGATCAGCGCGAGCAATTCCTTTTCACATTCGAGAGATTCCCTGCAGCCGGCGCAGCGCGCCAAATGCTCAACCACCTCCGCTAGCTCGCCCGGATTCAATTCATCGGCTGCAACCAGCGCCAGCCTCGACTCAACTTCAGCGCACTCGCGGCACGAATTTCTTCGATCCAGCTCCTGCTGCATTTTCCCCCGTCCTCGAATTACCGCATGCCATCCAGACTCGACCGCAATTTGCGCGTCGCGCGGAACAGTGAATTCTTCACCGTCTCTTCCGACGTACCCAGCAAATCCCCAATCGCGCGCAGTTTCAATCCCTGGTAGTGCTTCATCTCGAACACCATGCGCTCGCGAGGCGACAACCTTTTCAGCGCTGCCGAAATATGTTGACCGAGCTCCTGCCCCAGCAGGCGCTTTTCCGGATTCGCAGCCGCTCTATGCTCCGGCTGACGATCGAAAAAATCCCGCGTCCCGCCATCCGCTTCTTCCGGCACAGGCGCTTGATCCTCGCGGCGGCTGGTTCGACGGCGGAGATGGTCGAGCGCCACGTTGGTCACGATTCTGTAGAGCCAGGTATAGAAACTGCACTCGAAACGGAACCGGTGCAAATTCCGGTAAACCCGCAGAAATCCTTCCTGATAAATGTCGCGCGCATCCTCGGAACGGTGCACCAAATTGAGCGCCAACCGCAAAACTTCCCGGTCGTACCTGCGCACAAGCTCCTCGAACGCCAGCCGGTCCCCACCCTGCGCGTTCCGCACCAGCGCATGCTCCTCGGCAAGCTTCGCCGCGGCTGCCTGGCGCGCATCCCCCTCGAGTGCAACGCTGATTCCCATCATCGGAGTGGCCGGCTTCGGTTCGCCACCATCCGGCCCCTTTACTTCGGCCCGGCGAAGTCCGCTTCCCCCGGCGTTAGGCCTCTCTGCAGGTTGCGGGTAAATAGACGGGCGCTGTGCCCGTTGGTGAGCACCCGCGAACGCTACTTTCCCACTATCGGACAATTGCCCCAAGAGATCTGTCCTTGCTCGAACTATTTGAATTTCGTCTGAGACGTAAATGGCACTGTTTTCAGCGTTTTGGAATTGTGACCATGGCCATTACGACAGCAGACATGTAATGCCGGGATGCTATTGCAAGGGATACGCCAATCGGATTTCAGCCTTTGTCAGGCCGTATCATCCCGCCTGCTGCCAGCCCCCCGGGGGGGATCTAATCGCGCTCCCACCGCCAGCAGCAGTGGTATAAGAAGGAAGGCAGCTTGCACACCTTCGATCGAACTGGTGCAGCTCAATCGCATGGCCACCGACTTCTCTAACCCGGTGAAATACTTGCGCGGCGTCGGCCCGCAACGCGCCACAATTCTCGAAGCCCGCGGCATCTCGACCGTCGCCGATCTGTTGAGCTACTTGCCGTTTCGTTACGAGGACCGCCTGCGCTTCACCCCTATCGCGGAAATCATTCCCGGGCAAATCCACACAGTTCTAGCCACTCCAGCAAATGCCGGGGGCACAGTTCGGTTCTCACGAGGCCGCGGCTCCGTCTTCCATGTCCAGTTGTGCGACGATACCGGCGTCTTGCACGCGCGATTCTTCCACGGCGCCTATCTGCAGGGGCGATTGAAGCAAGGCCAGCGCCTGGTGCTTCACGGCAAGGTCGAACTAGACCCGCACCGTCCGGGCCGCATGGAAATGGTGAATCCGCAGATCGAGCTGCTTGGCCCCGGCGACGCCACGCCCACTGACTCGACCGAAGTCGGCCGCATCGTTCCAATTTACGAAGCCATTGGCGGCATCAGCTCGCGGATGCTCCGCCGAATCATCTACGGCACGCTCCTGAGTTTTGGCGGCGATTTGCCCGACGTGCTCCCCGTCGCGATCCGCGAGCGTTATCGGTTTCCTTCGCGCCGCGACGCCCTGCTCTACGCCCATTTCCCCCCGAAAGATGAAAGCCTCGAGCTACTCAACAGCTTTCGCAGCCCCGCGCAGATTCGCTTGATCTTCGAGGAATTTTTCTGCTACCAGCTCGCCCTGGCCCTGCGCCGATTGCGCGAACACCGCACACAGGGTATTGCCATGCTCGTCCGCGAAGAAAAAGTCCGCGAGGCTTTGAAGCGCATCCTTCCGTTCAAACCGACCGCCGCGCAGAAAAAAGCCCTCGCGGAAATTGCCGCGGACCTCGAGCGCCCTTATCCGATGCACCGCCTGCTCGAAGGCGACGTCGGCAGCGGAAAAACAATTGTGGCGCTGGAGGCCGCCGCAATTGCCATCGAAAACGGTTACCAAGTCGCACTCATGGCGCCTACAGAAATTCTAGCCGCGCAGCATTACCTTTCGGCGCGCCGCATTTTCCGCCCCGCCCAGTATGGCGTCGAACTTGTCGTCAGCGACCGCAAGCGCGCAAGAAAGGACAAAGCACTCGCGCGCGTCGAAAGCGGTGAAGCACAATTCATCGTCGGCACGCACGCGCTCATCGAGGGCGCGGTGAAATTCAAGCGCCTCGGATTCGTCATCGTGGACGAGCAGCATCGCTTCGGCGTCCTGCAACGAAAGCGCCTGATCGAAAAAGGCGCGTCCCCGCATGTGCTGGTCATGACGGCGACTCCCATCCCGCGCACCCTGTCCCTGACTCTTTACGGCGATCTCGATCTCTCCGTGATCGACGAAATGCCCCCTGGCCGCTCCCCCGTCGAAACGGTTTGGAGAGACGAGGCGCAGCTCTCCGGAGTGTGGGAATTCGTGCGCCGCGAAATCACGCGTGGCCGCCAAGCATTTGTGGTTTATCCGGTGATCGAAGAATCTAAACAGGAGCTGAAAGCCGCAGCCGCCGAATACGAACGCCTGGCAAAGCAAGTGTTCCCCAAATTGCAGGTGGGTTTGCTACACGGCCGTCTGAAGAACGACGAGAAAGATTCCGTGATGGAAAGCTTCCGCCGCGGCGAATTGCAGATTCTGGTGGCCACCACAGTCATCGAAGTCGGCGTGGATGTCCCGAACGCGACCGTGATGGTAATCGAACATTCGGACCGTTTCGGTCTCGCGCAACTTCACCAGCTTCGCGGCCGCATCGGCCGCGGCACTGAAAAATCGCAGTGTATCCTAGTGGCCCCGCACTCCATCGCCGGAGACGCACGCGAACGAATGGAAATCATGGTGGCCACATCGAATGGTTTCGAGATCGCTGAGCGCGACCTGAAGCTCCGGGGCCCCGGCGAATTTTTCGGCACGCGCCAGCATGGCGACGCAGCCTTCTCAATGGCGCAACCCCTGCGCGACCACGAACTCCTCGAGCTCGCGCGCCACGAAGCCTTTGCGCTCGTTCAAGATCCGGCCCGCGCCGACGACGTTGTCGCGCGCCTAGAATCGCTCAGCCCGGCCTGGCAGAAGCGCTACCATCTGGCAGCGGTGGGATAAATCATGCGCGTGATTGCAGGAAAATTCCGCAGCCGGCGATTGAAAGGCCCGGGAAATCTGCGCCTGCGCCCCACCAGCGATCGACTGCGCGAGACGCTCTTCAACATTCTCGGCCCCTCGGTCGAAGATTCCCTATTCGTGGATCTCTATGCCGGCACCGGTGCCATCGGAATCGAAGCCATCAGCCGCGACGCCAAAGAGACAATCTTCATCGAGTCGCACGCCGCCGCAGTGCGACTGGTGCGGCAAAACCTTGAAGCGCTCGGAATCCGTGCCGGCGTGGATGTGATCGAGGCGGACGCCGTGAAAGGCCTGAAAAACCTCGCAGCCCGGCATCTGATAGCCGATTTTATTTTCCTCGATCCCCCTTACGAAGGCGAGGAACACTTGCGCGTGCTAGAATTCCTCGACCAGTCCCACCTGATCGCGCCCTATGGTCTGGTGATCGTCGAACATCACGGCAGCATGGATTTGCCCGATCGCTTCGAACGGCTGGAGCGCAGCCGCTTGCTGGAACAAGGTGATGCGGCTTTGAGCTTTTATCGCTTGGCAGCCGCAGCCTAGGCTGACAGCATCTCAGTTTGCGGGTACTTATATATAATGGTTTCCCCCATACAGCGCTTTGAGGGTTCCGAGCCGTCGCCGTTCACCAGAACCCTTGCCGGTCTCAGCCTCAGCGCTCCTTTGCCCCCGCCGAGACTCGATTTCGGCGTCCACTGGGAATCGCCCTGGCGGGAATTTCGTACCAGCCTGCGCGCCTACTTCACCGGACCGCGACCCCCTGCGGATTCCGGGTCGACTCCGGATTCGGCTTTGCGCATTCATTGGGTGCGGGGAAGGTTATCTGGCCGTGCGTTTCTAGCATCTTCTCTGTGGCATATCGCCGCGGTCCTGCTGCTGCTTCTCCCGATTGGGGGCTTCCTTCCCCACCAGCAACCAAATCTCGCTCCCGTCCGTATCGAGTTGACCTTCTATCCGCCCGCGCAGGATTTGCCCCGCATCGAATTGCCCGGACCGGCAGCAATACCCAGCCCGCCCGGCGACCCGGCAAAACCTCTGCCGCAGCGCGGAGCGGATGCCTATCACCCGCGCCAGACAATTCTTTCGACACCCGTCCGTATCACTCACCCGCGGCAAACTCTGATCCAGCCCGACGCCCCGCAGGCGCCGCCGAAAATCGAGGAGCAATTGCCGAACATTGTCGAATGGGCTGCCACCGCGCCTCGCCCCAAACTTCACATTGTTCCCACGGCGGCAGCCCCGCGTATCCGAAATCGGGCTGCCAGTGAGTTAGCCGCGCCGGAAGTTGCAAACTCGGAGAAAAATACCGGCCAGCTTAATATTGCAGCCACCTCGGTTGTGAACCAACACCCGCAAATGCCCGTCACTCCCATGTCCCGACCCGTTGCCAAGCAGCGCGACGCGCCAACTGATGCCGCTCGGGCACCCGACGTCGGAGACGTTGCGGCAAGCGGCGACGCGGGTTTGCATCGGATCATCGCGCTCTCGGCCACCCCCGGTCCGCCAGCGCCTGAAGTAAACGTGCCATCGGGAAATCTTTCTGCGCGCATTGCGATCTCCCCGGATGGCAACCATCCCGGCATCCCCGGCGGGGCGGACAACGGCAGCGGCGGGAACGGCGGTTCAGGGGGAAATTCCTCCTCCATGGGCGGGACAAATGGAGGAAGCGGCGGGGGCAATGCCGGCTCACTCTCTCCGGCAATCAGCATTAGTGGCGGCGCGAATGCCCACACGAACAGCGCTGGGCTCGCCCCGGCGGGAACTCCGAGCGGGACCAGGCTGAATCTGAATCCTAAGTCCGCGCTCGGGACCGGCCTGGGCGCATCGTCTCCCGCTCACCGCGGCCCTGCGTCGGTCGCAAATTTCGATCCCAGCCTGCCACCAGAGAAACTTCTCTCGGGCAAGGAAATCTTCACCCTGCACGTCAACATGCCGAATTTCTCGAGCGCCACTGGAAGCTGGGTGTTGCACTGCGCGCAGCTGGATGAGGGCGAAGACGCGCGCTTCCAGCGAGGAGGCGTGGTTTCAGGCCCCGATCTTCTGCAGAAAGTTGATCCGAAATATCCGCCCGAACTGGTCAAACAGCACGTGCAGGGCGAAGTGATTCTCTACGCCATCATCCGCAAGGATGGCTCAGTGGATAGCGTTCAATTGGTGCGGGGATTGGACCCTCAATTGGACAAGAACGCGATGGACGCGCTGGCGCACTGGAAATTCCGGCCCGGTACTCGCGAAGGCGCGCCGGTTGATATGGAGACGGTCGCCCACATTCCCTTCCAATTCCGCGTTTCGCCCGACTACTGAGATGACATTGCCGGGCGTCCCTTTTGCGCGTTCCTCTGTTCGATTAATTTCACAAGTGCCGTGAGTGTGGCGCTCACCGGCACGGGCACACCAAGGTCCGTCCCGCGCCGCACGATGTATCCATTGAGCGAATCAATTTCAGTGCGCTTCCCGCGTGCGATATCCTGCGCGGTCGAGGAGGTTGCCTCGCCTAATCCTTCCGCGTTCTTGATTCCCTTCTCCACCCAACCGCCTTCGGGCAATTCGACGCCTGCGGCGCGCCCCACCTTCACCGTTTCTTCGATCACCTGACGCATCACTTCACGACTTTGCGGGTTCCGCGCCGCATGAGCGAAACTGGTTTGCGCAATCGCCGTCACCGCATTCCCGGCGCAATTCATCACCATCTTGGTCCACTGATCTATTTCGATGTTCGAGGAAATCCTGCAAGGCACTCCCGCGCCTGTAAACAGCGCTGCCACTCGTTGCGGACGCCCGGCCGGAAAATCCACCTCGGGCACACCTCCTGAATATTCTCCCGTGACAATGTCTCCGCGGCCGGAATGTTTCACGTGTCCCGGCTCGGGCAAAGCTGCGGCAATGTATACGACTCCGGGTACGGCGTTAATTCCGGTAGCCGCGCCAATGCGCCCTACATTATCTACCCCGTTCTGCAGGCTGATGACAATCGCGTCGGGCGCCAGGTGCGGCACGAGCTGGCGCGCCGCGTCCTCTGTATCGAGCGTCTTCACACAAAACAGGACATATTCGGCATCCCGCACAGCAGAGACTTCCGTCGAAGCCCCTAGCTGCACGCGTTCCTGAAATGTGACCGTGTCCAAAAATAATCCGCCGCGCCGAATTGCCTCCACATGCGCGGGGCGCGCGATCAGCGTCACTTGGGCACCGGCGCGTGCCAGCATTCCGCCAAAATAGGAGCCGACTGCGCCCGCTCCCAGTACGGCTACGCGCGCCCCTCTTGTCGCAGCATTCATTTCCGATGGTGCTGACAAAGTTCGCTCCTTCGACATCACACGATTTAGAATACGCCGCGAACTGGAGAATCCGTGAGAGTGTGGGACTTGTGCAAGAGTGCCAATGCGGCCTGTCCCGGAATCATCCGATCGAGCGGGTCTGCGGCAGCTTCAAAAATGTCCGCGAAGTTCGCGAAAGCTTGCCAGGATCAGCAGTTTTCCCGTCCCGCTTTCCAGTTCTGTTTTTTCAAGCTCCCACGTGGCCGGATGAGGAATAAAAACAGCATTCAGACCTGACTGAAGCGCGGGATTGATGTCGCTGCGCGGGCTGTTCCCCACCATCCAACCATGCGTTTTTACAATCTTAAATTGCTCCACCATGCGGTCGTAGGTGTCCGCACCCTTCTCCAGCACAATTTCAATCGCGTCGAAATAAGGCTGCAATCCGGAGCGTTCCACCTTGGCGGCTTGTTCGGCAGGTTCACCCTTGGTGAGCAGAATTAGCCGGTGATGTTTCGAAAGATAAGCGAGCGTCTCCGGCACCCCATCGAGGATCAACGGCGGAGTGGCCTCCAGCTCCGCAGCCATCCGCTCGATTTCCTGCACCAACTCGCGCCGAGCGGAATTTCCCGCCAGCTTCAAATACGTTTCCTCAAGCGATCGGCGAAAACTCCGTACGCCGTAGCCGTGCTGGCGGATGTTGCGGCGTTCGGTCTCGTTCAGAATGTGGCGGATGTATTCGCGTGTGTACCCAAGATGTTCCAATTGGGAGATGAAATGATCTACGGTCTTCTCGAAGAAGATATTGTTTTCCCAGAGTGTGTCGTCCGCATCAATCAGCAGCGTGTTCCGTGCCATTCAGACAATCTCCGTTCCACAATTCCTGCGATGCCAGAAGAGCCAGCGGCCGGTGCGTCCCGACTCAGTATTCCCTGCAGAGGAGTCTTCTCCTACTTCTTCAAGCCGAAACTTTTCGCACGCCTTCCGCCAGTCGCCCCAGAATTACGTGCGCAATTGTCTGCGTTTCGCCGAAGCGCGTCAGATATTCCTGAAACTCGCGGTTTAAATCGAGCGCGGATGTCGGATCGAGCTTGGTCCGCAGTATCATGTCGCGCAAGTGTACGGGATGGGGCAGCGTCGCATCCTCGCGCAATTCATCGAGCGCCATCTTCGGATCATAGTGGTACATGGAACCTCCTGATTCGCGGGACGAAAAAAAACATTCTACTCTGTTTCAGGAAAAGCGTCAGGCGGAGGCGGGAAGAAATTCGTAGCGTTCGATGCGCGCGGCCACGCCGCGACGCCCATTGTGCTGTTCCACTCGGAGCACACGAGCATAGCAGCGGATGTGGACATCGCCTGCGAGCGTGATTTGCTGAGGCAACGTGAGAACAAATTCAATCGAGCTACCCGCTTCCACGGCTGCTTCGATTAGGAAATACAGGCCCCGGAAACTGACGTCGCGCGTTTCACCCGATTGCTCAGTGATGCCGCTTTCCGCCGCGAAACGAACTTTCAGCGGAAGCATCATCGAAAATCGCCGCGCGGCGCGGCGCTCGGCACCGGATTCCATCCTTCCTTCTGTGGGTTCGGTCATTGAGCACAAAGTAACACCGCTTCCGGGCGCACGCAACGAATTTTACGAACATCGCAAGGCGTAAGGCGAGCGAATGTTTGACCTTCCACTCTGCTATCGCTAGGATGGGCTCCAGATGTCAAGTCTGGCACCGTACACCGAAATTCGAAGGCATCCGCGGGCCCAACTCCGGCTCCCGGTGCGAATCCGATGGCGCGGCCCGTTTGGCATGCGCTTGGAAATCACGCACACATTCGATGTCTCTCGCGAAGGACTGCTGGTTTACCGCATCGAGCCATGCGAATTGGACAGGCGCGTTTGGGTTGCGTTTCCATTTGATGCAACGGAAGCGATGATCGCGCAACCGGAAACACCGGCTCGCGTCGTGCGCGTCGAGAGGGTTACCAAGGGAGCGTATCGCGTTGCACTCCACCTGGAATCCCCGCCGCGAACTGTGCCGCGGGCTGGCGCGCAAGAACGCCGCGTTTCGGTTCGCGTTCCATTCTCGCTGCCGATCTTTGTGCGCGGCGCCGGCACACCGTGGCCTGAAGAATCCATGACGCAGGATATTTCTCACACCGGCGCGCGCTTCCTGACTGCTCGCATCTTCTCGAAGGGCGATCCATTGTGGGCAACAATATCCTGGGGCGAGTGGGCCAGAGCGGGCGAGATTCCTGCGCGCGTCGTGCGTGTGGTGGCGCAGCCGGATTCACCTGGAGGCGCGCCGTTGGCCGACCCGGAGAATGGGTTGGGCGCGATGTTCACCAGCGTGGCCATTCAGTGGGAAAAGCCCGGCAAAACCTGATGCGCGATCCTGCTTGGCCCTGTGCGGGATAGTCCTTTACACTCTTCCACTCTGAATTCCATGGCTGAAGTATTCCATCGAAGTCTGTTGCTCGCGGGACCGGCAGGGCGGCTTGAAGCGTTGCTGTGGACGACGTCGGTCGGCGAGCCCCCGCTCGCTGCTGTGGTCTGTCACCCGCACCCCCTGTTTGGCGGGACGATGCACAACAAGGTGGTATTCCAAGCGGCGAAGGCGCTGCATCGATTCGGCATTCCTGTTCTGCGTTTTAATTTTCGTGGAGTTGGATTGAGCGAAGGAGTTCACGACAAAGGCCGCGGCGAGCAGGACGATCTGCGCGCCGCAATCGATTATCTGGCGGCGGATTTTCCGGGGCGGCCCATCCTTGTCGTTGGATTCAGTTTCGGATCAGTGGTTGGTTTGCGCGTGGGATGCGAAGATGCGCGCGCTAGGGAGTTGATCGGCCTGGGATTGCCGGCGGATTATTCGAAGTTCGATTTTCTAGAAACTTGCGCAAAGCCAAAATTGATTGTGCAAGGCGGGAGCGACAAATTCGGATCGCGCGAGAATGTCAAATCGGTTTTCGCAGCGATGAGCGAACCCAAGCGGCTGGTGATCGTGGAAGGCGCCGACCATTTCTTCGCCGGGCAGCTCGAAAAAGTGGGAGCTGCGATCAGCGAGTGGCTGGCCGAAAGGCATTCGCGCTCGGCCACTGCAACTGGTTCTGAAAATTCCTAACTCTTGGCCTCGAATAATTTCAAGAATTGCTCGCGCGGAGCCGGCTCGACTCCAACGAGTGCGAGATTGTCCCGGACGTGCTCGATCTTGCTCATGCCGACGAGCGCGGTAGTGAGTCCGGGGACGGAGCGGGCGAATTGCAGTGCGAGCGCGGAGTTCGACTGCAAATTCAGCGCCGAACCGATGAACGTCGGAAGATTTTTGGTCAGTTGACCTTGCAGCAGCGCGGCACTGGTGAGCAAAGTGACGCCCAATGCGCGCGCCGCCTGCACCATTGGCATCGCTCGACCGCCGACTACTTGATTCGGCCGCGTGAGTGCCTCGGGCATGGCCAGATTGAAGGGCAACTGCACAAAGCGGAAGTGATGGTCCTCCCCGGCAACTTCCCGGGCGATATCGGCCATGCCTTCGAGCGGCAAGTAGCCCTCTGCGCTCGGGTCTTCTCGGAATGCATTCCACGTCGCCATTCCGTACGCACCGATTTTTCCAGCGGCGGCGACCGATTCAAGGAACTTGAACGCGGCTTCGATTCGCCTGTGAAACTCCTCCGGTGGAACTTCGGTCAACTGTGTTTCCGGATTGTGGAGGTAGAAAACGTCCACGCATTCGACACCCAGGTTCCGGCGGCTGCGCTCGAGTTGATTTTCTAAATAGCGCGGCGCCATGCAGTGGCAGCCCGCGGCGATGTCTTCCACATTGAAAATTCCTCGATCGAGAAACTCCTTCTTGAAATAAATATTTGGATCGGTGGGCATATCGCCGTCCGGCGTCAAAAAGCCGCCCTTGGTGCAGAGGACAAATTCCTCGCGCGAAAACCCGTTGGAAACTAATTGTTTGAGCGCCGCGCCGATGGCCCGCTCGCTACGCTGCAGACGGTAATTGATGGCAGTGTCAATCACATTAACGCCGCCTTCGACTGCGGCGGCGACGGCGGCAGTGTAACGCTGGTCCGTGGCCTCATCCGGATCGCCCAGGTATGTGCCGATGCCGAACGAAGAGAGCACCAGCCCGCCCCTGATTTCGCGGAAATGTCCCGACGCCGAGCGCCCCTGGAACCGCGCGGCATAGCTTAGCGTTCCTGGCGCGGTGGCGCGGCCGGGCAATCGTCCGTCATTCAATGGTGCGGGAGATGACATCAAGACCTCGCCTTAGAATGGGAAATTTAGGATAAAAAGGGAGTATAGCAGAGCACCGTTTCCTGATTTTGATTATGTCACATCCTCGTATCAGGAAACTCCTCGCGCAGATATTTCTTCGACCGGCTCGATGCCGCCGAGTCCCTGTGCAACGATCAATTGTCGCGCTTCAAATCGCAGGTCCGGCAATTTTCGCAAGAACACCACCGAACCAATCAGCGCGCAGATTCCGCCAATGGCCACGGTCCACGGCGCGCCGATCCGGTCCGACAGTGCTCCTGCAAACAGTGAACCCATAGGCGCCATGCCCATGAACATCATGGTGTAGGCGGCCATGGCGCGGCCGCGCAGATGGTCGGGGACCATGGCTTGAATCAGCGTGTTCGAGCTTGACATCTGCAGCATCACGGAATATCCCACCGGCACGAGCAGAATTACCGAAAGCCAAAACCATCTGGAAAAGGAAAACAGAATCAGGCTGGCGCCAAAGCTTGCGGCCGAAATTCCCACCCATCGCCCCAGGCCATGAACGCCTCGGCGCGTCGCGAGCGTCAAGGCGCCGAGTAACGCGCCGATGCCTGTCGCGCCCATCAGAATACCCAGGGCGCGCGCACCGCCATGCAGAATGCGATCGGCAAAAATCGGCATTAGCACGGAATACGGAACGGCGACCAAACTCACCAGACCGATCAGCAGCATCAGCGCGAGAATCGGCTTCGTGCGGCGAACGAACCGGAACCCCTCGGCGATGTGCTCGAACGGACTGACGTCCGTTCTGGCTTGACTGAGAGGGCCCAGCTTCATCCACAGCAGCCCGGCGATGACTGCGATGTAACTCACTGCGTTTGCGAAGAAGCACCATCCCTCGCCGATCCAGGAGACCAGCAGGCCGGCAATCGCCGGGCCGATTACGCGGGCGCCGTTGAACATCGAAGAGTTCAGCGCGATTGCATTCATCAAATCCTCGCGGCCAACCATATCAATCAGGAACGATTGTCGAGCCGGTATGTCAAACGCGTTCACGGCACCGAGCAGCGCCGCGAGCACGCAAATTTCCCAAACACGCACGATGTGCAGGAGCGTGAGGGCCGCAAGAATGAAAGCCAGAATCATCGAGGAAACTTGCGTGCCGATGACGACTCGATGCCGGTTCCATCTGTCAGCCGCCATCCCGCCGACGGGAGCCAGCAGGAAAACCGGTATCTGTCCAGCGAAGCCAACCACACCCAACAAAAGAGACGAACCTGTCAGACGATAAACGAGCCAGGATTGCGCAATGGTCTGCATCCACGTGCCGACCAGTGAGATCATCTGGCCGCTGAAGAAAAGCTGAAAATTGCGGTGGCGCATGGCGCGCAGCATTCCCGGAACGCGTGCCTGGTCTTCCCGCTTCTCGCGTGGCGATTGTTTAATTTTGTTTTCGCCTTTCATGTGCATCTATTGTACGACGCAACGAGGGCCGCTTTTCTTTGGATCATCCAGAAGACTGCGGGCCAAATTGGGACGCCTCTCCGGACCCCAGCAGCCGGCCGCAAGCACGAAGAATGCGGCGATAAGGCCAGTCGGCCTCGCGGAAAAATATCTCGCCTTCACGCGGTTTGGAGTAGAACCAGCGTGCGAGGAGGGCGAGATGTTCCGCGAGTTCCGGCGGGGCCGAATGAAGTCCGTAGCGCTTCCGCCACTCGGTGAGGGGTGGCTCGGCTGGGCGGCCGGCTATGCTTGGATTTCCCTCCGCTTTTTCCGGCCCAGAACTGCTCTTATCCCCGTTCGTTTGCGGCTCCAATTCCCTTCGAAGGATGGCCTCGACAGATCGCGGCTGGCTGGAAAATTCTGCAAAGCGCAAAAAGATTGGTTCCGCGAACAGGCCTGCGCGCACGGGAAATACGGCGATGGTCATGTCCTCCGGGGTGCGCTGGAGAACTACGGCATCGAGCTCTTCGATGCGGCGCGCAACTTCGGGCATGCTTCGGAGAGCCGCGGAAACTTTCTCGAGACGTTTGTGGAGCGCGGCGGCGCGTTCGTAGTCCTGTGCTTCGCTGGCCGCTTCGCGTTCCCGTTCGAGCTGTTCGCTGAGAGAAGCGCCGGTGGACTCAAGCGTCGCGAGCACCCGGCCAGCTTCCGCGTCGTACTCCTGTTTCGTGCAGCCTGCAAAACATGGCGCGAGGCACATTTTCATCTCGGAATAAATACAGCCGGGATAACTCGGGTCGCGCCGGATTTTGATTTGGCAGCGGCGAATCTTGAAGAGATCCAGGAAGCCCTCGGCGAAGGCGTCTGCCGCGCGGCGCGAGGAAAACGGGCCGAAATAAAATCCCTCGTCGGCGCTGATTCGGCGCGTCACGTAGCAGCGCGGATATTCATTCCGCAAATTTACTTTCAGGAGCGCGGGCGGGCGGAGACGCATCAAGTCGCGGTAGCGTCTGGGGAAATGCGATTTAGCCTGCTCGTAGAGCGTGAGTGTCTGCTCGAGTTTCGAGCCGGTGACGCGGTAGCGGATTCGTGCAGCGACCGGGCGCAAATTCAGGCGCTTCGACAGTTGTTCAGGTTCATAAAGTAGCCGCTCGGCGGCGCGGCGGATGTCCGCTGTTCGCGCGAGATAGGGCTCGACGCCGGTCTTCCTCATTTCTATCAACAGAACGCCCGGGCGGGAGGGAAGCAAGTTGAAATAATCTTTGTCGCGCGCGGGATCGAATTCCAGTGCGGAGTCGAGCGGGAGCATCCTGCTGAGGATACACCGGGTGAGGAATTGCGGGGAGGGCGCGTGAGAAGTGACGAACAAAAACCCCAGAAAAGTTAGCCACTAGAAAAGGTCAGGTTGTTTTGTTTCAAGCGGTTTGCGACGATTTCTTATTTCCGGGGGTTGGCTCCTAGCAGTAAGGGAGAAGGGGAGGTAAAACCGCTGGCGGCTGGCTACTCGGCCGCTTGTTGCCCTCTGAAGCGCCGAAGAAAGTGCCGGCTTCACCCGGAAACAGGCCACCACAAACTCTCCACTCAGTTAGTAGGATTTCAAAACCCACGCGGCGATCACTAGGCGCTGGATTTCGCTGGTGCCTTCGTAGATTTCGGTGATGCGGGCGTCCCGGTAGGCGCGCTCGACGGGATATTCGCTGCTGTAGCCATTGCCACCGTGAACCTGGATGGCCTTGTGGGTGACGCGCGTAGCCATTTCGCTCGAAAACAGTTTCGCGATGGAGGCCTCCATCGAGAACCGCGCGCCGGAATCCTGTTTCCAGGCGGCGCGGCGGGCGAGCAAGCGAGCGGCGTCAATTTCCGTAGCCATGTCGGCCAGCATGAACTGGATGGCTTGAAACTCCGAGATGGGATGGCCGAAGGCCTGGCGCTGCTGGGAATAGGCCAGCGCGGCTTCGAAGGCGCCCTGCGCGATGCCGATGGCTTGCGCGGCGATCCCGATGCGCCCGCCATCGAGTGTGGAGAGCGCGACTTTGTAACCTTCGCCTTCGTTGCCGATGCGATTGTCGACGGGGACTTCACAATCGGTGAAGACGAGTTCGGTGCAAGCGCTGCCGTGGATGCCGAGCTTTTTTTCTTCCTTGCCTACTGAGAATCCGCGGGTGCCCTTCTCGACTACCAGCGCGGTGATTCCCTTCTCGCCTTTTTCCGGTTGCGTGTTGACGTAAACGACCGCCGCATCCGCAGCGCCGCCATTGGTGATCCAGGCTTTAGTGCCATTGATGACGTAGCGGTCGTTTTTGCGCACGGCTTTGGTGGTCAGCGCGGCGGCGTTAGAGCCGGCTTGCGGCTCGGTGAGCGCGTAGCAGCCGATTTTTTCTCCGCGCGCGTAGGGCACGAGGAATTTCTTTTTTTGCTCTTCGGTGCCGAAGCGGTAGACGGGATCGCAATAGAGCGAATTCTGCACGGAGAGGATGACCCCGGTCGAAGCGCAGACGCGCGAGATTTCTTCGATCACGATGGCGTAACTGATGTGATCCATGCCTGCGCCGCCGTATTGTTCGGGCATGGCGACACCGGTGAGGCCAAGCTCCGCGGCTTTTTTGAAAGTGTCGCGCGGGAATCGGCCGGTCTCGTCGATTTCTCTGGCGAGTGGCAATACTTCTGCTTCCGCAAATTCACGGACACTTGTTTGGAGCAACTGCTGTTCTTCGGTCAGGGCCAGATTCAAAAGCGGTCTCCTCAATTAAGCGCTCGGGATATTGTACGGCAATTCAAACCTGGAAGGCATTGAGCGTCCCTCAGCGGAGCTTGGGATCCGGGACCGAGAAGCCCCCTTGGATCCTCCTCAAAGCAACGAGTGCGCAAAGAAAACCACTGGAGAGATGAAATCAATCCGCCTCGAAGCGGCACCTTAACTGAGCTCAAGAAAGCTGCGGACCTCGCGGATCTGGGCGGCGTGGCGTGCGGGATGGAGCGCGAGGATAATCAAATACTCCTGGCCCGTGATAGGGCCGAAAAGCGGATGCGGGGCGGTGTGCGCGCGGAGATCTTTGTCGCAGTGATCGACGTAGTCGATACTTCGCGCGCGGCTCTGATTAAATTGTTCGAGGGCCCGAGCGAGCGTGGGAAATCTGCCCGTCGGGTGCGCACGTTCTGGAGCGTTGATTTTTCTGGTTCGGTTCGCGACTTCGCGCAGGAAGAATTCTTCGCGCCCACGAGTCTCCGTTGGCAGGGCAGGAGCCAATTTGGTGGCGATGATGGTAAGCATAAAGTGTTCGGTAATAGCCACGTGTTCAACGCAATCGAGGACCGACCATTGATCGAGCGCGGGGCGAATGCGTGCCCTCTCCTCAGAGACGTTTGCCGCGGCGGAGAAGAACGCATCGCGTGATTCCACCAGCAGTTTCAGGATTTGTGCGCGATCAAGTGCGTCCATGGCATTCAACCTGCCAGCGCTTTGCGGAGTTTTTCGTAGGTGGTCGAAAGGTCTTCCGGCTCGACGCGGGTTTCGCCGACAACAGTCATGAAATTGGCGTCGCCCGACCAGCGGGGCAGCACGTGGAGGTGCAGGTGGCCCACGACGCCTGCCCCCGCGGCGCGGCCCTGATTTATGCCAAGATTGTAGCCCTGCGGGTGGTAAGTTTTTTCGAGCGCCGACTGCACGCGCTGGGCGATGCGCATCATTTCGGCAAGAGTTTCCGGATCGGCGGCGGAAAGGTCGGCGACGTGCGCGTAGGGTACGACCATGACGTGGCCGGAAGTATATGGAAAGCGATTGAGGAGGACGAAATTTCTTGCGCCACGGAACACAATGTGAGTTTTGGCGTCGTCGTTGGAGGTCAGGGCGTCGCAGAAAATGCAGCCTTCATCCTTCGACGCATCGGCGATATAGCGGTAGCGCCACGGCGTCCAAAGGTAATCCATCGCGTTCAGCTCTGTTTGCCGTGGTCCGTAGAGCTTGCGGCGGCAGAGCGAGGATTATTGACGTAATCTTTCAATTCCTTGCTGGGCTTGAAGAAAGGTATTTTTTTCGGGGGGACTTCCACTTTTGCGCCGGTCTTGGGATTGCGGCCGGTGCGGCCCCGGCGTTGGCGAGTGCGGAAGCTGCCAAAGCCGCGAATCTCGATCTTGTCGTCGGATTGCAAGGCGGCGATGATGCTTTCGAAAATGGTTTCGACGACGGCTTCGGATTCCTTACGGGGCAATTCGGTCACCCGTGTGACCTCCTCGACCAGCTCGGCCTTCGTCATCGTGTGTTCTTTGTGGTGCTCTCCCGCAGCTTCGGCCATGGAACGAGAGCCTCCTCTCACAACTTGCAATCGCAAAGAGCCCGTTCGGGCACCGGGGCGGAACGCCACGCGGCCCATTCCATATCATCAAACCACTTCAAGGTAAACGATTTTCCTGCGGGGAGGGCTGCCAGGAGTCGCCGCCCGCACTGCCAAAGGGTACCCGACTACGACGACTGCCTCTTCGCCAGAATGGCGTCGCCAATCGTGGCGTTGGGCGACGATTTCACCGGCTTCGCCGCCAGGGCGTCTCCGATTTTGGCGTTTGACGACGGCTTCACAGGCTTCGGTGCACGAAACGATTCGATTTCCTGGCGTTCGACTTGCTTCTGCGCGGCACGATAGCTCAGGCTGATTTTGTGCTGTTCCGGCTCGAGGCGCAGAATTTTGAAATCGTGCTCCTGGCCGGCAGCGAGAACAGAGGTGACGCGGGCGCCGCGCGGACCTTTGTCCTTGTCGCGCTCGCCCTTCTGCTTGCGCTCCTCGATTTCCGATACGTGGCAGAGGCCTTCGATGCCCTCGGCGACCTCGACGAAGGCGCCAAAATCCGTGGTGCGCGCCACCTTGCCGCGAAGCACGTCGCCGATCTTGTGTTCGGCGAACCAGTTGGCCCAGATGTCGTTGACCTGCTTGATGCCGAGCGAGAGGCGGCGATTCTGCGAGTCCACTTTGAGAACTTTGGCCTGCACCGAGTCGCCCTTCTTGAAGCGATCGCTCGGATGCTTGATGCGCTCGGTCCAGCTGACGTCACTGATGTGGATCAGGCCTTCCATGCCCTCTTCGATTTCGACGAACGCGCCGAAGTCCGCGAGATTGCGGATGCGGCCGGTCACGACTGTGCCGACCGGATACTTTTCGGCGGCCGCGCCCCAGGGGTCCGGCAGAGTTTGCTTCAGGCCGAGAGAAATGCGGCGCTGGTCCGTCTTGACGTCGAGGACAACCACGTCAACTTCCTCGCCGACTTTCACAATTTTCGAAGGATGCTTGGTGCGCTTCGACCAGCTCATTTCGCTGACGTGGACCAGGCCTTCGACGCCCGGCTCGATCTGCACGAACGCGCCGTAATCAGTGACGCCGACAATTTTCCCCCGCACGCGCGTTCCCGTTGGAAACCGCTCGGGGACAGTGGCCCAGGGATCTGGAAGAAGCTGCTTGCGGCCGAGCGAGATGCGCTGCTTGTCTTTGTCGAATTTCAGGATCTGAACTTGAATTTCTTCGCCGGGCTGAACAACGGAGGATGGATGCGGCACGCGGCCCCACACCAGATCGCTGACGTGGAGCAGGCCGTCCATGCCACCGAGATCCACGAAGACCCCGTAGTCGGTGACGTTTTTCACTTTTCCGGTGACGACGGAGCCTTCGGCGAGTGTGGAGATCAGCGAGTCGCGCTTGGATTTCTGTTCGTCCTCGAGAATTACACGGCGGCTCACCACCACGTTGCCGCGCTTGCGATTCAGCTTGAGAACTCTAAGCTCCAGTTCGCGATCCTTCCAGCCGTCGAGATCATGCACGGGGCGCAGCTCAATTTGCGAGGCGGGCAGGAAGGCGCGCACGCCGATGTCCACCACCAAGCCGCCCTTGATGCGCTCGGTTACTTTCCCTGTGACATTCGAGTGCTCGCGATATGATTTTTCGATGCGCTCCCACACACGGCGTTTGTGCGCGCGCACATGCGAGAGCAAGACGTAGCCGTCTTTCTGCTCGTGCAGGCGCTCGACTTCAATCGTTTGGCCCGGGCCAAATTCAATGGGGCTGCCGGAATCAAGGAATTCCTGCGCCGGGACGAGTCCTTCGAATTTTCCGCCAACGTCCACCACCACGCCTGCTTCCGTGACCGCGAGAACGCGCCCATCGAAAATCTCGCCTTCAGCGGCAGCCGGAACGGGGGCGGAGAATTGGTCGAGAAGCTGGTCCATTGTTTCCGTTGTTTCCGTGGGCTCGGCGCTCTCAGGAGTTTCTTCGCCAGCTGCGGGTTCCCGAGTCGCATGTGGTTCACCAGCCACACGGGCTAGCGTGGTGATTTCCGATTCAGTAGCAGGAGCGATCTCAGCCACGGCTTGGCCGGAGGCTTGCTCCTCACTCGAAGAGGACTGTCTGGATGGTTCCTGCGCGCGGGCTACTGCGGTCGCGGCCGTGACGCCGGATTGCAGCGAGCCCTTCACAGCAAGGGGTGCGGTCGAGGGATTCTCTGCCACAGGATCAGCCGATGCGACTTCCGTGGTAGAGGGTTGAAGATTGTCGTCGTGTTCGGGTGACATGGGGAGCGGCCTCCATACGAAATCGTGCCCAGCTTGCCGAGGTTACGTCCTCGGTTACTCAACCCTGCGGGGGTTAGAGCAATGAAGGGGAAAGAGCGCCCGCGCTCGACACTCTTATCGGGAGTGATGATACAGGCCCGATTCAATGGTTGTCAACCAAACCGTGGTGTAAGAATTGTGCATGAAAAATCGACCTAGCATGGTAGCGCGATTCGGATTTTACCCGCGGGCAAGGGGACCATGTCTAGGCGGAGAAGCCGCTTGCTTTGCGAATTTCCTTGCGGTAGTCGGCGGCGCTGATTTCGACCGTGCGGCACATTTCATAAAGGCGCGAGCGGATGCGCTTGCCGACGCGTTCGGTGAGCGAATCTTCAATGGTGGGCGCGCGCATTCCGGCAACGCGCGACCCGACCGGGCCAGCTGCATTTATCGTTCGATCGGAATCGAGGAAATTGGTGGTGAGCAGGGTGACACGCCTCTTGTTGTAGCGCGTGTTGAGGACATAGCCGACGGTTTCGAGCGCCCAGGGCGAGGGTTTGCTGGATCCAATATCATCCAGCACGAGGACTTCGGTGGTCAGCACCGGCTCGAGCACGCCCATTTCGGTGGCCTGGCTTTCGGCGTTGTAGCTGTCCTGGATTTCTTTCAAGAGCTCGCGATAATCGTAGAACAAGCCGCTAAGCCCGCGCAGCACGATTTCTTTCAGGGCGGCGACGGCGAGGTGCGTTTTCCCCACGCCGCAGGGGCCAATCAATAGCAGACCGTGCTCGCTTGCCACTTCGCGCACGGGAGAAAATTCCTGTGCGAAGCGCTGCACGATGAGCTTCGCCTGCGCCAGGCTGCGGTTCCAGGCCTGCAGTTGTTCGCGCGGGACATTTTCGATGTCATTGTCCGTCTCGAAATTTTCGAAATCGCAGTGGCGATATCGGTCCGGGACTCGTGCGCGGGCAAGGGCGCGCTCGGTGCGGTCACCTGTGGTGCAATCGCACGGGACGGCCCAAACCAATTCTGGCTCACCGGCCGACGCGCCGGGCCGGGAGGATTCTGCGGAGGCAAGCGCCTGCGCACCTTCCGCTGTTCGCGCGGCAACTCTCCAGCCGCTGCCCTGGCAAATGGGACAATCTGGTCGCGCCATGTGTGAAAGCTTAGCGAGTGCGGCGGCGAATAGCAATGTGAGGAGGACTGTGCAAATTGCGGGGAGTTGTGGAATTTCGGGGAGACGGAATTTGTGGCGGATGCAAACACCATGGGCAGAACCGTGGGTCGACCTAAAACCCGCCGCTACAAGCTCAACAGTAAACAGCCTTCAGGATTCCGGCACCGAAGGACGGGGTTCTATTTCTCGACGCGGAAAGCAGGGCGCGGGGAGGTGCGAACGATGGCGTTGCGAGTCTTGGGGTCGTCCACGGTGAACAGGCTGTGCGCGACCTCGCTGCGCACAAACCGGATGAAGGCTTCCATCTGCGATTGCATTTCCGACATTTTGTCGCGCATGTTGAGGATGATTTCGATGCCCGCGAGGTTCACGCCCAGCTCGCGCGTCAAATTCAAGATCACTTCCAGGCGTTCGAGGTCCCCATCGGTATAGAGGCGGGTGTTTCCTTGCGAGCGGGAAGGCTTCAGCAAGCCGACACGCTCGTACAGGCGCAGCGTCTGCGGGTGAAGATGATAGAGTTCGGCCACGGCACTGATCATGTAGCCGGCTTTGGCTCTTTTTCTTGTGCGCGCTGGCATCTTCCCTCTCCTGACCGGTTCGCTTTGCGCTTACAACGTAGCTCGCCCAAAAATCTCGCGGCGGGGATCTTCGTGGTCTACTTTTTCGAGCTCTTTCAGCAGGTTACGCACGCGCTCGTCTTCCGGCTTCGGGACCACGACCTGTACTTCCACGATTTGATCGCCGCGCTTGCCGGAATGCCGCGCCGAAGGAGCGCCCTTTTCGCGCAGGCGAAGTTTCTTGCCGCTGTTGGTGCCGGGGGGGATGCGCACCTGCGCGCGCCCATCGATCGTCGGCACTTCCACTTTTGCGCCGAGCGAGGCTTCCGGCACCGTCACCGGAACGACGGTGTAGAGATCGTCGCCGCGGCGCTCGAAAAACGGATGCGGCTCCACTTTCATGATGATGTAAAGGTCGCCGGGAGGCCCGCCGTGGATGCCGGCGTTGCCTCGTCCAGCCACGCGCACGCGTGAACCGGTCTGCGCGCCGGGAGGGATGCGCACGTCAAGGGTCTCGACGCGCGGCAAGCGCCCTTCCCCGCCACAGTTCCGGCACATCGTGCGCAGGCGCCCCGCACCGCCGCAACGGGAACAGGTGACCTGAAAACGCATCTTGCCGCTCACCTGCGTCACCTGGCCCGAGCCGCCGCACGTGGGGCACACCTTTTCATCGCCCGGCATGAAACCTGCGCCGTGGCAGATGTTGCAAACATCGAGGCGCGTGAAGGTGATCTTCTTGACGGTGCCGTGCATGGCCTCCCCAAATGTGATATCGATCTGGTATTCGAGGTCCGTGCCATGCTCTTCCTCTTGCGCGGCTTGCGCAGCGCCCGCGCCGCGGAAAAACTGGCTGAAGAGATCGCGGAAACTGGTGCCGCCTTCGGCCGCACCTCCGCCGCCTCCGCCAAAATCGAAGCCGCCGAAATCGAAGTGAATGTCTTCGGGCGATCCGCGACCGCCCGCACCCGGAGGCGGTCCGCCGCCCGGGCCAGGGACGTTGAAACCGAACTGGTCATACATCTGGCGCTTCTTGGTGTCCGATAGAACTTCGTAGGCTTCCTGGATCTGCTTGAATTTTTCTTCGGCGGATTTGTCGCCCGGATTCAGGTCGGGATGGTATTTCCGCGCAAGTTTGCGGTAAGCCGCGCGGATTTCTTTTACCGGCGATTTGCGCGGAACTCCAAGCAGCTCGTAGTAGTCGGCTTTCGTGGTGGTAGCCATTCGAAACCAAATTCCAAATTAAAGTTTGGCCCAGCGCGCATTCCAGTCGGCCAGTTCCTGCGCTTCGCGTGCTGCTTCTTCCTTCTTCTGGCGCTGGACTTCCGAGCGGCCGCCCATGGCCGCTTCCTTCTGACTGGCGCGCTCCATCCAGCGATCGAGCAGAGCGATCTTGCCTTCGACGCTCTGCGGGTCGGACTTGAATCTCAAGAACGTGCCGGTGATTTCGACCGAGCGCGGCGCGAAATCCGGCGGTACATCCTGTCCCTGCGCGTCATAGAAAAGCCGGCGCCAATCGGCCGTGGGGACTTCGGTGATCGAAACCTGCACCAGTAAGTAGTTCTCGCGAACTTTAGTGACTGCTTGAGGCGGGCTGGCCCGCCGGATGCCGGTGTTCGTCAACGCGCTCTCCTGCCTGAGATTTTTGCCGCGGCACTTTACTAGAAACAGCGAAAGGGGCGGGCTTGCTCGCGCGAACTCCGCCCCCACTTCGCTGCTTCAATCGCACCTAATTTGGTTTCTTCGAGTCATCCACGTCCACGAACTCGGCATCAACCACATCGCCTTGCCCGCCGGAGGGACCGCTGTCAGCGGAACTGCCCCCCGCTGCACCCGAAGCAGTTGCGCCTGCTGCCGTCTGCTGTGCTTTGTACATGGTCTCCGCGATGCGATGGGAGACCTTGGTGAGGTTTTCTGCGGCCGCATTGAGCCGCTCGAGGCCGCCTTCGGTAAGCGCTCGGCGTGCTTCTTCGAGGGCTTCTTCGGCCGCCTTGACGTCCGCTTCCGCCAGCTTGTCCCGATTCTCCTTGATGATCTTCTCAGTCTGATAGACAAGGCTGTCGAGCTTGTTGCGCGCCTCGACTTCCGATAGCCGGGCCTTGTCTTCAGCCGAATGAGAATCCGCCTCTTTTTTCATGCGTTCGGCTTCTTCCTTACTCAAGCCGCTGGAAGCAGTGATGGTGATTTTCTGTTCTTTGCTGGTCGCGGTGTCCTTGGCCGAGACGTTCAGGATGCCATTGGCATCAATGTCGAAGGTCACCTCCACCTGCGGCACGCCGCGCGGCGCCGGTGGAATTCCCATCAGATGGAATTTACCGAGCGAGCGGTTGCCGCTCGCCACCGGGCGTTCGCCCTGCAACACGTGGATTTCGACCGAGGTCTGATTGTCCGCTGCGGTCGAAAACGTCTCTGACTTGCGTGTCGGAATCGTGGTGTTGCGCGGAATCAGCGTGGTCATCACGCCGCCGAGTGTCTCGACACCGAGAGAGAGTGGGGTAACGTCGAGCAGCAGAATGTCTTTCACTTCGCCGCCCAGCACGCCCCCCTGAATCGCCGCACCCACTGCGACCACTTCATCCGGGTTCACTCCCTTGTGCGGTTCTTTCCCGTTGAAGAGGCCCTTAACAATATCCACCACGCGCGGAATGCGAGTGGAGCCGCCGACCAGAACGACCTCATCAATCTTGTCGGGCGACACTTGCGCATCCGCCAAAGCTTGCTTCACTGGGCCGACGGTTCGCTGAAGCAGGTCTTCCATCAACTGCTCGAGCTTTGCCCGTGTCAGCTTCAATTGCAAATGCTTCGGGCCGGATTCGTTAGCAGTGACGAACGGCAGGTTGATTTCCGTCTCCATCAATTGCGACAACTCGATCTTGGCCTTTTCAGCCGCCTCTTTCAGGCGTTGAATGGCCATGCGATCCTTGCTCAGGTCTATTCCCTGCTCTTTTTTGAATTCGGTGACCATCCAGTCCACAATGCGCTGGTCAATGTCGTCGCCGCCTAGATGCGTGTCGCCGTTTGTGGATTTCACCTCGACGACGCCTTCGCCGACTTCGAGGATCGAGATGTCGAACGTGCCGCCGCCGAGGTCATACACGGCGATGGTCTCGTCTTTCTTTTTGTCCAGTCCGTAGGCAAGCGCTGCTGCTGTGGGCTCGTTGATGATGCGCTGCACCTCAAGGCCAGAGATTTCGCCTGCTTGCTTGGTGGCCTGGCGCTGGCTGTCGTTGAAATATGCCGGGACGGTGATGACCGCTTTGGTCACCTTCTCGCCCAGAAAATCTTCAGCGGCGCTCTTCAGCTTCTGCAGAATCATTGCCGACAGTTCCGGCGGGCTGTAGGATTTGCCGGCGATTTCGATGCGCGCGTCGTCGTGCGGCCCTTTCACCACTTTATAGGGCACGCGCTTGGCCTCTTCCTGCACTTCGTCGTAACGGCGCCCCATGAATCGCTTGATCGAGTACACGGTGTTTTCCGGGTTGGTGATGGCTTGCCGCTTGGCCACCTGTCCCACCAGGCGCTCGCCGCTCTTGGTGATGGCGACGACCGAGGGGGTGGTTCGCGCGCCTTCCTGGTTGGGGATGACCGTTGGTTCACCGCCTTGCATCACGGCGACCACGGAGTTAGTGGTCCCCAAATCAATTCCGATAATCTTGCTCATATATCTGCTCCTCTGGCGTCCGCCTGGCGTGAGCCAAGGCAGAAGACTGGCTGAAACGCTGCTATCATACACATTGAGCGTATTATTGTCAAGTCCAGCGTATGCCAGTACGTTATTGATTGCATAGCAGTTACAACTATTTTTAAGGTTATAATTCTCTCATTTACCTCCTCGGTCGCAGGACGAGACCGGCGCTTTCGGATTGAACCCCAAGCGAACCAAAAGGGCTAGACGGCGCATCTGAGCGGGACCGGGCGGTCTTGGGGGCGGCTGTCCGCAACCGCCCATTCAAGTATTTGGAATTCGAGTTACAATGGACTTTCATTTCTAGTCCCAACCTGAGGAGGCATCGTTGAGTCACAAAATCCATCTCGCTCGCTGGAGACTCCTCCGGAGCACCTCCGAGTTATTTGCGCTGGCGGTGCTCGTCCTAGCAGGCCAGGGGCTGCGCTCGACGCGCGCCCAGCAGCAGGCCGCAGCTTCGACCAAGCAGCCTACGAAAACCTCGGCAAAAGCGGCTACCAAGTCAGCGCAGATAGATCAAGTGGGGCCGCCGAACAAAGGCGTGGGTTCACCGACGGCGCCGATTACCATGGAGGTCTTCAGCGATTATATGTGCCCGATGTGCGACCAACTGTTCGAACAGACATTGAAACCGATGATCAATGACTACGTGGCTTCCGGAAAAGTTTATTTGATCCATCGTGATTTCCCGCTGCCGATCAAGGAGCATCGCTTTAACTGGGACGCGTCTCGCTGGGGCACCGCGGCTGCGCGCATCGGAAAATTTGAAGAGGTGGATACGGTGCTTTACGACAACGTGCGCGCCTGGAGCGCTGATGGGAACATTCAGAAGTATGTTGCGAGCGCATTGAACCCAGCGGATTTCAAGCGGGCTCAGAAATTAGTGGCAAGCTGTTTGACTCAGACGCCACAGGAGTTCAGACCCCCGGTACAAGCTGGCCAGGCCTGTGCGCTCGATGAATTCATCAACCAGGACATTGCGCTCGGCAAGCAGGTGCCCGTGTCGGCCACGCCGACTTATGTGTTCACACGAAGAGGTCAGCGGATGCCGCCGGGATCAGGATTCGTATCCTGGCCGCTCATGAAACAATTCCTGGATTCGCTTTTGGCGCCGTAGCGGGGGCTTCGGGACATGTCTAAAGACGCGCGCAACCCGCTCGGACGGATTCTTCTGCTGTTGGGAAGGCTCGCGCTTGCGGCAGTGTTTCTGGTGGCTTCTTATGCGAAGCTGAAGCCGCAGGGGCCGATGCCATGGTCAGCTGGATCGGTGAAGACGTCCCTCGCGATGTTTGCGATGCAGGTGGACTCCTACCAACTGCTACCCGTGAACGCTGTAAATTTCGTAGCGCATACCTTGCCTCCCTTCGAGCTTTTCCTGGGCTTGTGGCTTTTGAGCGGGATCGCTCTGCGATTTTCAGCTCTCATTACGACGCTTTTGCTCGGAGGATTTTTCGCCGTGATGGTGAGGACTTTCGCACTCGGGCTGGAAGTGAGTTGCGGATGCTTTGGGCCGGGCGAGCAACTCGGCACGAAGACCTTGCTCCGCGACGGCTCGCTGCTCGCGCTTTCCCTGGCCGTCTGCATTGGCGCGTTTCTGATCAGCCGGGAGCCTAGTAAAGTGGGCGTGCCGCTGTCGCCCCCCCTGCGTGCGGATTCGCTCGCCGCCGAAAATGAAAACTCTCAATCAATATCTCGATGAAGCCGCGGTGGCTCATGGTCACATTTGCGCGGGACAAGTGTTGGGGGTGCGGCTGGCGATGCTGGGCTTGCGCGAATTGGGGATCGAAGATCCGGTCGGAGAGCGCAAACGGCTGGTTACCTGTGTCGAAATTGACCGCTGCGTGACGGACGCCGTGGCCCTGGTGGCAGGTTGCCGGCTGGGAAAACGCGCGCTGAAGTTCTTTGACTGGGGCAAAGTGGCTGCCACGTTTGTGGATTTGCAATCCGGCCGCGCAGTGCGCATCGTGGCGCGCGAAGACTCGAAGAAGCGCGCCGGCGAAATGTTTCCCTCGCTCGAGAAGGAACAAGGCCAGCAGCAGGCTTATCGCCTGCTCCCGGACGAAGAACTGTTCGAAAAGCGGTGGGTGAGCGTGGATATTCGGCCCGAGGATTTGCCGGGTTATAAAGGACCGCGCGTGGTCTGCGAAGAGTGTGGCGAAGGAATTAACTTCAAGCGTGAAGTAACCGTCAACGGCCGCACGTTGTGCCGCGCCTGCACCGGCCAGCGGTACTATTTGCCGCTGTAGTCGATCGCTCTTCGCTCCCGCCTCGAAGCGTAGCTCCTGAATATCATTTTCAGAAACCAGATCACATACAACTAGGCGGGCGCGGCGTGACTCGAATATACTGGGGGCAGGACCGGGGCAATAGCGTTCCCCCCGCTGGATGAGTTCATAGCCGAGGAAGCTTTGCGAAGGATTTTCAGATTCCAAAATGTATTTGTGGCCATCGCAGTATGCCTCGCGGTCGTCTTGTGCCACGCCCCTGACGATCTCGCGCAGGAGCAGGTCGAACCCGAGAGCACCCCAGCCGTTCCGCGGATGGAGGCTGATCCCGCCGCGGAAATGTTGGAGACTGGCTTCCGCGCGCTTTACGAATTGAAATTCAAGGAGGCGCGCACGGAATTCCTGGCGTATCAGAAAGCGCAACCGGAGGATCCGTTCGGCAAGGTGGCCGAGGCGGCCAGCTATCTATTTGAGGAATTCAACGACAAAGGAGTGCTGACCTCTGAGTTCTTCCTGAATGACGACAGATTTCTCGGCGGCGTCGAGGGAAGCCCCGCGGAGAACCGCAATTCGGATTTTTTGAAGGCCAACCACGCGGCGCGGGACGTGGCCAAAAAGCTCGTGAAATCCGATCCGCACGATGCCCACGGTTTGCTGGTCCTCACCATGACGGACGGAATGGAATCCAACTACATGGCGATGATCGAGAAAAAACAGCTCCCCGCCCTCAGCCTGATGCGGCAGGCGGAGAGTGAAGCCAACACGCTCCTGGCGGTTGACCCAAATGAAAAGGACGCTTATGTGGCGCTGGGCATGAGCAATTACGTGATCGGCTGCCTGCCGGGCTACAAGAAAGCCTTTCTCTGGTTCGGCGGCGTACACGGCGATCGGAACCGCGGGATCCAGCAAATGCAATCAGCCGCAGAGCATGGGCACTACCTGCAACCCTTCGCCAAGATCCTGCTGGCGCTGGCCTATGAGCGCGAGCACCAGTCGCAAAGAGCGCAGCCGCTGCTCGTGGCACTCAGACTGGAGTTCCCCTCGAATCCCATATTCGCGCGCGAGCTATTGCTCATCGAAAATAAGCATCCATTCAGCAAGCCCTGATCCTGCCCAAATTCGCTACCACTTCACACGCACTCGATAGTCGAGCGTTGCCGCGCCGTCCTTCTCGACGGGAATCAAGAACCCGATGGTGGTGGCATCGAGCTTGGACCATTTGATGTTCGAGTTCACCACCTCCCAATCGCCGCCCACCGGCTCGCGGACTTCCACCGTCACTGCCGTGTCTTTGTGATTGCGCAGGGTGATTTGGTATTCCATCTCCACCTGATTGCTGGCAATTTTCTTGTAGTCGAGCTGCTTGCGCTCGCAGACCACGTCGAACGCGTTGCCCACATAGACTTTCACGGATTCATCCTTTGGCGTGTGGGTGATCCTGTCTTCACCCACAAATTGCACGCCGCCCTTGGAATCGGACTGGTACACGCGAACAGTGCCGGCGGGAAGCGGCATCCCCAGGCTACTTTTTTCGTCGTTCTTGAAACGGTAGGCCACTCTGACCGCCTGCGGAACCGGGTTACCGATCCCCTGCGGATTGCGGTAGTAATACGCCTGGCCTTCGACAGAGAGATATTTCTCGACCGTTACGCCGCTCGCATTCAGCAAGCTGATTTGTTTCGATTCGTTGTTCTGGATCGAAGTTCGCCGTCCGAGCGTGTATAGGTGGTACTCCGAGAAGCCCTCCTGCTGAAATTGCGACGCGGCGGCTTCTTTCCTCGCCATCGCCTCCATGGCCATCTGTGGTACGGGCTGCGCCGTGCGATGAATTTCTCCTGCGACCAGCTGGAGCTTGGCGTTGTTGTAAGCCACGCCGCTCGAGTTCGAGAGCGTCACCCAACCGTCCAGATCGGCGGCTTTTTCGTCGCGGCCCACTGTGAGGACGTAATCCGCGCTCCAATTAATGTTATTCGCGAGGTAGGAAGCTTCCACTTTCTGGGCGGCGGCCCCACCATTTTCGAGCGACCAGACCAGCGTCGGCCGGCTATAAAGATTTTCAGGCAAGTCAGGGAAGCGGTACGAACTCGCGGTCAGACCGGTCACGATGTCGTTCCCAATTTTCCACACCGGCCCGTTGTTGTCAGCCAACAGCAGCGCCTTGGTCTCTACCCAGCGCGTCGACCCGGCATCTTTTTCCTCGCGCACCAGAGTGACTTCGCGGCCCACATATTTCTGGAGCAGCTTTTGCGGGTCGAGCAGGTCGTACTCGTAGTTCTGCTCCACCACGTTCAATTTCGAGGGATCGTTCAGCGAGCGAAAATGCACCGTGGCGGGATTGATCGAAGCAGCCACGTCTTCAAAGCGCAGCAGAAACAGACCTGAAGGCAGGTGAATCTGTCGCACGTCGCGCACCAGCGCGATATTCGAGTTATAGACTGTCACCGCGAGGTCCACTTGCTCTTTGTCGGTCGTCGCGGCTCCTTCCCACTTCGGTTTGGACAGGGTGCCGGCCGCCTGCTGGGCGCTTGCGAATCGCAGAATTCCCGCGAGCGCCAGCAGCAGGAAAATCGCCCCCATGATCGAAGCCCTGAGAGTTTTTGCGTTACCCGTGCGCATTGACTGTCTCCTTCGAGCGAGAATGGTTCTACAATTTAGAACGTGCGGTCAGGATAATCTTGCGAGGCTTTTCGTGGTCTGGTCCAGTCTACTTCATGAGTTGCCAAGTCACCCCGCCGTTCTGGGTTGAAAATATCCTTCCATCCGCAGCCGTCACCGTAGCGGAAGTGGCGTCGGCCGCCGTCACCGCAACCAGATCCACCGAGGTAGCCGACGGGATTTGTTCCCAATTTTTCCCGTCATTCGTCATCAACACGACGCCGCCACGGCCTACCAGCCAGCAGACATTTTCTGACGGCGCCGCACCGGCAACAATCTCCTCGCTGGTCTTGACCCGCTGGCGCCGCCAACTGGCTCCGCCATCATCCGTTCGCTCGACCACCCCCACACTGGCAACGCGATACTGCACGTCTGTATCAGGTGCCTTGATCACCAGCCAAGCGGGCTGCTGCGCGACGAGCACCTGCGACATCCCTGTCGCGTCGGCCCCCGCTTGTGCGCCCGCCGCGGCCTGTTTTTGCAACCGGCTGTTGGTGATGCCGCGGGCCGCGGATTTTGGCGTCGCGCCGGAAGCAACTGCTCCCGCGGCGCGCGTTCCGGCCTTGGCCTTGGATTGCGCGGATGTTCCCACCCCCGGAGCGGCAGCAGCGCCTGGCGCGCTCGGAACCGGTAGAGCGTCTCCGCTTTTCTTCTCCGCCGACAAACTATCCGCCTCCGCAGGCGCGGCCTGATCGATAGCCGTGCCCGTTACCTCCTCCGGTCGCTTCTGCAGATGGTTGCTAGTCTCATGCTCTGCGCGCTGTCGACTGAGTCGAGCAGCCTCATCGTTCATCGGCGGAGGCGCGGATGGAGAATTCTTTGCCACCCGCGGCAATTCGCGCGCCACTAGGGGGGCTTTTGGCTGCGTTGTCCCTGCGCCTTTTGCACGAGCAGGAGATTGTGCCGGGGGTGCAACCGCAGTCCTCCCGATCGCCAATTTCTCATCCATGGATCCGGCGGGCGGGACTGCCTCCTGTTTGGACATGGCCACCTGCTTCTGGGAAGTCAGGGTCTTTTCGAAACGGAAGAGGTTGCGGGCGTATAGGAAGACAACCAGCAAGATCGCGGCAGCCACGGGAGCGAGCCATCGCCAGTCAAATTGTCCGCGCCGGGCAAGTTTTTCGGGCCGGCGTGCTCCGGAGATGGAACTCACGGCCCTCACTTGTGGAGCCCCCTCTGGGGAAGCAACCTCCATCAGCTCTTCCTCAGCCGGTTTTTCCATCACAGCCACGGCGCGAAAGATGGCGGCCAACTGTTCACGGCACCGTGCGCATTGGGAAAAATGCAGCTCGTAGCGTGTCATTTCCTCATCGTCAAGCGAACCTTCGCTGTAAGCCGCCAGAATGTCCGGTTTAGGGCAGTTGTCGCCCGCCGCGGCGTCGCGCGCAAGGCTTCGCCGGAGCAAGCCGTCCATCGCCTTGTCGTCTTCCCGCGGAGCCATCACCTGATTCTCCTTCCTTAGTACGCTTGAATCCAGAAAACTTGCCCGATTTCTGTTCTCAATCCTTCGTCAAAAGCGCGCGCCTCAAATCAAACGGCCATTCTTCGCGCGCGTATTCGTAGCACAGCCGCACTTGCGCATCGCTCAATTTCTTCTCGCGGCGCAGCACATCATCGACGCTTCGCCGTACATCCTGGCGCGCGCGCTCGATTTTCCGCGAAGCAGTAGCCTCGTGCTCGCAGAGCAGTTTGCCAATCTCTAGGAGCGTGAGCTCCTCCACATAATAGTAGGCGAGGCGCAGACGATCGCGAGGCCCAAGAGTTTGCAACGCCTTCTCGACAGCGACCTGCATCATCGCAAGATATCGCTCACGCTCGGGGTCGGGCGCCGCGAGTGTAGCGGGCAGTTTCTGTGCGCGGCTGCCGCCCTGGTCATCCTCAGGATCATCGAGCGATTCCATCTTCCGCGCGCGACGGAATTCATCCACGTGCCGCTGCGCTAGAATCGCGTGCAGCCAAGTTGCCAGCCGGCTGCGTCCATGAAAATAATCGAATAGCGAGCGCCTGATGCCTTCCGATTCGCGCAGCCCGAATAATTCGCCATACAGCGAATCGGCCAGTTCGCGTCCCGCCGATTCGCCCGCAATCGCCCACGCGGCGCGATGCAACTCCGGGCGAAAGGTGGCCACGAAATACTCCCAGGCCGAGTCATTCCCGGCGCTGCATGCGCATGCCAACGCCAGGTCCGCCGCGTGCAGAGAGTCCAGATACTTTTCAATGGTCGGAGAATCCGGGCGGGACTTCGAACCGGCACACGAAAAACGCCGCTCGGTACTGCGCTCGAGCGTGATTTGAAATTGCTCGGCGGTCAGGTTCCAATCTGAAGGCGCCCGAGCATCCAGGAGAAGTCGCTCGGCCATCTCGAGGGAGACGAATTGTGGCGGGCTGAGCGGCATCTGTCCGTGCCAACTAAGTGAGATGATACCTGAACTCGTCTCTGGGGTTGCACGAAGCTGCTCGGTCGCTCGGCAATTAGCGAATTCCTTTTGAGGACGCAGCCGCTCGGCCGACTTGATTGATTGTAGTCATCTTCGTAACAAGTTACGTCTAATAACTTCTAACCCTAGGCACCCTGGTCGAATGTGCGCCGGAGTCATCGGACAATTTTCGAGAATATTCAGAGGAGCAGCCATGAAGAGAATCGTCCGATGAGGGCTTCTCTGCCTCAGTTGCGCGGATGACTGTTCCCTGCCCTTGAGCGCAGCAAGCCCCTAGTTCAAGCGCCGCGCCCGTGCCCCTTCGAATCCTCACCGGCGAAGAGGTGTTTATATCCGACCCGAGGAGCGATGCAATGTGGGGAGACCCTATCCCGGCTTGGGACGAGTTTTATGCGGTTAGGAAGTGTTGGGGAAAGTGTGTCCTAGTGGCGACTCCCGCTGGCGCTGATTTAATCCTCGAAATCCCGTGGGAGATTGATCATTGAACTCCCCTGATTCATTTGGTGATTTTGGATCTGAAGACCCATGTTGCGCTGTGGACATTCCGTCAGGGCATAAAAGCATGGTCCCGGGAAGTGCCCGCCCGGGAGAATTTCACTCAAGCGATGTCAATTCTTGTGGGCGAGGGGAAAAGGCTGACTCTCTCGCCTTCGCCTGGGGCGATGGCTACGGCCCAAGACAAATAGGCTTGGATGGCTTATCGCGGGCGATTGTACGCCGCGGGAGTTGTAAACCTGCCTGCACTTCGCCTATAGTCCCGCCGAATCGCCTGGTGTGAACACTCGCTAGAGGAGGAAGGCATGAAGCGTGGTCTCGCGCTCCTAATGGTAGCTCTTCTGTATTCGATTTCTCTCAACGCGCAGACGCCCCAGCGCTTTGCTGTGCGTGCAGGAAAGCTGATTGATGGCAAGAGCGATCGGCCCATCGCTAACGCACTGATTCTGATCGAAGACGGCAAAATCAGTTCGGTTACGGCCGGAGGCACGGCGCCCGCAGGCGTAGAAGTGATCGACCTCTCGCACGCCACCGTGCTCCCGGGACTAATGGACCTCCACACGCACGTTCTCCTTCAGGGCGACGTGACCGCCGCGGATTACGACGAGCAGTTGCTGAAGCAATCGATTCCCTATCGCGCGATCCTGGCCGCGCGCAACGCGCGCATCGCGCTCGACCATGGCTTTACCGTTTTGCGGGACCTCGAAACCGAAGGCGCGATGTATGCCGACGTGGATGTGAAGATGGCCATCCAGCGCGGGGAAGTTCCCGGGCCGCGCATTTTCACTTCCACGCGCGCGATGACCCCCACCGGCATGTATCCACTGCTCGGCTACTCCTGGGAGATCCAGGTTCCACATGGCGTGCAGTTTGTGGATGGCGTCGAGGGCGCGCGCTTGGCGGTGCGCGAGCAAATCTCTCATGGCGCCGACTGGATTAAATATTATTCGGACCGGGGCTACTTTTTCACGCCCGACGGAGTGCTCCACAGCAAAGTAAATTTCCGAGACGATGAAGCGCGCGCCATTGTCGAAGAAGCGCATCGGCTGGGGCGCAAAGTGGCGGCGCACTCGATCGGGTCAGACGGAATCGCTGCTTCCCTTCGTGCTGGGGTGGATTCGATCGAGCACGGTGACGGCTACACGGACGAACTCCTCGATCTCACAGCGAAGCAAGGGGTGTACTGGTGCCCGACGGTGATGGTCGGCGCGTACGTTGCGCCGGGCCGCGGCGGCAATTGGGTGAAGATGGTTGACCTCGAGCGCAAAGCGTTCGGCCAGGGAGTAAAGAAAGGCGTGAAAATCGTGATGGGGACGGACGCCGGCGGATTTCCTTGGACCGATCCGAATCTCAACGAGGCGAAAGAGTTTCACTATTACGTGGACTACGGTATGACGCCGATGCAGGCGATTCGCAGTGGCACCACCTTGGGCGCGGAGATGCTCGGCTGGAGCGATCGCATCGGCTCCGTCGAACCCGGGAAATTCGCTGACCTGGTCGCCGTGGCAGAAGATCCGTTGGCAGATATCACCGAGCTTGAGCGTGTCCGCTTCGTGATGAAGGAAGGCAAGGTTTACAAGAACGAGTGGAAGTGAATCAGGCTGCGGGCTCGCCCATGGCGGCCTGGATATCTCTGGTTGAAATCCGCAGGGCCGCCGCCGTGCTGTGAAAGCTGCTAGAATTGCGGCGAGATGTACACATGCAGAGAGTGCGAGCAAACCATCAATCAAGCCACCGAAGTTTGTCCCTACTGCGGCGCTGATTTGACGGCTGCGCGCGCGGAAGAATCTAGAGCGCCTACAAGAAAGTCTAACCCTGCGCGTCTGGTGACCACTCTCGGTATCGTGGTCGCGTTCCTTTGGGCCGTTGCCTGGTTTGCCGTGCCGTGGCGTATTTCGGGCTCGAAGCTTGAATCCGAAGCACGCGCGCGCGATGCGCTGGCCGCCATCCAGGGAGTGCTGGCAAGCTATCAAGCGTCCGAAAGCAGGTTCCCGGATTCGCTCGACGCGCTCGGCGACCGGGTGCGGGCCGCTGCGCGGGAGGCGCAGTCGGCGAATTACACGCTGGACTACTCGCCAAGCAAGCCCGACGATGCCGGCCGCATCCGAGGCTACGCGCTCACGGCGCGCTCCGGAAAATTCGGATACCTCAATTTCTACACCGACGAATCCGGCGTCTTTCGCATGACCGCCGAGGGCCGTGCGGCCACCGTTCAAGACCCGCCGTTCACCGGAAATTTCTGATAGCGCCAGGGCGAACAGACCGGGGCCAAAAGAATCCGCTTGACCTTGCAGCAGCTTCCACACTCTATACTTTCAATTGAGGAATACTGGCACATGGCCCTTGTACGCATCGGCGACATCGCGCGTCAGGCCGGCGTCAGTCCTGCAACGGTGCGTCTCTATGAACGCAAGGGCCTGTTGCCGGCGGCGGTTCGATCGGCGAACGGGTATCGGGGATTTCCAGGGGACACACTTGCGCGCATAAAATTGATCCACTGTGCGCTGGCGGTTGGTTTCACCATCCACGAGCTTTCGCGAATCCTCCGCCAGCGCGATTCCGGCCGTGCGCCCTGCCGTGATGTGCAAACGCTCGCGCGGGAAAAGCTGGCGGAACTTACTCGCCGTAGGAAAGAACTAGACCGTCTCTGCCGCGTGCTGAAATCCACGCTGCGGCAATGGGAAGCAGCGCTCGCAAGAACACCGCGAGGCGAGCGGGCCGGCCTGCTCGAGTTGCTCGCGGCAGGTTCCGAATGGCTTAGTGGTATCGAGTCGCCGTTCTTGCATTCAAGTTTGAGGAAAAATAAGAGGAAAGATTCATGAAAATCAGATCGTGGTTTTGGCTCCTGGCAGGTGCGCTGCTCGTATCGGCGGCCGTATTTTCGGTTGTTTCAGACGCACTGGACGACGCGAAGCACAAACACCACGACCGGATGACCTCTCGTGGCGATAGCGCCATGGGCTTCGATGCGGCGAAGACCACTCACCATTTCCTTGAGAATCCTTCGGGCGGAACGATACAGGTGACCGCAAACGACCCTCTAGACACTGCGAGCCGCGGCGCCATTCAACATCACTTGCGGCTTATCGCGCGGCGGTTCAAGGAGGGTGTATTCGAGATTCCCATGTTCGTTCACGAGCAGATTCCTCCCGGCGTCCCGGCGATGAAGCGTTTGAAAGCGGAAATCTCCTACCACTATGTGGCCACCGATCGCGGCGGTCGCCTGGAAATCTCCACGAAGAATCCGGAAGCTCTCACGGCCATTCATGATTTTCTGAGATTCCAGATTCAGGAGCACCATACCGGCGACAAATTGTGACCAGACTTCATATTGTGCGCTGCACGGCGCAGGAAGTCGAAATGACTTGCAACTTCCGGCTGAGGAGCCGACTCTAAGAAGTGTCGGTGATGAGGAGCTCCCAATTCTTAAACGCAGATTATTCCTGACGCTCTGTGCCTTGCTGTTTGCGACGCCCGCGCTGGCGCGTGAGATTGCCGGACGCGTCTGCGGGCTGTTGGATTGCTGCCCGGCTAGTGGAGCGTGCGCAATCGTCGAAGCGGTTGACGAAGACGGTATGCAGATGCCAGGAGCGCACCACGGCAGCCACGGCATGGGCATGGGAATGGACCCGCCCGCGACGTTCATCGAACAAATTCTCGAGCACGATACCGCCGGAACCAGCGCCGAGCCTGCCTCCACACCTCATGAAATGCTCATGAAGCAAGAGGACGCCTGGATGCTGATGTTTCACGGCGGCGGCTTTCTGGTCTCGCAGCAGCAGACCGGCCGGCGCGGCGGCGGCAAAGCTTTCGGCGCGAGTTGGCTGATGCCCATGGCGCAGCGCCAAGTTGGCCCC
>Ga0210384_10000062_pt1 | contig 154544 bp, 157 predicted proteins | sample IncBWH2MmetaG_FD_160574 | JGI IMG/M metagenome (GOLD analysis project Ga0210384, IMG submission 160574) | Forest soil microbial communities from Barre Woods Harvard Forest LTER site, Petersham, Massachusetts, United States - Inc-BW-H-2-M | ecosystem: Environmental > Terrestrial > Soil >...
TGCTTGGCTGGCGGCGCATCAAGCCAAGCAACGGTCCTCCTCGCGATTTGCCAGCCGCCTTCTTCGGACTGCTATACAATCCGCGATAGGAGCGTTTCGCGCTCCGAACGTGGAGGTTCCTGTGGATCTCGTTGTCCTTGTTCCCATCGCCATCGTCGTCTTATATGCACTGAGCTCGATCAAGATCTTAGCCGAGTACGAGCGGGGGGTTATTTTTCAACTGGGGCGATTACGGGCCAACGCCAAAGGACCCGGAATAGCTTTCGTGTTTGCGCCGGTCGAGCGCATGGTGCGGGTGTCGCTGCGGCAGGAGGCGCTCGAGGTTCCGCCGCAGGACATCATTACCCGCGACAACGTCACGCTCAAAGTAAATGCGGTCATCTTCTTACGAGTGATCGATCCGAATAAGGCAGTGGTCGAGGTTTCGAACTACGTGTATCAGACTTCGCAATTCGCGCAGACCACGCTGCGGTCGGTGCTGGGCGAGCAGGAACTGGACGAACTGTTGTCGCACCGGGAAAAAATCAACCTGCGGTTGCAGAGCATTCTCGACACCCATACCTCGCCGTGGGGCGTGAAGGTCACCAACGTCGAGGTCAAGCAAGTCGACATGCCGGAGTCGATGCTGCGTGCCATGGCCAAACAGGCCGAGGCCGAGCGCGAGAAGCGGTCGAAGATTATTCACGCCGAGGGCGAGTTCTCGGCCGCGCAGAGGCTGGTGGATGCGGCCCACCTGCTGGCCACCGAGCCGGTCAGCGTGCAGCTGCGCTACTTGCAGACTCTGACCGAAATCGGCGTGGAGAAGAATACGACGGTGATCTTCCCGGTACCGGTGGACTTTTTCTCGGGATTGCAGAAGCTGCTCGGAAGCGGAGACACGGCAGCAAAGAAGACAGCGTAGAAAAACAACCGGGCAAGACGCGCGCCGCAAATTGCCAGGAGTGGAACTATGGCTTCGTCACAAGACACGGAAATTACACTGGGAACGGGCAAGCTGCTGGTCATGTTCTTCGGACTGGTCGGCATCTGCGCGCTCTTTTTCGCGCTGGGGTATTCGCTCGGCCGGAAATCGGATTCGGCGATCACCACAGCAAGTGCCGCCATTACGCCGCCGGTAGCGCCGGGCACGAACAAGGCGAGTGGTGCGTCCGGGGCTGCTCCGCAAATGACGTTCTATAAGTCGGTGGAGCAGAAAGACGCCAATCCTCAGTTGACGCCCCCGGCCGACGCGAAAACGGACACGGCGGCCTCCGCCGCCTCAGCTCCTGCGTCCGCGAATGCAACTCCGGCGCAAACTCCTGCTACCGACAACACGTCTGATCCGCCCTTGACCATGCCTACGGCGGGATATTTCGTGCAGGTGGCTGCGGTCAGCAAACAGGAAGACGCCGACTCGCTGGTGGACGCGCTGAAGAAGAAGGAATATCCGGCGTTTGTAGCGGCTGCGGTCCCGACCGACAAGCTGTTTCGCGTGCAGGTGGGGCCGTTTTCAGACATCAAAGACGCAGAGGCCATGCGCACGCGGTTAGTCGCCGATGGGTATAGCCCGATTCTGAAGAAGTAAGGCGAAACGATTCCAGACCAGACGAATCATCCGCAAGAGCCTGCCCTGATTTCCTACATTGACACCCGTCGATTTTCGCGTTATTCCTAACTCAGTCATGTCGACTACAGAAGCATCTCTGGACCGCGCGCTGCACGCCATTGCCGATCCCACGAGGCGCCGAATTCTGCAGGCTCTGAAGGAAGGCGAGGCCGAGGCTAAGGCTAAGGGGCAGAAAATTAGCGCGACCGGCCATTGCCTGTGCGCGGGGGACGTGGAAGAGCGCGTCCGTCTGTCGCAGCCGACTATTTCTCATCACATGGCGATACTGACGAAGGCGGGCCTGGTGGAAGCGACCAAGAAGGGGCAGTGGCGCTGGTACCGGCGCAACGAGAAGGCGATTCGCCTGATGGTGAAGACGTTGCGCGGGAAGTTGTAGGGCCTCAGCGGCTAACGCCGGCGAGTTCAGTGCGCGCTCAAAGGCCCGACTTGAAGTCGGGCCCTTCCCATTCGCGGACACTTCCGGAGGCGCGCTCGCGACGCTTTCGCTGTGCCGCCGATGTGTTTTTCCCGGATCGCTAAGCTTGGCGCCCGTGCCCAGGTCCTTGCCTTCTATTCAGTCCTCTAGGGCGTGCCGAGGACCCATTTCTCCAGGTCTCCGGTGGAGCGCAGGACGCCGATCTGGCTGCGCTCGAGTTCGAAGACGACGTCCTGGAGCGCGATGAAGCGCTCACTGGCCTGCGATCGGGCTTCATCCAGATCGTGGAGCGTGGCGCTGCCCGCGTCCATGCGGGTTTGAACCGCAGTCAGATCCTTCTCGGCAATTTCGAATTCAAGTTGGGCCACGTCGCGGGCGGCTTGCATCTGAGCAACCGAGCGCTGCAATCGCAAGGTCTGTTCCGAAACCTGATTGCGAGCGGCTTCCGCTTGTTTGGTGGCTTTCAGGGCGTCGGCATCGGCAGCGTGGGCGCGGGATCGCTGCGGGGCGTTGAAGATGGGGAATCGGATGCTGACGCCGATGGTTGCGTTGTTCTGCTGGAAGCCGCTGGTCACGCACAGGAAGGTGCCCAGCGCCGTAGTGCAAGGTCGAGACGGGATGTAATAGTTCTGAAAGTTGTTGAACTTTGAGAGCAAGGCGTACTGCGCGGCGAAATCGATGCTGGGCCAGAGGGACTTATGCTCTCCCTGGGCGCGCAGGTACTGGGCGCGAGCGTGTTCGACGGCGGCTTCCACCGACGGGTTGGAAGCGGCGGCATCTTTTGCGGTCTCTTCTTTCAGGGGCGCGGTTGGGGGAGCGGGGATTGAGTCAGGGTCGGTTTGAATATCCGCGGCAGCGAGCCCCGTGAGTTTGGAAAGGTGCTCGCGCAGCACGTCGGCCGCTCCTCGGGCCTCGGCGATGCGCAGGCGAACGCGAGCGGCTGAGAGGCGGGCCCTTGTGCCCTCGACCTCGCTGTCGATGCCTTCTTTGACGCGCTCGGCGACCGCAGCCTGCAGCTTGTTGGCCGCTTCCTCGGTTTCCTGGAGGCGGATCAGGCGCTGTTCCCACTTAGCAAGCTCGGCGTAACTCAGCACAGCGTCTTGAATGATCTGGTTGCGCTGGTCTTTGGTTTTCATAGCGGCAACAGCGGAATCGGCTTTGGCCGCGCGCAGGAAATCGCGCAAAGCGGGATTGAGCAGCGCAGATTGTGCATTGACCGTGAACAGTGACGGCGCGGATCCTTCCAGGGCGAGGGGAAATCCGTAGGAGTACCCGAGACCGGCTCCCGTGGTGAGTTGAGGGATGTAATGGTTGCGGAGCTCTTCATAGTTTGCGGATGCGTACGCTACATCGGCCGCGGCGATGGCCGTCCCGGTGGCGTGAGACAGGGCAAGTTCCACCACGCGTTTGAGAGGGACGGGTTCGGCCAACAGCGAGCAGGGAAGTAACACGACTGCCAGAATCCACTTTGCGGTGTGCGCACCAAGGCCCGAAGTTTTCATTGCGTCCCTTTCAGTGTGATCTGGAAATGATTTCATGAACCATGGATGTCAGCGAAATTCTAAATGCCCAGCGGGATCGACGGAGCGGCTGTGCAAAGGATCGAGAGTGGAGTTCCGGTAAAATCCGCAGGTCTCGAAAAGCGCCCGTTGCCATTCTTTTCGCAGCGGCGTCAATGGTCAACCTGTTTCAAATGTTCCCGAGCTCGCGCGTAGGTGTGAGACAGAGCCAGGGCGGCGCGGTATTCCTCGGCGGCAGCCCGAGGGTCGCCTTGCTTTTCGAGGAGTTGGCCAAGCAGATCGTGCGCTTTGAAAGCCGGGCCTCCCTCGACAGGACCGTTTGAGAGATAGCGGCGCAGCAGGCGAACGGCCATGGCATAGTCACGACCGGTGCGCAGCAGAAGACTGGCGCCGTCCATGAGCGCTTCGGCGCGGTCGACCGGGCTGGACTCCATGGTGCGGAGCGCCTGCTGCATCTCGTCGAGACGATTCGCATGAGCCAGGAACTGGGCCAGGTGCAGCCAGGCGTGCGCAGTTCCGTGACTCGCCTCGATGGCGGCTCGGAATTCGCGCTCGGCGGCTGCGCTGTTTTTCTCGCTCTCCGCGATGCGCCCGGAAATGTAGTGAGCCACGGCGGGATTGAAGGCCGCGACTGCCTCCGCCTGAGCGCGGGCTTTGTCCTTGCCTCCGCCGACGATGCCGGGAGCGGAGAAATAAAACTCCGCCAGGTCGACACGAGCTTCCACATTTCTAGGATCGAATTCGACGGCGCGCTCGAACTCGACGCGGACTTTTTTTGCGAGCCCAGCCGCGGAAAGAAATCCAGCACGGTCGGCCTTCTCTCCATAGATGCGGCCCAGCCAAAGATGATAAAGGCTGTTCTGAGGATCGAGGTTGCGCGCGCGTTCGCAAGCCGCAATGCCGCGGTCCCACTCGTCGATCATGAAATAGGCGCGGCAAAGCAAATTGTAGGCTTCGGCGTCGGGCGGGGCGCCGGTCAGCTGCCGCTCCAGGGTTTGAATGGTCTCATCGACGCGACCGGCCGCGAGCAGATCTTTGGGAGACGTAGCTGCATACGCCGACTGCAGGAGCAGGGAACAAAGACCGAGCGACGCAAGGGTTCTAAATCGCATTCGTTGTCGAGCCCATATTCGCGGAATTCGTACGCCGATTCTTGCGCCTCCAAAAATCTAAGGAACTAGAATCTACGGAACCACCTTGACGGCCGCGCCCTCAAACAGTGGCTTGTCTTCCGCCGGCAAAGCAACCAAGTCCCCTTCGGACAGACCGGAGGTGATCTCGACCCTGGTCAGGTTCTGCAGGGAGAACTCAATCGTCTGGCGCTTCAGGTGGTTGTCGATGATGCGGTAGACGTAAGGCTTGCTCTCATCGATGCGCAGAGCGTCGCGTTGCAGGGTCAGAACGTTGCTGTGCTCGGCAACCACTATGGTGACGCCGACGTTGACGTCGGGCAGCAGGCGTAGATCTTTGTTGTCGACCACGCAGGTGGTCTCGCCGACATTTCTGGAGAGGCGCAACCGGACCGTCGAAGGCACCGTGTCGACGCTGCCGGTCCAGATGCGGCCGGGAATCGCGTCCCAGGTAATCTCAACTCGTTGTCCGGCCTGCAGTCGTCCGACATCGGGTTCGTCGACGAAGGCGCGAACCCGCACCCGCGAAAGGTCGGCTTCCTGCAAGAGCAAGTCGCCCGCCTGTACAAAAGCCCCCTGCTTGACGGGAAGGGAATAGACGATGCCGTCGAAGGGGGCGCGCCTGCTGGACTTGAGGAGCGCGTCTTCGGCGGCGTCGTAGGCGGCTTGCGCCTCCGCGGTCTGAGCTTCGATGCGCGCGGCTTCCGGTTTGGAGTAACGATCCTTCTGTTTTTGCTCCAGCAAGGTAACGTCAGCCTGAGCGCTTTGCAGCGCGTCTTCTGCCTGTCGAATCTCACCCGGCGAGGCTGCGCCATCTTGTTGCAGGCGGTGCAGGGCATCGAGTTTGTGCTGGGCGACATCGCGGGCGCCGCGGGCCTTGACCAGTTCCGCATTCAACGTCAGCACTTCTTCTTGTGTGCCTTCGTGGGTGAGGGCAGATTGATTAGCTTGCGCGGCCTTAACCTGAGCCCGGGCGCGGGCCGCCTGCGTGCGAATGTCGGCGTCGTCGAGTTGCAGCAGCAGCTGGCCCTTGCGCACGTGATCGCCCTCCTTGACCAGCAGGCGTTTTACCGTGGTCGCGATGGGAGCGTGGGCCTCGAAATTCTGAATGGGCTCAATCTTCCCGTTGGTGGAAACCAGGCTGCGGATGGGTCCTCGTTCGGCGGCGACCGCGCGTACTTTCACCGGAGTCTGGTGGAAATAGGAGTACAGGACCGCCAGGACAGCCAGCAATGCGAACGCGAGCCAAATCCACCGCCCTCCGGACGGCGTATGCGAATTGTTCGTCGATGCCAACCAGTTGTCTTTCAGGCTGCGGCAGGAATAACTGTAAGTAGTAATTTACCATTGCGGAGGCAGCGACAGATACCCGAAGACGCTTCCAGCACGGTGTCAGATTGGATGCGGGCTGCGGGAATTCGGCTTCATGTTCGGCTCGACATTTACTGTGGGTGCCGGCTCACCTTGAATCTCTCCGCGAACTCGGCGGAGGAACTCAAATTGAACGCCGCCTTGGCTTCGTGCCGAATCTGCGAAACGCTACAATAACGGCATGGCTAAATCGCCTCGTTATACGCCTGAGCACGCGGCCGCGGGTCTCGACGCGAAGTTTCCGGAGATTGAGACCTGGCCCAATCAATTTCCGGGATACGAAATCGTGGTGGATGATCCCGAGTTCACCTCGGTGTGTCCTAAGACCGGGCTGCCCGATTTTGGAGTGCTCGCCATCCGCTACATGCCGGATAAGAGTTGTCTGGAATTGAAGTCGCTGAAGGAATATCTGCAGTGCTACCGAAATCTCGGAATTTTTCAGGAGAACGTGGTCAACCAGGTTCTGGAAGACGTGGTGAAGTGGGCGAAACCAGTGTGGGCGGAAGTGCGAGGCGAGTTCCGTCCGCGCGGCGGGATTTCGACAACGATTGTGGCGAAGTGGCCGAGACCGAAGGGACGGTGAAGCTGAACGTGCCGCCGTGCTATATTCGCTCCTTCCGTGGCCAAGACTGATCTCGATCCCCGCACCGCGCTGATTGTCTTGACGGCGCTCAATCTGCTCAATTACGTGGATCGCAATGTGCTGTTTGCGGTGCAGCCGCTGATCCAGAGCGAGTTTCACGTAACCAACCTGCAGATCGGATACCTGACCACCGCATTTTTGGGTTTTTACACCATTGCGGCGCCGTTTGTCGGGCCGCTGGCGGACCGCTACTCGCGCAAAATTATCATCGCGCTCGGCGGAATCTTCTGGAGCGGTCTCACGCTGTTGACGGCCGTCACGCATACGTATACGGAATTGTTGATCCGGCACACGCTGGTCGGCGTGGGCGAGGCGACGTTCGTCACCATCGCGCCCACCTTCGTCGCCGATCTGTTCGCGGAGAGAATTCGCGGCCGGATCCTTGGTGTGTTTTACCTGGCAATTCCCGTCGGTTCCGCCGGAGGCTACCTGCTGGGCGGATATCTGGCCCCACATCATGGCTGGCGATTCCCTTTCTATGTGGCAGCTGCGCCTGGATTCCTGCTCTCTGTGGCGGTCTTATTTCTGAAGGAACCGGAGCGCGGGCAGTTTGATTCGCTGAAGGAAACACCGGAGCGCGGAACCGTGCTCGGTCTGGCGCGCAATCCCGCGTTCCTGACCGCGACCCTGGGCATGGCTGCAATGACCTTTTCACTGGGCGGAATCCAGGTGTGGATACCGAAGTTCCTGTTCAGCGAACGGGGTTACACCTTGGAGGCAGCGAACCTTGCTTTCGGCATTATCATTGTCGTGGACGGAATTCTTGCGGCGCTCGCGGGCGGGTGGCTGGGAGACTATCTGCTGCCGCGGATGAAGGGCTCCTACTATCTGGTGTCGGCGGCAAGTATGCTGCTGGGCGTGCCGGTCATGATAGTGGCGCTGTTTGCAAAAGGGCCAGTCATGATCCCTGCGATCGCAGTGGCGGCGTTTTTCCTCCTGCTCAATACCGCACCGCTCAACGCGGCGGTCATCAATTCGGTGGGGGCCCACATTCGTGCGACGACACTGTCGGTCAATATTCTAATCATCCATTTTCTGGGCGACATGCCATCGCCGGCCATGATGGGATGGGTGGCGGACAAACACTCGCTGCAGTCGGCGTTTATTCTTCCCGTGATCGCGATGGTGATTTCTTCTGCCATACTCTTTTACGGGATGAAGTTTGCGCCGCCGGTCGCGATTGGCGGCGGCTCCGGGGTGGGGAAGACCTAGGCGGGATGCATTATTTTCATTGGATTGCGGGAACAATTCTCGCGCTGGCGTGGTTTTCCCGCATCGTGGACGCTGCCCTCGGCATGCCCAGCGTGGCCGACGTGTCACGACCGGAGTGGGACCGGAATCCCGTGTTGCCCACGGGGAATCCTCGCGTTTCCATCATCGTTCCAGCCCGCAACGAAGAAGAGAGCATTGAGCAGGCGCTGAATACACTGCTGGCGCTCGACTACGACAACTATGAAGTGATTGCGGTCAACGACCGCTCGACCGATTCCACGGGCGAGATCATGGAGCGAGTCGCGGAGAGTCATAGTCAAAATCCCCACCCCTTCGACAAGCTCAGGGCAAGCTCTGTCTCTCCAAAAAACGGAGAGGCAAGGATGGGGCACCCGTGTGTGTTGCGGGTCGTTCATCACACCGAACTGCCGCCTGGCTGGCTGGGAAAAACGCATGCTATGTGGACGGCGGCTAATCAGGCGACTGGCGACTGGCTGCTCTTCACCGATGCCGATGTGCTCTTCAAGCCCGACTCGCTGCGCCGCGCGCTGGCTTACGCTGAGAGCGTTCCGGCAGATCATGTCGTGCTGTTTCCGCGGATGATCATGAAGCGGCCGGGCGAGTACATGATGATCGCTTTCTTCCAGACGATGTTCATGTTCGGCCATCGCCCGTGGAAAGTGGCCGATCCCAGCACCGACGATCACATGGGCGTGGGCGCCTTCAACCTGGTACGGCGCCGGGGGTACGACGCGGTTGGGACGTACGAAGCGCTGCGCATGGAAGTGCTCGACGATATGAAGCTGGGAAAGGTTGTGAAGAAGGCCGGCTTCGCGCAGCGCAACGTGTTTGGCGGCGATTTAATTTCGCTCCGCTGGGCCAAAGGCGCGATGGGGATCGTGAATAATCTGACCAAGAATTTTTTTGCGGTTCTGTCGTTTCAGTGGTGGCGCACTGTGATTTCAGCGTTGGGGTTGGCGTTCCTGAATTTCGGTCCGTTTCTCGGCGTTTTTCTGGCGCATGGATGGGCGCGTCTACCATACGCGGTGGCTCTGAGTTCGTTGTTCGTGGTTTACGTCGGGATGTCGCGGCGGTCGGGGGTGCCACCGTATTACTTCCTGCTACATCCTGTAAGCTCGGCGCTGTTTATCTACACCCTGCTGCGCTCGATGGTGCTGACGCTGCGGAACGACGGGATCGAGTGGCGGGGGACCAAGTATCCGCTGGAGGAATTGCGCAAGGGGATGGTGTGAGCGCTGGTTATGCGCGGATGACTGGTATTAGGATTTTTGCGACCATTATCTCTGCGGGGGCACATCAGCGCAGCCACCGGCTGAGATCGATTTGCGGATTTTCTTCAGTTCCTCGTCAGTGGGCTGGCGTGCTTTGTCATGGTTGGGAGTTAACCGTACCTGGAACTTCAACTGGTCCGACGAGTGAACTCGCAGGGCATCATCCCCGTCATCGTTTTTGTAAACCCACGGCTCGTAGCCCCAGGCCCAGATCATCAGAGTGATGTCCGTCTCTGCTGGAACCAGCAAATAAAACTTGGATTTTATGAGTCCGTACCCACTCCAGGAAATGGCCGGCACGTTTTTCCACTGAAGTCGAGCGCACGGTTCAACGGGCTTGCCAGTTTCAGCATCAGCAATCGTGCCAGAGACGCTGCCAGCTTTCTGTCCGAGATATACAGTAACAAACTGCTCCCGATAATCTTCCTCCAAGTCAACAGTCACCGGGGTTAAACCGAACCCACTGTAAAACGCATTGCTTTCGTCTGGATAGCCTTCCTGCTCCTTCGAAGCTGTAACGTACCACTCCCCCGACACAAGATGTTGTATGACGAAGTGGCCCGACTTGTCTGTGCGTGAACTCGGGACTATTCCACTGAAACCGCCTGTGAAATTTGCTTTGACCGTCGCGTCCTCGACCGGTTGATCAGTTGCGTCTAGGACGATGCCTCGGATAATCCCAGCGCGCTTTGAATCCTGTGCCAGCAAAGAAGCGCAGACCAGAACAAGGAACGCCGCGAGGCGGAACATGTTGGCAAGGTGGCTCATACTCACATTAGACACCAAGCATCGGTTGGTTGGCGAAATCAGCCATCTTGTACAGTTCGACTCGCAGGTTCTTCCTTCCCCGTCTACTGCGGATCTTCCCCCTCGACATCATTCCCGTACGTCGCGGTCGTGTTCGGCTTGGCTTTGACCTTCGCCGGTTTCTTTGCGGGGCGCAGGTGTCCGGCGCTGTAGTGGCCGCGATTTTCGACGTCGTAATTCTTGGGGAGCGGGGGAATCATGGCGGCGCCGCCGGTGATCTGGCCGATACGGTTGAGGATGATTTCCGCGCGGCCGTCGTAGAGTTTGACGTCTCCATGAATCTCAATCATGCGGCCTTCCAGCCGGCGGATGTCGCCAACATCTTTCAATCCGGAGGGGAAGACCACCACGGTGAAGGGACACGCCATCTGATCTTCACAGAAGTCGAGGAAGTGAACGCCTCGCGCGCCCACTTTTATTTTGAGAACCTTGCCCGCGACACACTTGGTTTCGCCGACGTGCCGGCTCGCTTCGTGAGTGGGAATGCAGTCCGAGGCGGAGAGGATTGGTCCGGCCAAGAGGAAGATCAGCAGCGCGACGGGAGGCCATATCATCGCCACGGCTCTGGAGCGCGCCGCCGGGCGTTGCCCGGCCGGACAGCCGAGGGCGGCTGTCCCTACATGTGTGGATCGCCACATGCCCTGATTGTAGGGAGACTGCGGGACAAAGTCTGTGACGAGGGCAGAATTATTCGCTGTGTGGTTCCAGAATGAAACTTCGCAAAGTCCCCACTTCTCGCGAAAAGCGCGAGAAATGGGGCACCCGGTAAATGATCTTTAGCAGTGAACCGCCCGCAGAGAACGCGTCTACTTGAACGACTTGACCGCCGAGGCTTCGTCGTCTTTCACGTCGAAAACGGTGTAGAGCTTGGTGATCTGGAGCAGGTCGTTGACCTTCTTGGTCAGGTTCAGAAGCTTAAGCTCGCCGCCTTGATTCTTGGTGGTGGTGAAGGCGCTGACCAGTTCGCCGATGCCGGAGCTGTCAATGTAGTTGACGTCCTGCAGATTCAGAACGATCTTCTTGTTGCCCTTGCCCAGCAGTTCGCGCACTGTGTCGCGGAGAATCACGCTGCCTTCGCCGAGGGTGATGCGGCCGCTGCAGTCCACAATCGTAACTCCATCCACTTGCCGACTACCAACCTTCATACTCACTGGGAAGCCTCCTTGCCGCCCGCGGTTGGCCCGTGGACGTGCTTGATTAATTTGAGTTCGGTGCCCGTTGCGGTGGGCCGAATTTCGACCACATCCATAAACGAGCGCATAAGAAAAATTCCGCGGCCCGACGTCTTGAGCAGATTTTCCGGCGCCAAAGGATTGGGAATCTTGCTCAAGTCCATCCCACGACCCTGGTCCCGAATGGTAATAATCAGGTCGCCTCCCGCACGCTCAAAGGCGAGGGTTACTTTTTTGTCCGGGGCATACGCGTTGCCGTGCAAGACCGCATTGACCGCGCCCTCGCGCACGGCCATGGAAATCTGCATGATCTCATCGTCAGGAAAGCCGAGTTCCGTGGCAACTCGTGTGGCCCTCGCCTCCGCATTGTCGATCGTCTCCAATGAGGAGTCGAGCGTGTACGAGACCCGTTGCTCGGTCATGGCCATGGACGAAGTGAACAGTGATTATACGGCCTGGACGGCGATAATGCCGCAAAACCGCAGCAGGCGCTCGCCAGAGCGAATTCCCGGCGAATGCGGTAGTTTGCCTGTCGGATGGCCGAGTTGTCAACGTGAGATGGGGATAAGCACGAGGGCTTATAATCTGGCGTCGTGACCCAGACCTCTGCGTCAGATCTTAAACGACGGCTGCGGCGAATCTTCGTGACCTCGATTCTTACCGTGGTGGGCGCACTGGCTGTGACGTATGGTCTGGACTATCTTGTGCTTCGGGTGCGAGCGGCAACCAACCGGAATGCCTACGGTTCGGTGACGGTGAATCACTACACGGCCGTGCTGCAGAAAAACGGGAAGACGACGCTGACCTTCGATCCGCCGCAGCCCCGGACCTGCGTGAACTCTCTGTTTCCGCATCAGGGATGGCTACCGTGCTGGTATCTGAGCCGGCATCCCGATCAGAGGACGGATATCTGAGGGTGCGGCGGACTATTGGGCGTCCGCTCCCGGTCCCACAGCCACGACAAAATAAGTGGCCGGCGTCGTGCCGACATTCTTGATGCCGTGCTCGTCGTTGGAGTGAACAAATCCTACCGAGCCCGGCCCCATAACATGACTTGTGCCGTTGATCGTGAGCTGTACCGTACCTTCCCGAATGAGCCACATTTCGCTGTGCACGTGGTGATGTGGGGCATGCGGCATCCCGCCCGGAGGTAATGTGGTTTCATGCACTTCCAGCGACTCGGACGTGGCCAGTTTGCCTTTCAGAACCGGGCGGATCGCCGCGCCGCCGTCAGCAATGCTCACTGGCAGTTCGCTGAACGGGTACGTAGCCGAGGGAAGGGAATTGTCGTGATTCGACGACCCTTGGCTCGGCAAACCCTGGCTCGGCAACCCTTCTAATTGAACTGCGCTCGAAACCAATCCCGAAAGCAGAAAAAGCACTTCTCGTCGAGTGGACGACATCTGTGCCCTCCTGAGAAACAAAGTTGATCGTTGGGCCGGCATGATAGCAGAGGATTCCTCGCCGCAAAACGCCTACGCAGGTGCCAATGAGCATAATGGGGGCGGTTTCCCCAACAGTGGTGCCAGTTGAAAACTCATGGGTTTACCTCGTGGAACCAACGCGTTTGGATCGACGTATAATCCGCCAGAGGGTACCCGCATGCAAACCCTTCTACAAGACATCCGCTACGCTCTCCGGCAGTTGCGCCATGCTCCTGCATTTACGATGACCGCATTACTAACCCTGGCCATCGGCATCGGTGCGACCACCGCGATCTTCACCCTGACGCACGCCATTATGCTGACGTCGTTGCCGGTCGCCGATCCCGCTCAGCTGTATCGCATTGGCGATACCGAGGAGTGCTGTGTCGAGGGTTGGGAGGACGATGACTGGAGCCTGTACTCTTACCAGCTCTACCAGCGTCTCGCGGCGGCCGCACCCGAGTTCGAGGAAACCACCGCTTTTCAGGCCGCGCCCGGGATCTACAGCATTCGGCAGGAAGCCAAAGACCGCGAGGCACGTCCCTTGCGGGCCGAGTACGTGAGCGGGAGTTACTTCCATATTTTTGGCCTCGGGGCCTTTGCCGGACGGGTTATCAGCAATTCGGACGATCAACAGTCGGCCCCTCCGGTGGCGATGATCAGCTATCGCACCTGGCAGCAGGCTTATGGCTCAGACCCAGGGATTGTCGGGTCCACATTCTTCGTGCAAGGACGGCCGGTCACGTTGATTGGGATTACGCCTCCGGGATTTTTTGGGGAGACACTGCGAAGCGATCCGCCGGACTTCTGGCTGCCCCTGCAACAGGAGATTTTGTTCGACGGCCAGAATGCGCGCATGCGAACGAATCAGTCGCAGTGGCTGTATGCCATTGGCAGGTTGAAGCGGGGTGCCAGCGTGCAAGCGCTTCCCGCCCGGCTGACGCTCGTGCTTCAACACTGGCTCCGCGACGAAGATGAGATACCCGCCGAATTCAAACCGCAGGTTGATCCTACGATTCACCAAAAATTCATCCGGCTGGCTCCGGCCGGAGGCGGTGTCACCTCCTTAAGGGAAGACTACGGCGCGAGTCTGCGTATTCTCCTGATGGTTTGCGGAACATTACTGCTCATCGCGTCGGCCAATATCGCCAATCTTCTGCTGGCGCGCGGAGCCACCCGCCGCGCCCAGACGGCGGTATGCCTGGCGCTCGGAGCTTCGCGAACCAGGCTGATTCGACAGCAGTTGACGGAGGCAGTGCTGCTGTCGGTGCTCGGCGGCATCGCGGGACTAGGGGTGGCATATGTGGGAGCGCGTCTGATGCTGGCCCTGGCGTTTCACAGCGCGACCTTTACGCCCATCAGTGCCGCGCCTTCACTGCCGGTACTGGGCTTTGCGTTTGCGCTTTCACTCTTGACCGGTGTGCTGTTTGGGGTGGTGCCGGCGTGGCTGGCTTCGCGTTCCGATCCAGCCGAGGCCCTGCATGGGGCAGGCCGCGGCACTCGCGCAGGAGCATCGTTGCCGCAAAAGGTACTGGTGGTCAGCCAAGCGGCGCTATCTCTGGTTCTGCTGACCTGCGCCGGATTGCTGGCGGTGAGCTTGCGCAATCTGGAGAGTCAAGACTTTGGTTTTGCCGTCCAAAATCGCATGAGTATTCAGATCAATCCGCCTCTGGACAGTTACACCCCCGAACACCTCGACGCGCTTTATCGCGCAATCGAAGATGGACTGGTGCGGTTGCCGAATGTGCAGAGCGCAAGCCTGGCGGCCTGGAGTCCGCTCAGCGGCAATAACTGGGGTGAATTGATTGCCATAGAAGGGAGGGGCGATCCAACGGCTACGCAGGCGGAGGGTGTGTCCTGGGACCGGGTGAGCCATCAGTATTTTTCGACAGTCGGACAGCGCATGGTGCGCGGGCGCGATTTCGCGGAGAGCGATTCCAGCGCCTCGCGCCCAGTGGCGATTGTGAATGAATCGCTGGTCCGGAAATACTTCCCCAACGAAGATCCCATCGGCAAACACTTCGGCATGGACAACTCCCGGTATGCTGGCACGTTTGAGATCGTCGGGGTAGTGCGTGACGCCAAGTACAACGATCCAGATCAGCCCGCAAAGCCCATGTTTTTCGTACCGCTGGAGCAGAGTGTCCATTATGCAGACGCAATGATGGAGCGGGGCGAGAGACAAACCCATTTCGTAGGCAGTATCCAGCTGCTGGTACGCGGCGATGCGTACAATCTCGAGCCGCAGCTTCGTAAAGCTCTCGCCGATGTCGATCCGAACCTGACTATCATTACGGTGCAAAGTATGAACGAGCAGGTGGCCGCAAATTTTGACCAGCAGCGCATGGTCGCGCAGTTGGCCGGCACATTCGGCGTCATCGCCGTGCTGCTGGCGGCCATCGGCCTCTATGGCCTGACAGCCTACACGGTTGCGCGTCGAACCGGCGAGATCGGAGTGCGCATGGCTCTCGGAGCCGACCGGTTGAACATTGTGCGACTGGTCCTGCGGGGAGCATTTCTGCAAATGGCTATCGGTTTATTGATTGGGATTCCTCTGGCCATCGGCGCGGGACGCCTGATGGCCGCGCAGCTATACGAGATACGCAGCTGGGATCCGCGGGTGTTCGGGTTTTCAATTCTTGCGCTCGGGGTTTGCGGCGCGACCGCCAGTATTCTCCCGGCACATCGAGCCGCTTCGACGGATCCACTGAAGGCGCTGCGCACAGACTGAGACTATCTGGGTTGGCTGTCGCGAACCCGCCGGTGCACCGCCGTCGTGGTAGCTCATTGACCGGTGAGGATGCCAGAGCATGCGGTAGAATGTGTCCGCACAAATACGCCGCCGAGGACATCATGCCAAGGGATTTCTCTCACCGCATCCGCGGGATCGCGATCTTTATCTCTCTAACCTGCGCCGCGTTCGCCGCCGCCAACCCATCCGCCAACCCATCCGCCATCCCAGCCGACGCCCGGCTGCAGAAGGCCTACCGCTTCGAGCAAGGTGGATGGACTTACGTGCATCTCGAAGGCTCGCCCGCAGACATTGGCTTTCAGCACGGCTACCTGCTGGCGCCCGAAATTGCCGACGCGCTTGAGGCCATCAAGTTGTTCGACACGCATCAGACCCAGCGCGATTGGGAATTCTTCCGCACCACGGCGCGTCGGGTGCTGTGGCCGCATATTGAATCCGAATATCAGCAGGAACTGCAGGGCATTGCCGACGGCGTGAAGGCCCACGGAATCAATCTCGACCTGTTCGACATCGTGGCGCTCAACGCGTTTGAAGAAGTGCCCGACTACTACGTGCCCTGGTTGAACAAACAAACGACGAACAAGCAGAACAAGTCGGCTAAGAATCCCAAGCTGGCCGCTCCCGGCAACTGCAGCGCGTTCATCGCCACCGGCAGCATGACCAAAGATCACCAGATCGTCATCGCCCACAATAATTGGACCAGCTACCTGGCGGGCGAGCGCTGGGTGGTGATTTTCGACATTCAGCCCGACCACGGCAACCGCATTCTGATGGACGGCTTCCCCGGAGTCATTACCAGCGACGATGATTTCGGAGTGAACTCCGCCGGCATCATGATCACGGAAACCACCATCACGCAGTTCGAAGGCTGGAATCCGAACGGTAAGCCGGAATTCGTGCGCTCGCGCAAGGCCTTGCAGTACGCCAACGGCATTGATGACTATGTGCGCATTATCAAAGAAGGTAACAACGGCGGCTACGCCAACGACTGGCTCATCGGCGACCGAAAGACGGGCGAGATCGCGTATCTGGAACTGGGATTGAAGAACACGCCGCTGTGGCGCACCAAAGATGGATATTTTGTGAGCTCGAATTTTGCGCGCGATCCCAAGCTGATTCAGGAAGAGACCAGCGGCTTCGATCCCAACGACAAGTCTTCATCGCCGAATGCACGTCATGCTCGCTGGGAAGAAGTGATGCAGCAGGCCAAGGGGAAGGTCGACGTCACCATGGCCGAGCAGTTCCTGTCGGACCACTTTGACAGCTTTGAAAAGAAGGAGCAGGCAAACGAGCGGGCGCTCTGCGGCCATGTGGACGTTTCTGCGCGGGGGATCAAGGAATGGGGATGGGACGCGTACAATCCCGGCGGCGCGGTGCAGGGGAAAGCGACCGATAGCGCGATGGCCGAGAAAATGAGTTTTGTGGCGAGGGCGGGGCATCCCTGCGGCGCAGATTTTCTGGCGACGGAATTTCTGGAGCATCATCCGGAGTTCGCCTGGCAAAAGCCGTTGCTACGCGATATGAAGGCGGGACCGTGGACAGTGTTTACCTCAGGGCAGAAGTCGACGCATTAAGTAGCGCCGTCGTCCCGGCGGCTGTCGTGGCGGCGCCCCGCCGCCACGGTCTACAGCGCCCCAACGGCGCGGGCTTTTGAACGCGGGCTAGTGCGCGGGCGTGAAACGCCCCGCGCGACAGCCGGCGAGACGCCGGCGCTACTCCCCGAAATCCGAATCCCTCCGATAAACAATTTTGATTGGACTCAGTACGGGCCGCCCCCTAGAGTCTTACGGTGCAGCCTAGCCGTACCCGAACTCGCGGAATCGTGCGCCGGATGAACCCGCCGGAGCCGCTCACGCTTTTTCGGCCGCCGTTTCGAAATTACCAGTTTGACGCGGCGTACGATGAGATGTTCGCGGCGCCAGGTACGCCTCGGGCGCACTATCAGGCGCTGTTCCAGAATCTGCTCGAACTGCCTCCCGAGGAATTGCGCAAGAGCCAGCAGGCGGCCGACCTGTCGTTCCTGCACCAGGGCATCACCTTTACGGTGTATGGCAACGACGAAGGCACCGAGCGCGTTTTCCCCAACGATCTGCTGCCCCGCATCATTCCCCACCACGAATGGCGCAAGATTGAGAACGGCCTTACCCAACGTATTGCTGCCCTGAATCTTTTTCTGGAAGACATTTATCACCACGGAAGAATCCTGGCGGACGGCATTGTGCCCCGCGAACTGGTATACAGTTGCCGCCACTTCCGCCGCGAGATGCGCGGGTTGACGGTTCCGCGAGGAATCTACGTAAGCATCTGCGGCACCGATCTGGTGCGCCTGCCCGACGGCAGCTTTGCCGTGCTGGAAGACAATCTCCGCGTGCCCAGCGGCGTGTCGTACATGCTGGCCAACCGCAAGGTGCTGAAGAAAGTTTTCCCCACGCTGTTCCGCGACTACGGCGTGTCGCCGGTCGATCATTATGCGCAGGCTCTGCTGGCCACCCTGCGGGCGCTAGCGCCGGCAAGTTCGTCGGCGCGGCACGAACCGAAGGTCGTTCTGCTGACCCCGGGTGTTTTCAATTCCGCCTATTTCGAGCACACGTTTCTGGCGCAGCAGATGGGCATCGAACTGGTCGAGGGTCGCGATCTGCTGGTGCACGACAACGTCGTCTACATGCGGACTACCGCGGGCCTGCGACGCGTGGACGTGATTTACCGGCGCGTCGACGATGATTTCCTCGATCCGCTCTGCTTCCGGCAGGATTCGAGCCTGGGCGTGCCCGGCCTGTTCAACGCGTACCGGGCGGGCAACGTAGTGCTGGCCAATGCGATCGGCACTGGAGTTGCGGATGACAAGGCGGTGTACGCCTACGTTCCCGCGATCATTCGCTACTACCTGGACGAAGATCCGATCCTCGCCAACGTTCACACCTATCTTCTCAACGACCGCTCGCAGAGAAACTACGTGCTGGAGCATCTGGACGAATTAGTGGTGAAGGCTGTCGGCGAGTCCGGCGGGTACGGCATGCTGATCGGGCCGCACAGCACCGAGGCGGAAAGAGAAGAGTTCCGACGCAGGATCGAAGCCGAACCGCGAAATTATATTGCGCAGCCGACGCTGAGCCTGTCGCGGGCCCCGTGTTTCTTGGACAGCGAAGTGCAAGCGCGGCATGTCGATCTGCGGCCCTACATTTTGTATGGAGAGAACGTGACCCTGGTGCCGGGTGGGCTGACCCGGGTGGCGTTGCGGCGGGGATCGCTGGTGGTGAACTCTTCGCAAGGCGGCGGCAGCAAAGACACGTGGGTACTTCGTGCGTAAGAGCTTGCGCGTGACGAGTCACACATGAACGACAGGAGCCAAACGGCGATGCTTTCGCGGGTGGCGGACAGTTTGTACTGGATGAGCCGCTACCTGGAGCGCGCCGAACATACCGCGCGTCTCATCGATGTCGACCTGCAGCTTCGCCTCGACCAATCCCCGGAAGCGGGCGCGGGACGCTGGCTGCGGCTGCTGCAGGCCTCGCAGGTTCCGCCGCCGGAAGACGGCAAGATCGACGCGGACTCCCTGACCAACGTCCTCACGCTCGAGCGAACGAATCCTTCTTCAATTTTGTCGTGCGTGGCCGCGGCGCGCGAAAACCTGCGTCAGGTCCGCGAGCAATGCAGCACAGAAATGTGGGAGCAACTGAACCGGCTGTACTTGCAAGTGAACAGCACGACCGCGAGCGAAGCCTGGCTGCTGCATACCCACGTACTCTTTCGCGCGGTGCAGGAAGGCGCGCATCTGTTTCAGGGTGTAACCGATTCCACCATGTCGCACGGTGAGGGATGGCAGTACATCCAGCTCGGGCGTTTTGTCGAGCGCACCGACGAACTGGCGCGGCTGATCGGCACGCATTTTGGACGCCTGCCGCATCCGCTCGATCAGGCGGTCGAGAGCGAAGAGTATCTGGAATGGGTAGGCCTGCTGAAATCGTGCGCCGCGTTTGAGGCTTACTGCAAAACCTACACGGCCGAGATTCGCCCGATGCGGGTGGCGGAGTTTTTGCTCCTGAACCCCGAGTTCCCGCATTCGGTGCGCTTCTCCGTCGACCGCGTGCAAGCGGCGCTGGTCGCCATCGGCGAATTGACCGAACGCAAAGCCGAACAGCCGGTGCGCCTGGCCGGACGCCTGTGCGCGACGCTGAGCTTCAGCCAGATCGAAGAAATCATGGCGTCCGGCGCGAATGGCTATGTCGACACCGTGCGCTGGCAATGCGCTCAGGCGCACACCGCGATCCAGCAGGTCTATTTCGATTATTCGGTGGAGTCGGCGCTGGTCTCTTAGGAATTTGGTAATTGAGTAATTGGGCAATTGGGTGATTGGAAAATCAACCGATGGAGGTGTGTAGTTTTCAATTACCCAATTACCAAATTTCCCAATTGCTCAATTATTCAATTCCCGCGACCCGACTTCGGTTGAGGAGCAAACATTTGATCTATTCCGTCCGCCACACCACGACGTTTCGCTACGAGCCCGCGGTGCGGGAGAGCTTGATGGAAGTCCGCCTGCAGCCGCGCAGCGACGAAGACCAGCGTTGCCTCAGCTTCGTGCTCGACGTCGATCCCGCCGCCAACATCATGCAGTATCGCGATTTCACCGGCAATACCGTGCATCACTTCGACATTGCTGGAACCCACAAGCTGGTAAAAGTTACGGCGAGGTCCGCGGTGGAAGTGCAATCCGTGTCCGCGCCGCGCGCCGCCGATAGTGGCGACTGGGCCGATCTGGACGCGCTGGTCGCCGGCAACGATTACTGGGAAATGCTTTTGCCCAGCCACTTCGCGCAATTCAACCCTCCCCTGAAGCACCTCGCGCAGGAACTCGGCGCTGAGCGGCGGGGCAATCCATTGGGGTTGCTGATGGAACTTAACGAAGCGATTTACAAATTATTCGCTTACGTGCCCAACAGCACTAAGGTGGATTCGCCGATCGAAGATGCTCTGCGCACGCGCCAGGGGGTGTGCCAGGACTTTGCCCACATCATGATCGCGCTGGTGCGAGGCCTGCAGATTCCGTGCCGCTATGTGAGCGGCTATATGTTTCACCGAGAGAAAATCGACGGTGGCGAAATCGAAAATGACCGTTCAGTCGAAGGCGCGTCGCATGCCTGGGTGGAGGCGCTGGTGCCGCGCCTCGGCTGGGTGGCGTTTGATCCAACCAATAATCTAGTGGGAGGCGACCGTCACATTCGCGTGGCGATCGGCCGCGATTACGCCGACGTCCCTCCGACGCGCGGCGTGTATAAAGGTGAAGCCCAGAGCGAACTGAGTGTAGCCGTGACGGTGAGTCCCGCGGACAGCGTGGCTCCGGAACCGGTGATCCCCAGCTTCGTGGTCCGGTCCCGACCGGTGATGCTCAGGACCGCAGCGCGCTCCGAGCAGGAACAGCAGCAGCAACAATAAAGCTCGCGTCAACAAGTCCCTTCAACAACTGCCGTCAAACATCCGCGGAGTGCGACGCCGGTCAATCCTCTTGCTGATGTTTCTCGGCGTTACCTTTTGTGCAGTCGTGTGTTGTTACAACTCCCTTCATCAACCACTCTACAAAAAGCTGTAACCGTCAAGATTTCGTCTACACCTTTTTAGAAATTTGTCCGGCACCGAACCGCGGCTTCGAACCCAGTCGCAGCTCATCCGTACATCCTCGTGTCAAGTTTCTTGATGTCTGCATCGCAAACACAGTCGCTACACACACGTTCGCGCGGGGCTCGGCGTTTTGGCTGTGAACTTGCACCTTCATATCGCTCGGGTCACGAATATTTCTCAGGAGATGTGATAACAATGAAGCCCTCGTTTGCTGTTGCTGTTGTGTTGATGGCGTTGTTGTTCTGCGTTGTGTTGCCTGCTCAACTACACGCACAAAGCACCGCCATCAGTGGGACCATCACAGATTCCAGCGGTGCGGTCGTGGAAGGAGCAGCGGTGACTGCACGCAATCTTGCGACCAACGTGTCGCGGGCTGCGACCACCAGCGCAACCGGAGCCTACTCCATCACCAACCTGGAAATTGGGACCTACGAAGTGACTGCGAAGAAGGATGGCTTCAAGACTTTCCATCTCCCCAGCGTCGAACTGACGGTTGCGCAGGTGTCGACCATCAACGCTGTCTTGTTGCCCGGCTCAACCACCGAAGAAGTAGTCGTACGGGCGGAAACCGTCGCGCCCATCGACCTCGAGACCTCGCAGGTCAGCAACCTCGTCGACCAGCAGCAAATGAAAGACCTGCCGCTCATTACCCGCGATCCCTACAGTCTGGTGCTGCTCTCTCCCGGAACGTCGCAGACCAACACCGGATTGGGCGGGTTCACGGTGAACGGCGCGCGCGAGCGCAATAATAACTTTCTGCTCGATGGCGTGGACAATAACGACACCTCCGTTCCCGGCATCCCGGATGGCTTGCTGGGCGCCAATCCCGACTCCACCGAGGAGTTCCGCATCATCACCAACAATTTCAATGCGGAATACGGCCGCAACACCGGCGCCATCATCGAGGTGGTGACGAAGAGCGGGACCAATCAATTCCACGGCGGCGCGTACGAGTTCGGGCGCTGGAATGCTTTTGGCGGCGCGCGCGACTGGTTCAACCCGGCGGTGGATTCCACCGGAGCGGCGAGCAAGATGAATCCTTACGTTCGCAATCAGTTCGGTTATTCGATCGGCGGCCCGATTATCAAGAACAAAACTTTCTTCTTTTTCAATGAGGAGTTCGATCGTTTCCGCACGACCCTGACCAACACGGCCACCGTTCCGACCCAGGGATTCAAGAATGGTGTGTTCAATTTCACGACCACGGATGAGAACAAGAATAGTCCCCTATTCGGGCAGCAAGTGACCGTGCCGGTCAATCTGAACACAACCAACAATGGTGCCGGCGGAGCCCCGCTTGACCCGACCATACAAAAAGTCTTCGCCCTGTATCCCAACCCAACCGTGAGTAACGGCGACGGCTTCACCGGGACATTGTTCTTCCCCAGTGCCTCGCAACAAAATAGTTACAACACGATCGCCAAGATTGACCATCACTTTAGCGATCGCGAAACTCTGAGCATGCGCTACGGCTACGATCACTTCTTCGATCCCAACCCATCCCACAGCGACATCCTCCCGGGAAATGTTGGCGGAGTGAACGAGAAGGCCATCAACCAGGGTCTTTCGGCGAATCTGATTTCGACGCTGACCAACAATTTGGTCAACAGCCTGACCTTCGGTTGGAATCGCATCTATTCGAACTTTGGTTGCACCGGCATCAACACGGTCGACAGCCCGATTCCCTCCACGGATCAATTTGGAAATGGATGGGATTTCAACATCGACCCCTTCACTAGCGTCGGTTGCCTGGCCTTGGTGGCGGATGGGCAGTGGCGCAAGACCGGCACTACCAGCTACACCGATACGCTCAGCTGGGTGCACGGGGTCCACACCTTCAAGTTTGGCGGCGACTTCAGGAATGTCGGCGAGCAGGGCCCGAACAATTTCTTCTCGCGGCGCCAGGTGGGGCTGGCCTCGTATGTGAACGCCGGTGTCGCCTTGGCGGCAAACGTGATGGACAGCGCGGGCTTTGACATTTCGACTCACTCTTCCGATGCGACCCCGTTCCAGGACGCGGCCGCGGCCTACTATGGCTTTGTGTGGCAGGACTTCGCCGCCGAGTTCTTTAACAAAGCAGCCACCAGGCAGGGAACCGACAACAAACACTTCCGCCAGCACGAGTACGACTGGTTCGGGCAGGACACCTGGAAAGTCCGCCGCAATTTCACCCTTACCCTGGGCCTGCGCTATCAACTGGATGGCGTTCCGTACGAAGAAGGAGCAAACTTCTCCAACCTGCTGGAAAGTCCGGCCTCGGTTCCGCCGCTGGTTATGAGCGTAGTGGGCCCGGGAACCGGCAAACAGATTTACAACAGCGACTACTCCAACATCGAACCCCGGGTCGGCTTCTCCTGGGATCCGTGGGGGAATGGCAAGACCGCGGTGCGCGCGGCCTACGGATTGTTTCACGACCGCGTCTTCGGCAATCTTTTCGGCAACGCCCGGGGAAATCCGCCCTTCGAACAGGACTACGTGAATTTCCCCTTCGAAACCATCAACAATTTCTTCGGCTCGGGAGGGTTCCCGCTGCCGAGCGTGCCGCAGACCACGCCGTCTCCTATAATTCCGAACGGAGCTGCTCTCAGCCCGGTGCTGTTCGACACGCACTTCCGGAACACCGCCAGCGGTAACTGGAATTTCGGAATCCAGAGGGAACTGCCTGGCAATAACGTGATTGACCTCTCCTACGTCGGATCCGAGGGGCATCACATTTACCGCGAAGTGGATGGGAATCCGCCCGATCCCGCGCTGGTGCAGCAGTTGCTCACTGTCTGCAGCAGCCTCTCCAACCCGCAAAACACTACCGGATGCACCACCGACCAGGTCATCAAGACGAACCTTTACCTGGGGAAGGAATTCGGAGTGTTGCCGTTCGACGCGGTCCCATATAACGCGGTAGTGCAGCCTTTCTACCAGCGGTCGATCGGAAATTCCATCTACAACTCGTTGCAGGCCAAATTCACGCACCGCATGAACCATGGTTTGCAAGTGCAAGGCGCCTACACCTGGTCTCATGGCATCGACGACTCCGGCGATCCGCTGGTTCCCGCGGCGGGCAATCGGGGTTTCCCGCGCAATTCGCTCAATGTCGGCGAAGAGCGTGGCAACTCCGACAACGATATCCGCCAAGTCGCGGTCATCAACTATATCTGGGATGTTCCCCTGGGCAAGGGCAAGTCGCACCTGGGCAACGGCGCAATGGGAAGAGTCCTCGAAGGAATGCAACTGGCCGGAATCACCACCGTGCAGACCGGGCATCCCTTCGACGTCTTCAGCACGACCGACATGGAGCGTACCGGACTGAGCGGACGGGCCGACCTGGTTCCTGGACAGGATCCGTTCGCTTCCGGCACCGGTTCTGGCTTCAATACGCCCGCCAACTCGCCGGGCGCAAGAATATGGTTCCCCAACACCAATGCATTCTCTGCCCGTTCCGACGGCAGCGGAGCCCCGCTGTTCGACGCGCCGGGCAACATTGGCCGGAACCATTTCTATGGTCCGGGCTTTGTGGACTTCGATCTGGTATTCACCAAAGCGATCAAGTTCACGGAGCGAGTCAACGCGCAGTTGCGGGTGGAAGGCTATAACATCTTCAATCACCCGCATTTCACCAACCCTGGCGCCGATGCCCTTGCCCAAGGCAATCTTGTCGGGTCGCCGATCTTCGGCTTGATCACCTCCACCGCACAACGCCCGGACGCGACCACGTCCGCGCGCCAGATGCAAGTCGCCTTGAAGGTGAACTTCTAAATCGGCGAGGATTCCTGTGGGGGCAACGCCCAAAGCGTCGCTCCCCACGGGTTCACTCGATTGCCGAAATGGCAGGGGCAGCTACGCCGCCGATGGCCGCCGCATGGTGTTCATGTAGCTATTCATCGACTGGGTCAACTGCGCGTCCACTTCGTCCGCGATGGTCATGACATCGGGTAACAGGAGGCTGAAATCCAGAAAATTCAGATTCCCTTGCAACGTCCCGAACAGCGTCACCTGGAGGATGCGTGATTCATGAACCAGCATCGCGGGAGTGTATCCCTGCAGGTAACGCAGCCTGCCATGGTCGACAGCGGCGGCGGACGGGATGGCATCGCTGTCCTTCGTCGTGGCGCTGGACTTGCTCAGTCGCACAATCAGGTCTTCGACCAGTTTGGGGAGATGTCCGGTACGCTGATCGTCGCTGAGTTGCAGGTGGTTCAATTCGGTGCTTAGTTTCGCCCGCGCCAACCAGTTCTCGACAACCGCAGTCACAGAACGCCGCAGTATCTCGGCTACTGTTTGTTTCACGACCCGGGCAACGGGCTTGCGCACAGACATCTTCTCATTCAGAAGGTCCGCCAGTGTCCCGACTTCGAAAGGCTTCACCAGGATCTCATCTGCCTCCAGCATGATCGCCGCCATGGCGCCCTGCACGTCGGGGTAGCCGCTGATCAAAAGCGTAAGCGCGGCCGGTTGGGAGTGGCGCATCGCGGTAATGACCGTAAAACCATCGCCAGGATTCGGCATGTGCAGGTCCGTGATGAGCGCGTCGAAGCTTTGCGTCGCGATGAGTCTCAGGGCATCCGTCACATTGGCGGCAGCGACTACCTCGAATGCCTTGTGTTGCAGGCTAACCGTCATCATGTCGCGAATGGCATCGTCGTCATCCACCAGCAGGACTCTGTGAGCAGTCGGTTGTTCCGTCGGAGTCATCCAGCACCGCCTCTCTTCACCAACTAATGACACGAACTAATGACGATGTTAGGTCCAGCGTCACGTTCGGATGTGTGCAAGAGTGCACAGTTATTCAGATTAATTGTCAGATGAGTCAAGAATGGGAAAGTGGCCGTCGACCTCTAGCCTCGACTCGGTAGCATCTGCGCAATAATCGAGGCTACCGTGCCGGGCTCATGCTGTCCCAGCGTGCCTTCAAGCGTATAGGAGCGCTCGAACCCGTTGGGGCCTGTAATCCGCATCTCCCAGCAGTCGTTGGCTTGCGAGCCCATGATCTCAACCCGCCAGTCTCCGAGCCGGTCCGATAGGACGTGCTCAATCATCGCGATCACATCCCGCCGGGTCGCGGCATCGGCGGTGTTGTGCATTTCTACCGTCACACCCATACCCAAAGTTTACGACATTCGCCGGGCTACCGCGTTGAACATGTCCAACCGGCCATCCACAAAGGTAATTAGCCACGGGGAGGATCGGCTCCAATAATTGAAGATGCGATGGCGAAACCATCGCTGGAGACCGGATGTCATCCTGCAAAGTATTCGCTGTAGCCGCGCTGCTGATCCTGAATGCCGGGACCGCCTTTTCGACCGATAAACTCATTGCACTTACCTTTGACGATGGCCCGCGACCCTATGTCTTATTTGGCAGCAAGGGCGATCACCCCGGTCCGGCATTGCTGAACGTGCTCGACGAGAATGGCGTCAAGGCGACTTTTTTTGTCGTGGGATGGCGGCTCTCCCCAAAGACCTGGGGAGAACGGCGCTACGAAGAGAATGTCGGAGTCACCTGCATCGACGCGGCCGAGCAATTGGTGCGGCGCGGCCACGAACTGGAAGACCACACCTACAGCCATATTGAACTGCGCGGCGCCGAGCGGAAGCGCGGAGAGCAGTGGGTCATCGGCGACGTGAATCGAGGCGCGGACGCGATCAAGGCGGTCACCGGCACACAGCCGCACTACCTGCGACCTCCCGATTGGATCATTTCCGACGATGCCCGCCGCGATCTCGAGCACCAGGGATATCACCTGCTGACCATCTCGCAGGAGAACCCGATGGCGCTGCGCGATGTGAACTCGCTCGACTATCTGTGTACCAGAAAGGCAACCGAGTGCCCCAAGCCCTCTCTGGCGGACGCAGTCTTGAAGCAGGTGGAACAACGCGAAAAGCGCGGAGTGTACACCCACATTCTCGCCTTCCACGAGCTGTCGACGACAACGGCGGTCATGCCGGAATTGATCGCAACTCTCAAGGCGCGCGGCTACCGCTTCGTGACGCTCAGCCAGTACATGCAACTGGTGGGAGCAAAGCCCTAGTCGACGAAATGATTAGGATGTAGTCTTGTCGGCCGGCTGGAACGAAATCGAGGAAAAATAGATGGCGGAGAGGGTGGGATTTGAACCCACGATACCCGTTAAGGTATGTCCGCTTTCGAGGCGGATCGTTTCAACCACTCACGCACCTCTCCGGAAAGCAGCTATCAGCCGTCAGCTCTCAGCGGTCAGTGGAAGCAGATTCCTCCGCCCCTCGCGTTCGCTCGGGGGTCGGAATGACAACGCTTTAGCAAACGACCCAACGACCAACGACTAACGACGGTTTCTAAAGAACGTCTGCAGCACTTCTGCGCTGCGGCCTGCCAGCACTCCGCTGCGAACCTCGATCTTGTGGTTCAGTTGCGGATAATTCAGGACCTGCATCACCGAATGCACGGCCCCGGCCTTGGGGTCGTCCGCGCCATACACCAGGCGCCGGATGCGGGCATGCACCAACGCCCCGGCGCACATGGCGCACGGTTCAATTGTAACAAACAGTTCGCAGCCTTCCAGACGATGGTTACCAACGGTTGCACCGGCTTCGCGCAGGGCGATGACCTCGGCGTGGCCTGTTGGGTCGCAGGCGGTGATGTTCCGGTTCCATCCCCGTCCCACGATCCGGCCGTCGCAGACGACGACCGCGCCGACCGGGACTTCTCCGGCTTCGAGAGCGCGCTGGGCGCAGCGCAGAGCTTCTTCCATCCAGAGTTCGTCTGCTAGGGATTCGTTCGCGAGAGATTCGCGCGAGGCTACGATGGGCCGGTGTTTTGAATGTGACGACACTTTGGGGCGAGGCACTTTTCTGGCGGGCACGGGATGGCGGTCTCTGCGGGTATTCTATCGGAGGGAACAACTTGCAGGGCGAAACGCCACAGCCGTTTCAACGCGGTTCTGGCGGACAATGCCTGCCCTGAGCGAAGTCGAAGGGAGTGTCCGCCCCCCACAACAAGCTAGATCACGCTCAGCACCGAGCGCACGACCTCGGGCACGACCGCGTGGATCACCGCTGGCACCACCATTCGTGCCACTGGGTACGCAATCACCACGGCGGGCACGACGATCAGCAGCCATGTCCTGGTCGGCAGGTTTGTGAAATAGGCCTTCATAACATCCTCTCCTGATAAATACGGACTGGCCTGGGGAAAAGTTCCCCAGCGAGCGTCTCTCCCAAGTGCGGTCCTTTCAATCATTAAGACCGTGTTGTGATGTTAGACGTTCGGAAATAAGAACGGTCTAAGCCTATTCTCCCGGAGAGACCGGCGGGCGGGGTTTTGGCGATTCGACGGATAATGGTATGCTAACGGCGTCATGGGCATGCCGAGTTTGCTGCGCAAAGTCTTCCTCGTCGACCTGCTGCAGGGACTGAAGATCACGTTCCGCAACCAGGATCCCAAGGAAATCTATACCGAGCAGTATCCCCTGGAGCGGCCGCAGGTGGCCGAACGCTACCGCGGAGCGCCGCGCCTGAACGTAAACCCTGACACCGACGAGACCATGTGCATTGCGTGCGACCTGTGCGCGCTGGCGTGCCCGGAGAATCTGATCGTGGTCTCCAGCGCGCGCAACGAGCACACCCGCCGCAAGGAACTGACCGACTTTACCTACGACCTGAGCCGCTGCATGTTCTGCGGCCTGTGCGAAGACGCCTGTCCCGTCGACGCCCTCGAACTCACGCAGGATTTCGAACTCGCCAGCTACACCCGCGAAGGCTGGATCTGGGATCGCGAGACCCTGGAAAAAGGCCCGCAGCCCACGCAGTACAAACGCTAGCTATTGGCGATCTCCGTAGTTTTTAGTTTTGTCATTCCGAATCGGGCTGAAAGCCCGGTGAGGAACCTGCTTTCGCTCCCGCGCGACTCTATTCGAGCGAAGCGAAGAAACGTCTAAGAGCGAGAGCTGCATTTGTCTACTTTCGTGGTCTTGACTTCCCGCCCACTGCGAGCTAATCCTACAGTCTTGACATTAGCTCATTGACAACCAACCCGCATCCTAACTCCTTACGGCTCAAGATTTTGCCCACAAGCTGTTGACGCCCTAGGATTACTTTACGATTTGTCGCTAAACCGATGATTCCAATAGATCGGGGGGGGTGCCCCCATTACCAAAAGGTAAATAGACGAAGTCAGAAAGCAGATTCCTCGCTCGCCTCGCCTCGCAAAGCTCGGCTTCGGACTTCGCTCGGAATGACAAAAGCTGTTCTGTGTTCGCAGACAACGACGCGGTTGGCAACTCAGCGCTCGCTACTCAGCACTCGCAACTCGGTACTCAGTCGCCGACCAGCTTCTCCGGCAGAAAATACATGGCCGGGATTAGCACGAAGATGAAGAACGACGCGTAGATCGAAACGTAAGCCAGGGGAACGGACAGCAAATACAGTGCGGCGGCGAAGGCTCCTTTTCGATTGATGCGCTCGTGATGCTCCCGTATGGCCATGTCGTGTCCGCTCTGGCGAATCAATTCCTGGCGGAGAAAATAGTATCCCGTCGAGCACATGAACAGGTCGAGGCCGTACAGCGCGACCGCCATGGACTCGCGATAATTCTTGCCGGCATAGTCGGTGACGAAGGGAATGAGCGACATCCAAAACAGCAAGTAGAGATTCGACCACAACAGCCGCGCCGTGACCGAGCGCACCGCATGGATCAGATGATGGTGGTTGACCCACATGATCGCCGCCACCAGAAAGCTCAGCGCGTAACTCAAAAATACCGGCGCAACTTTCACCAGCGCCGCGAACGTAGGCTGTGCCGGCGCGCGCAACTCCAGCACCATGATCGTGATGATGATGGCGATCACGCCGTCGCTGAAGGCTTCCAGACGATTTGTGGTCATTTCTGACATTGGGAACAAGCTATCAGCTGTCAGCTCTCAGCGGTCAGTACATGCGAAATCTGATGACGCCGACGGACTCGCCGACGGACTTCTTCCAGCTAAGAAGCAACGTCCACAGGCGAACTCAGGTTTGAGCTGACAGCCGAGAGCTGACAGCTGACAGCTTACTCCGGCTGTTGCTGCGTCATGCAGTGCATCGCTCCCAGGCCCCAGATGAAGTCTCCCGAATAGATGGGCACGATCTGGCGAGTAGGGAACAGCTCGGCCAGCGTATTGAGCGCGATGCGGTCGTTGGGACGATTGAAGACCGGCGCGAGCACGACTCCGTTGGCGATGTAGAAATTGGCATAGCTGGCGGGCAGTCGCCGACCTTCGAAAACCACCGGCTGCGGCATAGGCAGTTCGACCACAATCAACTGCCGCCCATTCTGATCGCGTGCCGCTTGCAGGCGGCGCAGGTTGGCGCGCAGAGGCGCGTGGTTCACGTCGTTGGAGTTGGGCTCAACCATGGTGACGACAGTGTCTCGCGAGACGAAGCGGCTGAGGTCGTCGACATGGCCGTGCGTGTCGTCGCCCACGATGCCGCGACCCAGCCAGATGGTGTGTGGCGCGCCCAGATAGTCGGCAAACGCCTTTTCGTAATGCACCCGCGCCATGTGCGGATTGCGTTCCTGCACCTTGCTGAGCAGGCACTCTTCGGTGGTGAGGATGGTGCCGAGTCCGTTCACGTCGATCGATCCGCCTTCGAGCACGATGCGCTTTCCATTCGAAACCGGATGAATCTCGTGAGTGAGAACTGGGTGGCCCATTCTAGCCGCGTTCTTTGCGGCTAGAGTGGGGCTTTTGGCCATCAGGCTGCCGATCTTTTCATCGTGACGCCAGTTGGAGTATTTCGCCCAGGCGTTAAAGCGAAACTTGAGGGCGAGCGATTTCGCCGGTGTTTCGCGGGCGCCCGCGCCACATTTCAAAAAGATGCATCCCGAATCGCGCAGCCAGACGCGGTTAGTGGGCCAGCGGTGGAACCGGATGTTTGCCGAAAGCGCGTCGGCCCTTTCGAGAACCTTGCGCGCCTGCCGTGCAGCCGACGCGTCGTTGACGATCAACTCCACCCGCTCATGTTTCGCCAGGTTGCGGATGATCTCGGCATAGACCCACGGAATCGGCTCAAACTTTCCCGGCCAGTCGCCGTGATAGTGCGGCCAAGCGAGCCAGGTGGCTGCGTGCGGCTCCCACTCGGCGGGCATGCGGTATCCGCGGGCGGCAGGAGAAGGCTCGAGGGAATTTCGGCCGGCTTCATCTCTATTTCTATTTCTATTTCTATTTCTTTTCCGTGGCGTCATAGCACTCTAGAGTTTTGATTTTCGGAGGCGGCGAATTCTTGAAGGCGTCGGTCAGCAGGTATGTCCCTGAGCTCTGAGCGGGGCTGACTTGGGTTACGAACTTTGGATCTCTTTCGTCGCAGGTGCGGTTGCGCACTGCTTTCACCGCCAGTGGTAATGCGCCATCGAAATACTTCGCATCGATCTGAGTCGTGCCAAAACCGACGAACATGATCTTCAAATATTTCGTTTTCGAGCCGGGAACTTCGAGTATGACTGCCTCCTTGTTGGCCACAAAAGACCCAACCTTGGCGGCGTGCAGCAGAGGATCGTACGCCACCATCTTTCCCGACAGGCTCGGTGCCTTGGCAAAGCAGGCGAGACACAGAACTGCCAGGGACACACCGGTCAGAAGCGCCTTGTTTTGATCCGTCATTCGACCTTTCCTAGTCGATCAGTTCCTAGTCGATCAGTCGGTTGGTGATCGGCGCGTAGGCGTCGATGCGGCGATCACGCAGGAACGGCCAGTTGCGGCGGATCTCTTCCAGCGCCTTCAAGTCGACGTCGCCGACCAGAATTTCCTCCCGGTCGTGCGATCCTTCCGCCAGCACACGGCCGAAGGGGTCGCAGAAAAATGATCCTCCCCAGAACTCCAGCCCCTTTCCGGGTGCCGAGTTACCGCGAATATTCCCGGTCTCGAAGCCGACGCGGTTCACGACAGCCACATAAACGCCGTTGGCGATGGCGTGCGCCCGCTGGATAGTGCGCCAGGCGTCGTGCTGGGCCACGCCGAATTCTGCCTTCTCCGCCGGATGCCAGCCAATCGCGGTGGGGTAGAAAAGTATGTGGGCGCCCTGCAACGCCGTCAGGCGCGCGCCCTCGGGATACCACTGATCCCAGCAGACTAGCGTACCCAGGCGCCCGGCGCTGGTGTCGAGCGCGCGGAATCCAAGGTCGCCGGGGGTGAAGTAGAACTTTTCGTAGTAGAGCGGATCATCCGGGATGTGCATCTTGCGGTAAAGTCCGCGCAGGGAGCCGTCGCTGTCGAAGATCGCGGCCGTGTTGTGGTAGACGCCGGCCGCACGTTTTTCAAACAGCGATGCGATCAGGACCACTCCGTAATTTCGCGCTGTAGCTGCCAGTCGCTCGCTGGTCGGGCCCGGAATCGGTTCGGCCAAATCGAACAGCGCATGATCTTCGCGCTGGCAGAAATACTGGGTCTGGAAGAGTTCGGGCAGGCAGACAACCTGCGCCCCACGCCCGGCAGCATCCGCCACGCGGCTGATGGCCTTCTCAAGATTCTGCTCGGGCTCCGGGCCGCACGACATCTGCACCAGCGCCACGCGAAATTTCTCAGGGGGCACGCGTTCCGACCTCCGCGAACAATATAGCAGGAGACCGCTGTCAGCTATCAGCCGTCAGCTGTCAGCTGGGAACACCTGGATTGGACGATGCCACTTGCTTCTGCAAAATCTGAGTGGCTTCGCGAGACGTGTGCTCAACTTCGGTGAGCATTTAAAGCTCTTACCGCTGAGTACGCAGAGGCGTCGCGGAGATCGCGGAGAAGAGCCTTTAGCCAGTCAGGAAGGCTCCTTTTTTTGCGCGGCGAACGTGCGCTTCAGGCGCGGATTGCCCGCGACCAACTTCTCCAGGCGGTTGGTTATTTCCTCGGAAGGCCGAGAGCGGAGAACTACTTCGATCGCGGCCTCGGCGTCGAGGGATTCCGTGCGGACCAGATCGAGCAGGAATTCCAGCGCCGCGTCCTGACGAGTGAGCGCGATCGCCGAAAGCAGAACGGAGCGCCACCAGGGATCGACTGCTTTAGCGAAGGGCTCGCGCAGGGCGTCGAAACCCTCCGGCGAATGGGTTCCGGCAATGGCCAACGCGGCTTCGGCCGCGCAGTCATCGGCCGCGGCGAGAAAACGGCGGATCCATGGGATCGCCCGCAGCCCCTCGATTCGCAAGATGCCGGTGTAGCAAGCGCCGAGCACTTCCGGTTCGTCTGTTCCCAGAACCGCTCGCATGCGCAGCAGCAGCACGGCCGACGGCGAGCCGATCTGTTCGATCGCACGAACCACTTCCGCTCGAACTGTCTTGTCCGTGTCGGCGAGCAACTCGACCAGGTGTTCCAGCAGATCTTTTTCCGTAAGACTGCGGCACTGGACGAGCGCCAGGGCGCAAGTGGCGCGCAGAGTTCCGGCGGTGTCGGACTGACCTCCCCAGACGGGTTCCATCTGGATGTGGCGCATCCCCCGCAGAAAAACTTCTTCATCCTGATGTTCCATGGCCGCCAGCGTACGGCTGATTGCATTCTTAGCCCAGCATTGCGGATCGGTCTTCACGGGATCATCGAAGAAGCGAGCAAAGGCCGTCAGCAGTTCCGGAGTCAGAGCGGCGAGGCCGGGCTCGCGGAGGAATTCGCGAATCAGATCGGCAGCCTTGGCCACGATGAAATTGTTGCGATGCCCGAGAGCTTTGCGCAGGGGAGCGACGCGGGCTTCCTCTGGCCCGTGGCGAAGCGCGTCCAGGGCGGCGACTTGTTCTTCGAAAGCGCGCTTGCCGGGCATGATTGGCAGTGTAACCGAGGCGAGCGGAAACCCGTCGAGCTGCGCTCGACGGACAGCCGAGGGCCTGCCCTGAGCGAAGTCGAAGGGGCGGCTGTCCCCACATATTCATGTGGTTCCTGTAGAGTATCCTGTCGGGACGAAATTGCGGCCAGCTGGGGAGGTGCGTGGTGAAACACGGCAATCATGGCAGTTCGAAAGATCATTCGCATCAAGATCATTCGCATTCGGGGCAGGGACACGCGGCCGGCGGTGAGGGCAAAGATCGTCACCTGCACAATCCCATCGAAGATCGCCTGATTCCGCTGGAGCCGCTCGATCTCGGCAAGATTCATTCGATCGACGGGCTGGTGAGGGCCATGGCCAAGACCGCCTTTACCGGACGCCAGCTGGGTGAGGCCGCCGACGTGCTCGAAGCCATGGCTCTCGACGAGGATGCCTTCATCGTCATGACCCTGGCCGGGGCCATGACCGTGGCCAAGCAGGGGCTGATCGTCACAGAATTGATCGACCGCGGCATCGTGAATGCGATCGTCTCCACGGGCGCGCTCATGGCTCACGGGCTGGTCGAGGCCACCGGACGCGCCCATTTCCGTGCCAACCCTGAGGTTTCTGACGAGGAACTCTACGAGCAGGGCTACAACCGCGTCTATGACACGCTCGAGCCCGAGCAGAACCTCGACGACGTCGAGGAAGTCATGGCGGCCGTGCTCGAGGCCTGGGACCACAACGACGTTATGTGTTCCTACAAGCTGAATCACGCCATTGGCGCCTATCTGGCGAAGCGCAATCAGGGCCAACGGGGAATTCTGAAGTCCGCCTACGAGCAGGGAGTGCCGGTGTTCGTGCCGGCCTTCAGCGACTCGGAACTCGGTCTCGACACGGCGTTGAACAACCGGCTGCGGGAGTCGACCGGACGACACAAGATCCGCTTCGACCCGTTCGAGGATCTCGAGCATTTTGCTGCGACTTTGCTGCGCCAGAAGAAGCTGGGAATCTTCACCATCGGCGGCGGCGTGCCGCGCAACTGGTCGCAGCAGTTTGGTCCCTTCATCGAACTCCGGCACCGGCGCCTAGGCGAGAACCTGCCCCTGAAGCGCTACCATTACGGGCTCAGAATTTGTCCCGAGCCGGTGTACTGGGGCGGATTATCTGGAAGCCCTTACAGCGAGGCGATTTCCTGGGGCAAGTTCGTGCCGCCATCTGAGGGCGGAATGTTTGGCGAGGTCTTCGTGGACGCGACCGTCGGCCTGCCAATCATCGTGGCGGCGGTGCTGGAGCGGTTGGACAAAGCTAAGAAGGGCAGTCACGCGCGCAAGGGCGCGAAGACCGCCTCCAGGAAGTAACTTTAATGGGAGTTCAAGGTTCGAGGATGGCTTGGTGTGATCCCGCGGACCGGTGACCTAGACGTTGCTCTCGCACGAAGCCGAGTCTTGAGCCACAAGCTCCTGGGCGGAGTCGCTGGCGTTTTCCTGGGTGTCATTGCTGCCCGTGCGCATCCTCCGGTACAGCGGAGCAACAATACTATTTTCAAGCACTTCCGACTCTGCCTGAAACCAATCCTGTAGCTCCTGCCCGTCGGTCTGCCCGCGGGTTTCGTACAACTGCTTGGCGCGCGAGCGTACTTTTCGCTCGACTAACTGCACCATCAGCGCCTGTTGCTTCTTTCTGCGTGTTTCGATGTCCACCGCTACTCCTCGATCTGTGTCTTTTCTACCACTCCAATCATAACCGATTCCTGTTAACGGAGTGTTACATTTGGCTGTGGACGATGGTTACCAAAGTTTTACTCCTAGTAGGGTTCCGACCTGCGACTCGACTAAGCCCAACCCATTGTTTTTCATCAATTTACACGAGGTTGAATCTTTCGGCAGAATTCAGCGAATCTTCGCCGGTCAGTAGTTATTTCATGATCGCTAGTCGGCGAAGATGCGGTGGGCGACAGAAGCTTGTTCCGGCGGCAGAGGTACCCACCCTTTCGCAAAGAACGCGAAAGGATGGGGCACCCACATCAAGGTAGGGACGTGCAAGCGACCAGCTTAATCGAAGATCAGAACGGCGGAGGCAATGACCGTGGTCCACAGTCCGCGCTTGTCACCCACCGCCGACTGCGTCACGTTGGCCGTGCGCACGATCTTGTTCGACAGGCGGTAGATCTGCTTCTTCTCATCCCAGGAGCGGTCGGGATCGAACTCTACGTTGAGCGTGGTAGCCAGCATTTCGGCGGCGAGTTCTTCGGCGTATTCCCCGGCGGCATCCTCAGTCTCGCCGAAGGAGTGATGCTCGCTGAGGTAGCCGTAGGTGTTGCGGTCGGCGGGAATGGCCACCCCGATCGACGAAGCCAGCAGGCGGTGGGGCTCACGCGTGGAGTTCTCGGCCACCACGGCAAAAACGACTTCTCCCGGATGCAGGTACTTCACGCCTTCCTTACGGGCGAGCAGTTTGCAGTTGGGCGGAAAGATCGAGGAAACGCGCACCAGGTTCTGGGCAGCGATACCGGCGTCGCGCAGCGCCAATTCGAACGAAGTCAACCGCTCGCGGTGTTTCCCGACTCCCTTGGTAAAGAAAATCCGCTTCGGAACCATGTCTTTGCCCAATTCCGTGATCCTCCGAAAAAATAGTTGAGTGTTGAGAATGCACAATCTAACACAATGCTTTGTAAAGGAAATATGAATTTGCTGCCGAGGCGCAAAAAAATGCGGGGAGGCGCTGGCGCGCTTCCCCGCCTGATGCCCGGCTTTCTGTGTAGGGGGAGGGCCCGGGCAAAACCTTTTCAAGCTGAAATCATCAACCTTGCGGCGTTACTTGGCCGCGACTGCCGTACTGACCTCAACATTGGTGCCGTCTACCGTGCCGGTGACCGTGGCCTTCTTGCCGGCCTGCTGATCCAGCACAGCCAGCACTGCCTTGTCAGTGGTATTCAGACCATAAATTTTGTCGCCCACGACCAGCGCGTACTTCGAGCCGTGCGAAACGCAGGTGCGGGTACACTCCGCCGCTGTGCCTTCCATGTGCTTTGCGCCGCACATGGCGTCGCCCACCTCGCCGGTGAGGGTTTGCTTGCCGGCAGCCATTGCCGGATTGGATACGAGCACCGTGGCGGAAAAGAACAATGCCGCAAGTAACGAAAGCTGCCAACTTCCTTTCATCCCAGATCTCCTTCGCATCGATGAAGCCCGAGGCGGTAAAGCCACGAGCGTTTGTCGGGCCAGTGTACCAATCCCTCCAGATTTCACAAACGCTCCTATAGTCGCAAAACTTTATCCGGGAAGTAGAGGGCAAGAGTAACGGATCGAGGCCGCCCCGGAAAACATCCGTTGAAATTGTTCCAAAAGCCGAACAGAACCGGGCCGCCGGCCTTGCGCCGTGCGCCTGTCCTTATTTCGGCGGCTTCACCGAATAGATCAGATCGACGTCGACCGACTTGTCGCGAAAATTGGCGGTCTCATGGTGCGTCACGTCCCAGTCGAAGTTCGCCGGAAGCAGCTTCTGTGCGGCGGGCAGATATTCGCTGAGGTAGGTCGCGTCGTACACGTCCCCCGGGCGGATCTTCCAGGCGTTGCGCAGTTTCGCCGTCAGGCTGTTATCGAGGCCGCGAAATTCCAGCTCGCCCATGTGGTAGGCGTAGCCTTCTTTCACGTCCAGATGAATGATGACCGTCGCGGTTGCGTCGTCAAACTCGGCATTCGCCTTGATCGTCGCGGTGACGAATCCCTTCGATCCGTAGAGCTTCTGGATGTCCTTCAGGTTGTCGGTGAGCCGGATCGTATTGGCCGGCTTTCCGGGCTCAGCGCGCACCATCTTCAGCAGCGTCTCGGCAGGGAACGCGTTATTCCCCGACCATTCCAGGCTTTTCAGCTTGTACTGCTGCCCAGGAGTAACTGCGAATATCACATCCACCACGGTCTGGTTCCGTGGGCCGTCTTCGTTTTCGGCCGACGGCTGCTTCACCACTTTTGGTTGCGGCTCGCCGAACGCCGCCTTCAGGTAGCCGCGCGCCTGGTACACCGGGATAAGCTGGCGCTGCACCAGCAGATTCAGGCGGCTGCGTGAGTATTCGCGGTCGGGAAGTCTGTCCCCGGCGGCCTCGAGGGCGGGCACATCCTCTGCCGCTGCCCCAGTGAATTCGATCTTGCGCACCTGGATGAGAACGTCGGTCACATGGTAGTTGATCGCGTCGACTGGCCCGTTCTCCTTTCCCGCCCGCAGATACTCGACATGTCCGGGGATTGCGTTCTCCACCAGCATGGCCTGGAGCACGTCGGAAACCTCGTCGGCCAGGCGCCCGAACAGCGGTAGTTCTCCGTCAAACAACGGGGCGTGCTGTTTGATCCTCTTCTGAAGCTCGGCGTCGGAAAACCACACGAAATCCTCGAAGTGGGCGGGGACGAACTTGTCGGCATCGGTTACATGCAGTTCGAGCTTGGTGCCCGCGAAGGAATACGAGTAGGTATAACCAATCTCAGTGAACACTCCCATGTCGCCCAGACGACGGGCGGCTTTCTTGAAGTCGTCCTCGGTGACCGCGGCACCGATCTGCAAGCCGCTCGCCTCAGCGACCGCGACCTCAGGGAATCGTTTGCTCCCGGTAACCTTGATGGCAATCAACTGCCGCTCGGAAGCGGGTAGTTGGGCGAACGCTTTCTCCGACGGCGATGTCTGCCCCGCGCCCTGCAGGCAGAGTCCGCCAAGAAGCAAAAAGGGGAGCAGAATTCTGGAGGTCGCCTTCATCATCGGCTTGGGACGTGAGACAACTCTTCCGTGGATTTGTGCTTGACCGCAATATCAATGAAGGCGAGCGCGGCGCGGCTGAGGGCCTTGTCTTTGCGGAAGACCAGCGCCAGGTCGCGGCGCACCTGCGCGTCGGCGATGGGAATGGCCGCCAGAGCCTTGGCCCGAACGTCTTCCTCGACGTTAGAGCGCGCGACGAAGCCGACGCCCACGTCGGCCGCCACAAAGCGCTTCAGCAGTTCGCTGGAATCCAGTTCCATGGTGAAGTTCGGCTTCAGACGCCGCTCGTGGAACAGTTGCTCGATGGCATCCCGCGTATGTCCCGCCTTGGGGACGACCAGCGGAAACTTGGCCACATCGGCGATGGTCGCTGCTTTCATCTTTCCCAGAGGATGCTGCGGCGGCGCGATCAGAATCAATTCATCCCGATGAATGAGCACCACCGTCAGCCGCGGGTCGGTCACAGGTAGAGAGATGACGCCGAAGTCCACCGAGTTGTCGATGATCGATTCCAGAATCTTGGCGTAGTCGGCGCGTTTGATGTTCACCGAAACATCGGGATACTGCTTCTTGAAGTCGGCAAACACATAGGGCAGGATGTGCAGGCAGGTGCCTTCGTTCGCCCCAACAATGATCTCGCCCCGCGGCACCCGCTCCATCTCGGCGATGGCCACCAGCATGGCCTTGCGGGCATCGAGCGTCTCCTCTACATATCGCTGAAACGCCTTGCCCGCGGCCGTGAGCGATACTTTGCCGCCGGAGCGGTCGAAGAGCTTGGCGCCGACTTCCTCCTCCAGCCCGCGAATCTGCGACGAAATCGCCGGCTGGGTGCGAAAACGTTTCTCCGCCGCCCGCGAGAACGAGGCGTGCCGCGCCACTTCGAGAAACGTTTCCAGCTGGTCAAAGTCCATAGAAAGCTTTCAGCCGTCAGCTCTCAGCTATCAGCCAAGGCAGTTCGTCTTGGATATCCAGCCAACCGACGAGGTTTAGCTGAGAGCTGAGAGCTGATAGCTTTCAGTATAAAGTCCGGTTATCGCCGCTATAAGAACTATCGAATTGCCAGTGCGTGCGGCTGGCATTAGACTCTCCCGGTTCCGCACAACGCGACCGATTGTAGCAGCCTGCCCGCGCCGGGTGGCCCATCCTAGCCGCGTTCTTTGCGGCTAGGACGGGAGCTGCGCGGCTCGCGATCGCTGCAGGGTTTTCGATCCCAGCAAGGAGTTTCGATGGCTGACGCCAAGGCGGTTCTCGAGTTTGCGAAGCAGCACGACGCCAAGATTCTCGACCTGCGCTTCACCGATATTCCCGGTCTTTGGCACCACGTTTCGTATCCCATCGGACAGCTTACCGAATCGTCTTTCGAAGAGGGCTTCGGCATTGACGGCTCGTCGATCCGCGGATGGGCCGCGATTGAAGAGAGCGACATGCTGCTCAAGCCCGACGCTAACGTTCACCTGCTCGATCCTTTCACCGAAGTGCCCACTCTGGTGATCGTTTGCGACGTGGTCGATCCCCTGACCAAGCAGCGCTACGACCGCGATCCCCGCTACATCGCCCGCAAGGCTGAGTTGCATCTTGCCTCAACCGGACTTGCCGACACGGCGTACTTCGGCGCCGAAGCCGAGTTTTTCATTTTCGATAACGTGCGCTTCGACCAGCGCGAGCAGTACGGCTTTTACTACATCGACGCCGAAGAGGGACGCTGGAATTCCGGCAGGGAATTGAACAATCTCGGCTACCGTCCGCGCTATAAGGAGGGCTATTTTCCCGTCCCGCCCACCGACCACTATCAGGATCTGCGCAGCGAGATGGTCTTAACCATGCAAAGCTGCGGCATCGACGTGGAATGCCACCATCATGAAGTAGCTTCAGGGGGTCAAACCGAAATTGACTTGAAGTTCGATTCGCTGGTACGTTCCGCCGACAAGATGCTGCTCTACAAATACATCGTGAAGAACGTAGCTAATCGAGTGGGAAAGACGGTTACGTTCATGCCGAAGCCGATCTTCGGCGACAACGGCAACGGCATGCACACTCACCAGTCGCTGTGGAAGGCCGGCGATCCGATATTTTCCGGCGACGGATACGCCGGCCTGTCGCAGCTTGCGCTCTGGTATATCGGAGGCCTGATCAAGCACGGCCCGGCGCTCTCGGCGATCATCGCGCCCACCACGAATTCCTATAAACGCCTCGTGCCCGGCTTCGAGGCTCCGGTAAATCTGGCATACTCGCGGCGCAATCGCTCGGCGGCCTGCCGGATTCCCATGTACTCGGTTGCTCCCAAGGCCAAGCGAGTCGAGTTCCGTCCGCCCGATCCGAGTTGCAATCCTTACCTTGCGTTTGCCGCGATGTTGATGGCGGGCCTGGACGGCATCGAGAACAAGATGGATCCCGGCCAGCCCATGGACAAAGATATTTACGAACTGGATCCCGAGGAACTGGCGAGGATACCCAGCATGCCCGGCTCGCTGGAAGACGCGCTCGACGCCCTGGAGCGCGACCACGCTTTCCTGCTGAAGGGAGATGTATTTACGGAAGAGTTACTGCGGACTTACGTGGATTACAAGCGCACGAAGGAAGTGGACGCGATCCGGCAGCGGCCGCATCCGTATGAGTTTGCGCTGTACTACGACATTTGAGGGGCGAGAGAATACGAACCGAAGCGGTAAGAACCTTCCGAAAACCCTGGTCAGAACGTGTAACGGCCTGCTAACGTTCAACTGAGGGAAATGCCTTTTATTTCGCGAAGATGTTCTCGGCGATGTCTATGGAACTGCTTTTGCCACCGGCAGTCTGGCTGATGCTGAGGCTTACCTGTTTTCTCCCGCACGAGATGTAGACGTGTTTGATTGCAGACAAACTGTTATTAGCAGTGCCGCCGCCGGTCGCGCTATCGTGAAGGTTAGGGTCCGTGACGGCGGTTTCCACTGTGCAAGCTACACTCAGCGAAAAGCCACCTATCAGGTGGTTCAAGGCTTCGAAGACTGCATCCGCAAAGGGTGTACTTGCCAACTGATCCGAGTGTGAGAGAATCCAAAATTTCGAGACACTCCATATCTTTGATGCCTCGAACAGAACCGACCACGAAGTCAGGGGGCATCCCCCGCTTCCATTATCACACTCAAATCCATTCGTGCCGCCGATAAGAGTCGACTCGTCGGCCCCAGCGATGAAAATCCAACTTTGTCCCAAAGTCGGTGCCTCGTAAACCTTACTTGCAGAAATATCAGGGGAACCTCTCAGCAACTGCAAGGCCCGTTCCTGTGGCATTTCCTCATACACGGTTACATTACCGACGGGAATGGGCCCTTTGTATCCGTCCACGGTTCTGTAACCGTCGTAAAGTGGCCCCCCTTTGTAGGTGACTCTAACGCTCACATGACTGGTGATGTCGAAATGGCCTGTAAAGAATTTATCTGTAACGTCATCAATGGTTGCCGTCTTTTTACCGCACGTGATGTAGGCGTGATTGTTGCGACACGCAGCACCACAGGTGCCTGGGGCAGGGTAGTACACGGGCTCTCCCGACCAGACGTTCGTCACCGACAATTCGCGAGGATCCGCGTCGCTTGTCACAACCGTGCAAGCGGACCGCCCGTGGTCACTGACGTCCTCCAGGGCTTCGAAGACAGCATCGGCAAACGGTGCACTTACCAACTTAGCGGACAGTGGCTGGCTCCAGTTCCTCGATACCGATACCAGCTTTGATTCTTTGAACTCTACGGTTCCCAGAATTGCGCCGTTATTCGCCTGCTTAATCACGTATGCATTAGTACGGTCTTCAACTACAGAAAGATCATGGGAACGACGTAGCGATCGCAAGGCTTTTTCCTGTGGCATACCAGCCCGGAGAGTCACCTTACCGATTTTAATTTTCGCTTGGCCTCGGGCAAGCGCAAGGCATGGGACAAACAACAATCCGCACAGCAATACCAGTTTGAATGTTCTTGTCACAGCCCTTCCCTTGCGCCATGAGATTGCCTGGCTGCAAACACTCTAGTCCCTGAGCACGTCAATGAGCGTAAAGATTCGGTAAAGGAGTGTCTGAACACATCGAACGAACTCAACTGCTGATAAATCCCCATATCACTCATCGGCCCGATACCGGGGTTTGAGTGTCAGGCCTTTTTCGCGAGGGCCGCGCGAATGCGCTGGCCCACGATCGCGTCTTCGCCGGGCTGCAACATCCATACCCCAACCACGAGCGTGTTTGCATCCGCGGGGATGCCCTGGTTGGGCTTTTGGCCGGTGTTCGGGTTGAGCTCAATCGAAGGCGTGCCCTTGCGCAATGCGTCAACGATCTGGCCAGTGGTGACTCCTGTGACCGCCGGGTCGAAGCGTATGAGCAAATGTGGAACATGGTTGGCGATCTTCGGAACCACCGTCTCCGTCCTGACTGAAGGGATGCCCTTCATGGCACTGGCGATGAGATCGACCCGCTTCTGGTAGTCGCCTTGCATTGACTCTTCGGTGTGCGTGAGAACCCAGTCGACCGCGGCAACCATGCCCACAATCTGTTCCTTCGCCACCTTCATGCCGCGGCCGATTCCGTCTCCTGGATTGTTGTTCGCATGGGCCAGGTCCGTCAGGGCCTTCCGGCCAAGAAGCAGGCCGGCGTTTTGTGGGCCGCGTATTCCCTTACCCCCGGAAAACGCCACCAGGTCGAAGCCCATGCCCGTGTACTTCCATAGATTCGAAATCGGAGGCATGTCAGCGGCGGCGTCCAGATGGCAGGGAATCTTGTACTCGTGCGCCACTCGGAGCCATTCTTCCCGGCCGATCTGCGCGCTGCCGGCGATGCCATCCTCGTCCTCCGCAGCGTTGAAAAAATTCGTCATGGCCGCGGTGCCTGCGGCACACGCGCGTTTGTAGTCGTCGAGCGTGACCACTTCGGTGACCCGCGCTCCGCAGAGATACATGGCGCGGTCATACTCATAGCGGTGCGCACGCTGCACGATGACCTGATTCTTCTTCCCGTCGATCGCCTGCGGCATGTCCACGATATTCAGATTGTTGGCATACTGCAGGCAGGCGGCGGTCGCCAGAGTGATGGCTCCCGAAGCTCCCGAAGTCACGACCGCCCCTTCGCACTTGAGACGGCGTGCGATGTACTCGCCCGCCTTCTGCTGCAGATCGTGCAAACGCACCGGATGAAGCGCGGCCTTCTGCACCGCCGCCAGAACCTCCGGGGGCATGCAGGCAGCGGTTAGCGTGGTATAGGTGCCGGCGGCGTTGATGATCGTCGGGACACCAAGCTTCGAATAGTAGTCCTCGCCATCTGATGAGGACGGCGAGGAAAGAGCCTTAGCTGACGAAACCAGAGGCGCCACGCCCATGGCAGCGGTGAGCGAACTGGCCCAGCGAAAGAAGCGGCGGCGGGAGAGAAAGCCTGCTTGAGACTCGGTCGATACTGACATTGGGGCAGCTCCTTGTCGTAATTCTCTATCGTATTCTCTGATACGAATCGTGGAAAACGGGTGGGTCAGTTTGGGGAAGCGATTTGTATCAGGGCACGCCTTCAGGCGTGACTCAGATTCGCGACACAACTCATTTAGCGGCTGCGGCTCTGACGGCCAAAACCGGCGGCTGAAGCCGTTTCATGCCGGGCTCCCTTGGCCGGCATCGCTGAAGCGAAGCCCTGATACGAATCGCGTCCCGTCAAACTGCACCACCACCAAAAGCACCCAGGCCGAGAGCGCTCCGGCCGTGAGCCCGTTAATCGCGCCACGGCAAGCAGCTATAGTCGGAGCACTTTCGAGCCCCTGTGTCGCGGTCCCATACCTTCTACCGGTATTCGTTTGAAGTTTATATTAAGTCTGTGATGACGGAATTAAAATGGGCGGCAGCGTCGCGGAATTGGAGTTCGTCTTAGGAGTGATCGCCATGAGAAAAATTCTTTGCAGAGCCGTCCTGGCAGGAATCGTAATTCTTGCTTCCCACGGATTGCTTCTCGGCGCAAATGCCAGTGGATCGTCCATTCTGGAGCCGGCAGCGGGTGTGTTGCTTGGACAGTTTTACGGCGCCGGCAACGTGGCCCAGAACACCGCGAAGCTCGGGCGGACGCCCCCGGTCCACCTCACTTACTACGCGTGGACCGACGACTGGACCGGCACCGTCACCAAAGAAGATCTGGCCGCCGGACGCATCCCTCTCGTCAATTGGGAACCCCACAAGATCGACTTCACAAAGATCGTCGACGGAAGCCTCGATGCCACAATCGTAGCGCGCGCGAACGGCTCCAAAGCTCTCGGGAAGAAGTTCTTTCTCGACTTCGCTGCCGAGATGAACGGCGACGAGGCGTGGGGCGGCAACAACGCTCCCTTGTACGTTGCCGCTTATCGACACATTCACGACATCTTCTTTGCCGCGGGCGCGACCAACGTGGTCTGGGCGTGGTGTCCAAACGTCACCGATATTAACGGAGGCAACAAGAATACGATGGACTACTACCCCGGCGATGCCTACGTCGATTGGACCGGGGTCGATGGATACAACTGGGGTACGACCAACGGTGGCTGGCAGACGTTCCAGCAGGTTTTCAAGGACATCTACCCCCTCCTTGCAGCCAGGAAAAAGCCGATCATGATTGGAGAGATGTCCTCCGCTCAGGCGGGTGGAGACAAGGGCAAGTGGATCGACGAAATCATTCCCACCCTCCGCACCAGTTTCCCGCTCATCAAATGTCTCGTCTGGTTCGACATCAACAAGGAAGCCGATTGGCGCATCAGCTCGTCTCCTGAATCGGAAGCGGCGTTCATCCGCATGGCGAAGGATCCCTATTTCAATCCGTAGGGGGTGGCTGTGCCCAGCAAAATCCAACGCCCGGGCCACACCGGTCCTTGCATTCGCCTCAATCATGGCATATACTCTTGTATATGCCAAAGAGACAGTCTCCCCCGCGGCGGTCGGAGCCGCAACGCAGGGCTAAACTTTTCATGAACAATCGCAGCCAGGCGGTGCGGTTGCCCAAGGATTTTCAGTTCAATACCGAAGAAGTATTCATCCGCAAGGAAGGGAGCGAAGTCGTCCTCTCACCTCGCCCCGCGGATTGGTCGTCGTATCTGGCCGAGGCTCCGGTGGCCTCGGATGACTTCATGGAAGGCATCGAAGACCTGCCGGCGCAGGAGCGTAAGCCGTAATGCCGCGCTACATGCTGGACACTGACACCTGTTCGTACATCATGAAGCGCTCGAGCGACGCGGTCCTCAAACGGCTGCAGAAAGTTCCGGTCAGCGATGTGTGCATCTCGGTCATCACGAAGTCGGAATTGTTGTACGGCGTCGAAGTGTCTCCGCGACGGCAGCAGGACGAAGCCGCCCTGAGCGCGTTCCTGCGCTACGTGGAGGTTCTGGATTTCCCCGACAAGGCGTCTGCTCATTACGCCCGGATTCGCGCAGACTTAAAGACGCTTGGCAAGATGATTGGCGCAAACGACTTGTTCATCGCCGCCCACGCACGCAGCTTCGGCCTGACTCTGGTCACAAACAATACGCGAGAGTTTGCCAGGGTTCGCCATCTGGCGACGGAGAACTGGACCGTCGGGGCCTAAGACTACTTCAGCTGCTTCTCGATCGCCGCCGTCACTTCTTTCGAATCGGGCGTGACCGCGGGCTCGAAGCGTTGGATTACTTTCCCGTCGCGATCCACCAAAAACTTGGTGAAGTTCCACTTAATGTCGCCCGTCATCCCAGCCCCAGTTTCTTTCGTCAGATAGCCATACAGCGGCGCCTGGTCGTTGCCCTTCACCGAGATTTTCGCGTACATCGGGAAGGTCACGCTGTACTTGCGGGTGCAGAAGGTCTTGATCTCTTCGTTCGTCCCCGGTTCCTGGGCGCCAAAATTATTGGCTGGGAAGCCGAGAATCACAAATCCCTGATCTTTGTATTTTTCGTAGATGGCTTCCAGAGCGCTGTATTGCGGCGTGTAACCGCACTGGCTGGCCACGTTCACCAGCAGGACGACTTTGCCCTTGTAGTCAGCCAGCGGCGCGGGCTTGCCGTCAATCGAGTTAAGCGTGAAGCTGTAGACGCCTGAGCCTGCAAACAGCGATGTGGCCATAATCAACAATGCTCCAAATGTAAGACATACCCCAAGTTGGCCCAGCTTTGGGGATTGGTTTGAAGACGACGGTGTCATTCGTTGGCTCCTCTGCTACAGATTTTTACAATGCGAAGTCCGATCCCCGCGAGATGAAACTGAAGACTACGGGGGAACCGCTGCGAAACGCAACGGAGGAAATGTAAATTCTATGTCTTTTTTGGGGCTGGCCGTCTAGACGGCGGTTCGGACGGAGGTTTCCTTCACCATCCGCTCCAACAGGCGCATGCGCTTGGCGGGAAGCGCGGCATCGGCGATCTGTGGCCGGACGACTTCACAACTGCTGAGGGAGAGAAACGCGTCTCCCATGGAATCCAGCGCGGACGCGGAGCGCCCCAAAACCATCAGCAGATATTTCTGCGCGATGGGCCGGTCCGCCGGATGGATCAGAGCCCACCAGCGCCGAATCGACTCCTGCACTTCGGACTCGCCCTTTTCGCCGACCACAAGGGAATCAATTAACCGGTAAACCTTGCTCTTGATGGCCTGATACGAGACGGAAATCTCTTGGGGCATAGGGTTCCTGGTTTTTCCTGGTACACCTCCTTTGTGCAATCCGCCCACCAAACCCGTATACCCCTGTTTTGGCGTGGTTTACGAAGATTCGCACTAACATGAACGTACTATGAATGGAATAAATCGAGTACCGGATATGAATTCTGGAAGAAGCCGGTCTCTTTCTGCGACGTGTGGGCCCATCTCGCCCGCGCCCGGCAAACATGCGCGGCCTCGCTTGATACAATGTGGCGCTCTATACAGCCGAACTTTCCTTATGATCTCCTGGTCGACGACCTGGGACGCAGGCGGACCTGGATGCGGGATCTTCTCATTATCATTACAAATGAACTCATCGGAGGCGAAATGAAAAGGTGGGCGTGGCTCTTGGCGGTTCCTGTACTGATCTCGTTCGCGGGGGCGCAGGTGGCCGCGTCTCTCAACTCGCAGGCAAGCGCCGCCCAAACCGGTCGCTCGCAGGATGCGGGATACGATACCAATTCCGGCGACCGGATGTTCTTCCCGCACGACATGTTCTGGGGCTGGGCGCAGTTCGACCTGGCGCCTCCGCATAACGAAGTTGACCCCAACCTCTGCGCAGGTAACGCGGGCCAGTACGGCGGAGTTAACGCGCCCTGCAGTTTGTTCGCGCGTTATATGCTCTCGGGAATTCTGGAATTTCGTCCTTTTGGCCGGGGGCCTCTGCGCCGCTTCATGGTGTACGGAGCGCCAACCTTCCTCTTTGGCAAGACCATCCCCAAGACGCTTTACACCTGGTCTCCCGATGCGATTGGAATTGAGCACTCCTGGGGGGTCGGCATCTATCTCAATAAAGGATTCGAGTTCCGGGTGACGCAACACTTTCTGTTTGACCGCCTGGGCGCGCGCAACACCTACCTCGGCCCTGCCGACCTGGGCAACAATGGACCGTGGGGCCGTTTCATGACCGTAGGTGTACGCAAAACCTTCGGCACGCGCCGCTGGTAGCAGGTCTGGATCGTTTTTTTTGGGTGATGCGGCGCTTTCAGCGCTGCGATAAAACGCTGTCATGTATACGGGCTTCCCCTGAGGAGCCTTACCTAGGCCGCAACTGGCACAGCGGGACGCATCAACCGCCGCACCAGCGAGACGATCAAGGCGATCACAGCTCCCAAAATGACGAGCGGCAGCCCGAAGATCACAACCACCCACCCCCCGCCGAAATTAGTGACGTCGCCGTGCACTGTGGCAGCGGCGTCGCGGTGAACCTGGCCTCCGAACACCGTAACATCACCAGCCACCTTCGCGTCCTTCTCAAGGCGCACACTGCCGCCAAACGTAGTCGTATCTCCGCCGACCTCACCCTGATCCTCGACAACGATGCTTCCGCCGAAGGTGGTCACGTCGCTGGCGACATGACCGCGCACGCGAACGCTGCAGCCAAAACAAGTCACTTCTGACACTTCTTCACCGGCGCCAATGCTGATGTTGTGGCCGAACTGGGTACGCTCGTGTACACCCTGGCCGAACGCAACCGTGGAAATCGCAATCACTAGAATGCCTGCAAACAACCGCAGCGCAAGGCGAACGTTAGCACTCATAGAACCCCCTGGCGGGCGCCAGACTTCGGAAGTAGTAGGGAAGTATGGCACAGAAGGGCAAGAATAATCTCCTGTTTCTGCGCCAGTTCTTTATAATTGTGGGTTTTCTAACTCTCGTCAGGGAATTCTTCATAGCGGAGGTTGTTGCATGGCCAGCTCTTATAACGGCGTTGCCGTACCGGCAGATGGAAGGACAATCGGTTATGCCAACGGCAAGTACGACGTTCCCGACAATCCCATCATACCTTTCATCGAAGGCGACGGCACCGGCCGCGACATCTGGAAAGCCTCTCTCCGCGTCTTTAACGCTGCCGTCGAAAAGGCTTACAAAGGCAAGCGCCGCGTCGCCTGGTACGAAGTCTTCGCCGGAGAAAAAGCCAAGGCCAAGTTCGATACCTGGCTGCCCGATGACACTGTCTCCGCCGTCCGCGAATTTCGCGTCGCCATCAAAGGCCCGCTGACCACACCAGTAGGCGGCGGCATCCGTTCGCTCAACGTGGCTCTGCGCCAGATCCTCGACCTCTATTGCTGCGTCCGCCCCGTGAAGTATTACAAAGGCGTGCCCTCGCCGGTGAAGCATCCCGAGCGCATGGATGTCGTCATCTACCGCGAAAATACCGAAGACGTTTACGCCGGCGTCGAATGGGAGCAGGGAACTGCCGACTGCGCCCGCCTGATCGAATTCCTGAACAAAGACATGCTCAAGGGCGGCAAGAAGCAGATCCGCCTCGACTCCGGCGTCGGCATCAAGCCGATTTCCGTGACCGGAACCAAGCGCCTGGTGCGCATGGCCATCCAGCACGCGATCGCGAATGGTCTGAAATCAGTCACACTCGTGCACAAGGGCAACATCCAGAAATTCACCGAAGGCGCGTTCCGCCAGTGGGGATATGACGTTGCTACCGAAGAATTCCGCGACAAGGTCGTCACCGAACGCGAGAGCTGGATTGTCGGCAACAAAGACCACGATCCGAGCCTGTCCGTCGCGCAGAATGCAGATCTGATTGAACCTGGCATGGAATTCGCTCCTCCCGCCTTCCGCCAGGCTGTCGAAAAAGAAGTGAAAAAAGTTCTCGACGCCATCTATGCGACGCACGGCAACGGCGAGTGGAAGAAGAAAGTCATGATCAACGACCGCATCGCCGACTCGATCTTCCAGCAGGTGGTCACGCGCGCCGATGAATATTCCGTGCTGGCCTGCCCGAACTTGAACGGCGACTACATCTCCGACGCCTGTGCCGCGCAGGTGGGCGGACTCGGAATCGCTCCCGGAGCCAACATCGGCGACGGCTACGCCATCTTCGAGGCCACGCACGGCACCGCACCCAAGTATGCCGACAAAGACGTCATCAATCCCGGATCGGTGATTCTCTCCGGCGTCATGATGTTCCGTCACCTCGGCTGGAACGAAGCCGCCGACCTGATTGAGCAGAGCATGGAGCGCACGATCGAGCAGAAGAAAGTCACCTACGACTTCGAGCGGCTGATGCCGGGCTCAACCAAAGTCAAGACCAGCGAGTTCGCGGGCGCGATGATCGAGAACATGGACGCGGGCGTGCTGGTTTAATAGAGCGAAATCGAGCTCTGGCAATCCCATGAAGAATCGCCTCCGCCACAATCGCGAGGATATACAGATTAAATCCCCGCCTCTGTCCCCGAAAGCATTCGGGAATGAACGGGGATTTTGGCGCAATATCATCAGCGGCAAGAGACAACTCACCGCAACTCAGGGGGTTGGCATTTTCCTTATGTATTTGGTGGCAGGAGTGCTTCTATGGAGCGGCATTTCCTCTGAGATGGGGGTTTCCCCGCGCGGGAAGGGGCCATTCTTAGCGTGGGTGTTCAACAACTTTGGCGGCTGGATCATTGTTTTCATTATTTTCGTGCTGCTTCTCCTTCTATTGTTTTGGAGGATTCGCTGTACTCAGAGAAGGCTGGAATACGAAAGGCTGGTCCAGCAAAAGGCTGGGCCCGCCGCCTTGAGGAATTCCTAAGAAAGAGGACTCATATATGCGAAAAAAAGTAACCATCGTAGGCTCAGGCAATGTGGGCGCAACGACCGCTCACTGGATTGCCTCCAAGGAACTGGCCGACGTCGTACTCATCGACATCATCGAGGGCGTGCCCCAGGGCAAGGGACTCGATCTGCTCGAAGCCATGCCCATCGAGAAACGCGACTCCCACGTCAGCGGCACCAACGATTACAAAGACACCGCGCACTCCGACATCGTCGTCATCACGGCCGGCATTCCGCGCAAACCCGGCATGAGCCGCGACGACCTACTCAACACGAATTACAACATCATGAAAGCGGTGGTCGGCGAGGTGATCAAACATTCGCCGAACTGCATTCTGATCATCGTCTCCAATCCGCTTGACGCCATGGCGCAGGCCGCCTACAAGCTGTGCGGATTCCCGCGCGAGCGCGTCATCGGCATGGCCGGCGTGCTGGACTCCGCCCGCTTCCGCGCCTTCATCGCCGAGGAACTGAAAGTCAGCGTCGAAAACGTCACCGCTTTCGTGCTCGGCGGCCACGGCGACACCATGGTCCCGCTGCCGCGCTACTCGACGGTCGCCGGCATCCCCATCACCGAGTTGATCGAGAAGTCCCGTCTCGAAGCGCTCGTCCAGCGCACCCGCGACGGCGGCGCGGAAATCGTGAAGTATCTCAAAACCGGCTCCGCTTACTATGCGCCGTCGGCAGCCGCCACGGAAATGGTCGAGGCGATCCTCAAAGACAAAAAGAAAATCCTCCCCTGCGCCGCTTATTTGCAGGGCGAGTACGGGATCAACGGCTTCTACGTCGGCGTTCCGGTAAAGCTAGGCGCAAAAGGTATCGAGCAGATCATTGAAATCAAGTTGACCGCGGAAGAGAAAGCCGCCCTCGACAAGAGCGCCGCAGCGGTGAAGGAGTTGTGCGGCGTGATCGGAGTATAAAGTGAGGGGAATCGCGGATTTATTGCCTGGACTGGAACACCCACTCGATTTCGCCGACTGTCGGATTCATTTTCTGCATGATGGGGTTTTGAGAGGAGAAATCGCCGTCGGGGGCCACCGCGGACCCCTCCTCCTTCGTCACGGGGTTGCCGGAACAGGTTAGCCTCAGGATCACGTGGCCATGTGCTCCGCTGAGCTCAGGCGCAAGGGTTCCGTCCGACCAGGACAGGACCGACCCGGCGGACGGTTTCATCGCTGCGACGGCAAAGGTCTTCGGTCTCACTCTGGTGACCGCAGACGAACAGCTAGCCAAATTAAAGGACATTGCTGTGCTGTCGAATCGCTAACCTGGACTTTCTCAATCGTTACCTATGCGTTTGAGCGAGAGAGTCATGATCTTTTCAGCCGTCTCCCGACTCCCCGAGAATCGGATGTTGGCGGTAAGCCAGGTGGTCGGTGCCACTGCACTCATCTCGCTTCCTGTGATCTCTGCGCCAGAAAATCCTCCTGGCACTTCTTCGCCGCAGTGAGTAACTCGGCAAACTCGGGCGTGCCCCTCACCTTGGCCCATGCGGAATCGTTCTGCAGGCCCGTATACGGGCAATAGTGCCCGGCAATCGAGCTCTTCACCATTCGCAAAGCAAGGTCCTTCTGCCCGCAGAAGAGAATATCGGGCGCTACCACATAATGCGTTTCCGGGTCGGGATCGGCCAGGATTCCTGCCCCGACTGCACGCGCCAGACTGGCCGCGTTCTGCGACGACGGATTGTCCAGACATGCAGCCATCAGCGGGGCCCATGTTGCCGCGCTGAATTTTTGAGTAAGATCCCTGGCTTGCGCCAGGTTTCCATCGCGAATCAACTGGCGCACCATATTCCCGGTCACCCATTCTGACCCGGCATCCAGTTGCAGGAACTCGACCGCCCGCGGGTAGTTGCCCAGCTGGTCGAAGGTGAACGCACACGAGCGGTAAGTATAGTTTCCCGGATCTAGCGCCAGCGCCGTATCACACTCGTGCGCCGATTCCTCGATCGCACCGCCATAGCGCAGGACGTACGACAATGCGAAGTGAGCGCCCGCATTCTCCGGGTGGTGATCCACCAGAGCCTTCGCGTCGCGATATGCCTGAACCAGTTGACCGTGTTCGACCTCAACCCCGGTCAGTTGTCCTGCCGGAACAATGAAGTTGGGATCGAGGGCCACTGCTTTTTCCAGAGCGGCGGTCGCGCGTTGCGCCGCCGCCGCGCCGCCGTCGGAATACGCGGCATCGTAGTGGTAGCGCAGCCCCAGAGCGTCCCAGGCCGGCGCGTAGGTCGGATCCAGCCCCACGGCGCGCTCCAGCATGACGATCGCATCTTTATTGGGTAGCGGATCATGGGGCAGGGCTATGCTGCGCAGGTAGAGATCGTACGCTTCCTCGTTCTTCGGATGCGTGGCACCTTCCGCCGAATCCGTTCCCGCGCCCAGAGCCGGAACCAGGCCCTGACGCACCTTCGCCGCGATCTGCCCCCGCATCGCGATCACATCCGGCGCAGCGACGGCCATCGTGTCGCGCCAGATTGTGCGGTTGTTGTCGATATCGATCGCCTCGAGAGTGATCTGCAGCTGTGAGCCCTCCTTCAGAAAGTGCCCGGTCACAACGTCGGTCACGTGCATCGCCTTACCGGCTTCCTGCAGGTCAAGTGTGGGCGAGTCATACTTGCTGGTGGTCGCGAACGGACGGATCGACAGCGAGCGAACATAGCTCAGCGAGGTCGCAATCTCATCGGCCAGGCCCAGGCGAAGGTAATCCAGATCCTTGTCCGCTCCCAGGTTCTGTAGGGGAAGAACAGCAACGGTTCGCGGATTGGCAAAACTCGTCCCGGGCGCGGACGGACGCCGGGTCTGCCAATAAAAAACTGCCAACACTATGACTGCGACCGCGCCCACCGCCAGCACGATCTTTCCGTAAGAAATCTTCGCGGCGGCTGCCGTCGCTGCGCCGCGCTCGGCGATCGCGCTGCGCTGTCCGGAGCTCGCCTGCCCCGCGCCACTCTCAGCCCGCGCAGAAGAGTCCGCCAATAGCGCGCGTCCCGAGTCCGTGTCGCGCTTTAGCCGCTGCAGGTCGCTGCGCATCTCGGAGGCGTGCTGGTAGCGCAGGACGATGTCTTTTTCGAGCGCCTTATTAATAATGTCTTCCAGCCGCGCCGGCACATCGTGATTCAGCCGCACCGCCGGGACTGGCGCGCGATTCATGATGCCTTCGCAAATCACCGCCGAGCTCTCGCCATGGAAGGGAACATCGCCGGTCGCCATCTCATACAGAACGGCGCCAAACGAGAACAGGTCGCTGCGTGCATCCAGTTCGCGGCCGCGCACCTGTTCCGGCGACATGTAGGCCACGGTGCCGACCATCGTGCCGGGGCTGGTGAGGTGCGCCTCGTCCAGCGTTTGCGTTTTGTCGGGTAGCGTTTTTTGTGTCCCCGCGGCCACTTTGGCCAAACCAAAGTCGAGGATCTTCGCATGGCCGCGCTTGGTGACGAAAATGTTCGCGGGCTTGATGTCGCGGTGCACAATGCCCTCCGCGTGGGCGGCGTCGAGGGCGTCAGCGATCTCAATCGCCAGGTTCACCAGCCGGTCATTCTCCATCGGCCGCGAACCGATGGCGTGCTTGAGCGTCAGGCCGTCGAGGAACTCCATGGCGATAAACGCCTGGCCTTCGTGCTCATCAATCTCGTAAATCGTGCAGATGTTGGGATGGTTCAACGCCGACGCCGCCTGGGCCTCGCGTTGGAAACGCGCCAGCGACTGCGGATCTTTGGCGACATCGTCGGGCAGAAACTTGAGCGCCACAAAGCGCCGGAGCTTAAGATCTTCGGCCTTATACACCACGCCCATGCCGCCGCCGCCCAACTTCTCGACGAGGCGGTAATGCGAGATAGTTTGCCCAATCATGATTTATCTGAACAATCGACCAGAATCCTACGTGGGCGGGTAGAGCAAGTCAATGAAACAGCCGATTCTGTGGCTGCGCCGGTCACGGAGTTCGCCGGGTGATCATCTTGTAGGTTCTGCCTCATCGAGCAGCCAAGGCACCGTCGTCTGAAATTCAAGTTGGACGACGGTGTGTCCTTTGAATGCATCCGGCACTAGGGCAAGCCGTTTCGTAAATCCCAGCTGAAATTCGGCGTCTGCTTTTTCGAGGTCGGGAGTCCAAAGGTTCGTTCCGATCGGCTTGGCTGCATCGGAACCGCTGGCTATTCTACCCACGAAGTGAAACCATCCACCATAGTGATGTTTTCCTGGTTCCACGCGGTGAGTGTGGTAGACCTCGGCTTCGCGATTACTGGCGATTCCTAACACGTCGAACAACCGGGTGACATCGGCTGGATAAATCCGAGTACGTGCTTCGGCAAAGTTCCGGCAAGGCGCGCAGCCACAAGATTCCGGCGCGCCTTGCGGAATCCGACCGAACAGCTGGCGAGTGATGTCCGGCTCACACTCGAGCTCCCAGCGAGCAAATGTGATTGACTTCATTTGGGAAACGATCCCGAATCTAGACCTTCTCGATCGTGACCTTCTTCAGCACCACATCTTTGTTCGGACGATTCTGGCGATTTTGCGGAACCCCCGTGATCTTCACCGCGATGTCCTGCCCCTCCACAACCTCGCCGAAAATCGTGTGCTTGCCCGTAAGCCATGTGGTCGGCACGGTTGTAATGAAGAACTGCGAACCGTTGGTGTTGGGCCCGGCATTGGCCATGGCGAGTTTTCCCGGCTGGTCGAATTTGTGCGGCGATCCCTTGGTCTCGTCCTCGAATTGATAGCCCGGCCCGCCCGTGCCCGTGCCCTGCGGATCTCCGCCCTGAATCATGAAGTCGGGAATGACGCGGTGAAAAATTGTCCCATCGTACAGCCGGTCTTTCGACTTCTTGCGCGACGTGGGATGCGTCCATTCCCGCTTGCCCTCGGCAAGTTCCACGAAATTGGCGACAGTCTTGGGCGCATCTTTTTCAAACAGGCGGCAAACGATGGTTCCTTCGGAGGTTTCAAACGTGGCATAAAGTCCAGGTTGACGAGTCATAAAATCCTTTCGGCTAGATAGTAGCGCCGGCGTCTCGCCGGCTGTCGCGAGGGCGTCTCGCCCTCGCACGCAAGAGAACTGCAACTCTCAATTCGGTGTTGGAGTCGTCTTTGGAGCAGTCGTCGCAGGCTTCTTCACCGTGCTTCCGGCTGCCGGCTTCGCTGCCGTTCCCGTGCTGCGCACGATGCTGATGTGAATAATCTTCACCGGACGAAACGGCTTATCCGTCGCGGGATCCCTGGCCATGTGGGCGATCTGCTTCACCAGCGCCACGGCGGCTTCATCGCACTGTCCGAAAATCGTGTAGCCACCATTGAGGTGAGGCGTGGCCACCTCGGTGATAAAAAACTGCGAGCCGTTCGTGCCCGGCCCGGAGTTGGCATAGGCCAGCCGCCCCGGCTGATCAAACAGCAGATCAGGCGTGGCTTCGTTCTTAAACTGATACCCGGGATCTCCCGTGCCGTTACCCGCGGGATCTCCGCCCTGAATCATAAAGTCAGGAATGACCCGATGAAAAATCGTCCCGTCATACAGCGGCACGCCGTGCTTGGTAGCCCCGCTGACCGGATTCTTCCAGTCCTTGGTTCCGCTGGCCAGCCCAATAAAATTCTCCACGCCAATCGGCGCTTTGTCCGGAAACAGCGTGCAGGTCATGTTACCCGCCGTGGTTTTGATGATGGCCGTCGGCTTGGTCGCCGTATGAACAACGGGCTTCGCCGTACTACTCGGTTTTGCGGCAGTGCCAGGCTTAGCAGTCGGCGCGGTCTGGGTGGCAGAACTCGCCTGCCCCCACGCAGCCGAGGCCGCCATTATTGTTACTAAAATCGCGAATGTCTTACGCATAAATCCCTCCTTGCGATGGGAGATGTTGCCGTAATCGGCGCAACGTTGCATTGTACGACAGCGGCGGCCCGCTTTCTCGACGACGAACAGTGTGAAGAACTCAATCCGACGGACCACGCGAGATCCTTCGCTCCGCCTGAAGAACGGCTACGCTCAGGATGACGCCCTGGGCCCAGGCGAGGGCATCGTCCGAGCCAGACTATCTTGCTGTGGCCGTCGCAGCCTGCATCTCGTGGCTCACGCCTTCCACTTCCCGAAAGACGCGCATCAGATTCCCGCCCAGAATCTTCTTGATGTCCTCGGCACTGTAGCCGCGGTCGAGCAGCGCCTGCGTGATCTTCGGCAAATCGGCGGCCGAGTCGATCCCCTGCGGCGTCGCCCCGCTGACGCCGTCAAAATCCGAGCCCAATCCTACGTGATCAATTCCCGCAACTTTCGCGATGTGATCGATGTGGTCGATCAACGATTTCAGCGGCGGCCGCGGAATCTTCGCCGTCCACTCGCGCTCGATGCGGTCGACGTCGACATAATTCACTGGCTTACCTTGGGACTTCAGTTCGTCAACATATTTCTGAATGGCGGCGGCCATATCCTTGGCCTGGGCAATTTGGGCCTTGCGGAAATCTTCGTCAATAAATCCGTTGAAGAAATTCACCTGCACCACACCGCCATTCTTGGTCACGGCGCGCAGCATCTCGTCCGTCATGTTGCGCGGAGCATCCACCAGCGCCCGCGCCGACGAGTGCGACGCGATCACCGGAGCCTTCGTCGTCGCGATCGCGTCCCAGAACGTCTTATCCGCGACGTGCGAGATGTCGACCATCATGCCCAACCGGTTCATCTCCAGCACGACCTGCTTGCCGAAATCCGTCAGCCCATTGTGATGCTGCACCTTCGCGTCATCGATGTCTCCCGAAGAGTCTGCCCACTCGTTGGTATTCGACCAGGACAGCGTCATGTAGCGCACGCCCAGCCGGTAATAATCGCGCAGCAGGTGAATATCATTTTCGATCGAGTGCCCGCCCTCGATCCCCATCAGCGCAGCGAGCTTGTGCTCCTTGTGGGCCCGGTCAATGTCCGCGGGCGAATAAGCCATCATCATGCGGTCGGGATGCCGCGCCGCCTGCTCATACACGGAATCGATCAAGTCAAACGTATGCCGGGCGAAATGCCCCTGGTTGGTGTCCGGATCTACCCAGATGGAAAAGAATTCCGCGCCCAGATTTCCGCGGCGCGCCTTGTCGAGGCTGATGTGGCCAATATCTTTGGGATCGGTCGACCCGATATCGAAGCCTTCGTCCAAGAATCGCTGCGGCGTATCGGCGTGGGTGTCAACCACGAGCGTGGAATCGTGAATCTTCTGGGCCCGCGCGCTGACAACCACGTCGGGGGCAGCCGGCGATTTGTCCGGGGCCTGGGCCGCGGCCAGGGATGAGATCGAAGTAAAGACGAGAGCAAAAATGAGCAAGAGCCGGTTTGTCATAAGTGGTGGCCCACGAAAAAAGAAGTGCGGGGCAGGTCCCGATTGTATAGGCAAATCCCGGAACCTCACAAAAGGATCGGCCCGGAAAGGAGTCATCCTGACCGGAGCCGTTCTTCAGGCGGAGGGAAGGATCTCGCTCGTGGAGTTAGTAAAGTTCAGCAGCAAGGCAGCAAGCGCCAGCTGAACACATGTTTCCAGAGGTTGCTCGGTGTCGATCACAGTCTTGGCATGCGTGATCGCTTCGAACCGCGACTTCACCGCCAGATACAGCTGGAAGTCACGATTTCCCGCAGGATGCCCTCCACCCTCCGCATCGGCTGCAATCCGGCGTCGCGCGGTCTCCTCCGAGCACACGCACTCGAGAATGCGCCACGGCTGCTGCAGAGAATCCGCCGCGCCAATCACGTTTTCAATCTGATACCGGCGCGAGAACGGTCGCCCATCCAGGAAGATCACCCGCGCCCGATCCCGCGCCAACAAGTATCCCGCGGTTTCCAGCATGACCTGCAGGCAATAGTCGTCCTGGCGCGTCGAGTATTCGATCTCCTCCGGCAGAAAGATCGCATGCCGGATTTCATCCTTGCTCAACACCCGCCCCTGCGTGCGGGCCGCCAGTTCACGGGCGAGCGTGCTCTTTCCAGTGCCGGGAAGTCCAGCCATCAAAACAATCATAGGAAGAGAATCGTATCGGATGTTCCGCGGAGGGTGCTACCTGCGTATGTGAAACTGGTATGTGAAGCTGGTATGTGAAACTCTGATCCTTGCGCCTTCTTAGTTGGTCCCGCTGCCCAGCGCAACCTGCGTGTCCACCGGCTTTTCGCGGTCGGGATGCTCGACGGGAACAATGTCCTGCGTCTCGCGCCAGTCGGTGTAAGTCCCGCTCACCATGATATGGAACACCCACTGGTGACGCTCTTCTTCCGGTTCCACCAGGCCCAGAGCCTTCATGTAGAAGAGGTAGTGCTCCATCCAGTGAACCTGGTCCTTGCTCATGCCGCGGCGCTGCAGGTCAACTGTCACGCCCGCCAGATGCGAAGAAGCGGTATCGCCGTCGGCCGGAGCCGCATTGCGGTTATGCCGCCGCAGCTTTTTCTGAACTTTCACCGTCCGCACCGCCGAGTTCACCTGAATCTGCTGATGGAAGCGGTTGTAGTAGGCCTGGCTCAAATCGTTGACAAAATCCAGCGTCCACGGACGGCAGTAGCGCCGCGAAGGATCCAGCCGCGGATCGAAGCGCAAGGTTTCTCCCGCGCGAATTTCCAGCAGGGAACCGTCCGCCTTTAAAGCCTCAAGCTCGGTGTCATTCTGAATGCGCGGCAGTTCGAGTCGGTCGATCTCCGCGTTCTGGATCAGCAGTGATTCGTGCGATGGCCGGAACAGCGGATTCCAGCGCAGCCAGCGGAAATGCCGGCGATGCACGTTCGCGCGACGCACCGCAAACGCGCTGCCCGACATCCCCCCGCATACCATCGCCAGAAGGATCACAGCCGCGAATTGGAATCGAACGAAGTGTCTCAAGATTTCTCGCCAGTTGCGCCCTCACGAACTTTGTTCCGTCGCGAGTAGCGGCTATTCTAAGCCATGCTGTCAAGTGGTCCAACCCGAGACTGCTGCCGGACCGTTACTTGCGTACCCAAAACGCCACTTCCGGGTGGTTACCTGATCCCCCACGCAGGAAGCCGGACCATAGTTTCAACGGCAAATGATGGGCCATACTTGAGCCCGCGGCGCGGCCCGCTATGTGCGCGGATAGCCTCGACTTGGCGCGATTAGACGACGCTCAGGCGAGCCCAGTGGGGGCGATTCTAAGGCAATAGTGACAAATCCAGGACAATCATGACAAAAATCAGCGCCGCAAAAGGTCACCCAGCGCCTGCTTCATGACCTGCCCGCCCACTTCGGAGATGGACCTGGTCAGCGGAATATCTTTGGGGCAAACCTCGACGCAGTTCTGCGCATAGCCGCATTCCTGTATGCCGCCGTCGCCCATCAGCGCCGCCAGGCGCTCGCGCTCCAGAGCCTTGCCCGTAGGATGGGTATTAAAGAGCCGCACCTGCGCGATGGTCGCCGCCCCCACGAAGCCCGTGTCTTCATTAAATTGTGGGCAAGCCTCCATGCAGCAGCAGCAGGAAATGCATCGCGAAATGGGATACGCGACTTCCTGCTCCTCGGCCGACATGCGCGGTCCAGGCCCCAGATCGTACGTGCCGTCGATCGGCACCCACGCCTTCACGGCCTTGAGATTTTCGAAGATCACGTTGCGATCGACTGCCAGATCGCGCACCACCGGGAACTTGGAAAACGGCTCGAGGCGAATCGGCTGCTCCAAATGGTCAATCAGGGCCGAGCACGCCATCCGCGCCTTGCCGTTGATCAGCATGGCGCACGATCCGCAGACTTCCTCGAGACAATTCGAGTCGTAGGTGATAGGCGTGGTCGCCTTGCCGTCGCGCGTGACGGGGTCGGCGGCAATGTCCATCAGCGCCGAAATGACATTCATGTTCGGCCGGTAGGGAACGGAGAACTCCTCCCAGTGCGGCTCGGAGGTGGGAGTGGCCTGCCGCTTGATCTTGATGATGACGGATTTTTCAGCCATTCGTTCTTAGCCTTTAATTCCTTGTCATCCTGAGCAAAGCGAAGGATCCATGCACTCTGCCGGCACCAGCAAACTCCATGGGTCCTTCGCTTCGCTCAGGATGACAACCTGAACAAATTCTTAGTACTTTCTCGCCCGCGGCGGAATCAGCGACGTGTCCACCGGCTCGAACTCAAATTTCGGCTCATCCGCATCGGGCGCGAAATACGCCTTCGTCGTCTTCAGCCAGTTCTTGTCGTCGCGCTCGGGGAACTCCGGCTTGTAGTGCGCCCCGCGCGATTCGTCGCGCATGCCCGCGCCCTGCGCGATCACCCGGGCCAGTTGCAGCATGTTGTAAAGCTGCCGCGCAAACACTACCGTCGTGTTCGCCCACATCGTGCGGTCGCTCAGATTGATCTTGCGATAGCGCTCCAGCATCTCGACCAGCTTGGCGTCGGTTTGCGTCAACGCTTTGTTGTAGCGGATGACCGTGCAGTCCTTGGTCATCAGTTCGCCCATTTCACGCCACAGCTTGACAGGATTCTCGGTCCCCTGATTATTCATGAGCAGGGCATTGCTCTCTTCCTGGCGTTTCTTCTCGGCGTCAAAGCTGCCATTCCCGTCAGGAAGCGCCTGCAAGCCGCGCGCGTACTTCACCGCATTCGGCCCGGCGACGCCTCCGCCGTAGATGCAGGACACCAGCGAGTTCGCGCCCAGCCGGTTGGCGCCATGATACTGATATTCGCACTCTCCCGCGGCGAAGACACCGGGAATGTTGGTTTGCTGGTGGAAGTCAACCCAGAGTCCGCCCATGGTGTAATGCATGCCAGGGAAAATCTTCATGGGCGTATCGCGCGGATCGTCGCCCACAAACTTCTCGTAGATTTCAAGAATGCCTTCGAGTTTCTTGTCCAGAAGTTTGCGGTCGATGTGGGTCAGGTCGAGATAAACCATCGGCTTGCCGTCGATGCCGAGGTTATGCTCGAACACAACTTTAAAAATTGCCCGCGTCGCAATGTCGCGGGGCACGAGATTGCCGTACTTTGGATACCACTCTTCGAGAAAATACCAGCGTTCATTCTGTGGGATGGACTTGGGGTCGCGATTGTCGCCGGGCTTCTTGGGAACCCAGACGCGTCCGCCCTCGCCGCGGGCTGATTCGGACATCAGTCGCAGCTTGTCTTCGCCGGGGATGCACGTCGGATGCACCTGAATAAATTCGCCATTGGCATAAAAGGCGCCCTGCTGGTAGAGCGCGGACTGGGCGGAACCCGTGCATACAACCGAATTCGTCGACTTGCCAAAGATCGCTCCGTTCCCGCCGGTCGCGATGATGATCGCGTCGGCCGGGAAGGTGCGAACCTCCATCGAGCGCAGGTCCATGGCGCAAATGCCGCGGCACACGCGGTTTCCATCGAGCACCGCCGACAGAAATTCCCAGTGCTCGTATTTCTTCACCTTGCCTTCGGACTCGTAGCGCCGGACCTGTTCATCAAGCGCGTAAAGCAATTGCTGTCCGGTCGTCGCGCCGGCGAACGCCGTGCGGTTATAGAGGGTTCCGCCGAAGCGGCGAAAATCGAGCAGTCCTTCCGGCGTGCGATTGAACGGCACGCCCATGCGGTCAAGCAGATCAATAATCCCCGGCGCGGCCTCGCACATGTCTTTAATCGGAGGCTGGTTGCCGAGAAAGTCGCCGCCGTACACTGTGTCGTCAAAATGCTTCCAGGTCGAATCGCCTTCACCCTTCAGATTCTTCGCGGCGTTAATCCCGCCCTGCGCGCACACCGAGTGCGATCGCTTTACCGGAACAATGGAGAACAGATCGACGTTCGCACCCATCTCCGCGATCTTGATGACAGCAGAAAGTCCGGCAAGGCCGCCGCCGACGACAATAATTTTGGGAGTCGCCATCTTATTGCACCGGCCTTTCGCGGCTGGCGGTCTGCGCGCCTGCTTTATGGCTGGAATGAATCATGGTTCGATTCTGGTCGTCGGTTGGCACCGCTTGGGAGCGGAACGAATACAAACTCGCAAAGCCCGCACCGCACAGCACGAGGAAAAGTGCCAGGCACACGCGCAACAGCCGCTTCTGGGCCTTATCGCCTGACACAATCCCCCACTTCGCCGAGAATAGCCAGATGCCGTACGCGAAGTGCCACGAAGCCGCGACCAGTCCGACCACGTAGAACAGGAACAGCGCGGGGTGCATCACTTCGATTTGCACCTTTGTGAAGGAATACGCGGGATTGTCGTGCAGGTCGACGCCCGTAAATCGCATCGTGTACGTATGCCAGAGGATGTAGACGAACGCGATCCCTCCGGTCCAGCGCTGTGCCGTGTACATCCAGTTCCCGCTCCAGGGATACGCCGTTGTATTCCCGTCGCCGCGATACCAGATGTAGAAGCCGTAGAGCGCGTGAAACGCAATCGGCAGCCAAATTCCGAACAGCTCCAGGAAAAACACCAGCGGAAGGTTCGCCAGAAAGCTGACCTGTCGCGCATACGCATCAGGACCGCTGATGGCCGTGGAGTTCGAAATCAGAATATGTTCAAAGAGAAATGCGCCCACCGGAACGATCCCCGACAGGGAATGCAGCCGGCGCAACACGAACGAAGATCCCTGCCCAGCCCGCAACGGCGCCACCCCGTGCGCTAGAACAGGAGCAGAAGAACTGGCCGACGCCACGAAACGCTCCTTATGAGTTCAACAGACTTGCCCAAGAAGGCAAAAATAACTTTTTATTATCGGGCTGCGAGAGAAGTGAAGTCAAATGTGGAGCGGACACTCCTGTCCGCTGCTTTTGACTTTGTTCTTGACGTTGACTTCCTCTAAGCGATTTCTTACCGCATCCCCTCGCACCATTCCAGAAACGCTCGAAACGCCGCCCCCCGATGGCTATACCGCGCCTTCTCCTCCGCGCTGAGTTCCGCAAACGTCTTTTGAATCTGCGGAAAATAAAACAGCGGATCGTATCCGAACCCGCCGGTTCCTCGCGGTGAATCGAGGATCACTCCATCCGCCGTCCCGCGAAACGTAGCCAGTGTTTTTCCATCGCGCGCCGCCGCCAGCACGCATACGAATCGCCCGGTACGCTTCTCCGGCGGCACTTTCCTCAGTTCCCGAAGCACGCGCGCGTTGTTGGCCTCGTCATCCGTGTTCTCGTCGGCCAAGTGCGGCTGGTCGGCAGCGTATCGCGCCGAATGGACGCCGGGAGCCCCGTCCAGAGCATCCACCTCAAGCCCGGAATCGTCCGCCACGACGATCTCTCCCGCAGCATTCCGGCTATACTCCTCCGCCTTCTTGCGCGCGTTCTCCTCAAATGTGAGCCCATCTTCGACCACGGTCGGCAGGGAAGCGAAGCCCGGGATGCCCCCAATCTCAATCCCATGGGACGCAGCCGCGCCCGCAAAGTCCCGCAGTTTCCCCGGATTCGAAGTGGCAATCAAAATTCGCCGCATGAGTCAGACCTCAGACGTCGGGCGTCAGACCTCAGATTCTAGGCGGCTGAGGTCCGAGGTCTGAGGTCCGACGCCTTGCCGAGGCTACCAAAGTCCGGGCGAGCATCACGATCGCAGCCACCAGAGAAATCCATCCCCCCGCCGCCCGATCCCACGTCCGCGCAAAATGAATCTCCACCCGATTCATCCCAGCCGCAACCGGAACCAGCATCTGCCCCGTCCCCTCCCGCGCCGCCGTCTCCACCACGCGTCCATTCACCTCCACCCGCCACGCCGGATACTGAAGCAGACGCAGCCGCAACTGATCCGCCGCCGACATCTCCGCCGTGAAGATCCTCGACTCCGCTTCCCAGCGATACAGGTGAATCTCCGCGCGCGCCGGCCCGTCGACGGTCACATTGCGAGCATCCTTGTCGATCGCCGCCGGGTCCGCTCCGATCGGCGTGTATTCTTCCACGCCTTCATAACCCGCACCCGTCGCCATGTTGTCCTGCATCTCGCGCAGGTCGGCAACGTTGTCCCACCACGGCGCCTGCGCATGCTGCCAGGCCACGACAATCACCAGAATCGAAATTGCCGCCGCCGCCCGCCACCACCAGCTCCGCAGTCCCACCGTCACCAGCAACGAAAAGATCAGGCTCAGCGCCAGGAGCCAGCGCCACGGGAACTGCATGAACTCCATCTTCGGCAAAATCTTCCACAGCACTCCTGCCACCGGAAACATCAACACGCTGCACGCCGCAGCCCACCCCAGCAGAGCCCTCCACAGGTCGCGCTGTGTTTCCCGCCACTGCCGCGCTGCCCACGCAGCCATAACCACCACGGCCATCTCCAGGATCGCTACCCACGAGATAATGCGGTTGAAAGCATCGTGATCGGCGTCGCTCGTATGAATGAACAGAAAATTATCCGCCGGACGCGATCCCTGCGACACGGCCTGCGCAATATCAACCCATCTCTGTTCGTAAATCGCCGGCAGCAGATAGAACGCCGCCAGGCCCGCTCCCAATGCCACCGCGCCCGCTCCCACCAATAAGATCCGCGCCGAGCGCCGCTGCCACGCGAAGAACACCAGGAGCAGCGCCAGCGAGTAGTGGATCATTACCGCCGCCGGAGCATTGGTCAGCCACGCCGCCGCCAGCACCAAGGCCAGCGGCACGATCGCGCGCCAGCGTTCTTTAGCCCCATCCACAGCCTTCAGCACGAAGAGCAGCAGCAGCGGCATCAGGCAGCTTGCCAGCAGTTCGGCGAACGCGCTGCGCCAGTACACAATCACCAAATGATAGGGATTGACGGCATACAGCACTGCGACGAAGATCGCGTCGCGCCGGTCGAACTTCTGCGGATCGAGCCAGCTCCGCGCCAGGATGAACATCGCGATGCCCGCCGCCGCCAGCGCGATCCATATGTAAATGCAGGACGCGATGGCCCAGGGAAAAATTGCGCTCACCCCCGCGCCCAGGGTCCACGACGCCGGAGGATAGAAAACGAATCGCGGTTCGCCATAGGCGAAATGCGCCAGCGCAGCCCACCGCGGATAAAGAATTCCATGCTTCCACTGCGCCAGAACTTCCAGCCACGAGTAGAGATGAAACTCCACATCATGTCCCGACGGAGTGCCTAAAAAAAAGAAAGGAATCTCCACCGCGAATGCCGCACTCCCGATGGCGAGCAGGGGCGCCCACCACAGCGCCGTCCCACGCCGCGCCGTCGCACGCTGCTCTGGTGACGGATTTTCAACCGCGCAAATCTTTCCCAGACGCACTCCCCGTTTGCCGCAAGAAGTCCAATGCGCGCCAACCGAAAACACAGTCTACTTTAACGGAGATTTAACACTGCTGAAATCTGCCCGCAACGAAGTTCCAATACCGTGGTCGCAATGGGGTGGAACAACTGCAAGGAGTTGAGGGGCTCGTGCCAAAGACGGGGCCGGGTCCCTCGATTCTTCGGAAGCCTGGCGAGCGGCGGTGCTTTTGGGGTGGCGCAGCGCGTTCAGCGTTGCGATAAGGATTGGGTTCTATCTGCGGCTTGAAGCCTGAGGTGCACCTTACTCGACCGAGGTTTCTTCCGGACTTTCTTCTGGACTGCGCTGATGCTGTAGTTCCGCCAGGAAATCTCCCTGCTGCAACGAAGTCCCCCGCCGCAGCAACTCCAACAGCGGATCTTCCAACTCTTCGCCGGACTCGTCTGCTTTCTTGGCCCCGGTTTCAAACTGGGTCAGATCGGCCACCAGCGCCCGCGGAGAAATGATCAGCTCCAACATGGTCGCCGGACAGGTTCGCAGGAAATTAATCAGCTTCTCCACATGCGCGCGCTGCTCCGCGGTGCGGGAAGGGAACTCCACTCCCATTCCGTGCCCAGGATGCGCTACTCGCACCATGCCTTCGGTATGGACTTCGTGCTCTGGGGCTCTCAAGCAAAGGTCGACCAGTGCGCGCTCCGGGAAGGGCGCGTCGGTTTGTACGTAACAGCCACCCAGACTCAAATCGGTCAGCTTACAGTGCGGAACGGTCTCATCTTCACCGGCACCGGCGGGGCTGGCCGCGGCTTGCAGCCAAGCCTTCAGTTCGGCTTTTGCCGTCTCCGCAACATCCTGGAAGTGAACTCCGGTTTGGCCATTGGAATTGGCCCACGCCACCTGTCCGTGCGCCTCGACATCCACCGCAGTGTCTGGTAGCCGGAAATGAAACGCCAGCAACGATCCCGCAGCCTGCGTCTCCGCCGTGAGCACTTCCATGCCGGTTTCTGACAGATCCAGAAGAATGCCGTCCACTTTGCGAGTGTCCGGCAAGGTAATCTCCACTGCCGCCTGCACCGGAATCCGGACTGCCCGGCGACGCTCCCGGCTCAACAGAGCCGCAGCTGCGCGCAGTCCAGCTTTCGCCGCTTCATCAGTGAGAGGCTTGTAGAGCACGAAGTGCGCTCCGCCGCTCAGTATGCCTCGCACCTTCGCGGTATCTGCCACCAAGGCAACGCTGAGCGGACTCGTGCCCAGTTGCTGCGCGTGCCGCAGTACATTTTCCGCCAGCTCTGGGTTCTCGAAATCGACAATCAGCGCGTCGAACTTCTGCTGCTGGATTCGGGCCATCGTGGTCTCGGGATCGCTGGAGCGGTCCATGGCCACGCCAAAAGTGGGCAGAACTCTGCCCAGCACATCCGCCGCCGAATCATCGGTCGAAACCAGTAAGGCCTGTAGGGTCATAAATCGTAGGGTTCCCGCCGCCGCGATTACGGCCAGCGAGGAGCTGTGGGACGTGCTGCCTTGGAGGAAGCCGAACTGCCCGCGTTTGCGCCTGCCTTGGCGGCCATCGCATCTCCCTGCAGGGTGGCGTCGTCCACTTCCGCCAGCACCCCGTTGTCGTCATCATCGTTCTCAGCCAGCAGAGGTGCTACTTCGCGCAGCTTTTCGGCTGCCTGCTGGAGCATCTCGATCTGTTTGCCAAGTTGGGCGTATTTTGCCTGCTTCTGCCGCAGGACCTCATGAATATCTTTCATACAACCCCCTGTTGGCAATTTAGGAGGCTATACCCGGCGGGTCAACGGTAATCCCCTCGGTCAGATTACCGGGGTAACGGAGCTGGGGGAACGGAGGACGCATGGACGGAGACCCCCAGAGACAAGAAAAGCCCCGCCATCCCTGGCGGGGCCTTTCGATTCAGGAGATGCAAATAAACTGGTTACGCTCTCAGTTTGTGCCGCAGGACTCCAGCAAGACCGATCAGCCCTGCTCCCAGCAGAGTCAGGCTGCCTGGCTCTGGCACCGTAATGTTGGTGTCGCCACTGGAGATGGTCGTCGATCCGTTGAAGAAGCCCTTTCCGGTGTTGATGGTCAGCTGCACGGTCGCGCCAGAAACCGTCCCCCCGCCCATCCAGGTGCCTGTGACGGTGCCCTGGAGCGTGTAGTTGTGGGTTCCGTTCGCCAGTGTCACCAGCGTCCAGGTAACCGGTCCGTCAAACGTTCCCGAAAAGATCGCGCCATTAGGAATCCCGCTCGTACCGTTCCCCATAATGGTGAACGTTCCGCCGGCCATAAACGTGCCGCCCATCTGCAGGCTTCCGGACATCAACATGCCCGTCGAGAAGCTCAGCGAGCCCAAGTCGCCAGTCACCAGACCTAAGCTACCCAATCCATTGACGGCAATCAATTCCGATCCGCTAAGGGTCAGTCCCGCGCTGCTGCCGGATAAAGTCCCGCCACTGTTTGTGAAATCAACTGAGTTGTTGGCAAACGCCGCCATCGGCAACGCAAGAGCAAGCAGAACTAACCACAGAATCCGTTTCATAGACTTTCCTCCTGAATCTCCGCTTCCTAGGAGCCTCTTCGAGGGCTCTTCATGCTGGGACAAACTTACACAATAGAATCCCACTGTCGTGATGTGCACTTAGAGTGCCAAAACGGAACATCGGCAGAATCATTGTAAACAAACAACTTAGTTATGTTCGGAAGATTCCTGTGAATTGATGAAGTGCAAAGTGCTGCACACTTCAATCATCCGTTTTGCGACCGAACCCGAAACGCGACCCAATCGCGAGACCTGATTATTGGCAAAGTCTCTCATCGGAAAACTCGTCACGGTGTACCTCTTTATCCCGTCAGCGAAGGCAGCCTGCCGGCCGAGCCGAGCAGGAAGATTGTCCCCACCACAATACTATAAGCGGAGTTAAGCAACGTAAGCCCCGGCAACGCGTTCGAACTGAGAGTAGTCAAAATAGGGGTCAGAGCTCGTGAGAGGGAAGTGGGCGACCCTCCCCCTTGAGCCAGCCAGGCTAGCACCTTGTCCAGGGAGTACAATCCCGCCGCTGCGCCGCACATGAGCGTGTTCATCGCCAGCAATCCCACGATGAACATCAGCAGGCCCAACAGTCCTGCGCCGGTTCCGCCCAGTTTGGCGGCCATCAGAAACAGCAATAGCTGGGTCGGAGTCTCCGCCCCCAGTCCGTGAATTACTCCCACCAAAAAGGTCGAACCCGTGCCGTATCCGTCCTTGAACACCTGCGGGGCCTCAACCCTCGTCCCGCCAAAAATCAAGCTAAGCCGCCAGTAGATCCACAACGCTCCGTTGATCAGCATCGTGATTCGGGTGCGTGGGCGCAGGTGACTGTGGGTGGAAGGTCGAAAGAAGGTGCCCAACACATAAAGCCCCAGGACCAGCAAGGTGATCCCGACCAGCCGCTCCGCCCAGCGATCGCTGGCCGCGGGCAGCGCGATGCCGAACACCACCGCCGCCGACCCTAGAAGCGCCACGGTCGTGGCGTGTCCCGCCACATAGAGCAATCCATAACGCATGGCATCGCGGGCTTTGGATTGCACGCTGCTGATGTCGGTAATGGCCGCAATGTGATCGTAGTCCAGTCCGTGCCGGAATCCCAGCACTGCGGCCGAGACCAGAGCCAGTCGTAGATTGACGGGATCGACCAAAAGGGGCCTACCAAAGAAGAATTTCCGCGCGGCAAATTCGCCCCGGCGCATTCCTTCGCGCCGGACTTGTAGGCTAGCACACTCTCGGCTCGGTACCCGGCAGTGGGTCGTTAGTCTTTTTTTGCGGCTGGTGCGCTCAACGCGACTGCCGGAGCGATCAGTTCCCGCAGCCGCCGCGAAAGAATGGTAGACAGAGAATGATAGAAGCGCGAACCCAGATGCGGAAATAATTCAAACATCGATTGCAGAGTTGCCCGGTCCAGGTAATAAGTCTCTACCTCTTCCTTGGCAACCACGTTCGCCGTGGCCGGCAATTCGTCGAGAAACGATATCTCGCCGCAGGGCTCGCCGGCATTGATTCCCAGAGCCCCACCCTTGGATGGAATCTGCACCGAAGCCGCGCCCTTCACCAGCAAATAAACCCCGTGGGTTCGCTTGCCTTGTTGCACGATCGACTCGCCCGCCTTGAACTGCCGGCGAACCGCCTTATCCGCGATCAGCATCCAGTCATTGGGCGTCAGATACACCAATCCGCCCTTGGCCGCCGACAATACTGCCACATCTTGGTGCTGACTTGCTTTCGACATGGCGCGCTAACCCGATGTCCGGAGACACTCTTCCGGCACGATTTGACCGAACAGAGTTGAACAGCGAAATCACAGAAACAACAGGGGCTAGAACGAGATTATCAGAAAGGGATTCCAAGGGCATCCGCCGGAACCCGATTCGATACGAGCGCAATGCGCTCGATCACAACGCCGGCCTCGCCGCAATGGACTTGAGATCTCTTACTTGGAGGGCTCCAGCAGGTGGGCATATTTGTTACCCGCGCTGCCCTTGCAAAAGGACAAATTTTTCACGTTCGCAGCCGGAGCGGCGCAGGGCTGCCCCCACGCATACTCTTGGCCCCACACAAACTCTTTGAGCAGGCTTTGCGAAAAGGCCACGGCCTCCGGGGTTAGGTAATACTCCCAGGTGGCCGCCTTTTCGTCTTTTCGTACGAACAGTGCGGCCCCATCGAGGGAACCATGCTGCTCAAACTGCGTCTCAAAACTATCTTCCAGATCCTTCCCCTTGGCCTTATATTCGCGGGAAGTCATTGTCACTTTGTACCAGCCCACGGCAGTACCTTCAGTCACAGCCCGCACCTCCATTCCGACGGTCCGCGAATTATACGCCTCTATCTCGAAAGCGCTCAGCGGTTGCAAATTGGTAGCCCGGCGGGAACGAAAACTAAAAATGGTGCGCCCTGAGAGATTCGAACTCCCGACCTACTGGTTCGTAGCCAGTCGCTCTATCCAACTGAGCTAAGGGCGCAGGTTTTCAGCGATAGCCACACGACAGAATGGAATGAACTGGCGTTCGCCCATCTCTGCTCAACTCGACCGCCTATGAGCGAACGATGCCTGTAGTTCACGGCAAGCTGAAAAATCATTGTAACGTCTGGAGCGGCGCAGCGGCAACTTCTTCTGCTGATCGTGTGCCGACTGATCCCCTTCGTCTAGCCCGCGTCGGACGGCATGGGAATCGAACTCATGATGCGCGCGTTCCACTGTTCGGGTTTTAAAGTCAGCCCTTCACAACCGGGACCGGTTGAATTGGTGCCGCTGCCCCCGCCCTGCAACTGCTGAAAATTTCCTTTATCGTCGATCGACACGACGATCTCCGACTCAAACCATATCTCTTTCGGTTTGTTCATTCCTCCGAATAGACGGGCGATCTGTTCCTTGTTATCGGGAGCGAACCCTCCCAGAAAGAGCTTGCCGCCTGAGGGGTCTTCGATGAAGCTCTCACACGCCGGGAACTGGTCGCCAGTGATGGTGGAGACAACCGTCAGCGTGTCCGCCGTGGGCGTCAGGGAAAACTCCCCGCGTGCATCAATGTCCGGTACGCCAATGCTCACCGGGAAGTGCTTGGCCAGTGGGTTGGGCGCAGAGTAATCGATGACGGCATTGACCGCGCTGCCGCTTCTTGAGACGGTGAGATCCGAGGTGGGCGTGCCGATATCTGCGGTCACTGGCCCGGCCAGCATCAACGGCCCATAGCTGGGATCGCACCAGACTTTGTTATAGCCCTTGGCAGCCGTGTCCAGCTTGACTTCGAGAACGGCATTCACCCGCGCCGTCGCCGTGCCGCCAGTGTCGAGCGAGAACCGGCGGCCGTCTCCGTGGTAAGCACCGCCGAACGTGACGCACGCCGCCGAAGGATAGGGAGAAGGAACTGCCGGCGGAAAGGGAATGCAGGTCGTACTTGGTGCGACGAACTGCCCAAACTCCCGCCAGGGTGCGAAAGATCGCATGTAGATTTTGTAGTTAGCCACGAGTCACCCCCTATTTGAATTTGTTGCTTGCCCCAAAAATTGGCAGCAATTGTACACCGGTTCGCGCTCTGCCCTTCGCCCGGAGTAATTCTTTCCCGCAGCAAGGCAATTCCTACCGTGCCGAAATCCCGATGGACTCTTATTTTGAACGATTTACGGATGGCAAGTCGCTTGCACTATTCAAGGCCAGACGAAGTGGCGCGCAACGGGGTGCTTCAGAGAATAACTTCGGCCAGAGGTTTTCTGTGAGCACCCCTTGCTTCTCCTCCAAGCGCAAAGCAGCCCTCCCCCAGGCTGGTCTTGTGTACCGCAATGCTTGTGTGGAGCGCCGCTTCTGTCGAGGCTTATGTGGGACGGACACTCCTGTCCGTCGCTCTTGAACTTGATCTTGCCCTTGGTCTTCGCAGTAATCCTGAACCAATCCCCTCAAGCCAGCGCCACCGGCTCCCGCACGTGGATTCCCGCGTTCCGCAACAGCTTGGCGATCGCATCCTGTTTCATCCGCGAAGCATCCAACCTCAGTATCGCGGGTTCCGGCATCGGCGCTGACGTATTTCCATGAAATTCGACAAATCTCTACGTCCAGGGCGATTTACCGCGGAATATACTGACTTCAGCTGGGCCTGTACGCTCGAACCCAAGTCCAGCGGGAGGAACGCCATGAAGGCTGCTCTCGTCGTGCTCCTTTTCGGAGTCGTCTCCGCATGTGCACAGGAACCATTCACCATCGCGGCCGCTGAAGCCGCCTGCGGCCCAAAAGAAGCTCAATTCGACGCCCAACCGGCCTCGACCCAGATGCTGACGACCCAGCCCATGACTCAACCCGAGGCAGGCAAGAGCCTGGTCTATGTGGTTGAAGTTTTCGAGAAGGCGATGAATCAATTCGCCCGCCCGACCTTACGGGTTGGGCTCGACGGTAAGTGGGTCGGCGCCGCGAAAGGTGACTCCTACCGGTCTTTCTCCGTCGATCCTGGCGAGCATCATCTGTGCACGCGCTGGCAATCGCACTGGAAACGATTCTCCGATAAAGAGGCGTTCAATGGCTTCACCGCGGACCCCGGAAAGATCTACTATTTCCGCGCCCGAATCATTGAGGGCGAGGATAACTTTGCACTCGACCTCGAACCAGTAAACGGGGACGAAGGCAAGTACCTGGTCGCCTCATCTGCCGTGACGGTCTCGAAACCCAAAAAATGAACGGCGGAAGATGAGCCGTTGCCCCTCTCCATCTGGCTGGCTCTGTCTATAGTTTGTGTGGAGCACCAACGGTGCAGACAAAGCTTGTGTGGGACGGACACTCCTGTCCGTCGCTTCTGAAGTTGATCCTGACTTTAGGTCCTGCCGGTAGTCTCTGACTTCCTCAAGCCAGCGCCACCGGCTCCCGCACGTCGATTCCCGCGTTTCGCAACAGCTTGGCGACCGCATCCTGTTTCATCCGTGAAGCATCAAATTCCACCCGCACCGTGTGCTCCTTGGCGTTGAACTGTACCCGCCGAATGCCGTAGACCTCCCGCATCGTATCAATCGCCCGCAACTCGTTCTCGCCCGGAATCGCTCCGTAATTGAAAACCAGCTCCAGATAAGTCATGTGCTCCACCCTTCGGTATGATGAATTTGGATGACCCCAGCGCCCCGCCGGATGAATCCAATATAGTGCATTGGCGATCCAACGGAGCAGGACGTGACAAAAGAAGCGGCCGCGGAGCGGCGAAAGAATGCAGCCCACAGCGCAAGCTGTGGGTTACGCGCAAAGTTACGCGCAAGAAATCAGTAAGCCCCCGGAGGGGCGAAAGAAAGGCCATCACACGGGCGCCTGAACGACCGACCCAATGACGATCCCCACCCCGACTGAGCGTGACCCCGTCTGCGGCATGAACGTGAATCCCGCGACAGCGAAACACGTCCACGAGCACGCCGGAAAGAACTACTATTTCTGCTGCGCCGGTTGCGTTGAGAAGTTCAAGTCCAACCCGCCAGCGCATCTCAACAAACCCGCTGCATCGGCCCTCGTGGCGCTCGAAATGCCCGCGGCTGGCGGGGCCCCGAAGTCCGCGGCCGGAAGCCGAAAGCCGGAAGCCGGAAGCCGGCCCTCCTACGTCTGCCCCATGTGTCCCGAAGTCCACGAGACCAAGCCCGGAGCCTGCCCATCCTGCGGCATGGCTCTCGAGCCCGACGTCCCGCTGGCCTCCACCCGCACCGAATACACCTGCCCCATGCACCCCCAAATCGTCCGCCCGGGGCCCGGTTCATGCCCCATCTGCGGCATGGCGCTCGAACCGCGCACGGTAACCGCCGCGCAAGAAGAAAATCCCGAACTGCGCGACATGACCCGCCGCTTCTGGGTCGGCGTGGTACTGACCGCGCCGCTGTTTGCTATTGCGATGGGCAGCATGCTGTGGCATGGCTTCAAAGTTAATGTCGATCTAAACCTCAACGGTGTGCTGATCAATCTCCCGAGGATCGAATTCCTTCTCGCCACGCCCGTCGTGCTCTGGTGCGGCTTCCCATTCTTCCAGCGTTTCTGGACCTCCCTCGTCAACCGCAGTCCGAACATGTTCACGCTGATCGGCCTCGGCACTGGCGTTGCCTACATCTACAGCGTGGTCGCGACGATAGCGCCGCAAATTTTCCCCGCTTCGATGCGAAGCATGGGCGGATATCCCGATGTCTACTTCGAAGCCGCCGCCGCCATCACTACGCTCGTCCTGCTAGGCCAGGTCATGGAACTCCGCGCCCGCAGCCGCACCAGCGCCGCCATCCGCGCCCTGCTCGATCTCAGCCCAAAAGCCGCGCGCCTGATCACGGCCGACGGTCCTGAGAAAGACATTCCGTTGGAACACGTGAAGCCAGGCGACCGGCTCCGCGTCCGCCCGGGAGAAAAAGTTCCCGTCGATGGCGTCGTCCTCGAAGGTCGCAGCTCGGTCGACGAATCCATGATCACCGGCGAATCCATACCAGTCGAGAAATCCACCGGCAGCCAAGTGATCGGCGCCACCATCAACTCGACCGGATCGTTCATCATGCGAGCCGAGCGTGTCGGGACCGAAACCCTCCTCGCCCGCATCGTCCAGTTAGTAGGGCAAGCCCAGCGCAGCCGCGCCCCCATCCAGCGCCTGGCTGATCGCGTCGCTGCCTGGTTCGTGCCCGCAGTCGTTGCGATCGCCGCCATCACCTTCGTCGCATGGTTCGTCCTCGGTCCCCAGCCTCGCCTCGCTCACGCGCTGGTCAACGCCGTCGCGGTCCTCATCATCGCCTGCCCCTGCGCCCTCGGCCTCGCCACCCCCATGGCCATCATGGTCGGCACCGGCCGCGGCGCCCACGCCGGAGTCCTCATCAAAAATGCCGAAGCCCTCGAGACCATGGAAAAAGTCGACACCGTAGTCGTCGACAAAACCGGCACGCTCACGGAAGGGAAGCCGAAGCTGGTCGGCACATCCTCTTCTAACCGAGACGCCGTCGACAATCTTCTCCGCATGGCCGCCAGCCTCGAACGCTCGAGCGAGCATCCCCTGGCTGCCGCCGTCGTCGCCGGCGCAACCGCGAAAAAACTCGCCCTCTCCGAGCCCCAGGATTTTTCCGCTATTCCGGGTAAAGGTGTGCGCGGCACCGTCGAGGGACATCAGGTTGCAATCGGCAATGCAGCTCTTATGTTTGAAATTGGCGGTTTGACCAGCGGTTCCGGCTACGGAACTCTGCAGGTGAGAGGAGGGACGACGCTTCTGGTTGCCATTGATGGCAAATTCGCGGGGACGCTCACCGTATCCGACCCGATCAAGCCCGCGGCCAGGAACACGGTGGACGAACTAAAGAAAAACAATGTCGGAATTGTCATGCTCACCGGAGACAATCGCACCACCGCGGCAGAGATTGCCACGGAGCTGGGTATCCAGGAATTCGAAGCCGAAGTCCTCCCCGAAGGCAAACTCGAAATTATCCGCAAACTCCAGCAGCAGGGAAGAGTCGTCGCTGTGGCCGGCGACGGCATCAACGACGCTCCCGCCCTCGCGCAAGCCGACGTCGGCATCGCCATGGGCACCGGCACCGACGTCGCCATGGAAAGCGGAGGCATCACCCTGGTCAAAGGTGACCTCACCGGAATCCTCCGCGCCCGCAAGCTGAGCCAGGCCACCATGCGCAACATCCGCCAGAATCTTTTCTTCGCCTTCATCTACAACGCCCTCGGCGTCCCCATCGCCGCCGGCATTCTGTATCCGTTCTTCGGCATCCTGCTCAGCCCCATCTTCGCCGCCGCCGCGATGAGCTTCAGTTCGGTTTCGGTCATAACCAACGCCCTCCGCCTCCGCCACGCCAAGCTGTAGAGACGGTCCCCCAAAAATGTGGGACGGACACTCCCTTCGACTTCGCTCAGGGCAGGCTCTGTCCGTCGCTTTTGACGTTGCTCTTGAAGTTGGTTCCCTGAACTCAGAGAAGAAAGCAGAGAAAGGAACAGCGAGAATGATGAAACCCCGGTGGGCTGACGTCCGAAGTCAAACCCCTATTCCGGCTTCCCATTCTTCGCGCTGGAATTCGCATTCAGCTTCTTATGCTTGGCCGCATCTTCCTGGTCCGCCAGCAATTTGCGATGGTCCTCCGTCGAGGTGTCCACCGTGTCCAGAATATTGTTCAGAACGAACTCATACTGCCGAGCCTCGTCCGCCGGAACATCGGCCGCGTCCTTCAACGCGCGCAGTTTCGCCTGAAACTCCGTATCGGCGCCAATGATCAACTTCAGCGGCTTGCGGATATCGTCCTTGCGATCGACATAGGTGTCGATATTGTCGTTGAGCTCGTCGTACAACAATTGAAAGTCGTCGAGCAGGTCGTGCGTCTGCCGCGGACGATCCTTCGTCTTGGGATCGCTCCGCATATCCTCCAGCTTCACCAGCCGCGCCCGGGTGAACTGAATGTAGAGCGTCAGCCGTTTCTGCGGCTCCCAACTGGCGTCGCGGATCTGGTCGATCTCCGCTTGCGTCAGCGGTTCGCGATGGCGCTGCGCCTGCACCGCCGATCCCGCAGCCAGCAACAGAGCCAGGCACACACTTGACCGAAGCAGGGAAGCAGTCATTTTGCGCCTTTCGGAAACATGGCCTTCAGCAGATCATCCCTCACCCGTTCCAGGCGGTTGATGGCGTTCCGCACCGGCGCCTGATCGTCATGCGCCAACGAGTGCACCAGATCGGTAAGTTTGCGGATCATGGTGCGCGCCGCGATCTCGGTTTGTTTTTCATGTTTGCGCGATTGAATCGAATAGTCGCGCGCCAATTCCGAGTAGGCCACTACATCGGTCAAAGCCGCCTCGCCCTTCTCAACGTCGGAGGCCGCGTATAGTTTGTCTGCCTCCACCAGCTGTTTCTGCGCGATCTGCACGCACAAGTGAGGCCGGTCCCCAATGCTTGCCGATGTAAGCCGGCCCTTCAACTCCTCGACCGTCGGCTCACCGCTGGGCGCCGCACGCGCGCTCACCACAGCGATCATCGCGAAAACCGTGATCGTCGCCCACCGCAATAAGTACCGCACCCCAAGCATGATCCCAGCCCTGCCCGCGAAATTATTTTTTCGGCTCTATGGCGATGAGCCGGTGTTTCGCCTGCCACTCCTGATCAGGATACTTCCCGTGAGCCATGTTGAGGAAGAGGTGAAAATTCGCCGCCGCCCGCTTGTAGTCCTTGAGGTGATCGTAGGCCGAAGCCCGCACGAAGTACGTGATCGCCTCCTCCGGCAGAAATTTCGCCCGCGCATCCAGCGCCTTGATGGTCAGCGCATAGTCTTTGTTCTCGCTAGCGGCAAACGCCAGGTCGCCATAAGCATCGCCCAAATCCGGCTTGAGTCTCACCGCCTCCAGGAGTTCCTTCTGCGCGTCGGCGAACTTCTTCTGTTCCAGGAGCGCCTTTCCCAGACTCTGGTGCAGCGCCGCGTCATTGGGACTGCCCGCCAGGAGCGCGCGATAAGCTAGCTCAGCCTGAATGTATTTCTTGGCAGTCATGTACAGATCGGCGAGATCGCGCTGCAGCGAAACATCCGCCGGCGCCAGCTTCGCTCCCGCCTGCAGCTCAGCAATCGCATCGTCGTTCTTACCCTCCGCCGCCAGCACTCGCCCCAACTGGATGTAGGCGGCACCCTCGTCGGGCTGCGCCGCAATCAGTTTCCGCAGCTCCGCTTCAGCCTGCGGCAGACGGTGGCTGCGCATGTAACAATTGGCCAGCCCTGTGTTCGCATCGCTGGACGGCCCCAGCGCCAGAGCCGCTTTGTATTCACTCTCGGCATCCACACACTTGTGCTGCTTTTCCAGCAGCAGTCCCGCCGACAAATGCGGTTCCGGATCCTTCGGCTGCAACCCCGCCGCCTGCCGGTAGGCCGCGACCGCCTCGTCGGGCTTGGTCGCCTCCAGCACATGACCCAGAGAAAGCCACGCCCTCGCCTGCCCCTCCGCAACGTGGCTGGTGGGTTTGAGTTGCGTGGCCGCCAACAGATATCCCTCAGCCTCGGGCTGCCCCGTCTTGGCAAGCTGCAATCCCAAATTCAGATTAGACTCAAACACATCCGGCTTCGCCGCCACCGATTTGCGATATGCCGCAATCGAATCGTCCCTTTTGCCGAGCCCGTTCTCCACAAAGCCGAGCTCAAACCACGCTACGTAATTTTCGTCGTCGTCCTGCACCACCTTGCGGAGCAACGGCTCGGCCGCGGCGTATTCCTGTTTCTGAATGAGATCTTCGGCCTTCGTGAGCTCGGGAGGAGTTGCCTCTTCCTCGGCAACCTTAGTGTGATGGACCTTCTGGGCAGAACCCGGCTTCGTCCCGTGAGGCTTGCTGGAAGACGTTCCCTCGTCCTGCGACTGCGAATCCGTCTGCGTCGCCGGCGCATTCGCGGCCTGAGCATCGGAAAGCGCGGGCACACACACCAGCAGCGCGGCAACCGCCAGCCCGCGAGCGACCATGAGTTTCCGGGCCATGCATTCACGCGCCATGCGATCGCGAGTTGCCATTGCCGTTCAGAACGCGCGCCAGATATTTTCCCGTGTACGAACCCGCCAGCTTGGCGATCGCCTCCGGTGGCCCCGCTCCCACCACCTTGCCGCCGCGGTTGCCGCCCTCCGGCCCGAGATCGATCACCCAGTCCGCCGTCTTGATGACTTCCAGATTATGCTCGATGACCACAATCGATCCCCCTGCTTCAATCAGACGCCGAAATGCCGCCAGAAGTTTGCTGACGTCGTCAAAATGCAGTCCGGTCGTGGGCTCGTCGAAAATATAGAGCAGTCGCCGCTTGACCCGCCCCTCACTTCCATTGCTCCGGTTCGCTTCCCGCGACGCCGGCTGCAAGTGCGCCGCCAGCTTCATACGCTGCGCCTCGCCGCCCGACAGCGTAGTCGCGGACTGTCCCAGCCGCAAATATCCCAGCCCAACTTCTTCCAGGGATCGCAGCTTCTCGGTAATCTTTGGCGCCTCGGCAAAAAACTTCAGCGCCTCCTTCACCGTGAGATTCAGCACTTCGTGAATATTCTTCCCGCGATAGCGCACCTCGAGCACCGCCGGCTTGTAGCGGGTGCCCTTGCACTCCTCGCAAATCAATTCCACGTCGGCCAGGAACTGCATCTCGACCGTAACCGTGCCGTCGCCCTGACAAGTCTCGCAGCGCCCGCCGGGAATGTTGAACGAAAAATGTCCCGGCCCCAGCCCGCGCTTCTTCGCCTCGGGCAGGGAAGCGAACAGCTCGCGCATGGCGTCGAACGCCTTGATGTACGTCACCGGATTCGACCGCGGGGTCCGCCCAATCGGTGACTGATCGACGAGCACCACTTCCTCAATAAACTGATCGCCCTCCAGACTTTCCCAACTCGCCGCCGGCCCAGTGGCTCCGTTGCCAGTCTGCTGTTTCGCCTGCGCCAGCGCCCGGTACAGCACCTGATGCAGCAGCGTAGATTTTCCCGACCCCGAAACGCCAGTGATTGCCACGATCATGCCCAGCGGAATGCTGATGTCCACGCCCTTCAGATTATTGGCGCGCACACCGCGAATCCTGATCTGCTGCGCTCCCGGCTTGCGCCGCACCACAGGCGCTTGAATTCGCAAATCTTCCGAAAGATACCGCCCCGTCAGCGAAACCGGATTATGCACAATCTCTTCGTAAGTCCCCTCGGCCACGAGCTTGCCGCCATTTTCTCCGGCCCCCGGCCCCAGATCCAGAATCCGGTCCGCCGCCCGCATGATGTCGGGATCGTGCTCCACCACCAGAATCGTGTTTCCCAGATCCCGCAGATCATGAAGAATTTTGATCAGCCGGTGCGTATCCCGGGGATGCAGTCCGATCGACGGTTCATCCAGCACATACAGCGTTCCCACCAGCCGCGACCCCAGAGAAGTCGCCAGCTGAATCCGCTGCGCCTCGCCGCCCGACAATGTAGAAGACAGCCGGTCGAGCGTCAGATATTCCAGCCCGACATCGTTCAGAAATCGCAGGCGCTCGCGAATCTCCTCCAGCAGCTTCTCCGCGATCTCGCTCTCCTGAGGACTCAGCTGAACCTGCTCAAAGAATCGCAGCGCATCCTCAACCGTAAGCGCGCAAACCTCGCAGATATTTTTCCCGTTGACCCGGACCTGCCGCGCCTCCAGCCGCAGTCGCGACCCGTTGCAATCCGGACACAGCGAATACCCGCGATAGCGGCTCAGAAACACGCGCACGTGCAGCTTGTACTTCTTGCGCTCGAGGTGATTAAAAAATCCGCGCACCCCCAGAAACTTTCCCTCGCCGTTGAGCACCAGATTCTTGTGCTCGTCCTCCAAGTCAGCCCACGGCACATCCAGCGGAATCCCCGCCGCCTTGGCAAACCGCTTCAGATCGGTAAACAGCGGGCGATACTTCGGCTTGGTCCACGGCTCAATCGGACAATCCGCAATCGTTTTCATTTTGTCCGGAATCACCAGGTCAAGGTCGAAATCTATTGTGTTCCCGAACCCCTGGCACCGCGGACAAGCCCCATAAGGATTGTTAAAAGAAAAAAGCCGCGGCTCCGGTTCCTCATACCGCAAGTTGCAATCCTTGCACTCAAACCGCTGCGCAAACCGCAATGTGGGACGGACACTCCTGTCCGTCGCCTTCGCAGTTGCTGTTGTCTTTGAACTTGCGCGCTCACCAGATTCCGCAACCTCCGGAATCTCAAAGATAACCTCGCCCGCCTCCCGATAAGCCATCTCAATCGCATCGACGACGCGCGTCCGAGCCTCCGCCGAAACCACCAGCCGATCCACCAACACAAACACGGGCTCCGCAAAGTTGATATCCAGCAAGGACTCCGGCGTAGAGAACTCATAAACCTCCCCCGCCTGGTAGAGCCGGTTAAACCCACTCTTCCGCAAATCAAACAGCCGGGTCTTCAAGGCCTCAGTCAACGCCGCCCCGGGTGCCCCATTTCTCGCGTTCTTTGCGAGAAGTGGGGATTTTTTCGACTTTGCAGACCGCGCAGCACTGCTTACCGATTCCTGAGATGCGACCCCACTCCGCTGCAACGGAAACAACACCTGCAGCCGTGTCTCCGGATCCAGCGCCAGAATCGCGTCCGCCACTTCGTCGACCGTATCCTTCTTCACCTCGCGTCCGCACTTCGCGCAAAACGTCCGCCCCACCCGCGCAAACAGCAGCCGCAAATAGTCATAAATCTCGGTCGCCGTCGCTACCGTCGACCGCGGATTCCGCGTCGTATTCTTCTGCCGGATCGCCACCGCTGGAGCGATCCCATCAATCGTGTCCGCGTCCGGCTTCTCAATCCGCTCCAGAAACTGCCGCGCGTACGCCGACAAAGATTCCACATACCGCCGCTGTCCCTCGGCATAAATCGTGTCGAACGCCAGCGACGACTTGCCCGAACCGGATACGCCAGTCACCACCGTCAACGAATTGTGGGGAACCTCAAAATCAATATTCTTGAGGTTATGCACGCGCGCGCCGCGTACAACAATGCTTTCCGTGGGAGTCAAGACAGTCTGTGTGGAGTCAGAAGACATCGGATAAGGGCCCCGACAGCCCCCCGCTCGCCCCGAGTGCACCCGCTCAGAGCCTTCCGCGAGGCTTGTCGAATCTTTTTATTATAAGGCAGGAACTATGTGGCGCGGTCGATGTGGCGCGGGCGGGTAGTGGTGCACTTTGGGGCCGGCGATTCGTATCAGGCCATGCCTTCAGGCGTGCCACAGAGACGGTCACGCATACCCGCTTTAGCGGCTGTGACCGCTTGAGCTAGCGGCTGAAGCCGTTTAGCGTCTTATTCAGTTTAGCGGCATCGCTGAAGCGAAGCCCTGATACGAATCATTGTTCTCAAACTGCACCACTACTCGCGGGGCGCCGCCGCCCGCGTGTAGACGCAACAAATGCCAAGTCGGTGAGCAACAAAACCGAAAGCGCGGAGGGCGAAGGGGGCGGCCCTCCGCGCGCGGCGACTGCGGCGCGCGTTGCCAGTACATCCAGACCGCCTAAGAGACCGCCTCGATGTTCTCCACATGAATCAGGTTGGTGTCCAGGTCAAGCTTGCCGACGACCTTTACCTGCTTGCCTTCGAACTGCTTGGCCTTCTCCTGGTCATCGAGCTGGTAGCTCATTTTCGTCGCTGCATCTTTCAGCACGAACTTGCCTTTCTCCTTGACGATCGTGCCGCTGAAGGGCTTGGCATCCTGCGTCTGCATATCGTTTTGCGGTTGAGCGGCGGTCGGCTGCTGGGAGTCGCGCGCTGGTTGTTGCGAGTTGGCCTGTACACTCACAGCGGCCATTCCCACTGCAAAAGCCAACACTATGGCGAGACGTAGTACGGATTTCTTCATCACGAACCTCCGAAAGAACTTGGGTTGGTATTTCTTGCTCCGCATTCTTGCAAGCTCTGTGCCATTTCGCCTCGGTGCTGTGTTGACTTGCACATACGGAGGATCAATCCCGCCTCGGGGAACCAATGCTCCGTAATTTATCGCTGGTATGCGGAAGTTCTTCGCTACTCGCCAGCTCGCATCAACCGGGAAAAAGTTACACGAATAAGGGCGGCGATATGCGAGCCCAGTCGTATCGGAATCCGGTATGCACTAGCGCCACCAATAACTTGGCAGTTTGGCAGCGCTTTTGCTCGTAGGGTCGCAGAATCTGGGCTCCTAAAAATTTATCTTGCGTTCTTATCTCACGATGCCTCGTGCGCGGATTGGTGTGCTCCGCCGTCGCGCGTCGAGGGGAAGAAGGAGTGTGTTGAGGACAAGGGATCTTTCAGCTGCGGCGTACGGTATTTATTCCGATGCAGTAGAAGTTGCCGAGGTCGTGCGTACCCTGAATACCGCCGGTTTTGAGAATGAGCACATTTGCTTGATGCTCGCGCCCACCCATCCCATCGCCACCATCGTGCGCGATGCCAACATTCTCAACCAGGAGTGCGAAGCCAGCGTAGCCATCGCAGGATTGATTGGCTGGCTCTCCGAGTTCGGCGCTGTCGTAATTCCTTCCGTCGGATTTTTCATTCGCTCGCAGGCTTTTTTTCGGGCCCTGCTCGTGGCCCGCGATGCACCGGCCTTCTGCGGCAACTCCGGAACCCTGGCCGGACTGGGTTTCCCAGGTAGCGACGCTGAACGCTTTGCGGCCCAACTGCAGCAGGCAGGATTCCTGGTGTACGTCGCATCGCCCAAGGTCGCGAAGGCGAAGTGGGCTCTGCAACTCCTTCGCATTACAGGCGCCGATGAAAGTGCCACACTGGAAACAAAAGCCGATGCCGCGGTGGCATGACTCGCAAGCAAGTCGTAGAGCCGTAGCTCGCTACGTCTCCGCCGACAGCGATTGAAATGATGGTGAGCGAGACGAGGCACGTCTCTGCAAAGAAGGTCGACTACTGCAGGTCGGACTCGTTCTCCCGGTCGCGCCGCTTTCCATACCGGATCGCAAAACCGAATCCGAAAATCATAATGGCGACCGGCGGCGCCAGCATCACAAAAATGGCCCGGTTGAGCGCCCGCTGACTTTCCTTGGGCGTGGCCTTCGCATTCGCATTGCACATGGCACAGCTCTGGGAAAATGCCGGCGCCGCCCACAGCGCCACCAACAGCAACAACGCCAAGCGAAATTTTCCGATAAATTTCATAATGCTCTACTGCACTCCCAACCCGTTCGGCGGCGGCAAAATCCGCGCTGCGTCCCGGAAGAAGAACGAATACATAATGATGAAGCACGCCGTCACCGAGATGACCAGCATCCAGCGCATCATCGCGCGCTCAAATTTCAGGTGCATGAAATAGGCAATGATCAGCGCCGACTTGATGATCGACAGAATCAGCAGCACTTCGAGCATGCGCACCGGCTCGAAGACCTGCTTGTATCCCAGCACCACTTCGATCGCGGTCAGCACCAGCAGCGCTCCCCACACCCAGAAATACTGCCCCTTGCTGTCATCATGCGTTGCGGCGTCGTGCATTATGTTTTCCCTCGATTGTTCTTCAGATCCTGTGTCGCTAATCGCCTTTGGGAAGGGCACGGCTTCAGCCGTGCCGACCTCGCCTGCCCGTCATACGGCTTTAGCCGCTGAGGGCCACCATCGCTAAGTGATCTTGGTCGACATCAAATACACCAGTGGGAAAATAAACATCCACACCAGATCGACAAAGTGCCAGTACAGCCCCGACACCTCCACATCCTGCGCGTCATAATCCTTCGGCTTCAGAACCAGAATCACCGTCGCGACGATCAATGCGATCAGCAACACATGAATCCCATAGTGGAAGACATTGTCCGACGGGATCGACGCGAACCCCACGATCCAAAGCACTCCCAGCACCGGCAGAAACCACTTGCGAAACGCCACTACACCCAGGTAGATCACGCCAATCGTCACGTGCAGCATGTGCATCGCCGTCAGGCCGAAGAACGTCGCCGGAAACTGCGGCGTGTTCTTCGAGATGTCCGCCAGCTCTCCGGCAGCGGCGTGCGCGGGTTTCGGGAAAATCGGCAGCGTCAGCCCTTCGCCAATCAGTTTGCTCCACTCCATGCCGTGCAGCACGATGAACGCGGTGCCAAACGCCATGGTGGCCAGCAGCCAGTTGCGCGTCCAGGACCGGTCGCCCCGCTGCGCCGCGAACACCGCCATCACCATGGTCAGCGAACTCGACAGCAGGCATCCCGTCATGATCGTGGCGTTGGTGATGCTGGCCACATGGAAAGGCGTGGGCCACGCCGTATAAATTCGGTTATAGCTGAAAGCGACCAGCAGCGCTCCGAAGGTCAGCGAGTCCGAGGCCAGAAACAACCACATCCCCACCTTCTTCGAATAAGCTCCAAACAGAGGCGCCTCGTAAGCCCCCGGCGTCCCGTGCCCCACAGCATCATGCTGAAGCGTGGCGTCAGCCATTCCTGAATTTCCCCTTTCCCTTGTCATCCTGATGGCGGGCGTCGTTTGCCCGCCGAAGGATCCATGCAACCTTAGTGAACCTTAGTGTCCTTCGTGGTGAATGCCTTTCGCATCACCTCGCAAACCCCAACAACGCGAACACATAAATCCACAGCACCGCCATGAAATGCCAGTACCATGCCGTGATGTCCACCACGATGCGCCGCGCCTCCACCGGCTTGTGCAGCAGGGAAGCGCTCCCCGCCCAGAGCAGCGCAATCATTCCCCCGCAGAGGTGCACCGCGTGTGCGATGGTAAGCAGAAAAACAAACGAGCTGTTGGGATTCGTAGCCACAAAAAATCCGCGCGCATGCAATTCTCCCCAGGCCAGCCATTGTCCCGAAAGAAATGCCACGCCCAGCAACACCGTAATCCCCAGCCACGGAAACGATTTCTCATTCCCCAGCGAAACTCCCGGAATCGATTGCACCGGAGCCAGCGCCGCCTGCAGCGCCGCTCTGCGCCGCGCAAATTCCATAGTCACGCTGCTGATCAGAAGCACCGCCGTATTAATCGCCAGCAGCAGCCAGGGCAAATCGACCCGGCCCCAATCGCGCACGTAAGTGTTCGACGTGCCGTCAAACGTCCCCAGCCCCTGCCGCACGATGTAGGCGCTGGTCAGCGATACAAACAGCATGCAGACGGTGGCGATCCCGCATGCCAATCCCAGCCGCGCCCGCCGCAGCCGCGCCCCATAATTCGGAACGTCCCCGCCACCGCGCCCATCGTCGCCCCCGCCCGCCGGCGGGAACGGTGGCTTGGAGCCATGCCCCACGTGATCGATCGGCGTCGTTGGAGTATAAGTCGCCATAATGCTTCGAACATCCTCGGGTGCCCCATCCTTGTGGCGTTCTGTGCGACAGGGTGGGGCTTCTGGTCTTTATTTAAATTTAATGCGACGTTCCCGTCGGCGGATCCGTCTGCATCACATAATCCTTCGGCGCCCCCGGAACCCCGTACTCATAGGGCCCATGATTCACCACCGGAGTCACGCCGCCAAAATTGTCGTGCGGCGGCGGAGTCGCCGTCGTCCACTCCAGCGTGGTCGATTCCCATGGATTGTCGCTCGCCTTCGGACCCTTAAACATGCTCCAGAACAGATTGATCACGAAAATAAACTGCGCCGATACGGTGACGATCGCCGCCCACGTAATAAACGTGTTCAGCGGAATCAGCTTCTGCAAGAAGGCAACTTCGGTGAACTGCGAGTAGCGCCGCGTCTGCCCCGCCATGCCCGCATAATGCATCGGCATGAAGATGGCATACGTTCCCGCCAGCGTGATGAAGAAGTGAATTCGTCCCAGCGTCTCGTTCATCATCCGGCCAAACATTTTCGGGAACCAGTAGTAGGTCGCCGAAAAAATTCCGAAGATCGCGGCCACACCCATGATCAGGTGAAAGTGCGCCGGAACGAACGCCGTATCGTGCAGCTGGATGTCCAGCACCGGCTGCGCCAGGAACGGCCCACTCAACCCGCCGGAAACAAATAGCGACACGAAGCCGATCGCATACAACATCGGCGTACTGAAACGTATGCGACCTTTGTACATCGTCCCCAGCCAGTTGAACGTCTTGATCGCCGACGGCACCCCAATGCACATGGTAAGCAGTGAAAAAGCGAACGCCGAGTAGGGACTCATCCCGCTCATGAACATGTGATGGCCCCACACCATGAATCCAAAAAATCCAATCGACAGCATGGCGTAGACCATGGCCCGGTAGCCGAAAATCGGCTTGCGCGAAAACGTCGACAGTACCTGCGACGCCACGCCCATTCCCGGCAGAATCGCGATGTACACCTCAGGATGTCCGAAGAACCAGAACAGATGCTGCCACAGCAGCGGCGACCCGCCCTTGTGCCAGGTCATCACCCCGTTCACCATGGTGGTCGGAACATAAAAGCTGGTGCCCAGGTTACGATCCATCAGCAGCAAAATGCCCGCCGACAGCAGCACGCCGAACGCCAGCAGCCCCAGAATCGCTGTGATGAACCACGACCACACCGTCAGCGGCATGCGCATCATCGTCATGCCCTTGGCTCGCAGATCAAGCGTGGTGGTGATGAAGTTCAACGCGCCCATCAGCGACGCGATGCAGAAAATCGCAATGCTCGTTATCCACAAATCGGCGCCCAAGCCCTCACCGGGTCCGGCCGAAGGAATCGCGCTCAGCGGGGGATAGCCCGTCCAACCGTGCAGAGGAGCGCCGCCCACCACGAAGAACGCGGCCAGCATCACCATGTAGGCCACGAACGTGGTCCAGAACGAAAGCATGTTCAGGACCGGGAACGCCATGTCTGGCGCTCCGATCTGAATGGGTAAAACGTAATTGCCGAATCCACCCTGCGGCGCCGTCGTCAGCACGAAAAACACCATGATGGTGCCGTGCATCGTCATCAGAGCGAGGTAGGTCTCCGGTTTGATCTCCCCCAGCAACGGCAACGACGCCGTCGGCCAGATCATGTGGACACGCATCAGGATCGACAAAAGCATCCCGACGAAGACCGCCGAGAGCGCCAGAAAGTAATACTGAATGCCGATGACTTTGTGGTCGAGACTGAAAATGTATTTCCGGATGAAACCCTGAGGTGCGTGCGCGTGTACCGAAGCCGGGGTCGCCATTTTATTGTTTCTCCGCCTCCCGTGCCGCCAGCCACTTATCGAAATCCTCCTGGCTGACGACGTGGACGATGCCGTGCATCTTGTAGTGTCCAAGCCCGCACAGTTCGGCGCAGGCAATCTCGTATTCGCCGATCGCGGTCGGCTTGAAGTGCATGTGAATGTTCAGCCCCGGAACCGCGTCCTGCTTGAAGCGCAGCTGCGGCACAAAGAAGCTGTGAATCACATCCACTGCGCGCAGGCTCAGATCGACCTCGCGGTTGACCGGCAAGTACATCGTCCCGGTGACCACGTCGTCCTTCGCTGCAGGATCGGTCTGGCTAAGTCCCACCGCCGCCTCGCCGCCCGCCGATGGATCCATCAAGCTAAAACTGGTCTTGCCGTATTTTCCGTCCGGCCCCGGATAGCGGAAGTACCACGCAAACTGCATCCCGGTTACTTCCACCTGCACCGCGCCCGCCTCCGGCGCATCGAAGCGCTGGCTCGCCCAAACGCTGCTGCCCATCAGATTCAGTCCGATGAACAACACCGTGGTGAGCGCGGTCCACACAATTTCCAGCTTGGTGTTTCCGTGCGAGTACGAAACCGGGGGAGAAGAGGGGCGCTCGCGGTATCTCCACGCGAAATATCCCAGCGAGAGTTGCGCCGCGAGGAACACAATCCCCATGAGCACGAAAGTGAGGGCGAATTGCCCGTCAATCCAACCCGCGGCCGCGGAAGCACCCGCCGGCAGCCACCAGGTTTTGGCAATAAAGAAGTAGGTACTGACAAGCGTGATCAGCCAGATCAAAACCAGTAACGCTAGGCCCATTCCCCAGCCCTCCTGAACCCTAAGCCTGCACTCCTAAGGACGACTCCTAACGAACACAAAAAGACTTCCCCACGGCCTCAGCCGCGCACGACAACGCGAGCAACGGGTCGGCGGCGAGTGTAACACAGCCACGCGCGAAAATAGCAAGGGACTTGCTGAGGAAAAATCAGCCACGGATCAACACGGATTTCCGCGGATTAAGAATCGAACGCAGGCGCGATCCCGCGCAACATGAGCGATGTTGAATTCCTCAGCAGCATCAGGCCGACTGATCACAAAGTCGATCTGGGTCTTCGTCTCGTCATTCTTTCTTTCGCTCTTAATCCGCGCAGATCCGTGAAAATCCGTGTCCAAGGTTTCTACTTCTCCGACCACTCCGGCACCCGCCCTGGAGTCCAAGGCGCCCCTGCCGCTTCCATGTCTTTCTCAAGCTTGCTCAGATCGACCTCGACCAAAGCTCGCAGCCTCCCCAGTTGCTCCGCAAATTCCCCAGCCGCAATGTTGTAGGAATCGACATGCGACTGCGTCGGCTTGGCCAGCGAGAACCGTTCGCCCTCCATCACCGAATTCACCCGATCGTGAATCGACGACGCGATCGGCTCTTGGCGTTTCGCCATCTCCACATCCCCGCGCAGCGCTCGCAGAATTTCGCGATCCCGCGCCTCCACAGAATCCGCCACGCCTCCCAACTGCTTCTCGACCGCCGGAGCCTCCCGCAAAGCTTCTCGAATCGCCTTCAGTCGCGACTCCACGTCCTCCGCCGTATGCAGCGCTCCCGACACCGCCCGATACAGCCGCGTCACCTTCCGCAGGAACTCTTCCTGGGCCGCCCGATCCTCCGCACTCATCCCGGTCGCGCCCAAGGTTACGACCTTGAACGATTGCGGTCCGGCAAGCTCCATCACCACACCGCCGACTTTGTCGAACATCCGAACAAAATAGGTCCCGGAAAGCACGAGCGCCCCCTGGTCCGCCGCATCGGGAAAATCCTCTTCACCATCATCGAAATGTTTCTTCACCTGCGGAGCCGAATACCGCAGATCCCACGCCACCCGCTGGAACCCGCCCTCCGCGCTCCCCTCCACGCGCCGGATCGCCGCCCCGCTCTCGTCATACACCACGAAATAAACTTCGGGCTTCGCCTCTTCCGCCTCGGCGCGCAGTTCATCCTTGCTGGGATAAGCCAGCGGCTGATTTTTCTTGGCCGCGTCTTTCTCCGCCTCCTGCCGCTTTTCCTTCTTCGTCTTGATCTTCTCTTTCATGTACGCCGTGAACACCGCGCCATACGGCGGATTCTCCGCCGTATAAAATGCATCGCCCTGAAACCCTTTTTTCGGCCCGCCCAGCGGATGCCGCTCCACATAAAGCAGCCCATCCTTCACCGGGAATACCGCAGCGGCCTGCTCCGTCGATTCCTCCTTCATTTGCCGCAGCGGCGTGATGTCATCGAGCACGTAAAATCCGCGCCCAAACGTCGCGATCACCAGATCGCCCTCGCGCGCCTGAATCACCATGTCGCGCACCGCAATCGTCGGCAGCCCACCCTTCAGCCGCACCCAGTGCGCTCCACCGTCGATGGTAAAGAAAGCGCCAAACTCCGTCCCCACAAACAGCAGATTCGGATTCACCGTGTCTTCTGCGAACGCTAGCACCGGCCCGTTCTCCGGCAGATCGCCCACAATCGAAGTCCAGCTCTTGCCTGCATCAGTCGACTTCAGCAGATAAGGCTTGAAGTCCTCGTTCTTATGATTCTCAAATGCCGCGTACACCGTCCCAGCGTCATGTGAAGACGCCGCCAGCCGGCTCACATACGTCATCTCCGGCACGCCCGGAAACTTTTCATACTCTGTCCAATTCGCGCCGCTATCGCTCGACACCTGAATCAACCCGTCATCCGTGCCCACATAAAGAAGCCCTTCCTTTTTCTTCGATTCCGCCAGCGCCACAATATTCCCGTAAAACGACGTCGACTGATTCTTCGCCACCGCATCCGGACCCCACACCTTCCCCATCACTGGCAGCTTGTTGCGATCGATCTGCCGCGTCAGGTCGCCGCTGATCGCCTTCCACGTATCCCCGCGATCGTCGCTCCGAAATAATTTGTTCGCCGCAAAATAAAGCCGGGTGTGCGAATGGGGACTGACGATGATCGGAGAATCCCAATTCCACCGCAGCGGCGGCTCGCCCTTGCCCTCCAGCGGCTGCAGCACCAGTTCCTGCCCCGTCGGCTTGTCGTACCGCACCAGCACGCCGTACTGGGATTCGGAATAGATCGTATTCGGGTCCACCGGATCCACCTGCGACCGGAACCCGTCTCCGCCCGTCGTCACGAACCAATCCGAATTCACAATTCCATTCAGATCCCGTGTCCTCGACGGTCCGCACCACGAAAAATAATCCTGCGTCCCGCCGCACACGTTGTAGAAGGGAAGCGCGTTGTCCACTGCGACGTCATAAAACTGCACTGTCGGCAGATTCGCCTTGAATTCCCAGTTTTTCGCGTCGTCCCACGTCTCATACATCCCGCCATCCGACCCCAGCAGCCAGTGCCTGGTATCGTCGGGATCGATCCACATCGCGTGATTGTCCCCGTGATGATTGGTCTCGCTTACCTTGTGCAGCGTCTTTCCCCCATCGAGGGACTCCCGCAGTTGAACGCTCATCACAAAAATGCGATCCACATTCTTCGGATCGGCCACCACCCGCGCGTAATACATCGCTCCAGAATCAAATTCGTTGCGCCGCTCCCACGTCGCGCCCTTGTCAGTGGATCGAAAAATTCCGCCCTTCCCATCCGCCGCCTCAATTGTTGCGTAAACCACATTCGGATCCGCCGGAGAAACCGCCAGCCCAATCCTCCCCATGTCCACCGACGGCAGCCCCGACTTCAACTTATTCCACGTCGCGCCCGCATCGGTCGACTTATAAATCGCACTCTCCGGCCCGCCATCAATCAGCGTGAACACATGCCGCCGCCGCTGGTACGCCGCCGCATACACAATGTCCGGATTCGCCGGATCAAGCGCGACATCCACCACGCCCGTGTTCTCGCTGATGGTCAGCACCGCCTTCCAACTCTTTCCTCCATCCACCGACTTGTACAGCCCGCGATCCCCGCCCGCACCCCACAACGGCCCCTCCGCCGCTACGTACACCACCTTCGAATCCCGCGGATCCACCACCACCCGCCCAATGTGTTCCGACTTCTTCAGCCCCAGATTCTCCCAGCTCTTCCCGCCATCGACGGACCTGTAAACCCCGTCGCCATAGCTCACGCTGCGCTGCGAATTGCTTTCCCCCGTCCCGACCCACACCACCGAAGCATCATTGGGATCAAGCGCCACCCATCCAATCGAGTACGATCCCTCGCCATCGAACACTGGAGTCCACGTCGTTCCGTCATTCACCGTCTTCCACACTCCGCCCGACGCGACGCCCACGTAATACTCAAACTTGTTCTTCGGATTCACCGCCACCGACATCACCCGCCCCGATGCCGCCCCCGGACCAATCGACCGGAATTTCAGCCCCGAAAAAGTGTCCGCGTTCATCCCCGGCTTCTTCTCGTCCGGGTGGGGCGGACACTCCTGTCCCCCGCCTTTGCAGTTGCTGTCTTTCGCCTCGTCCTTCTTCGCGTCTTTCTTGGCTTCCTTCTTCTGCGACGCAGCCGCAGAACCCGTATTCTTGTCCGCCGTCTGCTGGGCAGCGAGTGCCGTAATGAATGTCGACGACAAAAGAAGAACAACGAAAATGGCGAACGATTTCATGGAACGCTCCAATGCAGTTGAGATTCGATCTGTCATCCTGAGGCGGGCGCACTTAGCCCGCCAAAGGACCTATGCAACTCTGTCCGGTGGCAATACCCAAAACCGATATGTATACAGCAATCTCCGCCCGGAAAGAAGGCCTGGTTAACTTTTCTCCGCGCACTCCGCGGCCGTTCTCCGCGATCTCCGCGGTCAAAGGCTTTTTGCCCGTGTGCAGGTTAGAATCTCTCCCATGCCCCGCAAAGCGAAGATCCACGGCCACGACACTGCCTACGTCCAAATGCAGAAGAACTACTGCTTCGCCTGCGGCCAGAACAATCCCGACGGCATGCGCCTGAAATTCACCCTCGACGAAGAGCGGCAAACCTTCGTCTGCAAATTCCGTCTCGGCAAGCGCTACACCGGACCCCCCGGCCATTGCCACGGCGGCATCATCGCCACCATCCTTGACGACGCCATGGGCAAGGTCAACAAGTTGCACCACGTCATCGCCCTGACCAAAGAGATGACGGTCGAATACCTCAAGCCCGTCCCCCTGCACCAACCGCTGCGTGTCGAGGGCAGGGGAGTCAGCGTTCAAGGCCGCCAGCACATCAACGCCGCTGAAATTCGGAACCAGAAAAACGAAGTCCTGGCCCGCAGTCGCGGCACCTTCATCGCCATCGACCCCGAAAGAATGTTCGGCAAATTCGTGGAACGCTAGCCCGCCATGACCCTTCGTGTGGGACGGACACTCCTGTCCGTCGCCCTTGACGTCGATCTTGATTCGGTTCGATGTGGAGCGGGCGCCCCCGCCCGCTGCCTCTGACTTTCTCACGAAGCACGAAGAAAGATTGGATCTCTGACAACTGCCTTCCCGGGGTTCCGCAATCCCCTTCGCCCGCTGTAGAATGAAGGAGCGGCGAAACCCACGGCATCATCACGAAAAGGTTTAGCTGGCAGCTGACAGCTGATAGCTGACGGCAGTTTTCCGGAGTCCACCCATGTCCCAGAACAACGGCAACACCACCAGCCTCCGCCTCAAGACCGGCCTCGCCGAAATGCTAAAGGGTGGCGTCATTATGGACGTCACCACTCCCGCACAAGCGACCATTGCCGAGAGAGCCGGCGCCGTAGCCGTCATGGCCCTGGAACGCGTCCCCGCGCAGATCCGCGCCGAAGGCGGCGTAGCCCGCATGGCCTCGCCAAAGATCATCCGCGAAATCATGGCCGCCGTGTCCATCCCAGTCATGGCCAAGTGCCGCATCGGACATTTTGCGGAAGCGCAAATTCTCCAGGAACTCGGCGTCGACTACATCGACGAATCCGAAGTGCTCACCCCCGCCGACGAAGCTCACCACGTCGACAAGCACGCTTTCACGGTCCCCTTCGTCTGCGGAGCCCGCAACCTCGGCGAAGCCCTGCGCCGCATCGCTGAAGGCGCCTGCATGATCCGCACCAAGGGGGAAGCCGGCACCGGCGACGTAGTCCACGCCGTCAAGCACATCCGCCAGATCGTGCAGGAAATGAAAATCCTCACCGTCCTCGGCGAAGAAGAACTCTACGCCAAAGCCAAAGAACACCAGGCGCCGTACGAGTTGATCCGCATCGTCGCCAAAGCAGGGAAGTTGCCAGTCCCAAATTTCAGCGCAGGCGGCATCGCCACGCCAGCCGACGCGAGCCTCGTCATGCAGCTCGGAGCAGAGGCTGTGTTCGTAGGCAGCGGTATTTTTATGAAGGACTCAACAACCTTCGCCGATCCCACAGAAGCGGAGAAGCGCGCGCGCGCCATAGTGCAGGCGGCAACACACTACCAAGACTCTAAAGTATTACTTGAAGTCAGCGAAGACCTGCAGGGCGCGATGAAGGGACTCGCAGTATCCGGCCTGGACGAAGCCCACATGCTGCAGACGCGCGGCTGGTAAGGACGCGAAGTGCGCAGTCTGGGTGCGTTTTCGCTGTGTTTTCGTGGTATTTTGATCGTGGAGGGTTGCAGAAATGATTGCTAGCCTTACTCCAGAGACTGATATCGACTTCCCGATATTCCACCATACGATTCAAACTTGTCTGGATCGCCTTCAGAGCGGAGCTGATTACAGGATCTGGGGGAACATCCTTCAGACGCTAGGAAGCCAGTGGTGCGAAAAGTCTCTTGAACACGACGTGCGGATTCTGTAGCCCAGGGCCCGTGAGGCGGTTGGCCCACTCAAGCCTGACGTTGGCTTGAGTGGGAAATCTGAACAGCCTTACGCGTCATCTGCCTCGTCCCGATTCGGTCCATCGTGCACAAAAAACTGCCGCTCAACCCTTGCCATCGTGCGCGCCAACGCTCAGACTCCACTCAGGGCCCGTGGTGTAACGGCAACACAGCACTCTGTCCAAGTCGCAGATGCGGGTTCGACTCCCGCCGGGTCCATTCTCCTGATTCTGTGGAGGAGTTTCTATTGGGGAGATAACGCAGAGATACTCTCTCCAAGTAACTTGACTTCGCGCCTCCTCTGACCAATACTGAACATGGACAGAGTGCCGTACACCACGTTTTTGATGGCTCCGGGCAACCGGAGCCGTTTCTATTTGCGCTCCGCTCTTCGCCTTTAGCATGTGGGGCGGACACTCCTGTCCGCCGCCTTTGACTTTGTTGTTGCCTTGTTCCCGAGTGCGCCCACTCCACAGCCACGTTTGGCCGGGACTTTCTGAAGGAATCCCACCTGCTGTAAACTGGCGGAGGGCAAGGTTGTCACTATGCTACGACGCTCAGCGACATCTTCAGTCTGCGCGGTTTTTCTCCTCCTCTCATTCCTTCGAGTAGCACCGTCCGCCAACGGACAAGGCCAGCCAGTCCAAGACCCGCCCGCGGCAAATCAGGCCACGAGTACAGCAGCCCGTCCGGTTCTGATTGAGCTGTTCACCTCCGAAGGCTGCTCGAGCTGCCCTCCCGCCGATGTCCTCCTGCAAAAGATCGATACCCAGCAACCCGTTCCCGGTGCTCAGATGATTGTCCTCAGCGAGCACGTTACCTATTGGGACCATGACGGTTGGAAAGATCCCAACTCCTCGCAGGCTTTCACCGATCGCCAGACTGCTTACGAAGCGGTTCTTGGGGAAAAAGACTCCTTCACTCCTCAACTGATCGTGGACGGGTCCCAGGTAAAGTTAGTCGATACTCAGACGGTCATCGAAGCCCTTCAGAAAGCCGCAGCCGCGCCGAAGGTTCCCGTGCGGATCGCCGCGGTCACCGTGGATGCTAAAGACCCAACCGTACTGCGGGCGCGCATTGAGACGGATCTCAATTCTGAAAAACACAGCGGCGACGTCTACGTAGCGGTCGCTCTCGATCATGTGGAGTCCCAAGTCTTGAAGGGAGAGAACGGCGGCCGCCATTTGGTCCACGTTGCGGTGGTGCAGCAGATCACCAAGGTAGGGAAACTGCCCAAGGGAAAGAGTTTTGCCCAGGACGTTCAGCTGAAACTCAAGCCCGGCACCGATCCAAACAATCTCAGACTCGTCGCCTTCGTTCAAGAATCCGGTCCCGGCGCTGTTCTGGGAGCAGCGCTGCGCAAGCCCTCCAGCTAACTCGTGTGGGGCGGACACTCCCTTCGACTTCGCTCAGGGCAGGCTCTGTCCGCCGCCTTTGATTTTGCGCTTGCCTTTGACTTTGCTTCTAGCCCCAGGCCACCCCAAGAGTTATACTTCCCCCGACCCCCCTCAGAAACGGAGCTACGCATGCCCTGCAAACAAGGAGACCTCTCTCTCCTCCAGCATCCCGCGTCCCAGGAACTTCTAAAATCCACCATCCCCGCCCGCCTCTCGTACATCGCGACCGACGGCACGCCTCGCGTGATTCCCATCTGGTATCACTGGAATGGAGCCGAGTTCGTCATGGGGACCCCGCCCAAAGCGCCCAAGCTCAAGGCGCTCGCCAAGAATCCGAAAGTGGCCCTCACCATCGACGACAATGTTTTTCCGCACAAGGTTCTACTGGTGCGCGGCACCGCGCGCATGGAGCCCGTCAACGGAGTCGTGCCCGAATACGCCATCGCGGCCGAGCGCTACTTCGGACGCGAACAAGGCCAAGCCTGGGTCGCCAACCTGGGGAAAATGATCCCCTCCATGGTTCGCGTCATCATCAAGCCCGAGTGGGTCGGCCTGCTCGATTTCCAAACCCGTTTCCCCAGCGCCCTCCCGCTGTGAGCAGTGTGGGCTGATCACATGTGGGGCGGACACTCCTGTCCGCTGCCTTTGACTTTGCATTTTGTTCTTGCTCTGAAGTCCAAGCTCAGCTTGGGCGGGGAGTCTCGCTGCCGTGAAGGAGCAGCACGCCGGTTGGCTCTTCCTGCCTCAGCGGTCGTTGGAAGCTGGCACGGCCACTGAGGCGTAATAGCCTTTGCGGGCGTACACCTTGAGCTTGCGCCCGTCTTTTTCCGCCTTGATGTCGATAGCCCGGTAGCGCCCGTCCCGTTGGAAAGAGTCCGGCTTGTAGGACACGAGATAGCGTCCGCGGATCACTTGCTGAAGGTCGGCGAGGCTTCCCTTGAGCCGTCGGATCGAGCCAGGAACGAACGCGGCGCCGCCCGTGAGTTCCGACAACGTTCGCAGCGCATGGTCGCCAAGCTCGGCGCTCGGATCTCCGTCGGCGAAATCCCGCGTGCTGACAGTGTAGACGGCGACTTCGCCGCGCTGGGCACTCGCGATGGCCTGTTTCAAACTAATACTGCTCATGTTTTCCTCGCCGTCGCTGATCACGACCAGGACCCGCGCGACCGGCTGGACCTCGGCGCGGCCGGCCAGCTTTTCGGCTCCGAAAGCCACCGCGTCCCACAGAGCAGTTCCACCGCCCGGTGCGAGTTGCTGAATCGCGCGAGCAATGTTCCCCTGGTCTGCGCTGAAATCCTGCACTAGCAGCACCGAGTTGTTCACGCCCACTACAAAAGCGAGATCGTCTTTGCCCGTCACCACGATCTGCAAAAACTTCGTAGCCGCTTCCTGCTCGAAGGAGAATCGGTCTGTGATCGAGTTACTGGTGTCGATGATCAGTCCCATTCGTAGAGGCAATTCTGACTCGTTTCGGAATCCCAGGATTGCGTGTGGCGGCCGATTGTCATCGCGAACCTCGATGTCGGACGCAGTCAGGTTCGTCGCAGACTTTCCGTGGTCAGTGGCAGCGAAGAATATCGAGACCTCGTCAACGATGGCGCGGAATTTCGCCCCGGACGAAACCAGGCCCGACGTGTTCAAGCTGGACCTCGAATGCGCCGCAGACGCAAGGACAGGCGTCGCGCCGCATTCCGCGCAGGTGGCATCCGGTTCCGCTTCCGCTTCGGCGATCTGGCTCTTTTCCTTGAGATCCTGCAAGACTTGTCGAGCCGAACGTAAGGTCTGTTCCGGAGCCGGGCCTGACGGGGTGTCGAGGGACAAAGTCAACGTCTGAGCGGGGTGGAGCTTGGCCTCAGCTCGCGTGACTTGTTCCGTCTTAATCTGCTGCAAAATTTGGCGAAACTGATCGGCAGAGCTTGATTTTGGATCTTCCTGCAGGAGGATTTCCATCTCATGTTGGGCTTGGACGAGATTGTCCTGCGCCGCCAAGGCCGAGGCCGCGAAATAATGAACCACAGCGGAGCCCTTGTGCTTGCGAGCATGCACCCCACCCGCGGTTGCGATCACCGCCGGATAATCGTGGTTCAGAAATTCTCCGTATGCCAGCGCCGTCTGCAACTGCAGGTCCAACGGTGCGATGGACGACGCCTTGCGCAGCGATTCCTCCGCCGCTGGATATTGTTTCAATGCCAACTCCGCACACCCCAGATTCAGATACGAATTCGGCAGGTGGTCGTCGAGCGCGACCGCTTTGTCGAACTCTTGCCGCGCCTGTTCGTTCTGGCTCATGCCCAGGTATGTAGAGCCCAGCGCATTGTGCGCCGCTACAAAACTGGGATAAATCTCAGTCGCGTTTCCCAAGTGCTCCACCGCGCCCTGCCAGTCCTTTCGCATCAGAAGCTGAAACCCCTTCTCATACTCCCGTCGCGCCTTCCCCGGCGCCTTCAGATCCAGTTCAGAAACCGAAGCGCTGGGACTCTGAATCGGACTGCCGTTCTCGTCCCGAGTATTTAGAGTGAATAGGTCGAAGTCCATCTCCGCGGTCTGCATCATGTCCGTGGCCATCGCATGGCTGCCAATAGCTGAGGTAGGGAAGTTCAATACCTGAGCGGCCCCAGTGCAGGACAGGAAGCCAAGCAGCAACATGCGCTGGAGTAGCCGTTTGAACATGGGAGTTCACCTCACCGAATGACGCAGGGGAACGTCCAGCAAAGTGTAGCCTCGACTCCTAAGGCTGGCAAGGGGATTGCATTTCGTGCGATCGGCCATGCATCGACCTCCTGCCGATTGAGCGTCTTGATCGGCGCCGACTTCCGTTAAAATTAATGTGAACCACGCGTTCCTCTATGCGCCTTTGCTTCCGCTGTGCCGGAGGTTTTACGGAATGATGATAGGAGTCCTGGCCCTGCAAGGCGATTTCGACGCCCACCGCCGCCGGCTCGAAGAGCTGGGTGCCGAAGTTCTGCTCGTCAAGAAGCCTGAGCAACTCGACCTCATCGACGGCCTCGTCATCCCCGGCGGCGAATCCGGCACGTTCCTCAAGCTTCTGGGCGACGCCGGATTCGAAAAGCTGAAACAATTCGTCCGCCTGAAACCCACCTTCGGCACCTGCGCCGGCGCGATCCTTCTCGCCACCGAAGTCGAGAATCCCCAACAGAAAGGCCTCGGGGCCCTCAATATCCGCATCCGTCGCAACGCCTATGGACGCCAGATCGACAGCTCCATTCGCGAAGGCAAGTTCGTGGCCCGCCACCAGTCCGGCGATCCTCACGACGCAGCTCTGCGCGAGTCCCCGCTCGAAATGGTCTTCATCCGCGCCCCCAAAATCGAGCACGTCGGCGAAGGCGTCGAGATCCTCGCCACCGAAGGCAGCGACCCCGTCGCTGTCCGGCAGGGAAGAGCCATGGCCGCCACCTTCCACCCCGAACTCTCCGCCGACACCCGCGTCCACCAGGCCTTCCTCGACCTGTGTGGGACGGACCTGTCTGGGACGGACACTCCTGTCCGTCGCCCTTGATCTTGTTGTTGCCCTTGCCTTTGAATTTGTGGCGCAGGCGGCCGCGCGCACAGAGGCACAGTCACGCTTGCGCTCTCACTCGCCCGGTGCGACCATCATCTTCACGCAGGAGGTCCCCATGATCAACGGCGCCCACGTCGTCCTCCACACCAAGGACCCCGAAGCCGACCGCGCTTTCTTCCGCGACGTGCTCCAACTCCCCTCGGTCGACGCCGGACACGGCTGGCTCATCTTCGCCCTCCCGCCCGCCGAAGCCGCCTTTCATGACGCGGATAGTAACGATAAGCACGAACTCTACTTCATGTGCGACGACATCGCCGCCACCTTGAGGGATCTAAAAAAGAAAAACGTCCCCGTCTCGGACGTAAACGAACAGCGCTGGGGAACCCTCGCCACCCTAACCCTCCCCGGCGGCGGCAAAGTCGGTATCTACCAGCCCAAACACCCCAGGCCAAAGCAGGTGTAGTGCTGGTCGTTCCCGATCTTCGGACGCGCCGTCCTTGAGAACGAACCGGGAAGGGCACGACTTCCAGTCGTGCCGATCAAGCGACCAAATTGTGAGCCGGCTTTAGCCGCTGCGGTTCGCTCCCGGAGTCGCCTGCAAGAGCCCACCTCAGCGGCTAAAGCCGAGCCCTTGTCCGTCTCTGGCGGCACGAGTAGAACTCGTGCCCTTCCCGGTTCGAAGCAGTGCGCGAACGAGATCGTGCCGGGCGCCCCATCCTTCTTTTCGCGTCCTTTGCGAAAAGAGGGTGGGGAGTTCGACTTCCCTATGTGAATAGTCAAAATCCAAATGGACTTACGTTCGTGGAATTCCACCTCTCGCAACGAAGGCGAAAGAGGGGCCCCCGGCGGGAACGCGTAACCCGAGAAGAGCCGTGTCCCAGAGGGACACCTGAACCAAACCGAGAGCTCGGCACCATCGAATTCCACACAACGAAAACCAGGTTGAGTGGGCCATCTCCGAGAAGATCGGAAGTGTCTCGTCCATCCCTAGATTTGAAGGCGCGAGCCTGAGTCTCTTCTGTTGTTGGACCGCCTCTAAGTGGTATGAATACGTGAAGAGCCATACCTCGATGACATTTGAAGAGTTCTTAGACGCCACAACCAAAGCAACATCGTTTAGCGATTTCGTGAAGCGCCTCAAGGTGCGCAAAGAAGCCGAAGGAGCGCGAGAGCAAATCCGCCGCACTCTTTTGATTCACGAGAGCGCCCGTCGTGATTTTAATACGGTGAGGGAGATCCTGCGCCTGAAGCCGTTGAGGCTTCGCAAAGCGGAGTCGGATGCGGCTGCATCTGACGCGCAACCAGCAGAAAAGCGGGCGTCGGGAACGGCCGACGAGAAACTACCGCCGGCCGCCGGCCCTGGAACCGCATCGTAACGGTCGAATCCAGAACCGATGGGGAGCCTGGTGCCCCAAGGGACGGGGCTCCACGAAGGCTAACTTCCTAGGGTTGCTGATTTCCACGATGTCACTGAAATTCAAAATCCCCACCCTGTCGCGAAGAACGCGACAAGGATGGGGCACCCGGCACCCACGCGATTGGTCTGGCCAGAAGCTAAGAGCTAGCAGCTAGAAGCTCTCCCCGCTATACTTTCCCTATATGTCCTCGAAGACGTTCTACCTCGAAACTTTTGGCTGCCAGATGAATGTCCACGACTCGGAAAAGGTTGTGGGGACGCTGGTGTCGGAGGGGTATCGGCAGGTGGAGACGGTGGAAGAGGCCGACCTGGTGCTGTACAACACCTGCTCGATCCGCGACAAGGCGGAGCAGAAGGTGTTTAACCGGCTCTCCGATTACAAGAAATATAAGAAGCAGGGCAAGACGTTTGGCGTGCTCGGCTGCGTGGCCCAGCAGGAGGGCGAAAAGATTTTCGAGCGCGCGCCTTATGTGTCGCTGGTGGCGGGATCGGCGTCGTACCGCAGGTTGCCGGAGATGCTGCGGCAGTTGGAAGCGGCGGAGTCCGCTGCACGCGAGATCCCCTTCGACAGGCTCAGGGCAGGCTCTCCGCCCGCGGCTGCGCCGCCCCCGGCTAAAGCCGGGGGTCTACCAGAGAACGCGGGCCTTCGGGATGACGCCTCGGTTGTAGCGACGGCAGGGACGTCGGCAGGGAAGTCCGGCAGCCGAAAGCCGGCAGCCGAAAGCCTGATCCGCATCACGGGGCTCGACGATCGCGAGACTGACGAGTGCTTCGAGACCGAATTCACGGCCCGCAGCAATCCGCATCGCGGATACATCACCATCATCGAAGGCTGCGACAAGTTCTGCTCTTATTGCGTTGTCCCCTACACCCGTGGGAAAGAGCGCAGCCGGACCTCGGAGTCGGTGCTGGCCGAAGCACGCCAGATGGCCGATCTCGGCTACACGGAAATTCAGTTGCTCGGGCAGAACGTGAATTCCTACAAAGATCCGGAAGGGAAGCCAGCGGGTTCTAATAAGAATTCCAGAAAGACTTTTGCCGAATTGCTGGCCGCCGTGGGAGAGGTTCCGGGCATCCGGCGCGTGCGCTTCACCACTTCGCATCCGCGCGACTTCGGACGCGATATTGTCGACGCGATCGATGCCGTGCCGACTTTATGCGACCACGTGCACCTGCCGGTGCAGAGCGGATCGACCCGCGTCCTCGACGCCATGCAGCGCCTCTACACCCGCGATCAGTACCTCGAGCGCATCGCCTGGATGAAAGCCGCGAAGCGCGAAATCAGCATCACCACCGATGTGATCGTAGGATTCCCGGGCGAGACTGAATCCGACTTCGCCGCGACGCTCGACCTGCTGGAAGAAGTCGGCTACGACGCGGTCTTCGCCTTCAAGTACTCGCCCCGGCCGAATACTCCCTCGCTAAAGTTAGACGACGCGATCCCCGACGAAGAGAAAGCGCGCCGCCTGGAAGTCCTGATGGCGAAGCAGCGCGAGATTCAGATCGCAAGCTACAAGAGATACATCGGCACACACTGTGAAGTAATGGTTGAAGGCAAGAATGAAGCCAGGGCGCAATATAGCGGCCGCACCAGCCACAACAAAACCCTGAATTTCACAGCCCCCGCCGGCGCCAGTCCCAAAACCGGAAGCTATGCGTCAATCCTGGTCACTGGCAGTTTTCCTAACAGCCTCCTGGGCGAATTGGTGGTATAAGCTTGGGTAGAAATACGGAGTTCGCCAGGAGGTCCCCATGGAAGTAGAAATGACAATCCGCACAATCATGATGGATCCGGTGACGCAGATGCCGATCGTGGTGTTGAAGGATGTGGGTGGGGACACGGTGCTGCCGATCTGGGTGGGCGTGCCGGAGGCGAATGCGATTGCGCTGGAGATGGAGAAAGTCACCACTCCGCGGCCGATGACGCATGATCTGATCAAGAACGTGCTGACGGGTCTGGAGACGCAGGTGCACAAGGTGGTGGTGACCGAACTGCGCGAGGACACGTTCTATGCGGTGATCTGGCTGGAGCGCGGAGGCGAGGTGATCAGCATCGATTCGCGGCCGTCAGATGCGCTGGCGCTGGCGCTGCGGGTGGATTGTCCGATCTTTGTGGAGGAAGTGGTGTTGAAGACTTCGAAGCTGGCGGCCAACATGTCGGACCGGGTGACCAGCGACGAGTTGCGGAAGTATCTGGAAGGGCTGGGGGACGACGATTTGGGGAAGTACAAGATGTAGGATGGGTCGGACTGATGCTGCATGTTTGTAGTTGATGCGTCGGAAGATATATTGACATCACACGAGTGGCATGACATCATATTTCATGCGGACGACTCTCAATCTTGATGATGATGTTCTGGAACTGCTGAAGGACTATGCCGACCGCCGGTCGGTAGCCCTTGGTAAGGCCGCTTCCGACCTGGTGCGCCGTGGCTTGACTGCACCGGTGCAGACCCGGATGGTCAATGGTTTCCACGTGGTGGTACTCCCAGCAAACTCCCCCAAGGTTACGTCAGAAAAGGTTAAACAACTTCTTGAGGACGAGATCTAGGTGGCCGCCTTTCTGCTGGATGCCAATGTGCTGATCGCGTTGGCTTGGCCGGACCACGAGTTCCACGAAAAAGTGGGACAGTGGTTCGCTCGCCATTCTCGCAACGGATGGGCAACCTGTCCTTTTACCCAGACGGCGTTCGTGGGGATTCTGTCGAACCCAGCATTTTCTGCTAACGCGCTTACGCCGGAGAATGCTGTATCCGTGCTCCAGTCGAATTTGAATTCTCCAACCCATCACTTTTGGCCGGACTCAATCTCGGTTCCGGAGGCGCTGAAAAACAGCATCAAGGGACGGTTGACCGGACATCAGCAGACGACTGATGCGTACTTGCTCGGCCTGGCGATCCATCATCGGAGTAGACTGGCGACGATGGATCGGGGAATCCGGACGTGGGGAATAGAAGGGGCCGTCGAAGTGATTGAATAAACAGCAGGCCCGAAAGGCCCAATGTCTGCTGGCGCGATCTCTTGTTTACATAATACCTGTTATCGGACGTTGAATATCCTGTTCGACCTCAGGAAAGACAAAGTCAAAGGCGACGGACAGGAGTGTCCGTCCCACACTGAGCCGTCCCACATGCACACCCCACACAATCATTTCAGCGTGTACTTCACCAGGCACCAGAGCGCGCGGACGCCGTCTTTCCAGCCGATTTTCTTGCCTTCCTCGTAGGTGCGTCCCCAGTAGCTGATTCCGACTTCGTAGATGCGGAGGCGGCGCCTGGCGATCTTGACGGTGATCTCGGGTTCGAATCCGAAGCGGTCTTCTTCGATGGGGATGGACTGGAGCAGCTCGCGGCGGAAGACCTTATAGCAAGTCTCCATGTCAGTGAGGTTGATGTTGGTCAGGGCGTTGGAGATCAGGGTGAGGATGCGGTTGGCGACGTAGTGCCAGAAATACAGGACGCGGTGGGGGGCGGCGCCGAGGAAGCGCGATCCGTAAACGACGTCGGCCTTGCCTTCAAGTAAAGGATGAAGTAAGCCTGGGTAATCGGAGGGATCGTATTCGAGGTCAGCGTCCTGGATAAGGACGAAGTCGCCGGTGGATTCCTGAATGCCGCGGCGGAGTGCGGCGCCCTTCCCCATGTTTTTGGGCTGGAGCAGGACGCGGATCTGCGGATGAGCGGATTGCAGTTCGGAAAGGATCTCGCGGGAGCCGTCGCGGGAACCGTCGTCGACGCAGATGAGTTCAATCTCCAGCGGGACGGCGAGAACGCGAGCGATGACCTCGCGCAGAGTGGCCTGCTCGTTGAAGACGGGCATGACTACGGAGAGTTTCATGGGGTGCGTAACATGGGGTGCGTAATCAGTCACAGTAACGGTCGCGGGGAAGACCGTCAAGGATGAGCCGGGTCCAAAAATCAAATGCAACGTCAAAGGCGACGGACAGGAGTGTCCGTCCCACACAAGACGATTTTGGGGTGGAATAACGTACCGGCTACGCGGGTGGCGATGGCGATCAGGTCGCGTTGGCTGGCGAAGACTTTGACCTGGGGCGCGCGGGAGAGGTCGGGGAGGTTGACGGTGCGTCCGCTGCGGATGCGGGCAGCGGTGGGCTCGTCGGCGGTGACACAGGGGAGATGGGGGAGAAGTTTGCGGGGATGGACGAAGAGGGCTTCCAGGGAGTCAAAATCCCCACCCTCTCGCGAAGAACGCGAGAAGGGTGGGGCACCCGCAACACCAGGTCCCTCCACTCCGCCTTCCGTTCCCTTCGGGAGCGGAAGGCTCCGGTCGGGATGACATTGATCTGCCGCGCTGGCTAGTTCTTCTAGCTTGTGGGCGTCTTCTATGGTGAACTCGGCGACTGACGTGCGGCGCAGGGACTCCAGGTGCGCCCCACAGGCCAGTTCCCTTCCCATGTCGTGAGCAACGGCGCGCATGTAGGTTCCGGAAGCGACGCGGGCGCGGAAACGGACTCGATCGACGGCGACTTCCAGGATTTCTAATTCTTTGATCTCGACCTGGACCGGCTGCAGGTTTACTTCTTTCTGCTGGCGGGCGAGCTTGTAGGCGGGGACGCCTTTGATCTTTTTGGCCGAGAACGGCGGCGGAGTTTGTTGGATCACTCCTCGGAAGCGGGCGGCTGCGGTTTCGACTTCTTCGGCGTGCAGGTTTACTGCCTGCGGCTCGGTCGTGGGGTCGCCGTCGGCGTCATAGGTGTCGGTGGCGAAGCCGAAGCGGATGGTGCCTTCGTAGGTTTTCTCCGATGCGGTGTAGAACTGGGCCAGGCGTGTGAGGCTGCCGGTAACCAGCGGGAGGACGCCAGTGGCCATGGGATCGAGAGTGCCGAGGTGGCCGATGGAGCGTTCGTGGAGAATGCGGCGAGCACGGTTGACCACGTCGTGCGAGGTGAGTCCGGTGGGCTTGTCGATGATGAGGACGGCGTTCATGAGAGGATTGGGTAATTTGGTAATTGAGTAATTGTGTAAATTAAGAGGACACGGGAAGGCGCGACACGGTTTTCAATTACAGAATTTCTCAATTACACAATTACCCGATATTCCTAACTTACCAGACCTGCCATGCTTCCGATCAAAGACGACCAACCACGATACAGCACGCCGTATGTGAATTACTTCCTAATCGGGATCAACATTCTCATTTTCTTGTTGCAATGGATGCAGCAGGTCACGGACCCGCGCGGTGCCGACTTGTTCCAGAAGCAGTTTGGGGAGGTTCCGGCGCATCTGGCGGCGTTTCTTTCGGGGTCCCACCGGTACTCGCTGCCGGATGTGGTGCTTCCGTTTTTCACGTCGATGTTTCTGCACGGCAGCTGGATGCACGTGCTCGGGAATATGTGGTTTCTCTATATTTTCGGAGACAACGTTGAAGACTACCTGGGACACGTCACTTATTTTGTGTTCTACATTCTCTCGGGGTTGTTCGCCATGGCAACCCAAGTTGCGATTAATCCGCACTCGACGATCCCGACGGTGGGGGCGAGTGGGGCGATCGCGGGAATTTTGGGAGCGTACTTCCTTTTGTACCCGAGAGCGCGGGTGCTGACCTGGTTCTTTGTTTTCGTGATCTATTTGCCGGCGTGGATTGTGCTGGGGGAGTGGTTTGTTATTCAGTTCTTCAATGGTGCAGCCATCCTCTCGATGCAGGCCGGGCGCGATGTGGGGGGCGTGGCTTTCTGGGCGCACATCGGGGGATTTGTGGCGGGAATGCTGATGATCAAGATTTTTCCCGAGCGGAAGAGACGATCGCCTTACGCTTACCGGTAGATCTGCTTCGTTTGGATAAGTGAGAGTCTCAAGTCAAAGTCCCCACCCTCTTTCGCAAAGAACGCGAAAGAAGGATGGGGCAACCGGCAACATCGAAAGCGACGGACACCAAATCTTCATTTTTTCGGGCGGGATTCGGGTGGGACCAGACCGGATAGCCGGTAGTAGACGACGAGCTGGCCATAGTGTTCGCCGCTGTGTTCGATGAAGCCGTAGGCAAAGTCATAGACTCGGACTTTTTGGTGGGCGAAGGGATCGACGATCAGATCGGACATTCCCTTGTCGCCTTTGGCCTGGATGGCGGCGGCTCCGTCGGCGAAAGCCTTCTTGACGAAGGCGACGACTTCGGCCTTGGTCTTGTAGCGATCCGCTTTCATGTCGTCGTCGGAGGGGGCAGCCTTGCCCAGCACAGGATTGGTGAAATAGTAGTTGGCTCCGGCGCCGTGGACCAACTGTTCCTTAAAGCTGCGCTGGGCAGTGGTGGGTTTGAAATCGTATTTATCTTCGGGAAAATCTTCGGCCATCGCGATGAGTTTGCGGCCGATATCGTTCCAGGTGTCGAGGACGACTTTGGATGGACTATCGGCCGGTTTCACAGGAGTGTCTTTCTTGGCGTCTTGTGCACCTGCAGGTAGAGCGAGAATGGCGGCGAACAGGGCGGCGGCGAGAAACGGGGACTTCATCATTTTCATTGAGAGTTCCTCCACGGATGGATTTAGCGGTCGCAATTGTAATTGGACTTGCCGCGGGAGGAAAGGCGAGCAGAGGCATCAACCACGAAGGGCACTAAGATTCACGAAGGAAGACACTACGTGCCATCACAGGGTTCCGGCGGTCGGGAGGATTTCCAGCGTTTCGACGGTGGCATTCGCGGGGAGGAGGATCGCTTGCACTACCGCTTCGGCGACCGTTTTGGGGGACATCATTTTTTTGCGGGGGGCCTGGGGCCAGAGGGTGGTCCAGATGTCGGTGTCGGTGGCGCCGGGGAGCAGGGCGATGACACGGATGCCGCGGGGGCGCAGTTCTTCCCGGAGAGTGCTGGTCAGACCGAGGGCTCCGTGCTTGGAGGCGTTGTAGGCGGCGGTTCCGGCGAAGACGCGGTTGGCGGCGATGGAGAGATTATTCACGATAGTGCTGCCGCGCTTCATGAGGGCGAGCGCGGCTTGGGTGACGAGAAATGTGCCGGTGAGGTTGGTTTCGAGGACGTCTTTCCAGACGGGGAGTGGGAGCTTTTCAATGGGCAGATTTGGGTGCGCGATGCCGACGTTGTTGATGAGAATGTCGAGGCGCTTGAATTCCCGGCGCGCGGCGCGGAAGAGGGCGTCGACGGAGTGAGGGTCGCGGACGTCGCAGGGATGGGCCAGGATTTTGATTCCTGGGGAGGCCAGTTCCCTGCTGACTTTCGCGAGCGATTTCTCGTCGCGTGCGGCGAGGATCAGGTGGCAGGATTCGGCGGCTAAGGCGCGAGCGATGGCCAGGCCGATGCCGCGCGTGGCGCCGGTGATGAGGGCGACCTGGCCGCGGAGGCGGGGTTTTGGAATTCTGGTTGAGATGAGTGCGGTCACGGTAATGAGGCTGCTGAGTCGTCGAGCCTGGCTCGTCGAGCCATGATACCGCACGGTTGGTTTGCCGCAGTGCGACTCGATTGAACCCGCTTTGGGCCACTGATCCCAATGTTCCGGCTCCCGCCGGGGTCATGGCCGAAAGGCACTGCCGAATTCATCGGCGGTTCATGAAATAGGGCGTATGATCGAAGAGATGCCATACATCTCGGAACATCTCTCCAGCCTTCGCCAGGAAATTGCTGATCTGCGGAACTTGAACGCCCGGCTCTCGGAAAAGGGTGGACACAATGCGGTCGACCAGACCGCTCTCGAGCTCCGCACCGCCCGCCTGCGCGAGATCAAGCAGGAATTGTCGAAGATACTCAACCGGCCCGACGATCCCAAGGTGTGGTGGGAGCAATCCCGCAGGTCACAACAAACCTAACTAGCAGGCCAATCCCGGTGTCTCTTTTTCTTCGGCGGTCCCTGACGCGCGCGTAGGGACGGACGCATTCGTGCGTCCGGCGGACTTACGCGGCCAGCGTCGCGGCGATCGCGCTGAGGTTGGCATCGATTCCGTCGGCGCTCGGGATGCCGCCTTGGGCGAGGTCCTTGCTGCCGCCGCCGCGGCCGCCCAGTTTCGCCATCGTCTCCTTCATCAAAGCGCCCATGTCGAAGGGCTGGCCCGCGGACTGCGCGAAGACCACCGACGGCTGCGGCGAAGTGGTGGCTAGAATCGCGACGGCGTGGGTCGAAAGCCGCGTTACTTTCTGCGCCAGCAGCTTGATGAAGTTCAGGTCGCCGTCTGAAAGCGTACGGACTACGAGCTTCCGGCCGTTGGTTTCAGCGGTCTCGGCGAGGAGCGCGGCGGCCTGGGCGGCGGCGAGTTCTTCCTGCGACTGCTCGCGTTGTTTGCGCAGCGACCGGATTTCGTCGAGCGACTTGCGCGCCTGCTGCGGCACGTCATAGATGTGCGCCGAGAACAGCGCGGCGGCTTCGGTGAGCGTGGTGAAGTCGCGGCGCGCGGTCGCGACGGCGCGTTGTCCGGCGACGAACTCGACGCGCCATCCCTGGCGGACTTTTTCTACCTTTCTGAGTAAAACGCTGGCGATCTGTCCGGTCTGCGAGACGTGGGTGCCGCCGCAGGCCGTGAGGTCGAAGTCGTGGATGTCGATGAGGCGGAGCTCGTCGCGCTCGGTGGGCGGCAGTTTGCGCAGACCAAGCTTCCCTGCCTGGTCGCGGGTCACGAAGCGGATATCGACGGCGCGGTTCTCGAGAATGATCTCGTTGGCCAGGCGCTCGGCGGATTCGATTTGTTCTTTTGTCAGGGCGGGCGTGTCTAAGTCGATCGAGCAGTAATCGTCGGCCATGTGGAACGAGACGGTGGGCATGTCGTAGAGACGGATGAAGGCGGCGGAGAGGACATGTTGTCCGGAGTGCTGCTGCATGTGGTCGCGGCGGCGGGTGGCGTCGATCTGGCCGTGGACGCGGGTTCCGGGCTTGAAGGAATGTCGGGTGGAATCCTCGGCTTCGAAGTAGTGAACGACGCTGCCGTCGTCAGCGTCGGCAACCTCAGTGACGCGCAGCTTCGCATCGCCTGCGGCGATTGTGCCCGTGTCGAAAATCTGGCCGCCGCTTGTGGGATAGAAGGCGGTGCGGTCGAGAACCAGCGCGGGGCGCGGGGAGTCGGTCACTTCGCGGACTTCGGCGTCGAAGTCGTAGAGGAAGGAATCGTGGTAGTAAAGGCGGTCAGTCATGGGGAGCCTCCATTTTAGCGGTGGGCGCTGTTGGACTGAAATCGCGCCGGGGTTTTTAGCGTAATCGTGATTTCAACAGTCAGCCGGCAGCGAGCGAAGGACGGGCAAACCTAGTATGGCAGTGCATGACCAAGAGTCGTGCCGCTCTTCCTCTCGTCATCGGTGAACCACTGGATCGAACGAAACCGCGTGTCCTTGATTAGTGCCTTGTGGATACTGATAGCGCAGGCTGTTGTCCCATGACGATCTTCGCGCGATATGAGAACCCGCCAACCAGGTCGATCAGATTGTGGTTCTATGGCGAACGTTGCCCGGCATGGTTCGGCCAGGGAGTAGCCCCATTCATAGACGAAGGACGCGCCTACCTCATTGAAACTCCGGGAGCGCACTTTGCCATCGCTGCCGTCAGGCTCCGCGAAAAAATCGGCGAGGTAAGTCGTAATCTGTTTTGCGGTCGCGGCCACGGTTTTGGGCTGAACTGCAAATTCAAAGCTGACGCACGTTCTCGCACGAGGTTTGGGTTCATCTTCTAGGCGGAAATCACATTGCTCGGCTAGGCCCAGTTCAGCTAAGCGAACCAGGACCCCATCGTCAGTCCCTGCGTATCGCAAAGCACCACAACATGAGGCCCAAGTGCTTGCGATTGCCTCGTTCGTTTCCTCAGGGACTGTTGGCTGTCGAGTGAAGAAGCAATGTCCATGTGAGTCGTGGGACATCAGCGTTGGAGCGTGCATTTCAGACGCACCGCAAGACATACACTCCCCGTTCGCAACGTAGAACGGACCTTCAACATTTTGATGGTGTCGCCGAGCGTGCGGCTCGTTTGCCATGGATCAATGATATCTCGTTAACGAAGTGCAAGATTATGAGTTGGCGAAGAAATAACGATCACATTCAAATCGTGCCGGAAGGACGGGAGTATCGCGCCAATCATTTCAGGGCTCAACTGCCCCGTTGTCTTCGCCAAGATCGGGACTGACGATGTGCTCGCTTCGCTGGCGAGGCGGACGAAAGCGTCCGCCCTCTCATAAATCAATATGGGCCAATGATGCCGCCGATTTGGCGGGGGGCGGGCTTTGCGGACTGTACGAGCGAGGCGGACAGGAGTGTCCGCCCCACACTTGCAGAATCCAACAAGTCCAGATACTTCAGGCCGCTGCCGGTGTTGAAGAGGACTACTGTGTCTTCTTTTTTGAAGAATCCATTCGCTACTAATTTTCGGTAGGCGACCAGGCTGGCTGCGCCTTCGGGGGCCGCGAAGATGCCTTCGGTTTTTGCCCAATGTCTAGTGGCTTCGAGAATCTCTTCGTCGGTCGCACTGACGGCTGTGCCCTTGCTCTTTTTTAGGATGTCGAGAATCAGGTAGTCGCCGTAGGGCTTGGGGACGCGCAGGCCTGCCGCTATCGTTGCTGCATTCGCCCACATTTCCGACGCCTGCTTGCCTTCGTCCCACGCTTTCACGATGGGCGCGCACCCAGAAGCTTGCACCGTGATCATTTTCGGGCGCTCGGAGCCGATCCAGCCCAGGGCTTCCATTTCTTCGAAGGCTTTCCACATGCCTAGCAGGCCAACTCCGCCGCCGGTGGGATAGATGATTCCCTGCGGCATTCTCCAGCCGAGTTGTTCGGCGACTTCGTAGCCCATGGTTTTCTTGCCTTCGACGCGGTAGGGCTCTTTGGTGGTGCTGACGTCGAACCATTTTTCTCTTTCCCAGGCTTCGGAGTTTTTCAACTCGGCGACTTTGCGGGCGCAGTCGCTGATGAGGCCGTCGACCAGATTCACGTGCGCGCCATAGTAGTCGCACTCGATGCGGTTCGCGATGGGAACATCTTTGGGCATGAAGATGTGGGCTTCAAGGCCGGCGGCGGCGGCGTACGCCGCGAGCGCTCCGGCGGCGTTGCCCGCGGAGGGAATCGCAAGTTTCTTTAAACCGAAGTGGCGGGCCATAGTTACACAAGCGGAGAGGCCACGCGCCTTGAACGATCCGGTGGGGTTCAGGCCTTCGTCCTTGATGTAGACGGTGGGATATTCGCGGCTGAGCAGCATGGGCGTGAAGCCTTCGCCGAGCGAGACAGGATTGGCGTCGGGAAGAACGGCGTCGTAGCGCCACATGGTAGGCGCGCGTCCGGTGAGATGCGCGGACGAGAAAGTGCGCTTGATCTTTTTCAGATCGTAGCGGGCATAGAGGATGCCGGCGTCCTTGGGGCAAACCGATTGCGGGCGGTCCGCGGGATAGTGTTCGCCGCAGCGAGTGCATTCGAGATGAGTCAACATGCCGAATGCGAGTTTAGCAGAGGTGCACTTGCCAGCTGCCAGTAGCCGGTTGTCAGCCTCGTCGCCGGCTTTCGATACGACAGCCGGCTTGGATCCGTTTTCGAGGCAACGGGTTCTCCCTCGGCTCTTACCGCCATCGCGGCCTTGAAGCCAAGGACGCTCTCACCGAGCTCGCTGCTGGGTCCGCGCATTGAGTGGCTATAACGGATACAACATTCTTGGGCGTTTCGGTTAGTATCGATGTCCGAGTGAATCTCACGGGAGAACGAGCATGCGCAACTTTCTTATTGGACTGATTCTGGGATTGATCGCAGTTCCAGCCGGCGTCTATTTTTATTTCTCTACCGGGATCGCCCCGGTGGCCACGTCGGCGCCGCCAATGCCGTTTGAGAAGACGCTGGCGAAAATGACGCAGCACGCACGGATGGATAAAGAGATGCCGAAGTCCGTCCCCGTCACCGCCGATGAGGCGGCTTATGTGGCTGGGGCGCCGATTTACAAAGACCACTGCGCCGTGTGTCACGGTCTGCCGGGACAGGAGCAGACGGCCATCGCTCAAGGGATGTTTCCCAAGCCGCCGAAGCTGATGGAAGGGACCGGGGTGACGGACGATCCTCCCGGAGAATCGTATTGGAAAGTTGCGGGAGGAATTCGGATGACGGGGATGCCGGGATTTGAGAAGACGCTTTCGACCACCCAGATGTGGCAGGTCAGTCTGTTGGTGGCCAATGCGGACAAACTGCCGAAGTCGGCGAAAGATATCTTGGCGCCGGTGGCTGTTACGTCGTCGCCCGCGCCAGCGGGCCAGAACGTGAAGAAGTAGCGGTTGAGATATTTTCTAGGCCGGCGTGCTTGGCCGCCTGAAGATCAAAATCCCCGCCCTGTCCCTCCAAAAAACCGGAGGGACAAGGACGGGGCACCCTGGGTTTGAAAGCGCTTTACGGGTCGACGCACGATGCTGGCGCCTGGCTGTCGCGGCGCAGCGGGGTCTTCATCGGGACCAGGCCGAGGTCGGTATAGAGATACAGGGTGATCGCGGTCGAGGCGCCTTCGTCAGAATGGATTAACAACTCGGCCCAGCCATCGTGATCGGCATCGAACTCGTTGAGGATCGATTGGAAGTCGAGGCGATCGCCGAGAGTGCCCGTGGGCTCGCTCTCGCGCAGTGCGGTGGACCAGCTGGAGTCCGCTGAAAGAAGCACGGCGGCTGCTTCTGGGTCCGCCGCTGCGGGCTGAAACGATGCCTTCTTCAGATCTTCTGTTCCCGCCGATTCTGTGTTTGCGGATTCTGTCTTGAACCGTTCTGCTTTAAACCAGGCCGTCATCAGGAATACCGGGGAGTCCACCAGTTTCCAGCGGGCGCGGACGAAGAGGCGCGGATCGCCATCGGGCGTGAGACGGAGAGCGCGGATGTCGTAGTCGAGTGTGCCTTCACCGCGAATCAGGGCATGATCGGCGTGAATCCATTCCTTGAGGCGCGGGCGTGCGGGTCCAATCGGCAATTCACCGGAGGATGCGCCGGGGCTGGCTGCGTTGGCTACGAGGCGCGCATCAATCTTCGCCACTTCCTGCTGCATGCGCTGGTTCAGTTGTTGCTCAATTTGTTTGCGGAAGACGGGTGAGGCCTTCCACTGCGAAATGTCAGCGACATGCGACTGCGCGGGCGCCTCGGCGGATTCTACCTGCATTCGCCGGACCACGAAGTATTCCTGCGACGACGAAGCGAAGACGGCCTGCCGATCGGGAGGCACCGACGCGAGGAATCCCAGGGCCAGCGAGCATCCCGTGGGCGCGATGACGGTGCGGTCGATGGTTACGGGAATGGTCGCGTCGGAGGAGACGCTGAGCATCCACTGCTCACCGGGATGCGTGTTCTGCACAATCTCAGGAAAGAAATGAAACGCGTGCGAATCGGGCTCCCACAATTCCTGGAGACCGGCCAGCGGCGCGGAAAGCTTTGCCGGAGCGGGGACTTTGATGGGAGTTCCGCCGAATTGCGGAGAAGACGCGAATCTGGATTCGGTTTCGGCGGAGACCATGAAGACAACATGCGTCGCGTCGTAGCGCGCGGCGACGAAGGCGGGTCCGGCGGCGGTGAGGCGCGACTCCCCAGCGAGCTTAGGTTGGGCGGCAGCCTCTTTCGCGAGCGCTTTTGCGCGAGCCTCGGCGTTCTTGCGCTTCGCTTCGCGTTCGATATGCTCGAAGATGTTGCCGTCGGTGGGGCGCTGAGCGACGCCCCAGCGGTAGGCGGACCACATCACGAATAAATAGAGCGCCACACCGGTCGCCACCCATTTACGGTTCTTGCGGCGCATCATTTCTCCTAGGAGAAATGTAAATCGTCTGGCGCGGGGAGAGGAGTGACTTTGGTGTGAAGGCGTAGCGCCGGCCTCTTGCCGGCTGTCCCGAGGGCGTCTCGCCCTCGGCACGGCGGGCGAGGACGCCCGCCGGACAGCCGCCGGGACGGCGGCGCTACACTAGTTCATGAGCGTGAAGTTTACCTGGACCTGGGTGTCGACCTCGACCGGAGTTCCGTTCAGCAAGTAAGGCCTGTACTTCCATTGCTTGACGGCCTCGAGGGCGGCAGGCGCCAGTTGCGGATGTCCGCTGATCAGCTGGATGTTGCTTACGTTGCCTTCCTTGTCGACGATGACCTTCAGCACGACCACGCCCTGAATGTGCTGATCTTTGGCATCCTGCGGATATTGCGGCTGCACCTTGGTGAGCACCAGGCCTTGCGACACACCAGCAGAAACGCGGACGCGCGTTGCATTCCCCGGAGTGCTGGAGACGACGCCGACCACGCCCGAGGCATGGTCGCCCGGAATTCCACCCGGGATCTCGCCCGCGGTGCCGTTGCTTTCGGCCGTGGGTTTATCCGCGAGCGTGAAGTTCACGGTCACGCTGGTTTCTACCCCGGTTGGCTCACCGTTCAGCAGAAAGGGTTTGTACTTCCACTGCCTGACGGCTTCAATTGCGGCGGGGGCTAGCATGGGATGTCCGCTGATCAACTGCAAGTTCTCGACATCTCCCGACTTACTGATCTGCACTCTCAAGACGACCGAACCTTGGATCTTCGCCTGCTTAGCCAGCGGAGGATAGATGGGAGCGACTTTCGTGACGATTTGCTGGCTGATGATCGTATCGGCGACACGGACGCGCTGCGGAACGATCTGGGCCGCGGCTAAAGAAGCGAGGGTGAAGAGAAGAAAAAACGCTGCGATTTGATGCCGTGTCATTGTGACCTCCACGCCGCCTGAGAAACTTTTGGCGATTCTACACCCTGGGATATGGCGCAGACACCGCTGCGATAGGAACTGATAAACCCTTAGACGCCATCGCCGCCTGATTTGTTCCCGACGATTCCTCTAACGAACTTTGCGATCGCCGCCAGCGTCGTCTCGGGCTGATCCCGTTGCGGCGAGTGCCGGCAGTCGGCAAGCTCAAGAATTTCGACGAGACCGCCCGCCTGCCGCGCGATCGCCTGCACCTGCGCCATGGTTCCGTACTGATCGTCGAGTCCCTGAATGGCGAGAACGGGGCATGTGATGCGCGGAAGATATTCCTCGATATTCCAGCTGCAGAAGTCGGGATGGAGCCAGACGTTGTTCCATCCCCAGAACGTGCGGGCGGGGTCGCGATGATGGCGGCCGAGTTTCGCGCAGAGATCGCTGGTCTCGAAAGTTGTTTTAGCGGCGGCGATGCTCGCGACACTGAGCTCTTCGACAAAGACATGCGGGGCGAGCAACACCAGGCCGCGCACGTTGTCGTGATCTCCGACTCTGGCGCCGGCGTGAATCAATGCGATAGAGGCGCCATCGCTGTGGCCGACGAGAATGGGATTCTCGATGTGCAGTTGCGCGAAAAGATCGGGCAGCGCGCGCAGGCCTTCGTCATGCATGTAGGTGACGCGGCGTGGTTCGGTCAGCAGATCGGAGTTGCCGTTGCCGTAGCGCGAGTAGACCGTCACGGGGCACGCGGTGGTGGCGGCGACGCGCGCCGGGAAATCTTTCCAGTGCGATATCGAACCCAGGCCTTCGTGAAGGAAGACGAGTTCCGGAGCGTGCGGGCTGAGCCCGGCGATGCGTTCGACTTCGAGACTGCGACCTTGCACGGTGACGTGGAAAATATTCTTCTCGTTACGCGCGGCGTGGTCCGTGCGGGCGTCGGATGGCTTCATCGCTCTTCGTTTGCGAGTCTGGTACTCGTCATTTTTTCGATACTCCCCTTGCGGTTCGTCCTGCATCGAAGCTGCAAGATATCGTAAGCTATATAGAGGGAGACGAGGAGGATCGGTGCGCTGCGCTCGCTGCGGCAATGAAAATCCGGAGGGAAACCGCTTTTGCGGTATGTGCGGCGCTACGCTGTTGAGCGCGCCTCCCGCGGCCGTGTCCGTGGCGACTCAGGCTGCGGCCACGCAGACGACAGCGCTGCCCTCGCCTGCGGCTGCCGCTCCCGCACCGACGCGGAATCCACCTGCGCCTCGTCCTTCCGCGCCGAACGATGCGCCTATCGTCAGCGGGCCGTCGTTTCTGGGATTGAACGATCCGCCTCCCCGGAAGCGCGCGAGTTTGAGCATTGATCCACATTCCGCACCGAGTTCGCGCAATCTCGATTACTTATTGGAAGACGACGAAGAACCCAGGCACGGCGGCGGGGGAAAAATCATTCTGATTTTGCTGGCGCTGGCGTTGGCCGTGGGATTCGGATATCTTCGCTGGAAAAATCAGGGATTGGGATGGCTGGGATCGACGAAGAGCAAGCCGACGGCGGCGGCGCAAGATTCCGACGGAACCGACACGAGTACGACTGCGCCACCGGCTACGAGTATTACGAGCCCGACAGCAACCCCAGCAGCGACGCAGCCTGCCAAGGATTCGGCGCCTCCTGTTGTCAGCCCCGCTGCAGGCAGTGGGACGACGAATTCTGCGCCCACAACCACGCCGGCTACCACGCCAGCGAGTACTACGCCGGCAACCGCGCCCGCTGCAGACTCCGCGGCTGCCAGCAGCGCAACCACTCCACCTGCCGACTCCTCAGTTGCTCCCGCTCCGACCACCACTGAAGCACCGCCCGCCGCGCCAATCACAACGCCCGTGCCTGCCCCGAAGCCCAAGGCCGCGGCTGAGCCGCCACCCAAGCCGCCTGCGGCGATCAAGCCGGTGAAAGCCTCCGATCCCGTGAGCGAGGCGCAGAAATATATTTACGGACGGGGCGTGACGCAGGATTGCGAGCGCGGAATGCGGCTCCTGCGACCCGCGGCCGCCCAGGCGAATCCCAAGGCGATGATTGAGATGGGCGCGCTGTATTCAGCGGGCTTATGCACACCGCACGACCTGCCGACGGCCTATCGCTGGTTCGCGCTGGCGCTGCGAAAGGATCCCGACAATGAGTCAGTGCAGACCGACTTGCAAAAGCTGTGGGGCGAAATGACGCAACCGGAGCGGCAACTGGCCATCAAGCTGAGCCAGTGAGAGATTGTCTGGGTGCCCCATCCTTCTCGCGTCTTTTGCGAGAGGGTGGGGCCTTTGACTTTGGGAGGATGCGAGAGGTTTTAAGCGGCTGGCAAGAGCGCGCGTTAACCAATCCAGCGAGGCCTTTGCGCACGTATTTCTAAAGAGGAAGAGATCTCAATCGATTGCGGAGTTCTGAACGACAAGGCGTAGCGCCGGACCTGGCCACGGTGACGGCCATGCGCTCGGGCGATCAGAGCGCGCTGGCGGAGCTCTACGACCGCTATTCGTCCGTGGTCTATGCGGTCGCCTTGCGTGTGCTGGGCGATAGTGGAGCGGCGGAAGACGTGCTTCAAGAGGTATTCCTGCAGCTGTGGCGCAATCCGGGAGCCTTTGATGCGGCGCGGGGAAGCTTGGGCGCGTGGCTGGCGGTGATCACGCGAAATCGTTCCATTGATGCCCTGCGACGACGCCGGCCCGAGACTGACATTGAAGATGTGATCGTCTCTGTTGCCCCCGATCTTGCGGCGGCGGCCGACCGGTCGCGGGCGGCCGAGAAAGTACGCGGTGTGCTGGGATCGATGCCGGTCCCGCAGCGTACGGCGCTGGAGATGGCCTATTTCGAGGGCATGAGCCATTCTGAAATTGCGAGCAAAACCGGCGAGCCGCTGGGGACGATCAAGACCAGGATCCGCAGCGGCTTGCTGGCATTGCGGAAGGCGTTCCAAGGCGGGTAAGAACTGGGTGCCCCATTTCTCGCGCGCCTTTTGGGCGAGAAATGGGGGATTTTGTGAGAAGCCGTAGCGTCTAGAACATGACCGAACACGAACAATTCGCCGAGGATCTCGCACTCTATGCGCTGAACGTGCTTGAGGGTGAGGATCGCGTGCAGATCGAAAAGCATCTGGCGACCTGCAGCACTTGCCGGGTGGAACTCGAGCACTTGCGCGGAGACGGCGCACTGCTGGCGCTGTCCACGGTCGGTCCGCGGCCTCCGCAGCGGGCGCGCCAACGGTTGCTGGATTCGGTGGCGAAGGAAGCCGCTCCCGCTCTTGCGCAAAAAACACGGCAAGCTGGTGCACCCATTACGGTGGGAGCGCGGCGCTCCTGGTGGGGTGTGCTGGGATGGGCAGCAACGGCGGCGATCCTGGTGTTCGCAGCGTCGTTATGGAAGGAGAACGCCGCCCTGAGGCAAGATGTGTCGACCCTGCGCTCGCTGTTCGGCCAGCAAACCGTTGAGCTCGAACAGGCACGAAATGTCGCGAGCGCAATCACAAATCCTGGGGGAGAACGCTTCACGCTGGTCGCCGTCAAGGCTCCGCCGCAGCCGCAAGGCAAGGCATTCTATCTGCGCAATCGCAGCAACCTGGTGTTTGTGGCGAACAATATGCCGGCGCTGCCGCCACAGAAAGCGTACGAGTTGTGGCTGATTCCCGCGCAAGGCGCTCCCATTCCGGCCGGGGTTTTCAAACCCGACGCACATGGCAGCGCGACGGTGGTGAATCCTCCTCTGCCCGCGGGAGCTGAAGCTAAGGCCTTTGCCATCACCGTGGAGAATGAGGCCGGCGCAACCGCACCGACCATGCCGATCATTATGATGGGGACGGGAGAATGATGAGGACGGGAGAGTAGGGCTTGCATCTAAGCTTCGAATGACATTCAGGATCTATATCGCTCAGAGTGCCGCGTTTGCGCTGCTCGTTTCATTCGCGCCTAGCGTCGGCGCTGCTCCCTTTCAGGCAGAGCAGGCCAAGCCCCCGACTCCAGAACATGCGATGGGAATCAGAATGAAGGCGAAGGGAGTCCCGAATTTTGGCCAGGTCACCCCGAACCTTTATCGTGGAGGGCAACCGGGCTCCGAGGGGCTGCAAGCGCTAAAAGATGTCGGTGTCAACCTGGTGGTGGATCTGCGGGGGAGCGCGAGTAAAGACGAAGAGGCGACGGCCACGAAACTAGGGATGCAATACGTTTCAATTCCCTCGCACTGTCCGTTTCCCAAGGACGAGGCGTTTGCGAAATTTCTGCGTGTACTGCGCGAGAATTCGGGAAAGAAGGCTTTCGTGCATTGCCGCCTGGGCGACGACCGCACCGGGATGGCGGTAGCGGCTTATCGCATGGCCGAGGAAGGTTGGTCCGCCGACGAAGCCATGAAAGAGATGAAGGCGTTCGGCTTCAGCACCATGCATCACGCGATGTGTCCCGGGCTGGCGGACTACGAAGAGAGTTTCCCGCAGCGTCTGAAGACGAGTCGCGCGTTCAAGGAACTGCAGCCCTACGGATCAAACACGACGATGAAATAACGTCGTGCGTCAGCATTCGAGATTCCCCACCCTTTCGCAAAGGGCGCGAAAGGATGGGCCACCCACTTGAGTGGTGCTGTTCGGAATCTGCGGCCTTAGACTTCGTCCTGCTCTTGCAGTTTCGCGATCACGCCGAAATCTTCCAGGGTAGTGGTGTCGCCTTTCACGCTGCCGTTGGTGGCCAGTTCGCGCAGCAGACGACGCATGATCTTGCCACTGCGCGTTTTCGGAAGCGTGTCGGTGAAGCGGATGTCGTCGGGCTTGGCCAGCGCTCCGATTTCTTTCGCGACCCAGCGGCGCAGTTCTTCTTTCAACTCGGGGGTGGGCTGCCTTCCCTGCTCGAGCGTGACGAAGGCTGAGATCGCCTGCCCCTTCAGATCGTCGGGACGTCCCACCACCGCGGCTTCCGCCACCGCTTCGTGGGCGACCAGCGCGCTTTCCACTTCCATGGTGCTGAGCCGGTGGCCGCTGACGTTGAGCACGTCGTCGACGCGGCCCATGATCCAGAAATATCCGTCTTTATCTTTGCGGGCGCCGTCTCCGGTGAAGTACATGCCGGGAATTTGCGACCAGTAGTTCTTCACATATCTGTCAGGGTCGCCATAAACCGTGCGCAGCATGCCGGGCCACGGCCGCTTGATGACCAGGAATCCGCCGGAACCGTCGGGCACGGGCTTGCCCTCCATAGTGACGATCTCAGCCACGACGCCGGGAAACGGCCGCGTCGCCGATCCGGGCTTGGTCGCGATCGCGCCAGGAAGCGGCGTGAGCATGATGTGTCCGGTTTCGGTTTGCCACCAGGTGTCAACGATGGGGCAGCGGTTGCCGCCAATGGTTTCGCGATACCACATCCACGCCTCAGGATTGATGGGCTCGCCCACCGTGCCGAGAAGCCGCAGGCTACTCATGTCATGCTTTTTCGGCCACTCGTCGCCCCACTTGAGAAAGGTGCGGATCGCCGTGGGCGCGGTGTAGAAGACGTTCACTTTGTGTCGCGCAATGATCGACCAGAAGCGGTCGGGCTCGGGACAATTGGGCGCGCCTTCGTACATCAGGCTGGTGGCGCCGTTCTGCAGCGGGCCGTAGACGATGTAGCTGTGGCCTGTGACCCATCCGATGTCGGCCGTACACCAGTACGTGTCTTCGTCTTTCAGGTCGAAAACCCATTTTGTCGTAAGGTAAGTGCCGACAGAATAACCCCCGGTAGTGTGCACCACGCCTTTCGGTTTGCCCGTGGTTCCCGAGGTGTAGAGGATGTATAGCGGGTGCTCGGCGTCGAGCGGCTCGGCGGGGCAAACGTCGGAGGCATTGGCCATCAGCTCGTGCCACCAGTAGTCGCGGCCGGCTTGCATGTTGATGGGAGTGCCGGTCCGCTTGTAGATCACCACATTCTTTACGCTCGGGCAGGACTTCAGAGCTTCTTCGACTGCGGGAAATAGTTTGACTTCCGCGCCGCGGCGGTACGATCCATCTTGCGTGATCACGCACGTCGCCTGCGAGTCATGAATGCGGTCGACCAGCGCGTTGGAAGAGAATCCGCCGAAGACGACCGTGTGCGGCGCGCCGATGCGCGCGCAGGCCAGCATCGCGACCGGCAGCTCGGGAGTCATGCCCATATAAATGGCGACGCGGTCTCCTTTTTTCACGCCCAGAGACTTCAGCACGTTGGCGAACTTCTGCACTTCGCGGTGCAGTTGCTGGTAGGTGAGGATGCGGACCTCGCCGGGCTCGCTCTCCCAAATGATGGCGGCTTTATTCTTGCGCCAGGTGGTGACGTGGCGGTCGAGGCAGTTGTACGACAGGTTGATCTGGCCGCCGACAAACCATTTTGCCCACGGGCAATTCCATTCGAGAACCTTGTCCCACTTCTTGAACCAGTGCAGCTCGCTGGCGATCCGCGACCAGAACTTGTCGGGGTCGTCGACCGATTCCTGGTAGAGGCGCTCGTATTCTTCCAGACTCTTGATGAGGGCGTTTTTGCTGAATTCAGCGGGAGGATCGAACTTGCGCTGCTCGTTCAGGATGGAATCGATGTTGGGGCCCTGGGTTTGAGTCTGGGATTGAGGAGTCTGGGTATCGACGATGACTTTCTCGGCCATGATGAGAACCTCGGACGCTGAGGAATTGTTCTACGTGCCCGCAAAACGGGCTACAGATCGCAGGAGTTCATTCTACACAGCGTAGGGCGGGATGTGATTGCAATCACAGGCGGCGTTGCCGGCGTTACAGATCGAGGAAGCGGCTGCGAGTGTCTTCCGTCGGCAGCGGACAAGTGTCGTAGCGACCAAACACGCGATAGCGGTTGCGAGCGACGATGCCGTATCCCCAATCGCGAAGCGGCCGCGGAACGAGTTGCAGCAGATGCCCCATCATCCGCCAGAACATGGATGATGTGGATTCAGCCTGTGTGGGGACAGGCGCCCCGCCCGTCCGGGCCGAGGACAGCCCGGCTGCCCCCAGATTTCTAAGGATAAAGATGACCGCATCGGAGCGAGACAAGAGATGTTCGTCAGGAAGCTCGTAGTCGACCACGACATAGACAGTATCCAGGTCCCCGGGATTCGCCCCATGTCGCGCCAGAATCCGCCCGGCCAGTTCGCCCTGCAACGCTGCAAAACGAAAGACACCGGCCGGATCACGCTGCAGAATGAACAGCACCAGCCGGTTGCACAGCCCGCAGACGCCGTCGTAGAGAAGGATAGGATGACCCGAACCTCTTGCGGATCCGCCAACCGGGAGATCACCGGTCACGCGCAGCACCTGAGATCATGGAGCCCGAACGGCCCAGGCTCCGGAAGCCCGCCGCGAATTTGTTCTGGAGTGAAGCGCCGCACCGGCAATAAATCCGCTGGCAGAGGATCGCACTCGGTCGCGGGTTCGACGACTCCTTCCGACAGAATGCGCACCTGCGCCCTCGCCACCAGCGGAACTTTCATGGTGAGCTCGCAGACCGCGGCCAGAGCGTAATGAAACCAAAGCGGGGCGGGAAAGATCCAGACGCGGCGACCTAGCACTTGTGCAACTCGTCGCGCCGCATCGCTGAGATAGAGTTCCTCCGCGCCGGTGATCGCAATGGTCTGCCGAGCGAGGCGTCCGTTCACCAACGCCGCGTGCAATACCGGGGTCAAGTCGTCGACGGCGAGCGGTCGAATTGTCTTTTGCCGGAACCCTACCGTAGCGAGAATCGGGAGCGTGTAAAACGCATGGCTCAGATGGTCGAGCATATGGTCGCCGCGACCGTAAACCATGCCCGCCTTCACGATGGTGTAGTCGAGGCCGGAGTTGCGGACAATCTCCTCGGCGGCCCATTTGGATTCGTGATACGGCGAGCCGCAATTGGGACGCGCTCGCAGAAAACTCATCAAGGCAATGCGCCGGACGCCAGCGCGCTTCGCTGCCTCAACGACGTTGCGGGTTCCGTCAACGTGGATGCGTTGGAACGTCTGGCTGCCGATCTCTCGATTGATCCCGGCACAATGGGCCACGGCCTCGCATCCGGCGAAAGCGCTGGCCAGCACGTCGATGTCGGAGAGGTCGCTGGAAACGCGCGTCACTCGCGTTGAGCCCGCGTCGTCTTGAGTGTTGGCCGAACGCGAGAGCAGGACAACTTCGTGCCCCTCCGCCAGCACGCTGTCCGCGAAATGGCTGCCTACAAAGCCCGTACCACCGGTGATTGCGATCTTCATGATGTGGCCTCCTTCTTTGCTCTTCGTGCCTTACGGCGATGCAGAACCTGAGTGGGACACACTGCGCTCAGGAAATCGCCTACGGCGCTGGCCATTTGCTCCGGCTCCAACCGGTAGAGAATCCGGTTGCCGTCCCTGCGCTCGGAAACCAGGTCGGCGCTCTTGAGGATGGAGAGGTGGCGGGAGATCGAGGGGCCTGAAATGGTGAAGCGCGAGACGATCTCCCCGGCAGCCAGTTCCCCCACCTTGAGTTCCTGCAGAATCTGGCGCCGGGTGGGATCGGCCAAGGCCCGGAAGATGCGGGATACGGCTTTCATGGTTCTATATTAGCTATTTCGCTAAATAGTGTCAATAGGACTGATCTGACCCTCGTTTCGCCGCTTGTCGCTGGACAGAACAAGTTATGGCTTCGATCCCAACCTGAGGAGTTCCTCCCGCAGCCGCGGATGCTGCTGGGTCAGGCGCAGATAGCGCATTTCGTCAGGACCAGCTTGGGCGCGGATGATCTGGAGTGCGTCTCGCTTCTCCGATGCCGTCCAGCGGCGAAGGCTGGGAATCATCACCAGCACCAGCGACCAGTTCTCGAGGGCTTGCCGCTCAGCCGGAGTCCAGCGGGAGGGATTAATCTTCAACGCGCGTGAAACTTCGGCGACCGTGGCACGCCGGATGCGCGCGTTGTCGCCGCCGAACTCGCGTGCCATGCGACGATTCACTTGCAGCCCGAGATTGCGTGTCGAGAACGCATCCCAGGGACCCTCAGCGGCTAAAGCCGTAGTCGAGAACATGGCTTTTACGGCACGACTGGAAGTCGTGCCCTTCCCGGTTTGCCGCGAACTCGGCGTTCTGCCCTTCGCGGTTGCCGCACAGCCCAACTCGTAAAACACATGCGCCTCCGCCAGACGCTTCAGCGTCTTCTTGGGAGTGCGGTATTGCGGGTTCGCCGCGATCTTCTGCTCTTCCCTTCTTGCGATCTGCTCCAGGTCGCGGCGGCCGCTGCGGAAACCGAGCTTGCGGTAGAACCAGAAAGCTCCCGAATCGAGAGCCTCGTCGTTATTCTGCCCGATCTGGTAGGGATACACCGAAATCGTCGTCGCCCCGGTGACTGCGCACAGACAGCGCAGCGCCTGCGCATAAATCCATGCCGTCTCGCCCTGGCGATAGGTGTAAAAAGTATTGAAGCCCACCTCGATCCATTCGCAGAGGCCGATAGCTTCGATGTAGTTAATGGGAACCCCATTCTTCACCGTGAAGCCCGCGACGTAAGCGCGCAGCGGCAGGCGTCGCGCCGCCGGCAAATTCCAGAAATACATTACAACGCCTCGACCCAGCGTAGCCCGCACCACGGAGTGCGGATCGCCCAGTGTCGTCCCGTAGAGTTCGCGGTAGCGGACCGCCATCACTTCTCGGATGCGATTCATGATGGACTCGCCTTCGCGATGGGAGAGTTGGACTAGACGCTGCGCAGGCCGCGCGAGTTCGTCCGCCAGCGAAACCTGGCTCCGGGAGATCAGCGGTTCGGTGTGGCAGTAGAACGTTCGCGGGCACGTCCAATTGCGGGTGCGCGACAATTTCAGATTCTGAAGATGCCAGCGCAGCGCCAGACGCAGAGAGTCGTATAGTTCCGCGCGTGCGCGCTCGCCGACGGAGAGTTCTTCAAAGCGGCGGATCAACCACTCCAGATCGCGCTCGCAGCCTCTCGCGGCGTCGAGCCAGCGGCGCCACGGGATGTTCGCTTCCACGTCGGCATCTTCGTCGAGCAGTGGAATGAAGCGCGGCCAGGTCGATCCCATGGCGCGTTCGGATTCGTAGTCAGCCAGGTAATCCTCCCACGCGATCTCGACTTGCTGCGGAATGCGGCGTGCCAGCCAGCGCGCGGCGTCGAAGTTCAGCGTGTCTTGCATGGTTGTACCGGCGATGCCGGAGGTATCGAAGTCATCGAAGGCCGACATGTCGATGCCAGCCTCGCGCAGCCGCTCGACCCGCTGGTGGAACGTGTTCAGGAGGCCCTCGATCCGCGGAACCAGCGACCCGGACTGTGGGAACGCGCGGAGAAAGAGCAGCGCCTCATGGAAGCGGATGAGGAATTTGGCGTCGCGAAAGGTGTGGCGCGAGAGACGATCGAGCAGGACTCTTGTTTCGGCGGCTGCGCCTCGGCCAAAGCGGCTGCGAGCGGCTTCGAGGCTGGCGAGCAGCGCGTCGACGGTTGAAGTCATGTGGAGTCCGGCTGGTAAGTGTAACGCACTTGGTCAGAGGCGCTGCTCCGTGTCACTTCGCGTTTTCTTTCACTCTGCGGCTCGTGACCAGAAAGTGAGTCCAGGGCTCGTCGTCGAGGCGGCTGATCTGGACCACCGGATGACCATTGGTGCTGTCGTGAATGAACTGGCCATCGCCGATGAACATTCCAGTGTGAGTGATGTCGCGCGGCGAGGAACCGAAAAAGAGAAGGTCGCCCGGTTGAAGATCTTTACGATCGACCGGGACCACGCCTTTCCACGCGGCTTGCTTGTCGGCATCGCGCGGCATGTTAAACCCACGGGCGCGCACCAGCATTTGCGTGAAACCCGAGCAATCGAAGCCAAAACTCGAACTACCTCCCCAGAGATAGGGAAACCCGAGAAAACGCTTAGCGAGTTCGATGGATTCTGGAATCGACAAAGGCTTCGGGTCCGGGACGACGTCGCTGGCCTGGATCCACTCGCTGCGCATATCGGGTAGCCGAACCTGCAGCCAGCCGTCGTGCGTGATCTTAGCGGCTTTGGATGGCTTATCTTTTGCTGGCTTGTCTTTTGCCGATTTATCTTTTGCTGGCTCATGCTTTGCTGATTCGTTCTTCGATGGTTCATCGGGAATCACGACGAGGCGCGTTTCGAAGGGAATGGTGACGACGGGCTTGTGGCGCGTGACGTCGGGCTCGTGATAAATGTTGGCGAACAGACTTTCCACCTGGACGATCTCGCCGGCCGTGGCGTAACCGGCGCCGCTCTGAATCAAGCGCAGGTGGCGGCTGGGAACCCATCCTCGATAGTGGTCGGCGGTTTGAATTCTGCACCATTCTCCGCGCGCGGTCAGAAGAATCACGTTGCTGCCGTAAATGGCCTGAGACACAACGTCGGTCTGTTCGCTGGGCCCGGAGAACATATTGGCGACCGGCACCATCACAACGTAAGTGCTGTTTTTCGCCAACATGCCCGGGACGCAGAGCACGAAGAGAACGGCGACTGCGCTCAGATGGTTGCGTCGGCAATTCGTTCGCATGAGTGGGATCGCTGGCGTGAGGAAGCTGTGAAAAATCTTCTGCGGCGTCCTCGGAGTCAGATGGTACCGGATGGAAAGGCTGGCTCGCTACTGAAAAACCGGGGAGTATCCCGTGAGAAGAAACAAAGATTTGGCTGCCCCCCAGGGATTCGAACCCCGATAACCTGCTCCAGAGGCAGGTGTCCTAGCCGTTGAACGAGGGGGCAGTTGCTTCGTGGAGCCAGTACTGCAGGCTCATTTTCATTTTATGGTTGAGGGTGAGGTGGGGTCAACCGAATCCGCATCCCAGGGTACCTCGGTTGAAGCGGTAGAATCGGAGCGTACGCTGAGGAGGAGTTCCATGGTCACCGCCCTCGATTCCCTGAGTCCCGCCGCGGATTACGCCGAGATGGCGCGCCGTCCGCTGGAGGCCGAGCAGTGTGCGCTGGTGGTGATCGATATTCAGGAGAAGCTGCTGCCGCCGATATTTCAGAAGGAACAACTGGTGCGGAATGCACAGTTGCTGATTCGCGCGGCCGGCATTCTGAAGATTCCGGCGCTGGTCAGTACGCAGTATTCGAAGGGTTTGGGCGCCACGGTTCCGGAGATCGCTTCCCTGCTGTCGGGCACAGAAGCGATCGACAAGACATTATTCTCCTGCTTTGGCAGCGACGCTTTTTGCGGCGTACTGAAGCGACTGCCGGGAAAGCGCAACACGCTGCTGTTATGCGGTATGGAGAGCCACATCTGCGTGACGCAGACGGCACTGGGCGCGCTGCGCGATGGGTACCTGGTGCACGTGGCGTCGGACGCAGTCAGTTCGCGCTCGGAGTGGAACTGGAAGATCGGGCTAGAGCGCATGCGCGCCGCGGGCGCAGTAATTTCCTCGACCGAGATGATGATTTACGAATTGATGCGATCGTCTTCGTCGGCCGCATTCAAGGCGTTGTTGCCGCATCTGAAGGGATAAGAAGCGCCCATCCGCCATTGGCCTCGGTGTACCATGGAAATAGTTGGATTGAAGTCGATGATCTCCGCGCGAAAGTTGATCGCGTTTTTCTGTCTCGTGGCCGTGGTGTTAGCCGCGATGACTCCCGTTTCTGCCGGGCAATTCTGGGCCATCCTTGTCCCGCTCTTATTGGTAGGGATTGTCGCCACTGTTTGGGCAGAACGGCAATCCGAGCAACGTCAGATCCCGACCCTTTCATGCCTACCAGTTACTGCCTCGCGGGCGCCGCCCTTGCCGACCTCCTGAAGTAGTTCCGCTAAAAACCCAAATCCATACGATCAGGGCGAGCCTCGGCTGCAGAGCGCATCCGCGCGCGGCTGCGGTGCCCGCCGGGAGGGTGCGGTGTCGATCAATCGCCGGTTGCGAACGCTATTCCTGTGCCTGCCACTTCTGCTGAGAGCGCTTTCTGGAATGACGATGCGTCCTGAAGAAATCGAGGAATTAATGCACAGCATGAATCAACAGAAGATCGTCGTCACCATTGACGATGAAAGCGAGAACGGTGACGAGCCGCTACCGAAACTGCCGAACGTGAGGCACTAAGGGTCAGTCTTTTTTCTTCACTCGCACGACAGTGATCTTGGCGAAACCCTCGTCAAAGGTCGGCGTCTTCAGCTTGGCGGCCATGCGGCGCATGATGTCTTCCGAGACCACCCGGTCGCGGCGCTGGTGCCGATCGATGCAGACTTCGAGCGGAACGTCGAAAAAAACGGCGTGGACTTCGTAGTTATAATCCTTGGCAAGTTTGATCCAGTGCTGCCGCTCCTGCGGCGTCAAGTTGGTGGCGTCGACGTAGTTCATGGGGCGCTTGGCGATGAGGCGCGCTTTGAGCATGGAGCGCAGGTTGGAGAAAACGAGATCCTGAAAGCGCTGCTCGCGCACATCGTCGAAGAGCAATGATCGGACCATGTCGCTCGAGAGCGGCACCACGTTGTGACGCTTGAACCAGGAACTTTTGCCGGAACCGGGGAGTCCGATGGCGAGGACGACGATGCCTTTGGGCGGGCGGGCCGGGGCCGCAGGCACGGTGGCCGGTACCCGGGGCGCTTGTGGCGCAGCTTCGGCCTCGGGTTCGGTCGTTTCCAGCGCAGCGTCTTCTGGCGCCGCTTCTTGCGAGGCTGTCCCAGACCCAGGCAAGTCGGGGACAATGCCCTTCGCGGCAGCGGGAGTGAAGGCCTGGGCGACGGCCTGCTCACGACCGCGTCCACCTCGGCCGCGGCCACCGCGCCGGCGGCGACCGCGACCACGCTGCGAGTCTGCGCTGGCGGGTGGCTGGAGAGCCGGCTCGGGCGCGTCTGCTGGCTCCTCGCGCGTGGGCTGCGCTTCGAATTCAGGCTCCGGCGCAGCGGAGACTTCGGCTTCGGTCGGGCTGGACTCGGGCTCCGCGCTCGGAGCCTGATTCGGATCAGATTGGTCGAGATCAAAGTACGCCGGCTGCAGCGGCGGAGGAGCAGCCTGACTTCCCTGCTCCGGAGCTTTCTTCTTGCGGCGCTGTATGCGGTCGCGCATCCATTTACGCATGTTCAGGCTTGTAACACATTCGACACGACCGGGGCAATCGGCAGAGGCAGGCCGCGCACCAGAGACGATAGGAGCAGGTAGCGAAAGCATCTTGCCCTCGAGTGCGCGGGCGAGACGCTCCCGGTCCAAGCGCTGAGACAGCGGCGCTACATCCTACGAACATCGGCTCGGCTAGAATGAACCTATGCCAAGTCAGGTTCCTCCAGCTATTCAAGCACAGAAATATATTTCCCTGACAACGTTTCGCAAGACCGGAGCCGGCGTCGCGACTCCCGTATGGTTTGGAGAAGATGACGGCAAGCTCTACGTGATGACGCGCAGCGATATGGGCAAGGCCAAACGCATTCGCAACAATCCGCAGGTTCGCGTGGCACCGTGCACGATACGCGGCACCGTGTCGGGACCGGAGTTTGCAGCGACGGCGCGCATTCTTCCGCCGGAGGAACATACTCGCGCGCGGCAGGCGATCAACCGCAAATATTGGATGGCGCGGATTCCGCTCGTATGGGCGCGGACGGATACGTATTTAGAGATCGGCTTTGCGTAGAAGCATGGAGAAGCGGGTCGAAACAAGAGAAGCACACCTCAGCCGCTAAAAGCGTGCGTCTGTGGCTGACCTGGCGGCACACCTCGAAGAAGTTGCGGAAAAACAAGCGCGTGCACCACCGTGGAAGAGCGGCCCTTCCAGGGCCGCGGTCGTTCCCGGCGACCCTACAATATCCGCACCCCCTCATTCGTCTACACCAGTAGATGAACCACGCGGCGAGCCTGCAACGGATGGCAATCGAACAGGACCGGCGCATTTCGGAAGTGGTGAAGCGGGAGCAATCCCGGCTGCGCAACTTTATTCGCCGTCGCGTGCCTGATCCGCTCGACGCCGAGGACGTTCTGCAGGACGTCTTCTACCGACTGGTGGAGGCGAACCGGCTGCTGATGCCGATCGAGCACGTGACCGGATGGCTCTTTCGTGTGGCCCGGAACCGCATCACCGATCTGTTCCGCAAGCAGGAGCCGGAGAATTTCAGCGAGATCGAGCCGACGGATGAAGGCGGCGAGTTGCTGCAGTTCGAAGATCTGCTCCCGTCGCCGGACGCCGGGCCGGAGGCGCTCTACGCGCGCAATGTGCTACTCGATGAACTGGAGCGGGCGCTCGAAGAACTGCCGCGCGAACAGCGCGAGGTGTTTATCGCTCATGAGTTCGAGGGGCGCAGTTTCAAAGAGCTGTCCGCCGAAAGCGGAGCGAGCGTGAATACGCTGCTGTCGCGCAAACGGTATGCGGTGCTGCATCTGCGGGAGCGATTGCGGCGTGTCTATGACGAATTTACGAAATGACGAGTTTAGGAAATGAGGGACGGACTATGAGAAAGAGATGGTTTTGGATCGCGCCGTTGGCAATCGTAGCGATTCCACTGTTTCTATTCGTGGGCGGTGAGGTGGTCATGCATCTGTGGAACTGGCTGCTGCCGCCGCTTTTCGGCTGGCGGACGCTGGGGTTCTGGCAGGCTTTGGGACTGCTGGCGCTGTGCCGGATTCTGTTCGGCGGACTGCACCCCGGCGGGCCGGGCGGGCATGGTGGGCGCCGATGGCGCGGGCGATGCCGGAATATGAGTCCGGAGGAGCGGGAGAAATTCCGCCGGGCCATGGATGAGGGGTATGGGTTTGGATCGTCGAGAGGCGAGAAAACAACCACACCGTAAGTACATCGCCGGGTCACGTTCTTTGCAACAGAGCCTGCGCCGAGCAAAGTCGAAGGGGTGGGACTTTGACTCGAGCACCAACCTGCGAGGCAAATCGTCCCGATTCCGAAGGCTCCATGAGTCAAAATCCCCACCCTGTCCCTGCTCATAGCGCAGGGACAAAGGTGGGGCACCCGTTTTTTCATGCTCTTCAGGCAACGCGGGTGGGGGCGCCCGCGCCACATATAGCAACTACACCGCGATGACGAGCATTCACGAACTCAGCCTTGAACAAATAGCGCGACGCGGAGCCCGGGGTGAGATGCGTCAAACAGAAAGTACTCGTCATCCATGTAGTCGATGTAGCAGTCGTCGCTAAAGAGCCACGCCGAGGGCCAGGGATCGAGAATGATAAAGGTGTAACCAACGTACACGAACTGGGTCTGGCCAGCCACGACCGTCGTCTGGCTGATCACCCGGTTGGCCGCAAACGTATGCTGACGGCCAAAATTGGCTCTGAAGTGGGCGTCTGGAATATGGGCGCTCTTGCCCGCAGGACGAGCATGTCCCTGCTTCTCGCCCTTTACCGACTTCTCACCTCTTTCGGGCTTCGATTCCTTCGGCGGTTTAACGTTTTCCTCTTTGTCGGGTTTTTGTGGCTCAGCCTTTGGCGGCTTGGGCTCCTCCTGTTTCGGGAGCCTCGGGTCCGCATCGGGCTCTTGCGGATAAGCGAAAGCCGTAAGACACAGGAGCAAACCTGCCACGAACGCAATTCTTATATGGTTCATCTCTTGTCTCCTTTCCAACCAAGTTGTCGCGGAGCGCATTGACGAACTGGGTTAGTTAGGATGCCAGAACAGCGGCCAGGGATGTCGTTCTGGCGGACATGAACGGATACAGGAAACCCCTGATTGGCTTCAGAATTCGCACTGAGTTTATCTCGAAATAGCGGCTAGGGTCACTGCCCTCTGGTTACTTGCGAGGGGCGTGGTTGCCCGGTGAAAATCGCCTCTGCGGAGGGATTATGAGTCGCCTGTTCGGCTTTCTCAGTATCGTCATTGTGATGGCCATTGGTATGTACATCTATTCCAAGCAGATGCAGAGCACATCTGCGGAAGCTGGGGCTACTTCGCCGCAAGGCGCCATCAACATCACTGGAGTCAAGAGCGATCTGATGAGCATCGCCTCGGCCGAGCGCCGCTACTTCGCCACTGAAGGAAAATATGCCTCGCTCGACGACCTGATCTCGACCAACAACATCACGGTTGCGCGGCAGCGCCCACCTTACAGCTACGCCGTCGAACTCGGCGGCAGCGGCTTTCGCGTCGTCGCGACCCGCTCGGGAGAGAACTACGCCGGCACGCCCGCGCAGCTTTCGGTTGACGAGAACATGCAGTTCCAATCCTCTGAGTAAGGCGTCGCTGGTCTGTTCCACAGCAGTAATCAGCGCGACCGCACGTCTCGAGTTTTCCGGACCAACCGCATCAGACGCGGAAATCGTTCCCACATCGAGAGCTTGAGAAGTTTTTCTGGTGTGAATTGATTGCGCAGGCCGAGGTCGTCGTAGTCCCCGGTCAAGTCGATGAACGCGAATTGCGCACCGTTCCCTTTCTGCAGACAGAACTGGGAGTAGGGGAGCGCATAGAGCGTCGCGCCTACTGCCTCGGCGAAGTAGACTGCGTAGGGAAATACCAGGGTCGGCTCGAAAGCGGCACTGTGCTGCCAGACCGAGCGGGTGAAATCGTCTCCACCGAGAAAGCCACCTGGGCGCACTTTCGGGTACAGGCGCTGCAGATCAATGGCGATGCCCTTCAGGGTGTGATCGCCGTCGATGTAGGCCAGATCCAATTCACTGTCTGGGATCTGGTCGATGACCTCGGTGGTCTTTCCCCGCAAGATCACTCTCTTCCCCGCGGCGAAGTCAGTCTTGACTGTGGCTTCGCGGAGGAAGCCCTCGAAAGCGGCGTCATCCTGATTGGAGGGCTTGTTCCAACCGGCGAGGTGCCGCCACGGGTCGATCATGTAATAGGCGGTTAAATCCTGGCAATGTTGCAGGATGTGGGCGGCAAAATCCCCGCGATAGACGCCGACTTCCGCCATGCGCTGCACTCCGGCGGACTGTATGAACTCGACCCACAATTGCTCTCGGGTTTGCGCCCTGGAAATACAGGTGGTGAGCAGCGCTTGCGGGGAATCAGACTGTCCGGGGGCAGCGGCCATGCAGGGATTCTTTCATCGCCTTCTTCAAAGCTACATATTGCCTGGGGTCGACATATTCTCTGGCTTTCATGTTTATACCCTAAGTCTGAGTCCATGAAATAATCGCAGAAATGCCAAATTGCGGGAACGGTGGCTGGCGGCACTAGGTATTGACACGTTCTCAGGTTGTGCCACTCCGTATTCTCCTTATAAGGAATTCGGATGACCACGAAGATCCTAACGGTGCCCGTTCTGAAGTCATCCAGGTCCTTTTGCGTAATTAATCGGCCTCTGCCATCCTCTGCGTGTGCAAATGCTGTGTTCCATTGGCCTTCGTGCATAAGGGTGTAGCTGTTGGCCAATTGTGGCCGAGCTTTCAGTTCTGTCGCGATCCGTTCTTTAAACCCCTCAATCATCGTTCGTTGTGCGTCATCGTCCACGTCGGGCTCTAGATAAACCCATCGACTACCCGCAAATACTTGGATCGGATTCGGTCCGATTGCCTTAAAGAAATAGTTAAAGAGAAGCTGCTCATCGGTCAGAAAGTTCCTTTCAGGCTGAGGGTGCTGGCGATCTTCGGTGACGCCATGTGGAAGGCGTACGTGCCCATCGAGCGAAAGGTAGGTACGTGTGTAAACCTTAAACAAACCTTTGAGGGCATCGTGACTTTCGAATGTGGCGGCGAGGACGCCGCCACAACAGCCGCCGGGACGGCGGCGCTACCGCGCGACGTCTCAGTACAGGTGGAAGTCGACTTCGACTTCGATGGGGACGCGGACCGGGTGGCCATCTTTCATGGCCGGCTCGAATTTCCAGTTCTTCACTGCCTCGATGGCCTTCTCGTCGAGGCCCATGCCGAGCGTGCTGACCACGTGAATGTTGCTGGGACGGCCGTCCAGCTCCACGATCAGGGCCAGGGTGCAGGTACCCTGAAACTTGGCCTTGCGGGCTTCTTCGGAAAATTCCGGCTCGGGGGAGAAAATCTGCCGCGGCGGAGAAACGCCGCCACCTACGTGGAATAAGCCGCCGCCGGTACCGCCGCCTTTGCCAGGACCAAAGCCTGGTCCCTCGCCCGAGCCCACACCGCCGCCGCTGCCGGAACCAATGCCGCCGCCGGCTCCGGTTCCGTTCGAAGGCAGCACGGCGTGCGCCATGGGATCGCCCAGGTTCGGCATGTTGTTGGAAGCCAGTTGGACTTGTGGCGGAATCACGATGGTGGGCTCGACCGCCAGCTTAGGATGTTCGTTGCGCAGCACTACTACGGGGGGCGTGATCTGTTGCATCGAGAACTTGGGGAGCTTGCCCCGCGTCGCCTGTAACACGTCGCGATCACCGCCGCCCCCACCGCCGCCAACTTGCGTTTTCGACTCCTTCAGAGCCGGGATAGGGCCGGGGTCAACCAGAATAATGGTCGCCTTCGGAGCCGGCGCCGCATTCACCACGCGGCGGCCCAGCAGAGTGCCGCCAACGATGATTGCCGCAATCAGAACGTGAACGCCCGTCGAACCCAGGGCGCCGTCTTTTTTATAGTTGTAGAAACCCCAGATGTCTTTGACCGGTTCGGGCTTCGATTCCAGCTTGAGGGGCGGGAGCTTCTTGGGAAAGAAGAAGTCGTCCAGTTCGCGAAAGAGCGACCTGTAGAGGGGCTCTTCGAAGCTTTCCTTGGCGAGAAGGAAGTGCAGTTCTGGCTCGACGCCGGGGCGGTTCGGGTTGATTGGCTCGGATCCCATAATTCTGGTCTGTACGCCCTCAATACTCTTGATTCCCGGGGAACTATGGTCTCCCGGGCAGACTGCTCATCCTAAACCCGTGGTAAACGCCCTCTTACACAGATGACCGTCACGGGCGACAAGTTGCTTCAATTTCAGCCCGATTTTTGTGAGTGAGGCACCTGTCAACCCCCACGGACGCGCCGGGCCAGCTTGTCTCAGCTTTTCTAAACCTACTTTTCAAACCTGCTCCTTAAAATTGTACCTCTTGTCGACCCATTCCGACAGTGCATTTCGGTGTGCTTGGCAACTCTCGGAAAGACATGTCCTTCCTCGCGCGGAACCCCCGGAATCTGCGGCAAAGCCCACGGCGCCGGACGAAATTGTTCGCGGCCTCACGGTTTACTCAAGATCGTTTCCTCAACCGCTCTGCACGATCGTTCCCTGATGGTAGACAATCTTCCAGCCCTGGGCCGTGCGCTGCCAGATGGTCGAGCGCCGGGTCTGGCGCTTTTTATCCTGCAGGAGAGTGTAGGTCAGCAAGTAGACGTCAGGAGCTAGCCGGCGGCAGTGGAAATCCATGGTTTCCCAGATGTCGCTCTGCGGCGCGGCATGACGTTTTTCCAATTCATCGAGCACGTAGGCTCTGGAATAGCGACGTCCGGAGGCTCCGACTTCCCAGAAGTCTTCCATAGTCATTTTTTCGAAATCGGCGCGGGTGGTGCCCAGTTCGGGGCGGTGAAAAATCGGTTCCCGGCGAGAGAGTTCGGCGAGAACGTCGGAAAGTTCGGGATCGGAGGCCAGGGTAGGTTCCATCACAGAGAATATAATCACCCAGATTGTAATCGCCTGCCCGAGATCCTTCGCTTCACCTGAAAAGCGACTCCGCTCAGGATGACCTCCGGGATATTTATTTGATTGTCGCTTCACATCCGCCAACCATGCGCTGCATGGACGTTTCCCTGCCCCGCTCCCTATAATGAAAAGATTCAATCATTTGGGAGACGCGACTGAGTGCCGTTCGAACTGAAAGCCACCGTTAACCTGCCGAAAACCGCCTTCCCCATGAAGGCCAACCTGCCCCAGAACGAGCCCAAAATGCTGGAACGCTGGGAGCAGATGGGTATCTACGAGCGCATTCGCGAGGCCCGGAAAGGCGCGCCGCGGTACATTTTGCACGACGGGCCTCCCTATACCAGCGGGCCGATTCACCTGGGCACTGCGATGAATAAGTGCCTGAAGGATTTCATCGTCAAGTCGAAAACCATGGCGGGTTTTGACGCGCCTTACGTGCCGGGATGGGATTGCCACGGGTTGCCGATCGAGATCAAGGTCGACAAGGAACTGGGCGGCAAGAAACTGCAGATGCGGCCCCTCGACGTCCGCGCCGAGTGCCGCAAGTATGCGCAGAGATTTCTCGACCTGCAGCGGACGCAGTTCAAGCGCATCGGCGTGTTCGGACGGTTTGATCGTCCGTACGCCACGATGACGCCGCAATATGAGTCGGTAGTGCTTTCGACGTTCTTTGCTTTTTATGAAAAGGGGTTCGTTTACAAGGGCCTGCGCGCCGTGTACTGGTGCATGCATGACGAGACTGCGCTGGCCGAGGCGGAAGTTGAATACGAGAATCACACCAGCCCAACGATCTGGGTGAAGTATGCGCTGCTCGACGATCCGGCCTCGATCGACGTCGCGCTCGCAGGAAGAAAAGTTTCGACGATCATCTATACCACGACTCCATGGACGCTGCCGGCGTCGATGGCCGTGGCGTTTCATCCCGATGAAGAGTACGTGGCGCTGGAAGCGGGCGGCGAAGTGTACATTGTCGCGTCGAAGCTTGCGGCGGACGTAGCGGCGAAGTGCAACCTGGGCGATCCGCAGCCGTTGGCGCACTTCCCGGGGCGAAAGATGGAGCGGCTGAACTTTCAGCATCCATTTCTGGATCGCAGGATTCTCGGGGTGCTGGCGGACTACGTCACCATGGACACCGGGACCGGCGTGGTCCACACGGCGCCGTCGCATGGCGCGGAGGACTTCATCACCGGCATGAAGTATGGCCTCGACGCCACCAGCAACGTGGACGAGAAAGGCATTCTGCGCAACGGGCTTCCGGAATACAACGGGCAGTACGTGTTCAAGGCGAATCCGCTGATTGTCGAACTGTTGCGGAAGCGCGGAGCCTTGCTGCACTCAGACAAGCTGGAGCATTCCTATCCCCATTGCTGGCGCTGCCATAACCCGGTGATTTTTCGGGCGACCGAGCAGTGGTTTATTTCGATGGAAACGCCCATGCCGGGCGGGACGTCTAAGGACGATCAGAAACCCGACACGCTGCGCACGCGGACGCTGGAAGAAATCAAGAAGGTGAAGTGGGATCCGGCGTGGGGCGAGGAGCGGTTGTCGAACATGATTCAGACGCGGCCGGATTGGTGTATCTCGCGACAGCGGGTGTGGGGAGTGCCCATCGCCGTGTTTCTGTGCGAGGGCTGCGGCAAGCCGCTCAACGATCACGCGGTCAACCAGAAAGTTGTCGAACTGTTCGCGAAGTCGGGAGCCGATGCGTGGTTCACGCCGGAGTCGGACACGATTCTGCCTGCGGGAACGAAGTGCCCGCATTGCGGCGGCGCGAAGTTTGAGAAAGAGACCGACATCTTTGACGTGTGGCTGGAATCGGGCGCGAGTTATCTGGCGCTGGTGGATGATGAGCCGGCTTATCCCTGGCCGTCGGATTTGTATCTCGAGGGTGGAGATCAGTATCGCGGATGGTTTCAATCTTCGCTGCTCTGCGCCATGGGGACGCATGCTACTCCTCCGTATAAAGGCGTGGTCACGCCCGGGTGGACGCTCGACGAAAAAGGGCAGGCGCTGTCGAAATCGCGCGGGAACGACGTGGATCCCGTGGATATCTCCAACCGGCTGGGTGGAGAGGTGGTGCGGTTGTGGGTGGCTTCGGTTGATTTCCGCGAGGATGTAGTGGGCTCGGAAGCGCTCATGCTGCGGGTGGCGGAGAACTACCGCAAGATCCGGAACACGTTTCGCTACATCCTGGGAAATGTCGGCGACTTCAATCCCGAGACGGACGCTGTTCCTTTTGAACAGATGGAAGCGCTCGATCAATACATGCTGCGCCAAGCCTGCTCGTTCGCCGCGGACGTGCGCAATGCGTACGAGGAGTTCGCCTTCCATAAGATTTATCACCGCGTGAACCACTTCTGCATCGTGGACCTGAGCGCCTTTTATTTCGACGTGCTCAAGGACCGGCTGTACATCTCTGCGCCGAAATCGCAGGCGCGACGCAGCGCGCAGACCGCGGTCTGGCGGATCGGCGAAGCACTGGTGCGGCTGCTGGCACCGATCATGAGTTTCACTTGCGAGGAGATTTGGCCCTATCTGCCGAAGGTTGCTGCGCGCGTCCAGAGCGTGCATCTGGCGCAGTTCCCGCTTACAGCGGAGATTCTGGGCGATGCGGCGATTCCAACCACTGACTCGAAATCAGACGAGGAATGGGTGAGTCTGCGCGCGGTGCGCGACGAGGTGCTGAAGGCGCTGGAGGAGGCCCGCAACAACAAGCTGATCGGCACCGGGCTCGAGGCGCAGGTTGCGATCACTGCGTCGGATCCCCTGTATTCACTCTTGCAACGCCACGCGGGTGAATTGCGCTATTTGTTCATCGTTTCTGCGGTCACACTGGCGCAGGGCTCGGGTAACGGGACTGGCGGCGTGCATGTCGAAGTGAAGAAGGCCGATGGCGCAAAATGCGAGCGCTGCTGGAACTACTCGACGCACGTTGGCGAAGACAAGACGTATCCCACGGTCTGCGAGCGCTGCAGCGCGGTGCTGAAGGAACTGGAGCCCCAGGCGTGATCTCTCAGCGTTCTCTGCGGCCTGTCTCCGCGACCACTGCGGTTACGTGCTTTTCGAGGAGAGCATTAAACCGCAGAGTTCGCTGAGAAGATCCGCAGAGAACGCAAAGAAAACCGCTTAAACTAATACCCTGAATGTCTTCTTATCAGGCACGTAGCCTTCACTTCATGCTGGCGCTGCTGGTTGTGCTGCTCGACCGCTGGACGAAGCGGATCGTGGCCGCGCACATCGCGATGTACAGCCACATCCAGGTCATTCCTGGATTCTTCCGGCTCACGCATACGGAAAATACTGGAGCTGCGTTCAGCCTGTTTGCCGACTCTCCCTCGCACTGGAAAGTCGCGCTGCTGGTAGGGTTCTCGGTGATCGCGATGGTCATCGTGTCGGTGCTGCTGTGGAAGCAGGCGCACCCGCTCACGACCACCGGCATCGCGCTCTCGCTGATTCTGGGCGGCGCGGTGGGAAATCTCTGGGACCGCGTTGCCAGCGGGCGAGTGGTGGACTTCCTGCTGTTTTACTTCAAGCAGTATCAGTGGCCGGTGTTCAACCTGGCGGATAGCGCGATTGTGGTCGGAGCGGCCTTGCTCGTGATCGAGATTCTGTTCGCCAAACCGCACCCCTCGGAGCTTCACTCGTAAGGTTCAGCCAAGATTGACATTAGGCCGCCCTCAGATATCCGGCCCTGAACCTGCGGCCGAGAAGGACGCTCCCTCATGTAACTTGGCCTTGTGCCGATAGAGACCATTAGGAGACTCTCAAATGGTCAGTCCGATCCATAGCGTAACCGCCGCGCAGCCCGTCAATCCAACCCCGGCAGCACAGCCGGCACCATCTGCGGCGAAGCCCCAGGCCAGCGCGCAGGACACAGTGCATATCAGCAATGCTGCTACGGCGCTGTTGCAGGAGTCTTTGGAGACTTCGGTGCAGACCGCCAAAGAAGCCAGCGCGGGCGATGCCCAAGCCATAAGGCTGCAGGCGAGGCATGCTCCGGCCAAGGTGCACACGAAGTAGGCCCTAACCCAGGAAGAATGCCCTAAGGCGCGCCGTAGAGCTGTTTGTATACGGCCGTGTTGCGCATAATGGCTTGCACGTACTCACGCGTCTCGGTGAACGGGATGGACTCGACGAACTCGGGGGCATCGCGATACTGGCCTTGTCCCATCCATTCCTCGACGCGGTCGGAGCCGGCGTTGTAGGCGGCCAGAGCCTGCTCGAATGATCCTCCAAACTTGTCGACCATGCCGCGGAAGTAGCGCGTGCCCAATTGCAGATTGACCGCCGGAATAAACAATTGGGTTGGGTTGTAACCCCTCAGTTCCACCTGGTGGGCGACAACCTTGCCGGTCTTGGGCAGCAACTGCATCAGTCCGACGGCGTTGGCGCGCGAAACCGCGAGCGGATTGAATTCCGATTCCTGCCGGATTAGCGACGCGACGAGATAGGGATCAAGGCGGTTGGCCACGGAAAATCTTTTCAGGTCGGCCCAGTAGGGGCGCGGAAACAGGGCGTCCCAGTAGGCCCGAGGCAGCGTCGGAATCTCGACCGCGAAATAACTGGGAACGGAGTGCTTCATCACCTCGATGGCACGGTCATAGTGTCCGGTATCGATATAGAGCTGCGCCGTCTGCGCCGGCCCCCAGTTGCCGCCGTCGGCGCTGGCCGCAGCCTGCAATTCGCGCACCGCAAAATCGATCAAACCGCCGTTGCCGAGCAGTTCCGCCTTCTGCAGGTGGAGATCGTCGGTGGGCAGTTCCGAGAGCGTCACTTTCTCGCCGTGCTCGATCGGCGGGATGTGCTCGAGCAGCGGATGTTCGCCGGGCGGATCGACGGCTGGGGGAAGTTTCTGTAGCCGCTGCCGCCCCAGTTCCGCGTAGTAATAATTCCGGAAGCGGTCGGATAATTTCTGATAATAGGCGCGGGCCATTGCGGGCTGGTTATCTTCTTCCGCCAGGCGAGCTCGCCAGTACAGCGCCGCGGAGGTCTCGTTGGCTCCGGGATACATCGCAATCTGTTCGTCGAATAACTTTTTCGCTTCGTCGTTTTTTCCCATGCGCAGCGTGAGCCACGCTGTTTTCCAGTGGGCGTAGGAGGCGCGCGATCCGTTGGGGAAACGCTGCTGCAGTTCGCGAAAAGCGTCGAGCGACTGTTCGTACTCGTGATGCACCAGATGCAGGTTCGCCACCGAGATCAGGGCCTGCTCCAGCCAGGTGCTGGTGGGCGCGAGTTCCCGCAGTTCATCCACCGAGCGGTAGAACTCTGCATTCTCATCCGACGCCCAGGCAACCTCGCCCAGAATGTACAGCCGCTGCGCATTTTGATCGGCGGTCGCACCGGGGAGCGTGGTCAGCTCGGCTTTGGCTTCGCGGTTGCGGCCGCCGCGGTGGAGCGCGTCGGCCAGCGCGAGTTCCGCGGCGGGACGCGAATCCGGAGTGGCATGGCTGGAGAGATCGCGGTATTCGTCGGCGGCGTCGTTGTAGCGCTTGGCCTTCATCAGCAGGTCGGCGCGCGTCTTGCGCTGGGCCGGAGTTGCGGGCGGCATCGACGGAAGTTTTTTCAACTCGGCATACGCAGCGTCGGCCTCGGGCGCGGTGGGCATGTTGTAGTAGACGTTCGCCAGAGCGTCGGCTGCTTTCCCGTGTTGGCCGAGAGCGGCATAGGCCCGGCCGATGGCAAGCTCTATGTCGGATCTCGCGGGCAGGCGATCTTTTTCCAGCAGCTCTGCGGCTTCGGCGGCTCGACCCTCGGTGATCAACGCGTTCGCGTAGCTCAGGTGTGCGTCACGAATTAACAGCGAATCGGGATAGGTCGCGTCGAAGTTGGCCAGCGCGGCGAGGCCTTCGGCCTGACGTCCAGTTTGCAGGTAGCAGGTTCCCAGGTGGTAGGCGACGTAGTCTCCCAGGTCGCCCGCCAGCGGTTTGGCGCGGTTCAGGGGGTCGACTGCCTTGGCATAGTCGTGGTCGAGGAAGTGGGCGTAGCCTACGACGAGCCAGGCCAGCGCTCCGGCATCTTCTTTGGAATGGGCGCGGGCGTAGGCTTCCACTCCCACATAGCCGGCCGGGGAGCGATCTTGAATCAACTGCTGCGCCATGGGGCGTAGCGTGGTGGAGGCGACGAAGGCCTGGCGGATGCGGCGCACGCGGGGAGACATAGGCCGGTGTCGCTTCGCGGCCGCTGGAGACTTCTTGGCGGGACCGTGCGTGGCCGTTGTCTTTGGCGCTGTCGATGGTTTCGGGTGGGAAGGTTTGTGCGTTGCGGCGTGGGGAGCAGATTGATCCTGCGCTTTTTCCGGCGCGGGCGCAGCGGGGCCAGCCTGTTTGTCGGGAGTATCGGAAGCCGCGGGAGACGAACTTTGCAGAGGAAGCGCACTTGCCGCCGAACTTGTGCCACTCCAGAGCCCGCACAGCAGGCTCAGCGCGAGCACCCACCACCACTTGAGACCCAATGGAACCACCTTCGTATTTTTCGCGCGGAGACCGCGAGTAGCAGAGCTTGTAGATATTTTAGAACCGTTTATAGACGTGGGCGGTGTGAGAAACGATACTCTGGGCTGAAGCCCATTTTTCTTTATCAGCTTTAGTGGCCCGGCTTAAAGCCGGGCCCTTCCCAAAACCCCTCCCAAAACCAATTTCTGGCGTTCTCCAAACCCGGCTCTACTTGCGGAAGTTGGCGCCCATGACCGACGTGTCATCATCGGCCAGGCTGCGCAGGACTTCCCGCTGAAAATAGTCTCCACTGGCCGCGGCGGTATTGCCGTAGCGCTTTTGAAAGGTGGAGCGGCTCTTTTCAATATCTTCTTTGAGGCGGTCGTAGAGGTCCTTGTTGCGGCGCCCTTCGGAGACCTTGGCCTGGTTGTAGAGTTTGATCTCATCCACCAGCAGGCGGGCGAAGCGCTGCGCCTTGCGGTGGGTGTCGGCGTCATCGGGAGACATTCCGGCAAACGGGTCGGCGGCGGGCGCAGATGCCGCCGCACCCACGGACGCAGCATGCGCGACTTCGACCACCTCGGCAGCCGGTTCCGGCTCGGGCGCAGCTTTCGGCGCGATATGTTTCGGAGTGTGGCCCGCGAACGGATCGGAGAAGGAACTGACGGCCTGCACCGGCGCCGCGACGGGGGCTGCCATGCTGGTGGCTGCGTCGGCGATCTCCTTGTTCATCTGCTTGCGCAGCGATGTCACCTCGAGCCAGGCGCTGGTGGTCAGCACCAGCACTTCTAGGGACGGGCCGTCGAGCAAGCCATCGGGGCCGCCGTCCGCATAGAGCACAGCTGCAACTTTATCTTTCAGAACCAGGGGCAGGACCATGACTTGCTCGTTCTCGGGTCCGCCAAACTGCTTCACAAATCGCGGGTCCATCTCGGCGATGTTGGCCGGAGCCACCACCCGGTTCTGATAGGCGTGGGCCGCGGGTCCCGTGGTCAAATCGAGGGGAAAATCTTTGACCGCATCGTCGCCGCCCAAACCGCGGCACTGCCATCCGGTGGCCGCGCCGGCTTTCACCACGAAGAGCGCGATGCGCGAGCCGTAGGCGCTGGCCACTTCGAGCAACGCGCGGAGAATTTCTTTTTGCGTGGTTCCGGCGTGGATGCTGGCGATCGCCTGCACCAGATTGCCGGTCGCATGACCGCCTTGAACCGGGCTTCCCGCACCGGTTTGCGCCGAGGCGGGCAATTCGGCCAGAACGCGATCGACCAACTCGGACTGCAGCTTGGGAAGTTGGCGGTCAAAGACCTGCGCCACCGCACGCTCGACGATCTGCTGAAGTTCCTTGCTATCCGCCATGCTCTTTAGAACCGTTCCTGAATCTTACGCTGCCACCTCGCACTCCCCAAACGACACTGCCCTAACTGCTGATTATACGGCACTTGTACGCTGGCATTAGAGTACTTCGGTACCTGTTCGTCCGGGTCAGATCGGGCTCTTTGCAACTGTATCGCAAACTTATCTTGCCGCCTACGTCAAAGCCATTGGGCAAAGAGCCGGGTTACCAAGTAGAATAACAGTTTCGATTTCGTGATTGGCGTCACGTGGGTGCTTGACTGGTTTTCTAGTACCGGAAAATACTGCATCGCCAAGCGTATGGGAGCCATCCAAAACAAACTAGCAGGGCCTGTCAGCGAAGAATTGTCGCTGGTGCAGGCCGCTAAGAAGGGCGACGATTCAGCCTTCGAAGAGCTGGTGCGGCGTTACGACCGCAACGTTTTCCGGATCGCGCAGCACATTACGCAGAACCGTGAAGACGCAGAAGACGTGGTGCAGGAAGCGTTCCTGAAAGCTTACGGGAACCTGCAGCAGTTCCAGGAACAGTCGAAGTTCTATACCTGGCTGGTCCGGATTGCGGTCAACGAAGCGCTGATGAAGTTGCGGCGGCGCAAGCCGGAGCGCACGGTCTCGCTGGATGAAGACATTAAGACGGAGGACGACTCCCTGCCGCGCGAGATCGCGGACTGGAGTCCGAATCCCGAGCAGCAATACACGCAGTCCGAATTGCGGGAGATTTTGAGTAAGACCATCCAGGGCCTGCCCCCGGGTTTCCGGACGGTGTTTGTGCTGCGGGATGTAGAAGGACTTTCGACCGAAGAAACCGCGGCGGCGCTGGAGTTGAGCGTGCCCGCGGTGAAGTCGCGGCTACTGCGGGCTCGCCTGCAGCTTCGCGAACGGTTGGGGCGGTACTTTCAAAGAAGAGAGAATGGCGATGGCAAAAACAGTGAGGCCAAACGTGCCGATGTCAAAACGGACGATGCGGCGAGCGGAGATGGCAACCAGTGAAATGCTCTGAATTTCTGACCGAGCTGACCAATTATCTGGACGGCGTCCTCGACGAAAAAACTAAGGTTGAGTTGGAAAACCATCTTTCCTGGTGCCACAACTGCTACGTCGTTTGCGACACAACCAAGAAGACCATCGAGATTTACCGCGACTCCCAGCTCTACGAACTGCCCGACGACCTGCGCAGCCGGCTGCGATCCGCGATCATGACCAAGTGCCAGCAACAGAAGAAACGCGGCCCCCAGAGCGTGTAGCGAGTGTTGAAACGTGTGAGCGTGCCCTCGCTCTCCCAGCGGTTCCTTGGCACTTCGAGCGTATGTACCCGATGTGAAACGTTTTTCTTCCTCCTGTAACTATCTTTAGTACAAGGCTTTCGGAGTGTTTTCCCATTTTGGCGATTTGCCTCGCGAAAACCCGAAACCGATTTGTAAATTCCTGAATCTAAGTATTTAGTAGTCGCCTGCCCAGACAGTCAGGGGGCAGGCAGGTAGACTGAAATCCAGGGGCGAGCCAACCAGCTCGCATGTGGAAGGTGGAACATGATTGCTAAGTTGATGGACGCCGTTTTTAGTTTCATTGCCAGGCTGATGGATGCAGTTTTTGGTTGCCGGCACGCTCACTACAGCTTTCCAGTAACGATTCGCGGAAAGGCGCGCCGTCCCCAAGCCGCGGCTTTGACCGGGACTTACGTGGCCTGTCTGGACTGCGGCAGAGAATTTCCGTACGACTGGCAGGAGATGAAAGTCATCTCTTCGCCCGAGCGTCATCGGGAGCACCTGGCCGAACTGGCGAAGCACGCTGCGTAAGGCGGGTAGCTTCGCGACCAGGCTGGCAGTGCAGCTGACAAGATCTAGCGTTAGGGTGTTCCCTTCCCGTTCCCCAGGGCCGCAGGCAAACTGCTTGCGGCTCATCGCTTTTTATGCCGCAGGTTTCAACCACTGGGGCTGAAGCCCGGCTTGCTTTGCCAAGCTAACGCGGCGCTAAAGCGCCGCTCTTCCACGGTCGTGCGGAAAGGCGCCCGCTATTCCACTAATAAAATCCACTAATAAAATCGCCAGCCGGAGAGCGGGGCAATTCTCCGAAAGGCGTATTGTCTTAGGAAATCTCAGCGCGCCGGATAGGCCGCTGAGATTGGCATCGGAACGCGTTTATCCAGGGGCACGAATTCCCTCTCCCCGGGTCCGGTGTAGACCTGGCGTGGGCGCGCGATCTTCTGCTCCGGGTCGGTGATGAGTTCCTGCCACTGTGCCAGCCATCCTGCGGTCCGCGGAATCGCGAACAGCACAGTAAACATTTCCGGCCGGAAGCCCATCGCCTGGTACATGATGCCGGAGTAGAAGTCCACGTTGGGATAGAGTTTGCGCTTCACGAAATAATCGTCTTCCAGAGCGATGCGCTCCAACTCCAGCGCGATGTCGAGTTTGGAACTGCGGCCCGTGACCTGGAAAACCTGCTCGGCGCTCCAGCGGATGATTTTCGCCCGCGGATCGTAATTCTTGTAGATGCGGTGACCAAAGCCCATCAGCTTGATCTCGCCATCTTTCACCCGCTTGATGTAGGCCGGGACGTGATCTTTGGAGCCGATCTCGTCGAGCATCTTCAGGACTTCTTCATTGGCGCCGCCGTGCAGAGGACCAGCGAGAGCTGACGCTGCCGACGCAACCGACAGGTAGGGATCGGCCTGCGAACTGCTCACCGAGCGCATGGCGTTGGTGCTGCAGTTCTGCTCGTGGTCGGCGTGCAGAATGAAGAGAATGTCGAGTGCGCGCGCCAGCGCGGGATTAGCCACATACTTAGGCTCGACCATCTTCCACAACATGTTCATGAAATTTTCGGTGTAGCTGAGATCGTTGTCGGGATACACGTACGGGAATCCGACGTTGTGCCGGTACGACATGGCCGCGATGGAGGGCACTTTGCCGATGAGGCGGGAAATCTGATGCAAACGATTGTCGGGATCGTAGACATTCTTGGCGTCGGGATACACGCTCGACAAGGCGGCGATCGTGCTTACAAACATCGCCATGGGATGCGACGAATAGCGAAACCCTTCCATAAATTTCTTGGTGGTTTCGTGCAGCATGGTGTGGTGGGTGATGTTAAACACCCAGGCTTTCAGTTCCTTCTCGGTGGGCAATTCGCCGAAGAGCAAGAGGTAGGTCACTTCCAGAAACGTGCAGCGCTCAGCCAGAACTTCGATGGGATATCCGCGATAACGCAGGATTCCTTTATCGCCGTCAATGTAGGTAATGGCACTCTTGCACGAGGCCGTGTTCATGAACGCGGGGTCGTAGGTCATCAGCCCGAAATCGTCGGAGCTGGTCTTGATTTGCCGCAGGTCCATCGCCCGGATGGTGCCGTTCTCGACCGGTACGGTGTAGGTCTTGTTCGTGCGATTGTCGGTGATGGTGAGTGTGTTCTCTGGCATGGGAGTGGTTCCCTCGGAGTGCAATCATCGAGTCTGATTGCTCAATGCTTCCAACCTAGCCGAGCCTATTTCCCTTTTCAAGCCGAATCTGTCATTGCGGACACACCTTGGGGCGATGGACGTGGCGCAAAGGCCATGGAGCGATGGATCGGTGGGAGCGGCGGACGCCCTCGTCCGCCCGAAACTACGGGAGCCCCGGACGAGGCGTCCGGGGCTCCACGAATCGGTGGATTCTTCATGCGTGAAGCCTTAGTTCGACGAATCGTCGCGCCGCTTCAGGGTTGGACGGTCGTCATCGCTTTTCGTGTCGCCGGTTTTATCGGTGGTGTTCGACGTGCGCCGCAAGCTGGGCTTGCTGGAGTCTTTGTCGTCGAGCACTTTGTGCTTGTTTTCGATCGCCGCCAGCCGCGCCTTGACTTCGTCAAACTCGGACGTGGTTACGACATATTGCTGCTTGGCCGGGAGAATCTTTCGAATCTCCTGTTGCGACCTCTCGATCCGGTCTGGAGTCTGCGGGTGGGTGTCGAAGGCCTTTGACAGCGTGCCGGGCTTCTTCTTCTCCATGGCCTGAATCTTTTCGAAGAACGAAACGAAGGCCGAAGGATCATAGCCCGCGCGGTACATGTACTCGACGCCCAGGTAGTCCGCTTCCGCCTCGAAGGTGCGGGAGAAGTGCAGGAAGGTCAGTGGAATGCCGAGGCCCATGCCCTCATAAATCCCGTAGCCGATCGCGCCGCCCATGAAGATGGCGGGCAACGAGGCCAGTTGCAGCAGCTGGTAGCGCGTCATTTCGCGTCCGTAGTGGCAGGCGGCCACGTGCGCAATCTCATGCGCCATCACGCCTGCCATCTCCGCTTCCTCGTCGGCGGCCAGGATCAGGCCGGAGTTCACATAGAAGAATCCACCCGGCAGCGCCATGGCGTTGACCACGTCGGAATCAATGACCTTGATGGTGAACGGCACCTGCGCGTCCGAGTTGCGCACGATATTCTGGCCCACCCGGTTCACGTATTCCGTGACCACGGGATCGTTTACCAGCTTGATCTGCGATTCGATCATCTGCGCATAGCGGCGCCCGTCGGAGACCTGGTGCTCGACGCTATACCAGTTCCCCACCCCACGGCCGCAGCCCACGTTGCGGTTCCCCACCGCATCGACGTCGGTCTTGCCGCCGTCATGCTTGATCTGGCTGTCGTCGGCCGTCGGCAGGGCGGCAGGCGCCTGCTTGGGCGCATTCTGCACTTCGCCGGACTTCGGCTGATCCTTGTCTTGATCTGAAACTTGCGCAAACGTCCAGGATCCCACGCCGAACGCCGCCACTGCCGTCGCGATTGCCAGCCATCTGAGTTTCATAAGGTACTCCTTGAGCTTGATTATACGCCCCGTCTGAAAGACACCAAGGCTCAATCTTGGTCCGTAAACTTAGACGCGGCCGGCCGGGGTTTGGGTTATCCGGGCGCGGATAAAACACCTGAGGATGGGGCAAAAACCTGGTCGGGGGGCCTCTGCTGATTCACAAACGCCGGTTGGTAAACGCCGCTTCTTGCTACCTGCGTTGGGCAGTCGTACCATAGCGCCGTCCATTCGTCCCAGGGGGCTCCCATGCTCGACCGACGCCATTTTCTTTCGACCGCTGCTGGCGGACTCTCCGCTTTGACTTTGTCTTCGCCGGCCCTTCGCGGCAACCTGTTTGCCCAGCTCGAAAAGACTCCGCCGCCGCCCGACCGGGCATTGTTCGATAAGGATGAAGACGCCTTCTGGGCCGCAATGCGGCGGCAATTCATCATCCCCGAGGGCGAGATCTACCTGAACAACGGCACGGTCGGATCCAGCCCCGCGCCCGTGCTGCGCGCCATTTTCGATGGCTACAACACAACCGAAAAAATGGACCAGCAGGATCCCGAAGACTATCCGATTTGGGGATACGCCGCCTGGAACGAATTCCGCGATCCGCTGGCCGCCTTCGTGGGCTGCAAGCGCGACGAGATTGCTCTGCTGCGCAATGCCACCGAAGCTAATAGCTACATCGCCAACGGCATCGACCTGAAACCGGGCGACGAAGTGCTCATGACCGATCAGGAGCATCCCGGCGGCGAACATCCGTGGGATTTGAAGGCCAAGCGCTACGGCATCGTGATCAGGAAGGTCACGCTTCCCCGTCCCGTCAAAGATGCGGCACAGGTGCTGAACCTGTTCAACGACGCGATCACGCCGCGGACGCGGGTTATGTTTTTCAGCCACATCACCACCTTTTCGGGAGTCGTATTGCCGGCAAAGGAACTGGCGGCGCTGGCGCGCACCAAAGGAATTCTCTCGGCCGTCGACGGCGCGCACGTTCCGGGGATGATGGGACTGAACATCAGCGACATTGGATGCGACATGTATTCGTCGAGTCCGCACAAGTGGCTGTTCGCGACCAAGGGCTCAGGATTTTTATATGTCCGCGACGAAGTGATCGACCGCCTGTGGTGCACCATCGCCACCGAAGGCTGGGACGACACCAAGCTTCGCGCCGAACGCTTCCAGCGCATTGGCAGTTCGAACGTGCCCGCGCTGTGGGGATTGCGCGCCTCCATCAAACTGGCGAGCGACATCGGCATGGACGGATCGAGCGCCGCCACCGCCATCTGGCCGACTACATTCTCGATGAAATGAAGAAACGCGGCGCGGAGTCGTGGACTTCGCCCGATCCCGTGCTGCGCTGCGCCATTATCAGCGTCAACGTCCCGCCTGTGCCGCGCATGGATCTGGAGAACTGGATGTGGTCGACGCACAAAATCAAAATCCGCGGAGGAGATCCGCACAAGCTGCGGCTTTCGACGCCGTACTACCTGCAGAAGAAGGATATTGACCGGTTCCTGGAGAAGTTCGACGAGTACAAACGGGAGAAGAAATTAGCCTTTAGACCAAGTGACCATGCTACAATTACCATATCTTAGAGGAGTTGGTCATGAAGACAATTTCAGCCGCCGAGTTCAAAAGCCGCTGTCTGACTTTGATGGATGACGTGAGCAGTACCCGCGAACCCATCACTATCACCAAGCGTGGCAGGCCTGTCGCTAAATTGGTGCCGGCGGCCAAAGAAAAGCGTGAGTTCATCGGTCGACTCAAAGGCAAGATTGAAATTGTCGGCGACCTTGATTCGGATCCGCCGGAGGTCTGGGAGTCCGCCTTTTGATCCTCATCGACACACACGTTCTGGTTTGGGCGGTCGACGATTCCAGCAGACTCTCTCGCGCCGCCGCATCGGCGATCCGCCGAGCGCGCCACAGTGGGGGAATGGCTGTGTCGGCAATCACGCTATGGGAAATTGCCGCCTTGCTCGCAAAGGGACGTGTCCGAGCCTACGGCACCCTCGAGGCTTCGATTCAAATCTTCCTGGAGGACATCGCTGTCCGCCCAATTACTCCAGAGATTTGCGCCCTCGGCGCGATGTTCCCCGATGATTACTCCCACGATCCCGCCGACCGCATCATCGGCGGCACGGCGCGCGCCGAGGGCTTAACGCTGGTCACCCACGACGAGAAGATCCGCAGAAGCCCCCTGATCAGGACCGTGTGGTAGGGTCACCGACATTCGTTGTGGAGGTTTTGAATGGGTACAACATCTGGTAGCCCGAGCGGGTCCCCTTATCTAACCGATTCTGGACGTCTAGCAGACGTTATCGCAGCCATCCAAGCGATGGGGACCTACAAGTTCTATAAACTCCCGTTTGACGGATGGGCGGACCGCATCACGGCGAACAAAAACCAGGCACTATATTGGAAAAACGTCTTCGAACAGCACCCGGAATTCTTCCGTCTCGACAGCGCACGAGAAAAGGCGTCGCTTGTCTGGCGCCGTCAATATCCGAAGCGCTTTCATGTCGATCTTGAAAAACCTCTGAGCGTTGAGGAATTCAACGCGCTTCCCGACGATCAGAAGAACCGCGTCTCGCGCGCCCCGCTCACTCCCGGGGACATAAAGGCACTCGTCGATACTGCAATCAACCTACATTCCAGGGCCCTCGAGTCTGAGCATGCGCGAAAGTGGTGGATACCTCTCGCATCTAGCGCGATCGGAGGTCTCATAGGGGCTATCTTGGGCGCCTTCCTCCGCGCCAAGTAATCAGTCGTAATACTCCAGCCCTAAGTGTGTAATCAGTTCCTCGCCTTTCAAATGCCGCAGCGTATTTTTCAGCTTCATCAGCTGGATGAAGAGATCGTGCTCCGGGTACAGTCCCGATGGCGTCATGGGAGACTTGAAGTAGAAGCTAAGCCACTCCTGAATGCCCAGTCCCCGCAGCTCGGAGGTACGCTTCGCCAGATCGAGGAATAGCACCAGGTCGAGCACGATGGGCGCCGCCAGAATCGAATCGCGGCACAGGAAGTCGACCTTGATCTGCATGGGATAGCCGAGCCATCCGAAGATGTCGATGTTGTCCCAGCCTTCTTTGTTGTCGCCGCGCGGCGGATAATAGTTGATGCGGACTTTGTGGAAAATATTGCCGTAGAGTTCGGGATAAAGGCCGGGCTGCAGAATGTGCTCGAGCACGCCGAGCTTCGATTCCTCCTTGGTTTTAAACGACCCGGGATCGTCGAGCACTTCCCCGTCGCGGTTGCCGAGGATGTTGGTGGAATACCATCCGCTCAGGCCGAGCAGGCGGGCTTTGAAGGCGGGGGCGAGAACCGTCTTCATCAAGGTCTGGCCGGTCTTAAAATCCTTGCCGCAGATCGGGGCTTCGTTCTTGCGCGAAAGCTCGAGCATGACGGGAAGGTCGACGGTCAGGTTGGGCGCGCCGTTGGCGAACGGAACGCCTTCCATCAGCGACGCATAGGCATAGATCATGGAGGGCGCGATCATCTCGTCGTTGTCTTTCAGCGCCTTTTCGAACGACTTCACCGACTGGTGCGCCTCGGTCGGCTCGATGTAGGACTCGGTCGATCCGCACCACATGGTGATGAGCCGGCTGGCGCCGCTGGTCTTGCGGAAGTCTCGGATGTCGTCACGCAATTGCTCGGCGAGATCCATCTTCGTTTTGCCCTTCTTTACGTTGGGGCCGTCGATCTTCTTGACGTAGTTGTGATCGAACACCGCGGCGCGCGGAGTAATCGAGGACAGAAACGGCTTCAGTTGCTCGAGCAGACGGTAGTCGAGCACGCCCGCGTTGGACGCAGCTTCGTACATGTTGTCATTGAAAATGTCCCAGCCGGTGAAGACGAGATCGTCGAGCGTGGCCAGCGGGACGAATTCCTTGACCTTGGGAGAGCGGCCGTCGGTGCGTTTGCCGAGGCGCACGGTGCCCATCTGGGTGAGCGATCCGATGGGCTTGGCGATGCCTTTGCGAATGGCCTCGACGCCGGCGACGAAGGTGGTCGCGACCGCGCCCATGCCGGGGATCATGACCCCGAGCTTGCCTTTTGCGGGCTCAATGGTGCCGGTTGCCGTCTTCGAAGCGGACTTTTTCACGCTACTCGTGCGGGCGGCTAACTTCATTTCCCGGCTGGCCCGCTCGGCGTGAGCCAGGGCGGTCTCGCGGTGCTCGTGCTCACGTGCGGCTGCGGAATTGGCGAACTGCTTGCGATGACGGCGGCCGTCGGCATCCCACCAATCGGCCATGAAGACTCCCGGACGTTTTTGATACATTTTCTCTCCTTCTGGTGGCGGTGGCTGGTCACCGCCACCGTCACTAAAAATCATCTCACTTCGGACGGGATATTGGCAAGTATAGGCGGGACGCAGAATATGCCGGCCTCATGGGAGGCAGCGATCATTGAACTGACATTTCGAACTGGCATTTCGACTAATCCGGCGGCGCGCCGCCCCACGACGTATATCGGACCCATGGCGCCTGGGCTAGCAGCTCGGAAAGCTGCGGATTGGGAAAGCGTCGCACATAGGGAACCGCCCAGCCGATGTCCGATCCAGAGTATGGCAGTGTGACGACTTGCGCGACGCCGGTTCCCTTCTCGATCAAGGAAGGAGCTTCGAGGCCGGCGATGCAGAAGTTGACCAGGCGGTGGATGGCGCCGTTTTCTTCGGCGTATAAATCAAGGCCGTTGGCTTCGCCCAACTCGGCCATGATGATGAGCGGCCCGAGGGCGTAAAGGTGATAGTGCAGCGCCATCTGCGCGCGAGCCATTTCCGCGACCAGAGAGCCATCGGGTTGGATCGCGCTTACGCCAATGCGATAGGTGAGGATGCCGGCCTCAAAATCTTTGCGGCGATCGCAGGCGATCGACGCGGCGGCGATGGCCAAACCGGCCCAGTAGAGATGATTGTTGCGGGCGTCGCTGTTGCCGCGTTTGAGTCCGCGACCAAAGTAGTCCTCAATGCGGCCGGTGAGAGCCTTAAACCATTTCTGAATTCTCGCATCCTGCCGAGCGGTACCCGCACCACTCTCACGCACTTTGAGGTACGAAATGGCAACGGCGCTCAGCAACCAGTTCTGGACGTAGACGCCCTGAAAACTTGGCATTTTGCCCGCCCAGGCGTGCGCCTGAGCCGCCGCGTCCAGCAGAGAATAGACGCAGACTGCGGCGGGACGACTGCCTTTATCCCGGTACGCGTCCGCAGCAAGGGCGACGAACTGGCTCAAATGCGTGGGGGCTTCCGAGGCTTTCTGAAACGCGGCGAGCTGCTGCGGATCCGCGATCGATGCGTGACTGTCGATGTAGTAGGAACCGATTTCGAGTGTCTTCGCGAACGGCGGCGGTGCTGGACAACTGTAAGCCGCCTCGGTTGGCTTGACCGCGAGACCATCCCATGGAGACCGTAGCCTTTTCCCCTGCTCTGCCGATGTGACAGTGACGAGGATAATCGGGATCATCCAGCACCGCAGCGGATTTCGCATCTGGCTCGATTTCTCCAACATCAAGTTAGGAAACTCAGAGCATTTTATCCCGACTTATAAAGTTTATTCGCCCTCGGCTTACTGCTCGCGCGTGCACACATTCAACAGAGCATGAACAGCCGCGCGTAATTACTTTCGTCACGCTCGCGTGCTGATGGCTGCGATAGATTTTTTGCGTTGGACTGCTGCACTGATTCTGTTGCATAGTGGAACCACTTCGCAGCCGGCTCTGCAGCCAGTCCCGCGAAGCTGCTGTTTGCGTGCCAGCCGTGTCTGCGGCATGCAATCCTTTTTGACCCCGTTGATCTCCACCGCAATCTGAGCCCACGCCATCCGGGCCTACGCCGGTAGTGTGCTCTTCAGACTGGTCTTCCTACCGATTTCACAGGAAGACAAAGGAGATTCCATGAAAACAATTCGCAACTACGTTTATGCCGCGCTGCTGGCGGTTAGTGCCCTGAATTTTGCGCCCACGCTGGCTTCGGCCCAGGAGTTGGCACGCGGCAAGTTCACGCTCACCCATGAAGTTCACTGGGGGAATGCGAAACTGCCGGCAGGAGACTATGCATTTTCCTTCGATCCCGACAACGGTTCGCGCGTGCTCACTCTGAGCAAGGTTAGCGGAGCGCGCGCCGGGTACATGGTGCTGGTGCCCAGTACGGTGGATGCCAAGCCGTCGGGGCACAACCGGCTCATTCTTGAAGCCACGCCC